>Ga0207664_10001766_pt1 | contig 14254 bp, 14 predicted proteins | sample LARL83metaG_FD_184349 | JGI IMG/M metagenome (GOLD analysis project Ga0207664, IMG submission 184349) | Corn, switchgrass and miscanthus rhizosphere microbial communities from Kellogg Biological Station, Michigan, USA - LAR L8-3 metaG... | ecosystem: Host-associated > Plants > Roots >...
CATGAAGAAATGCTGCGGCGTCTCGATCACGAAGCGCTGCTGCGGATGGCGCAGCAGGTAGCGGTCGTACACCGTGCGCAGGCCGAAGTATTCGAAGCGGCGGGTGGCCAGCGGGTCGATCGCGTCGTTGAGCTTGCGCGCATTGGCGGCCACGAAATCGCGCAGGCGGGCGTTGAGGATGCCCAACTCCGCGCCGCGTGCGATCGACTGCGAGAAGCTCTGGATTTCCTGGCCGCTGACTTCCTTGTCGATGTACGCGCCGAGCAGCCGGGCGGCGAGCTGGCCGTATTCGGGTTCCTCGGCGGTCAGGCCGGCGGCGGTGCGGATGGAAAGCTGATCGAGTTCCTGGGTGGTGGCGCCGTCGTACAGGCCGCCGATGGTCTTCAGCGCCACGCGCAGCGGATCGACGCCGTGCAGGCCTTCCGCGCTGCGCGTCACCGCGCGCACGATCTTGTTGACGTCGACGGTTTCCTGGCCGCCGTTGCGCTTGGTCACGCGCATCGATGCCGGGTTGTGCGGCGGGGTCAGGGCGAACGGGGTTTCGGACGCGGGCGCGTCGTCGGCTGAAACGAGGAGATCAGCGGGCGCGACGGCGCGCTCGCGTGCGGCGGTATCGAGGGCTTGCATGGCAGGTGCTCCGGCGAAGACATCAAACGCCTGCTCCCGCGCGCAGGGCCTGAAGCGACGGATGCCGGAGTCGACGCGCAAGCGGCCCCGTGCGGCGGCCTGCCCACGACGCGCTTCCCCGCGGAAGCCGCCACTACGCACCGGAACGTGTTTGTTCCGATGTGCCGGCAGGTCTTCGGACTTGCGGACGTGGATCTTGCGATCCGCCTACTTGTCCTCGCTTCCCGGCCACGGAGGGCCAGTGCTTGTGAAGACGTTCGTTTCCGCTCTACCGCTGCGGGGCAGTTCCGGAGTTACACCGGATTCCCTTTTAAGTCCGACCGATGTCGCATCTGGTCGGGCACCGACGCACACAACATATCGGGTCATCCAGGGAGGGTCAACCCTAGAAGTTGTGTGCCAGTCGAGGTGGCGGCGACTTCCGGCAAGTGCCGGCGCGGGCCGCGATGGTTACAGCGCGTCGTGGTCGAGTTCGCCGGTGCGGATGCGGATCACCTGCTCCAGCGAGCTGACGAAGATCTTGCCGTCACCGATCTTGCCGGTGCGCGCGGAGTTCTGGATGGCTTCCAGCACGCGGTCGAGCTGGTCGTCCGCAACGGCCACTTCCAGCTTGATTTTGGGCAGGAAATCGACCACGTATTCGGCACCGCGATACAGCTCGGTGTGGCCCTTCTGCCGGCCGAAACCCTTCACCTCGGTGACCGTGATGCCCTGCACGCCGACTTCGGCCAGCGCCTCGCGCACGTCGTCCAGCTTGAACGGCTTGATGATCGCCACGACCAGCTTCATGGTTTTTCCTTGTGTGCCCGAAACACCGGCGCGGTGAACGAGGGAAATATATTTTGCCTGCGTCGGCCGGCATTGTCGCCTGAAGGCGTCGCCTGTAGGACAATCCCTACAAAGTCTGACGGAGCCTACCGATGGTGCAGCCGCTTTCCGTTCACCTAGTATTTACCTCGACGAGTGCGAGGCGCTGTCCATGATGGATAGGCAGGATATCGACCAGATTGCCCTGCGACTTGTGTCGTTGGTACCGCCAGGGTTGGCACAGGCGCAGCAGGATTTGCGAGCCAACTTCCAGGATGTTCTGGCGCATGGACTGCGCCGCCTCGACCTGGTCACCCGCGAGGAGTTCGAAGTCCAGTCCCAGGTGCTTGCGCGTACGCGCGCCAAGGTCGACGAACTGGAGCGGCGCGTGGCCGAGCTTGAGGCCGCCGTGGCCGCCCGCGGAAACTAGCAACAATCAAGGCTCCCGGGAGCCGCCTCCGATCCGTCACCTCACCCCGAGAACGATCGGGGGCGGTTATTTATCCAGCGTTGATGGAGTCGCTCGATGTTCGTGTCTCTCAGCGCTCCGTTTCCCCTGCGTCGATGGCTTGAGGCTGCATGAGCCTTGCGGTCACGCTCACCCGCGCCCAGGAAGGAATCGCCGCGCCGCAGGTCATGGTCGAGGTGCATCTGTCGGGCGGCCTGCCGTGCACGAACATCGTGGGTTTGCCCGAGGCCGCCGTGCGCGAGGCGCGTGACCGCGTACGGGTGGCCATCCAGAACACCGCGTTCGAGTATCCCAACCGCCGGGTCACCGTGAACCTGGCGCCGGCCGAACTGCCCAAGGATGGCGGGCGCTTCGACTTGGCGATAGCACTGGGCATCCTCGCCGCGAGCAGCCAGGTGCCGCGCGAGAAACTGGACGACTGCGAATTCCTCGGCGAACTCGCCTTGACCGGCAGCCTGCGCAGCGTGTCAGGCGTACTGCCGGCGCTGCTGCGCGCGCGCTCGCGCGGCCGCCGCGTGGTGGTGCCGCGCGAGAATGCCGCGGAGGCTGCCCTGGTACCGGATGTGGATGTGCGCGTGGCGGACACCCTGGCCGAAGTGTGCGGCTGGCTGCGCGGGGCGCATGACCTGTCCATGCCGGTGGGCATTCCCAGCGATGGCGGCGCAGAAAGCGGGCCGGATCTGGCGGACGTGCGTGGCCAGCTGCAGGCGCGCCGTGCGCTGGAGATCACCGCCGTCGGTGGCCACCACCTGTTGCTGATCGGGCCGCCGGGCACCGGCAAGACCATGCTGGCGGAACGTCTGCCCGGCATCCTGCCGCCAATGACCGAATCGGAAGCGCTGGAAACCTGTGCCGTGCTGTCGGTGGCCGGCCAGACCACCGATCTGGCGCGCTGGCGGCGGCGGCCCTTCCGGTCGCCGCATCACACGGCATCGGCGGTGGCGCTGGTCGGCGGCGGCTCGTATCCCCGGCCGGGCGAGATCTCGCTGGCGCACAACGGCGTGCTGTTCCTGGATGAGCTCCCGGAGTTCAGCCGGCACGTGCTGGAAGTGCTGCGCGAGCCGATGGAATCGGGCCACATCATGATTTCGCGCGCGGCGCGGCAATCGACATTTCCCGCGCAGTTCCAGCTCGTCGGCGCGATGAATCCCTGTCCCTGCGGCTACGCCGGCGACGCTGGCCAGCGCTGCCAATGCATGCCCGATCAGATCCTGCGCTATCGCTCACGCATTTCGGGGCCGCTGCTCGACCGCATCGATCTGTGCGTGCAGGTGCCGCCGGTACCGCTGGCCGAGCTCGGTTCGCCGGCCAGTGGACGCGACGAAACGTCCGCTACGGTGCGCGAGCGGGTGCTGAAGGCGCGCCGGCAATCGCTGATGCGTGCAGGTCGTCCAAATGCGGAAATCAGCACGCGCGAACTGGAGCGCGATTGCGCGCTCGGCCCGGCCGAGCGGCGATGGTTCGAGCATGCGCTGGAGCGGCTCGGGCTCTCCGCACGCGCTTACCATCGCGTGCTGCGCGTAGCGCGCACGATCGCCGATCTCGATGGCGGCGCGGCCCTGCTCGAACGCGAACACCTGGCCGAAGCGCTGCAATACCGGCGGCTGTAACCGCTTCGTCCGCGCACGCCATGCCGGCTGGACGTGTCGGTCCGTGCGTGTTCCGATAGCCGCTGGTTTTCGCCAGGGGTCATGATGACTATCGAGCTCGGCCTGATGCTCGCCGGCATGCTGATGATCGGCTTCCTGGCGCAATGGCTGGCGTGGCGCGTCAGGCTACCGGCCATCCTGTTCCTGCTGCTGGCCGGTATCGTGCTGGGCCCGGTCAGCGGCGTGCTCGACCCGGACAAATTGCTCGGCAACCTGCTGTTCCCGATCGTGTCGCTGTCGGTCGCGCTGATCCTGTTCGAAGGCAGCCTGACCCTGCGCTTCCATGAATTGCCAGGCATCGGCAAGGCGGTGCGCGGACTGGTCAGTTACGGCGCGGTGGCCTCGCTGCTGTTGCTGGCGCTGGCGGCGCATCTGGTCGCCGGCCTGGCCTGGCCGATCGCGCTGCTGTTCGGTGCGCTGGCATGCGTGACCGGACCGACCGTGATCGCGCCGATGCTGCGCACGCTGCGCCCGAATGCGCGCATCGCCAACACGCTGCGCTGGGAAGGCATCGTGATCGATCCGCTGGGCGCGCTGTTTGCGGTGCTGATCTACGAGGCGATCGTGTCGCATCAGGAGGGCCATACCCTCGGCATCTTCGTCGCCACGGTGGCCTGTGGCGTGGTGATCGGCGCGTTCACGGCGTGGCTCATGGCGTTCTTCCTGCGCCGGCAGATGATCCCCGAATACCTGCAGAACTACGCCGTGCTGGCGTCGGTGCTGCTGGCCTTCAGCGTTTCCAACGCGCTCACCCACGAGTCGGGGTTGCTGGCGGTGACGATCATGGGCATAGCGCTGGGCAATATCCGCGGCGTGCACATCGACGACATTCTCGACTTCAAGGAGAACGTCACCACGATGCTGGTGTCGCTGCTTTTCATCCTGCTGGCCGCGCGCCTGCACTGGCCGCTGCCGGAAGGCATGCTGGGTGCAGGCATCGGGTTGTTCGTGATCGCGCAGTTGCTGGTGCGGCCGGTCACCGTGGCGATATCGAGTTTCGGCAGCAGCCTGAGCTGGCGCGAGCGGGTGCTGATCGGCTGGGTGGCGCCACGCGGCATCGTGGCCGCATCGGTGTCGGCGCTGTTCGCGCTGCGGCTGGACGCACTCGGCGTGGCGGGCGCCGACGCGCTGGTGCCGCTGGTATTCACCTTGATCATCGGCACGGTGATCCTGCAAAGCGCCACTTCGAGGCCGCTGGCGATCTGGCTGAAGGTGGCCGAGCCGGAGCCGAGCGGCGTGCTCGTGTTTGGTTCCGACGGGGTCGCCCGCGCCATCGGCAAGGTGCTGAGCGAAGCCGGCTTTCGCGTGGTGCTGGCTGATGACGACTGGGACGGCATCCGCCAGGCGCGCATGGACGGGCTGGCCACGTTCTTCGGCAACCCTGCCTCGCCGCACGCCGAGCGGCACCTGGATCTGACCGGCATCGGGCGCCTGCTCGCGGTCTCCACGCATCGCGAACGCAACTCGCTGGCCTGCGTGCACTACCGGCAGGAGTTCGGGCGCAACAAGGTGTACCGGCTGCGCAACCTGACGCCGCAGGAGAACACCGATCGCGCGGCGCTGTCCGGCAGCCTGCTGGCGCCGCCGCTGTTCGACGAGGAGATGACGCATCGGCGTTTCGCCGACATGCTCGAGAGCGGCTGGCGGATCAAGTCGACGCGGCTCAGCGCCACCTTCGACTGGCCGCACTTCATCGAACAATACGGTTCGAACACCGTGCTGATGTTCGGCGTGGAAGAGAAGGGCGCCCTTCGCGTGGCTTCGACCAAGCGTGAACTGGAACCGAGGCCGGGCTGGACGGTGATCGCGCTGGTGCCGCCGCAGCGCGTCGACGGCTGAGCGGAAGCGCGCGGGTCAGGCGACGGAGGGCAGCCCGAAAAAGGCTTCCGCGGTCGCCGTGCTGTTCGCCGCGGTGACCTGCGCGGTTTCGCCGCGGTCGCGTGCGATCTCCTCGCAGATGTGTTTCAGGTACATCGGTTCGTTGCGCCGGTGCGAAGGCGCCGGACGCACCGTGCGTGGCAGCAGGTACGGCGCATCGGTCTCGATCATCAGGCGGTTCGCCGGGATTTCGCGCACCAGCTCGCGCAGATGGACGCCTCAGCGTTCGTCGCAGATCCAGCCGGTGATGCCGATGTGGCAATCCAGCGCCAGATAGTCGCGCAGCGCCTCGCCGGTATCGGTGAAGCAATGCACCACGGCGGCCGGCACGCGATCGCGGTAGCGACGCAGCAGCGCGATGAAATCCGCATGCGCATCGCGCTGATGCAGGAACAGGGGCTTCTGCAGGTCCACCGCCATCTGCAGTTGCCGCTCGAACACCCGCAGCTGCACGTCGCGCGGCGAATAGTTGCGGTTGTAGTCCAGCCCGGTCTCGCCGACGGCAAGCACTCGCGGATCGCTGGCCAGTTCGCGCAGCCGCTCATCGGTGGCATCGTCGTAATCGATTGCGTGATGGGGATGCACGCCAGCTGTTGCGAACAGCACGCCCGGATGACTTCGGGCCAGCGCGAGTGCCGCGACGCTGCCGTCGCGCGAGGCGCCGGTGACAACTATCCGCCGCACTCCCTGCTGTGTCGCGCGCTCGATCACCTCGGGCAGATCGTGTCCGAAAGATTCGTGGCCAAGATTGGCGCCGATGTCGATGAGCTGCATGTGCGGCCTGCAAATGGGCCATTGTCGCAGGCCGTTTCGAAAATGCGAACGTACCCGGAATTTTTCGCATTGACAGCGATTCGGTTGCCACCTTAGCTTGCCGGGTCGGATTTCCGGGGGGAAGCCGATTCATCGCTCAATCCTGATCCGCCGGTACCTGCAAGGGCGCCGGCGGTGGTAACTGTTTGTAAGGAATACTCAAGAAGAACTCCGCCCCGGCTGGTCATCGGCGTATCGGCTTCCCCATGAAATTGCGACCGACGCCCGGTGTGCCGGCCTCTTCACGACAGCGAACGCGGCCTGGCTACGCTCGCATGTTGGCGACCGGATGTGATACGTATGGTGCTTTCCGTTTCGCTTCAGGGGGCGTCGACGGGGTTCGGTAATCGAGAGAGGTGGTGAAATGTCGGCAGCGATCGAGCCGGCGATCGGCGGAGCAGGCATGGTGGCGGACCACCGCGAGGCGGACGTCTGCGCATGGCTGGTCGCGCGCGGTCGCCTGAAGGACAGCGACCTAGGCCGCGCCCGCCGTCTGCACGAGGAATCGGCCGAAGGCACGCTGACTACCCTGATGGCGCGGCTCGGGCTGGTTTCCGAACGCGACCTGGCCGAGGCATGGGCCGAATTGCTGCAGGTGCCGCTGCTGTCCGCGCGCGATGCGCCGGAGCTGCCGCCGGCGGACCTCGACCTCTCGCTGCGCTTCCTCAAGCAGCAGCATGTGGTGCCGGTGCAGGACGACGAGCACGGCCTGGCCCTGATCGTGGCCGATCCGGCCGACCCGTATCCGCTGCAGGCGGTCGAACTCGCCGCCGGGCGCCCGGTGGCCTTGCGCGTGGGCCTGCGTTCGGAAATCGATGGCCTGATCGAACGCTATTACGGCACGGGGCGCTCGGCGATGGGCACCATCGTGGAGAACCTCGATGGCAACGCCGCCGAGGAGGACGACGTCGAGCACCTGCGCGACCTGGCGTCCGAGGCGCCGGTGATCCGGCTGGTCAACCTGATCTTGCAGCGCGCGGTCGAGCAGCGCGCTTCGGACGTCCATATCGAACCGTTCGAGAACCGGCTGAAGGTGCGCTATCGCATCGACGGTGTATTGCATGAAGTGGAAGCGCCGCCGTCGTCGTCCACTGCGGCGGTGATCTCGCGCGTGAAGATCATGGCGCGGCTGAACATCGCCGAGCGCCGCCTGCCGCAGGACGGCCGCATCCAGTTGCGCGTGCAGGGCAAGGAACTGGACCTGCGCGTATCGACCGTGCCGACCAGCTTCGGCGAGTCGGTGGTGATGCGCATCCTCGATCGCGAATCGGTGGTGTTCGATTTCGCCTCGCTCGGCTTCACCGACAGCTTCCAGCAGCGCTTCGTCGACGTGCTCGAAAAGCCGCACGGCATCCTGCTGGTCACCGGCCCCACCGGCTCGGGCAAGACCACCACGCTGTACACCGCGCTGTCGCAGATCAACACCAATGACGTGAAGATCATCACCGTCGAGGATCCGGTCGAATACCAGCTCGAAGGCATCAACCAGATCCAGGTGAAACCGCAGATCGGGCTGGATTTCTCAGGTGCCTTGCGCTCGATCATGCGCCAGGACCCGGACGTGATCATGATCGGCGAGATGCGCGATCTGGAAACCTGCCGCATCGCGATCCAGTCCGCGCTCACCGGCCATCTGGTGCTGTCCACGCTGCATACCAACTCGGCTGCCGGCGGCATCACGCGCCTGCTCGACATGGGCGTGGAGGATTACCTGCTCGGCTCCACTATCAACGGCATCCTGGCGCAGCGGCTGGTGCGCAGGCTCGATCCGGAAACGGCGATCGCGTACGAGGCGCTGCCCGAGGTGATCGAACAGTTCGAGCTGGAGAAATACACCGACGAGCGGCCGATCCGCCTGTGGAAACCCGGCAGCAGCGCGGCCAATCCCACCGGTTACCGCGGCCGCCGCGCGATCATGGAGTTCCTCACCATGAGCGATCCGCTGCGCCGGCTGGTGATGCAGCGCGCCGACGCCGGCGAGATCGAGAAGCAGGCGCGCGCCGAAGGCATGCGCACGATGTACGAGGACGGCATCGCCAAGGCCGTCGCCGGGGTGACCACGCTGGAAGAAGTACTGCGCGTGACGCAGGAGAGCTGACGTGGCGCAGTTCCGCTACAAGGCGATCAGCGACGGCGGCGAGATGCTGCAGGGCCAGATGGAGGCGGCCAGCATCGAGGAGGTGATCGGCCGTCTGCAGGATCAGGGCCACACGCCGCTGGAAGCGCAGCCGGCCGAAGGCACCGGCGGCGGCAGCGGGCTGGCGGCGCTGTTCAAGCGCGGCCCGTTCACGGGCGACCAGCTGGCCCAGTTCACCCATCAGCTGGCGACGTTGCTGGGCGCCGGTCAGCCGCTCGATCGCGCGCTCGGCATCCTGCTGGATCTGCCCGAGGGCGAAAGCGCGAAAAAGCTGATCGAACGCGTGCGCGACCGCGTGCGCGGCGGCAACACGCTGTCCTCTGCGCTGGACGAGGAGCACGGCGTCTTTCCCAAGCTCTACGTCAGCCTCGTGCGCGCGGGCGAAGCGGGTGGGTCGCTGGAGGAAACGCTGCGCCGGCTCGCCGATTATCTGGAGCGCGCGCAGGCGATGCGCGGCAGCATCGTCAATGCGCTGATCTATCCGGCGTTCCTGCTGGTCGGCGTGCTCGGTTCGCTGGTGCTGCTGCTGGCCTACGTGGTACCGCAATTCGTGCCGATCTTCGAGGACATGCAGGTGCCGATCCCGTGGATCACGCAGGCTGTGCTGGTGCTCGGCAATGCATTGCAGGCATGGTGGTGGCTGATCCTGCTGCTGGTGGGTGGCGGCCTGTTCGGCTGGCGGGCGCATCTGCGCGAACCGGCGGCGCGGCTGGCGTGGCATGCGCGGCTGTTGCAGTTGCGCGTGGTCGGCCCGTTGCTGCTGAAAGTGGAAACCGCGCGCATCGCGCGCACGCTCGGCACCTTGCTGAAGAACGGCGTGCCGCTGCTGAGCGCGCTGACCATCGCGCGGCAAGTCACCGGCAATCTGGCGCTGGACACCGCGCTGGGCGCGGCGCACGAACAGGTCAAGGGCGGCGCCGGACTCAGCCTGGCGCTGGGCCAGTCGAAGCTGTTCCCGCGGCTGGCCATGCAGATGGTGCAGGTCGGCGAGGAAGCCGGCCAACTCGACACCATGCTGCTGAAAGTGGCCGATACGTTTGAACTTGAGTCCAAACGAGCGATCGATCGTCTATTGGCCGCGCTGGTGCCGGCACTGACCATCGTGATGACGGTGATGGTGGCGATCATCATGGCGGCGATCCTGCTGCCCCTGCTCAGCCTCACCAGCAACATCCAGTAACCACGTCTTTTCGCCCATCCGAGGTAACTCCATGCAACACACGCAACCCCGACGCATCGGCACGAACGCCGGTTTCACCCTGCTCGAAATGCTCGCGGTGATCGTGCTGATCGGCATCATCGGCGCGGTGGTGGTGACCCAGGTCGGCAAGAACGTCGACAAGGGCAAGTACGGCGCCGGCAAGGCACAGCTGATGACGCTGAGCCAGAAGATCGAGAACTATTCGCTCGACAACGGCTCGCCGCCGCAACAGCTCGAAAACCTCGCGGTCAAGCCGGCCAACGCGCCGAACTGGCAGGGACCGTACGCCAAGGAGTCCGACCTGAAGGATCCGTGGGGCCATCCGTTTGGCTATCAATATCCCGGCCAGAACGGCAATTTCGACCTGATCTTCTACGGCCAGGACGGCAAGCCGGGCGGCGACGGCTACAGCAAGGACGTCGGCAACTGGCAGTGAGCCGGCGAGGTAACTGACGAATGGTCGCAGCGGGAATCGGCAATGGCGCAGCGGGAATCGGCAAATGCCGAGGCCGCCGCTTGCCGGTTCCGCGCCCGCGGCGCGCGGCGCGGGCGCGCGGTTTCACCCTGCTGGAAATGCTGGCGGTGATCCTGCTGATCGGCATCGCCGCGGCAGCGGTGTCCATCTCGGTCACGCAGGGCCTGGCCAGTGCGCGGGTGCGCGCGGCCAGCAGCGAACTGGCCGGCGCGTTGCGGGCCACCCGCGCGCAAGCCATCGTGCGGGCGCAGGAACAGCACTTCGACATCGACACGCGCAGCAACAGCTACGACGACCCGAAACACCAGGGCGTGCGCCTGCCGAAGGGGCTGCGCGTGAGCATCACCAGCGCGAAGGAAGACCAGCCGAACGATCACACCGGGCGCATCCGCTTCTTTCCCGACGGCAGCTCCACCGGCGGGCGCATCACCTTGCGCAGCGGCAAGCGCGAGTGGCACGTCAACGTGTCCTGGCTGACCGGCGAGGTGCGCGTGGTCGACACCGTGGCGGCGCGATGAAAGTCCGGCGCCAGGGTGGCTTCAGCCTGCTCGAGGTGATCGCCGCGATCATGCTGCTGTCGATCGCGTTCGCCGCCTTGATGAAAGTGGCCGGCGCGTCGATCAACCTGAGCCGGAACGCGGCCGAGCACAGCCAGGCCGCGATGTACGCGCGCAGCCTGCTCGACAGCGCGTTCGTGGGCGAGCCGGTGGCCGCCGGCAGCAGCTCCGGCCGGTTCGATGCGAACTATCGCTGGCAACTCGACGTGGCGCCGTGGACCGGCGCCGGCCCGACCGCGCCGGACGCGCCCCTGCGCCTTTACCAGCTGGATCTGGACGTGATGTGGGGGCCGGCGGCGCATCCGCGTTCGGCCCATTTCCGCACCCTGCGGCTGGCCGGGCCGCCGGCGGGCAACGACGCGAGGGGCTCCCGATGAAGCGCGCCGCGGGCTTCACCCTGCTCGAGGTGCTCGCCTCGCTGGTGCTGCTGGCGTTGCTGCTGGTGGGCGTGTATTCGGGCATCCGTACCGCGACCCACAGCGTGCGTTCGGGCACGCTGGCGATCGAGCGGACCGACCAGATCCGTTCGGCCCAGCAGTTCCTGCGGCGCGAACTGATGCAGAGCCTGACCCAGGCGATCGGCCAGACCGACCACGGCGAGCCGATCTATTTCATCGGCGATGCACACGAGATGCGCTATGTGGCACCGCTGCCGGGCTATCTCGGCAAACGCGGCCCGCAACTGCAGCGGCTGCAGCTGGTCGACGACGGACACGGTGGTTTCCGGCTGGAGCTGAGCCTGGTCCTGCTGCCGCCGGACGGCAAACCGCCCCAGCCGCTGGGAGAACCGCAGGTGCTGCTCGATCACATCAAAGCCGGCAGCTTCAGCTATCGCGGCGTCAGCGTGAAAGGCGATGCCGTGCCGTGGTCGGCGCACTGGGATGATGGCCGGCTGCTGCCGCAGCTGGTGCGCATCAGCCTGCAGACGCAAGGCCAGGCCGGCTGGCCGCAGATGGACGTGCCGTTGCGGGTCAACCCCGCGCAGAGCCTGCTGCGGCCCACGCTGATCCGCGGCGGTAGCACGCCGTGATACGCCGTTGCGCAGCGGTCGGCGCAAACCAGCGCGGCGTCGCGCTGCTGCTGGTGCTGTGGGCCTGCACGCTGCTGGCGATCCTGCTCGGCGGCTACGCCACGCTGGCGCGCACCGACGGGTTGCAGGCGCATTACCAGTTCGCCCAGGCGCAGGCGCATTACGCCGCCGAGGCCGGCGTGATGCGCGCGGTGTTCGGCCTGCAGAACCCGCAGGCGCGGCAGCGCTGGATCGGCGACGGGCGCCCGTATACGTTTCACTACGACCAGGCCACGGTGACCCTGACCGCCATCGACGAGAGCGGCAAGGTCGACCTCAACGCCGCCTCGCCCGACGTGCTGCTCGGGCTGTTCAAGGCGGCGGGCATGGCACCGGCCCAGGCGCAGAAGCTGACCGACCACGTGCTGGACTGGCGCAATCCGGTCGGATTGGAAGGCACCGCCGACAGCCAGCTCGCCGAGTACGCGGCGGCCGGACGTGACTATGGCCCGCGCCACAATCCGTTCACCAGCGTGGAGGAGTTGCAGATGGTGCTGGGCATGACGCCGGCGATCTACCGCACGGTGGCGCCGGTGCTGACGATCTGGTCGGGCATCCTGAGCCCCGATCCGAACATCGCCCCGCCGCTGGCGCTGGCGGCGATTCCGGGCATGACGCCGCAGCAGCAACAGGTGATCCAGGCCACACGGCTGAAGAACGCGAACGACCCGAGTCTGGTCGTCAACAACGGAACAACGCATAGTATCCGGTCGGAGGCGAAGCTGGCCGACGGCACGCGCGCGGTATTGCGCGTCACGGTTCGCATGCAGGGGGCGCAACCCGGCGCGCAACCGTATACGGTGCTGCGCTGGCAGGAGGGGGACGAGGAATGAGCACGGCGATGCAGTCAATGCGGCCGTTGGCCGAACGCATGCGTCGTGGCTGGCGTGTTTCGCCGTTTCCGGGCTTCCTGCGATGGTGGGGGGGCGAGTTGCGCGAACTGCTGCCGCTGCGCTGGCGGAGATGGTTCAGCAGCGGCGCCGACTGGCACCTGCTGCAGCACGGCGGCACGCAATGGACGCTGCGCCGCAACGGACAGCGCGAGCCGCTGGCCAGCTGGAACGACGCCGTCGACGACGTGGCCGGCGAGATCCACGCGCCGCCTGCCTCGCTGGCCGCCGCATGGCGCGGGGTCGATCCGGAAGACCGCCGGCTGGCGCTGCTGCTGCCCTCGGCGGTGGTGCTGCGGCGGCCGCTGACGTTGCCGCTTGCCGCACGCGACAACCTGCTGCAGGTCGTCGGCTTCGAGATGGACCGGCAAACTCCCTTCAGCGTGGCGCAGGTCTACTACGCCGTGCGCGAGCTGGACGCGCCGGCCGGCCCCGGCCGCTTCAACGCGGAGCTGCTCGCCGTCACGCGCAGCACGGTCGATCCGCTGCTGGCGCGGCTGCGCGAGCAGAGCGTGTCGATCGATGCGGTCGACCTGGCGCTGGATGACGGCCGTCTCGGCGCGAACCTGCTGCCGCCCGAGCAGACACCGCGCCACGTGCGCCCGCGTCGGCGGCTCAATCTGGTGCTGGCGGCGGTCTGCGTGTTGCTGCTGGGGCTGCTGCTCGGCATGTGGCTGCACAACCGGGAGATGGCGCTGGAGCAGATGCAGGCCGACGTCGACAGCATGCGCGGCGACGCGCAGCAGGTCGCCGCGCTGCGCCAGCAGCTTCAGGACAACGCCGGTGCCGCCGGCTTCCTGGCGCAGCGCAAGAAAAACACCATCAGCATGCTCAGCCTGCTGCAGGAGGTCACCGCGCGGCTGCCCGACACGACCTGGCTGGAGCGCCTGAGCGTGGACAATACCGGCCAGCTCGGCTTCCAGGGACAAAGCCAGCAGGCGGCCAAGCTGCTCGATGCGCTGAAGGATTCCCGCCTGATCACCGACGCCAGTTTCCAGGGCAGCATCCAGCCCGATCCCACCACCGGCAAGGAGCGCTTCTACCTCACCGCAAGGGTGAACCAGCCAGCCGTCGCCAAGTCGGGGTCGCCGGCCGCGAGGCAGGCCGCCGAGCCTGCCAATGAAGGGAGCGTGCCATGAAGATGGCTGCGCTCAATCGACGCGACAGCCGCCTCGCGGCCATCGGCCTGCTGCTGCTGGCCCTGCTGCTGGCGTACTTCGTACTGCTGCATTGGTGGTTCGTGGCGCCGCTGCTGCGCGTGCACGGTGAGATGGCCGATCTGCGCGATACGCACAGCCGCTACGCCGCCGTGATCGCCGAGAAGCCGGCGCTGGAAAAGCGCATCGCCGCGCTCGGCGCCGGCCAGGCCGCCAGCAGCGCGTTCCTTGCCGCGGACGATCCGAACACGGCCGCGGCCGATCTCATGCAGCGCGTGGTCGACGTGGTCGGCAGCAACAGTGGCGGCGCCAGCTGCGTGGTGAGCCAGAAGATGCCCTTGCCGAATCCGCCGGCCAATGCCGGGGAGCCGTACCGCAAGGCGGCGGTCAGCATCAGCCTGAGCTGCGACATCGAGCCGTTGGCCGCGGTGCTGCAATCGCTGGAGCAGGGCACGCCGTATCTGTTCGTCGACGACCTCAGCATCTATCGCAATCCGGTCGCCGCGCAGCAGGATCACGCCGCGC
>Ga0207664_10001767_pt1 | contig 14246 bp, 9 predicted proteins | sample LARL83metaG_FD_184349 | JGI IMG/M metagenome (GOLD analysis project Ga0207664, IMG submission 184349) | Corn, switchgrass and miscanthus rhizosphere microbial communities from Kellogg Biological Station, Michigan, USA - LAR L8-3 metaG... | ecosystem: Host-associated > Plants > Roots >...
ATCGTCCTGAGGTTGCCCCAGAGGCTACGTCAACCGATACATCACACTGAGTGACTGATAAGGCTAGGGAGAACGCTCACCGAGCCGCCGATCTGGGCGGGTACGTCGACCGCCGCACTTGGCCACGAGCGCGCTCATATCCGAAGAATCTGTGCGCCGGGCCGGACTAGGGCCTGGGCGAGCTCCGAGTCCCGTAGCCGTAGGTCGGCTTGACGTTCACCACCTGGCCCGGCACAGCCAGCGCGCCGATCCTTGCCATCCAGGTCAAGAGGGCAGAGCGTCGGCGTGGGCTGCGATGCCGGGAGCGGTAGCCGCGCTGCTCGCTACGGTCGTCGGCGGTGATCCGGATAGCTGGGATGCGGGCGTCTTTGGCTGGCTCGGCCTGCGCTTTCCGCTCTGGAAGCCGCCCAGTGGCGTGTCCGGCAGGATGCCTTGTCTTGGCTTGCAGGTGGTCGGCCTGGGCGATCGGCGGGGCGGCTGGGTCATAGAGCGAGAGGCCGAGCGTCGCACGCAGCGCTTCAGCGAATTCTCGGCAGGTCGCGTAGCGAATCTCTGGCCTTTTCGCCAGTGCCTTCGCCAGGACGCCGTCTACCGCAGGCGGAAGGCCTACCCGCTGTGCCGTCAGCGACGGTGGCGAGGCTGTCATCTGGGCCCAGATGACAGCCGCGGCTTCGTCCCGGCGAAATGGCGTCTGACCGGTCAATAGCTCGAATACCGTACACGCCAGCGCGTACTGATCAGCCCGCCCGTCCACCGGCAAGCCCTGAATCTGCTCAGGGGCGCAATAATCGGCGGTTCCCAGAAAGTTCCCCGTTTCGGTCAGTCCGGCCGCCGACAGCATCTGCCTGCTGATCCCGAAGTCTCCTAGGTAAATATGGTCGGGTCGGCCCGGGCGGACATCCAGCAGCATGTTCGCTGGCTTGACGTCCCGGTGAACCAGGCCGGCGGCGTGGGCTCCATCGAGAGCCGACGCGACCGGCGAAACGAGGGCCGTCATGCGCGCCGGGGATAGCGGGCCATCCCGCCGCACCAGCGACCGGACGTCCCCGCCGGCCACGTACCGCATCGCGATGAAAAGCACACCATCGGCCTCGCCGGCCTCATATACCGGTATCAGATGCGGGTCATCTACTGCGGCTGCGGCCCGGGACTCCCGGATGAAGCGCTCCCGGTACTCCCCGTCCGCCGCTAGTTGCGCGGACAAGACCTTCAATGCCACCCGGCGCCCCAGTCGCTCGTCCACCGCCCGGAACACCATGGCCATCCCGCCCGCGCAGACCTGGTCCTCCAACCGGTAATCTGCGATCCGCGCGCCGACCGGAATGCCCGCGGGCATCGGCCCGGCGTTCCCCAGAAGCTTCCCGCTCACTATGCCTCCAGCCCCAACGAGCTCGTCCGATGCAGCCATTTATCTTTTGCAACAGAATGAGTCAGAACGCGGGTATTCAAGCCGACGTCGCCTCCTCATCCTCGGCGGCCTGTTCCTCACCACCGTCTCGGAGAGCACTTTGCCCGGCCTCGACCGCCGCACTCTGAAGTCATATGAATGGTGGCATCTCGGCCGTGCTCAGTTCTGAGATGGGATACGTTGGGCCACAGTGGGACGTACGGGGACAATCGTACGTCCCTGGTGGGGAACCACGCCGGATGTGACCAGTGCGCCTGAGGTTAACCATGAGGAATCCTGATCAACGGCGGCTGCCGCTGCCTGCAGATTTGACGGAGGCTGAACGGGACTTCTTCCTTGAGCTGCGACGGTTGATCGACGTTGCAGGATTCACCTGCCGCGCCCTAGAAGAATTGACCTCGTCTGCCAAGTCAGCTGCCGATACTTCGTGCTTCTACAGCAAATCGCAATGGGGGCGATGGCTGAATGCCCAGTCCATGCCGCCTCGGAAGGCGGTCAGGCGGCTGGCCGAAACGCTCGCCAAAGAGGATATCAACGCGGAGCAGTTGGTCGACCTGTGGGAAACAACCTTTGTGGCCGCTAATCCAGAAGAAGCTGGGCAGAGCGAGGCTGATTTCCTGATCCGGTACCGGCGGCACGTAGCCGAGCACCACGGGATGCTCGAGCCACCGGATTTTGAGCGTCGCCGCCGCGTTCCTATCGCAGACCTGTATGTGCCGCCCGCCATCGTACAGATCATCCGCGCATCTCGTCAGTTTTTGTCACGTGAGGTTACCCTCCAGCAGTTCGGCGAAGAGATCGACAGGACGGTGCTGCTCGGCGATCCTGGCAGCGGCAAGACCACCGCGGCTCAGGTCCTGATGCATGACCAGGCAACTCAGCCACACGGCCGGGTACCGTTCATCGTGACGCTGCGCGAGTTCGCCGCTGCCCAGACGGCGCAGCGGTCAGTCGCTGGCCATCTCCAGGACAAGCTGGAGACCTTCTATCAGTGCCCGGCGCCTGCCGGTGCCGTTGAGCGGCTTCTTTTTTCCGGGGCAGCGCTGGTGATCTTCGACGGGCTGGATGAACTCGCCGACACTACGCGCCGGGGAGACGTGACTGCGATCATCGAGCGGTTCTGCGCTGAGTACCCGCTGGCCCCCGTCTTGGTCACGTCCCGGCTGGTTGGCTACGATCAGGCGCGGCTCGATGACCGGGTGTTTACCCGGTACCGGCTCGGCGGCTTCGGCGATAACCAGGTCGCCGACTACGTTCGCAAGTGGTTCGCGCAAGAAGACGGACTCCTTCCGGTGGAGGCCAGCCGTCAGGCTGCAGCGTTCCTGGCCGAGAGCCACAGTTTGCCTGACCTGCGGGCAAACCCGCTGATGCTCGCGCTCATGTGCGTCTTGTACCGGGGCGAGGGTTCCATCCCGCGTAACCGTCCTGACATCTATGCACAGTGCACCACTCTGCTGTTCCGCAAGTGGGATGCGCGCCGTCACATCGATGTACAGTTGCGCGCACGGTCTCAGGCCGAGCCCGCGGCCCGCCACCTCGCCTACTGGCTCTTTACCCGTGGGCAAGAACAGCCGACGGTCACTGAGGCTGAACTCCTTCGCGAGACCAGCGCGTTTTTTTACGACCATGGGTTCGAGGACGGTGATCACGCCTCTGATGCCGCTCAGGAGTTCATCGCGTTTTGCCGGAACCGGGCCTGGGTTTTCAGCGACGTGGGGACTACAGGCGACGGCCAGCGGCTGTATACCTTCACCCACGTCTCATTCCTGGAGTACTTTGCCGCTGCCCATCTGGCCGCCTTGTGCGACAGCCCCGAGGAACTCTCCCGGACACTCCTGCCGCGTATTGCCCGGCAGGAGTGGGAAGTTGTCGCTGAACTCGCCGTCCAGATCAAGAGCAGCAACAGCGACCGAGGTGCGCAGCGCATCTATGCCGCCATGCTGGGCGACGGTAGCCGGTCCCTCCAGGAACGGTGCAATATCCTCCAGTTCCTAGCCCGATGCGTCCGGTTTATCGAGCCGCCGCCTCGCACCGTCCGCGATCTGACGCTGGCTGCGCTCGATCATCTGTTCGGCGGTGATATAAGTGATGAGATCAGGTACCTGCCGCTAATCTGGCTGCTGGTCAGCTGCGTCGACTGCCGCGACACGGTGAAAGATGAGCTCGCTACGTGCATCGCCCGCATGGTGTCCTCTTCCGACCCGGTCATTCACCTTAATGGCCTTCGCCTCGCCATCTGGGTAGCACGCGGCGTCGTCTTCCATCGCAATGGGCTGATTGTGGTACCCGCCAAAGCCCCCGAGCATCTAGCCGATTTCTGGGACGATTTTGCCTTCCAGAACGCGAAGAGGTACGCCGCCGACATCGCCGCCGCCGCCTCATGTGACGAAGGGATGCTGTACGCGTCTCTCCGGCACCGATTCGTCACTGCCGGACATGTCCTTGCAACCACCGGTTCGGACCTAACTCCGCTGTTCACGGCCCATCGCGCAATTATATTCGACGCTCTATGGGTGCCATATCTTGAATATCTCGGAGGCGCGGCGGCCCGCGCCTGGAGACGTGCCGTCCATTCTGGTCTTCCGGAAGCATCCGAAAAAAGCATGAATGAGGACTTCACAGCGGTAGGCCAGTTCCTGATCGAGCATCCCGAACCGCCATGGCTGTCAATATGCCTGTCATCCCGCTACGAAGTGGTTCCCCTGTTCAGCGAAGGCCTTACCCATCCTCCCGCCCTCTTCCGAGCCACTAATCCGGCCGCATATCTCGGCATTGCCGCTAGTATCCTGATCATCGCTGAAATGACCCGGGACCGGATCCTTCCAGCTGACAGCGGCCGGCCGCTGGGCGCTCTTAGTGACCTATACCCGTACATCCTGCGGCGCTGGGATTATGAGCAAGATGGCCAGCTACCGGCGCTTCCGGTACCCGAATATTTTCAGCAGCTATTCAGGGAATGGGCCAGCAACGCCACTAATTTCATCAGGCTCTCCACCGAGCCGCACCCGTAGTATTCCAGCCGGACTTTTCTCAAGCGCGGATCGCGAAGCCCGCTGCAGTGCAGATGCTGGAAGCAAGTTGTGAACGCCCGCACACGCTGCCGACAGGGTCTTCCTCGATCGCCGTGGCGCTGGCATCCTCGTCCGTTGTGAACACCGGGCGGGGCCTGCCGCCCTTGATGGTGAAGCTGGTTGCGGGTCATAGCGCAGGGCGTGAGCGGAAGCCCGGCCGGGATGCCTGGATGTCGCCAAGGCTCGAGGACGGGCTTTGGGACGGCCGTGTGCCTGGAGACCTTGGGCGGTCCAGGGCCGGGGACAGACGGCAACCCGGAATCATCCGACCGGCCTGACACCGACAGGCGGCCTGGCCGCGGATCGGCGCGGCGGGGTTAGCCGGTGAGGAACAGGCAGCCGGAGCGCAGGAGGGTGCGACTGCTCGGCGCGTCCCGCTCTGTCTGCCGTCACACTGAGTGATACAGCTGGCCAAGGAGAACGCGCACACTGCCGCCGTTATGCGCGCCCTCGGCTTTTGATTCGATCGGGCTTCCGGGCTTCCAGATCCGGGCGTTCTGTGCGCGAGCCAAGTTGGAGTGGATCGATGGATAGTTGGATCTTTCGGTACGCCAGCCGTGCGGTAAGCCACGGTGAATTTGATCTGCGGTCGTATCAGGCGGCGCGCCGCTTACCGGTCATCTGTGTTACCTGCTGCGTCGTTTGTCGCAGGTATGTGGATCCAGCCTGGGTAGCGTTTGCCCGCGATCTGGACGCGCACGAGAGGGTGGAAGGCGTACTGGTTGATGCCGTCGTAACCGTGGCGCACGACGGAACTGTAGATATCGCCCGAGATAACGAGGATCAGCGGGTCGGCCGTCTCCCGGAGTGCTCGTTTGACGGGGGCCGCATCGAGCAAGCGGAATGCGACATCGAGTGCCTCGCCGAAACACCCGTTGGCATCGTAACGGACGTCTCCTGCGTGGGTGACGACGCGGACCCGCAGTTGCCGTTGTGTCCGGCTGGGGTACGGGAGGCTGGCGTTGTAGTCGGCTAGGAGATTGCTGAGCGCGGGGATGGCGCGGTTCACCAGGAGCGTCTTGAGAGCTTGGTCTACCGGGTGGATGAGTGCCAGCAGGCCGTCGCCACGGTCAATGTACCGGTCCCGATGGCGCTTGCGGATTCCCGCCGAGTACAGGGCCGCGTCAAATAGCTCGTAGGTCTTGTTTCGGAGTTCGGCTTTCACGGGATCAGGGCGGCTCGTAGAGCGCTCGATGTCTAGTGCGACGATCGCTCGGTAATGGGGCAGGCCGGCCGCTAGAAGTGGTTCCATCGGATCTCTCCTGGCGGGAGCGCGCGGGCCGTTCTCGTGCCTGTCCGCGGCTGGTAGCCGTCGGGTTTCCTGGCGATTGGTGTCTGGCGTCGATCCGGTCAGCCAAGAGGTGTCACGATCTATTGCACCTTTGTCGTCATTCGCGGTCTCGACGACGGGCTGTCCCCGTGTTTTGCTTTTAGTCGAAGCTGTCATCGGACCAGAAGTCAATCAATTCTTCTTCGGTTAGTTCATCGGGCGGTACGTCGCCGCGAAGCGTCTTACCTGTGGTGAGCGTCCAGGTGTGGATTAGCAGCCGAGCGATAAGTTCGTCGTCGGAGAGGATTATGAAAGGCATAGTGTGGCCGCGTTCTTGTTTGTCTGATTGAAGATAGGAGACCGGGCTGGTTGAGACTTCATCGGGAAAGGGGGACGAGCCGTCCAGGTTTGATTGCAGTCCCGATGCCCCGCGTGAGGAGCAGGTGAAAGGCTGGTTCGACGAAAGTGGTAATGTTCCCATGATCTGCGCGGCTAGGACGGAAGCGGATTAACCTCGTCCAGCCAGCCACAGTCAGACGAACACGGCCTGTTCTCACCGAGAACAGATCCGGTGGGCTATGCGGCGTTAGATCATGGACGCGAGCTGGCAGTTGGTCCGGTCAGATGGGACCATCTTGGGTCTGGCGGCGGACGTCATATCCGCGGCGCCACCCAGCTCTGCTGGCGCTGCTCTGACTCTATGTATTCATTTTGGCTCCCGTCCGGAGAGTGCGGCTGCGGCCCCAGGCCGCAGGGCACTGCGAAGTTCTTTACGGAATGGTGGCATTCTCGGTTATGCTCACTTCTGCGATGGGATACATTGGGCCACGCCGGGACATACTGGGACAACTGGATTCATGGGAGAGAATCGCGCTGGCGTGACCAGCGTGCCTGGGGGGTAGCATGAGGAATCCTGGTCGGCGGCGGCTGCCGTTGCCTGCCGGGCTGACACAGCCCGAGCGGGAGTTCTTCCTTGAGCTGCGGCGGCTGACCGATGTCGCAGGATTTACTTACCGTGCGCTCGAAGAATTGACCTCATCCTTCAAGCCAGCTGCCGATCCGTGCTTCTATGGCAAATCGCAGTGGGGGCGGTGGCTGAATGGCCAGTCCATGCCGCCCCGCAATGCGGTCAGGAGGCTGGCTGAGATTCTCGCCACCGAGGGCATCGCCTCAGGACACCTCCTTGATCTGTGGTCACGAACCTTCCTGCCTGCTCCTGCGGAAGAAGCTGAGCAGGACGATCGCCAGGCCGCCGCTTCACAACGGCTGTCGGCAGTTGATCCCGTTGACCTGCAGCCGACAAAACTGCCCTCGCTGACCTGTGCCGGGGCGTTGGTCGGCCGCGAGAGCGAGATGGCGTTGCTGACCGGGCTGATAAAACAGGTGACGCGGGAGCGCGGTGGGTCAGTGCTCATCGAGGGCGAGCCCGGCATCGGCAAGTCCGCGCTGGTGCGGGCGGCGGTGGCGGAGGCGCCGGCGGCCGGCTGCCAGGTGTTCTGGGGGTCCGGCGATGAACTGGGCCAGGCGCTGCCGCTGCTGCCGTTCCTGGACGGGCTGCGGATCCGCGAGCCGTCGGCCAACCCGCGGCGGGAGGCGATCGTCCGGCTGCTGCGCGGTGAGGCCGGCGCCGACCGCGGCGCGGACGTCCCGGCGGTGCTGGCCGAGCAACTGGTGGCGTTGGTCGCCGAGCAGTGCGCGGTGCGGCCGGTCATCCTGGTCATCGACGACCTGCAGTGGGCCGACCCGGCCAGCATCGCCTTGTGGGGCCGGCTGGCCAGGTCGGCGTGGCAGGTGCCGCTGCTGCTGATCGGGATGATGCGGCCGGTGCCGCGGCGCGAGGACCTGCTGGCGTTGCGGCGGGTGGCCGGCGACGCCGCCCGGATCGAGCTGTCCGCGCTCAGTGAGGCCGCTGTGGCCGACCTGGTGGCCGCCCTGGCCGGCGGCAGGCCCGGAGACAACCTGCTGCGGCTGGCCGACGAGGCGGCTGGCAACCCGCTGTACCTCACCGAACTGGTCACCGCACTGACGCGAAGCTCTAAGGTAACCATCACCGGAACCGGAGTCGCCGTGTTCACAGCCAGTTCGGTGCCGGGATCGCTGTCCGCAGTCATCCTGGATCGCCTTGGCTTCGTGACCGAGCCGGTACGCGAGATGCTGCGCGCGGCGGCCCTGCTGGGGGTGGATTTCGCGGTGACGGAGCTGGCGATCATCCTGGACCGCAGCGTCGCGGATCTAGTACGGGCCATCGACGAGGCGTGTGCCGCCGGCGTGCTGGCCGAATCGGGAAACGGCCTGGGATTCCGGCATCCGCTGATCCGGGCGGCGCTGTATGACGAGATGCCGGCGCCGGTGCGCGCCGCTTTGCATCGCGATGCCGGACGCGCCCTGGCGGCGGCGGGCGCGCCGGCCGACCGGGTAGCCCGGCAGATGCTCCCGGCGGTAGCCGACCCATGCAGCCCGGCCGAGCCAAGGGACCAGTGGATGCTGAGCTGGCTGGCGGACGCGGCGGACCAGCTGGTCAGCCAGGCACCCCAGATGGCAGCAGAACTTCTCGGGAAGGCAGTTGCCATATCCGCCGGATCGGCCCGGCACGGCTGGCTGGCCAGCCGACTCGCCGACGCCCTCTACCGCATCGGCGACCGGACGACGGCCGAGCAGGTGGCCAGCCGCGCCCTGGAGCACGCCGCCGACCCCGATCTCCTCGTGGACCTGCACTGGACGCTGGCCCAGTGCCGCATGATGCAAGACAAATCCGCCGAGTCTCTCGCGACATTGGACCAGGTGCTGGCTTCGCCCGGTATCTCGGCCCGGCATCGGGCTCGGCTACTTGCGCTCACTGCGCGGACGTACAGCAATCTCGGCGAGGTTGAAAGGTCCGCCCAGGCCGCCAGCAGTGCGTTTGCGGCGGCGTCGGAGGCGGGCGATAACTGGGCCATGGGCTGGGCGCTGCTCGTTATGGCGCTGGTGACCTCGATTCGGGGACGTATGGACGATGCGCTGCCGTTGTTCGATCAGGCCCTAGACGTGACCCAGTCCGATCCGGCCCTGGCCGACCTGCGGCTGCTGCTCCAGATCAACAAGGCCATCACGTTGGGCTGCCTCGACCGGTACGAGGAGGCCCTGACCGAGGCCGGGCATGCCCGGGACCTCGCCGACCAGGTCGGCACGACGATCCGGCTGGCGCAGGCGCATGGCGCCCTGGCCCAGCTATTCTTCCAGACGGGGCGCTGGGACGACGCGCTGGCCGAGATAGGGATATTGCCCGAGGACCTGAAGGAACCCGGGGCGGCCTGCTGCGAGCTTGGCATTGCCGCCGTAATCAACTTCCATCGCGGCGAGACCGGCGCGGCGCGCCGCCACCTCGCCGCCGCATTGCCCCACGCCAAGCGGATCGGACACAGACACGTCGGGCCGCTAGCCCTCGCCCGCAGCCTGGACCGCGAGCAGGATGGCGCGCTGCCAGACGCGCTTGCCGCGTTGGCGGAGGTGTTCTCCAACAGCGACGACGACCTTGAAGAGATCGAGGACCTGTTGGCCGACGCCGTCCGGCTCGCCACCGCTACCGGCGACCTGAGCACCGCCCAGGACCTTGCGGGCCGCGCCGCCGCCCTCGGCGCAGAATCGGAGATCCCGCACCAGCAGGCCAATGCGCTGTACTGCCGTGGCCTGCTGGATCATGACGCCTCCCGGCTACTCGCAGCCGCCCAACGCTACGACGACGCCAGCAGGCCACCGCAGAAGGCAAAAGCGCTGGAGGCGGCGGCCAGTGAGTTCGCCGACGCCAACGACCTCGGCCAGGCGCGGGCCGCGTTCACCGCGGCCGTGGAGGCCTACGCCGCCCTCGGCGCGATCGCGGACGTCGGCCGGCTCCAGGCCACGTTCTGCCCCACGGCATCCGGCGCGGCCCGCGCGTCAAGCACCGGCGGGCGACCAGTGGCTGACAGTCCCCACGTATAGACCCTGCGCACAGCCTCTATCGTTCTCGCAAGATCGAACTGGACGAGAGCTTGCATTGCGACCGAGCACGCAGAACGGGACGATCTGAGTACGCTGATCGGCGCGGTCAGCACACGAGCCGATTGCGCAGAGTCGGCGATCCGTACCAGTCGGCTACCGCGCGGGAATCACGCCGTGTGCTCGTCCTCCGATCCAGCTTGGACGTGAATCGCCGCCGTTCAGACCGGTGCTGCGGTATTGGCCCAGCTCTGCGGACCGCGCATGGATGCTGATCTGTCCCGGGTGGCGGCTAGCGCCGGGCCTGCCAGGTCCGGCGGACCGGGCGGGTGCCCGGCTGGCCGATGTCGAGCCATCTGGCGGTGTCGACCCTGAGGACGTCGAATTCGAAGATCGGATCGTTCGACACGGTCTGGATCATTCCGCCCGCGCCGCTGCGGGTGACCACCGCGAGCGCCGCCGCCCGCAGGTCCGGGTCGTTCCCGGCTTCTCGCGCTCGGGCCCTGATGGACAGCTCGTCATCCTCGGGGCCGGGAAGGGCGTGGATCGCGCACCGGGGCTCGCGGCGCAGGTCGTTGCCCTTGGGCGAGGAGCGGGGGATGGCCGCCAGGAGCCTGCCGCCGGCCAGGACCGGGCAGAACGGGTGCAGTCTGGGGCTGCCGTCGGGCCGCGCTGTGGCCAGGAACGCGATCGGGAAGCATGGCGTGCCCGGCGGCGCGGGCTGGCCGCGGCCCAAAGCGGTGATGCCGGGCCAGAGCATCGCGGCCGCTGCCGCCATCTCCGGTGCGCCGGACTCGAACTCATGCCAGGTGGCCACGACGCCATTGTCGCGATATTCGCGCCGCAGGGCAGCCCTATTGTCGCTCACCCGCCAGCAACGGACCTCCGGCGTACCTGATCCGGGAACCGCCGTTCGGCGCGGGTTTCCATCGTCGTCGTGGCGCAGCAGTAGTACCCGATCACCGGGGCCGGGCACGATGACACGGCCCGCGTGCCGCAGCGGCAGCCCGGCCATATCGCCCGTCCGCGGTCACAGGCCCGCGGGATGGCAGCGGGGACGGGTCGTGGTGTCGTGCCCGTGGGAGGAGAACCCGGCTATCGCTGCGATCGTCACCTCGAACGCCAGGTTCTGTTCCCGCGGGATCGGTGCCAGGCCCTAGCCCCGGTTAGGTGTTCCGGCACCGTACCGGGGCTGCTTACGTGGTCAGCCGGCGGACATTGGCCTTCTGCCAGCATCTGCGCGAACCAGGCCGCAGCACAGCCGGGTCAGAATGCTGGCCATGTCAGCCTCTCGCCGGTCTGGTGGCCCGGAGGTCAGGCCGCCGCAGGGGTGAGGGCGTCCCAGTCGATGTGGTAGCCGTAGGTTTGCCTGAGCGCTTTGCTGTCCGCGGTCATAGTCAGGATCACGGGCAGCATGGCGTCGCGGAAGACCCTGGTGACGGGGCCGGCGGCCTTGCTGCTGTTGATGCGGGCAGCCCATTTGATGATCCGCTCGACCCGGGGCCGGCGCGCCGCCTCGAAGGCGGCGAACGCCGCTTGGTGGCCGGGCTGGTCGCGCAGGCTCTTAGCGAGCACGAGCGCGTCCTCGATGGACAGCGAGGCACCCTGCCCGGAGGTGGGCGATGGAGCGTGCGCGGCGTCCCCGATGACAATCATCCGCCCGTGGTGCCAGGCGGGCAGGTGCGCGATGGTGTGGATGGGGCTCATCGCCATGATCTGCGGGGTGGCCTCGATCAGCGCGGTGGCGGGGCCGGCGTCATCGGCGAACAGCTCCAGCAGCCGGGGCCGCCATTGGTCGCCGCGGAGGGCCTGGGCCTGACTGCGGGCGGGCTCGGCGCGGCGGGGCAGGTTGGCGAACCACCACACCTGCCCGCCGGGGGCGGTGGCGTAGCCGAAGAACGCGCGCTTACCGAAGATCATCTCGTAGCTTCCGGGCTCGGTGCCCACCTGCACGCCGCGGGCGTAGCCGCCGGTATTGAGCAGCCCGGCGTAGGCCGGGGCCGGCGCCACTGGGTCGATGATCGGCCGGACGGCGGAGTGGACGCCGTCGCAGCCGATCAGCACGTCGCCGGCCGCCTCGGTGCCGTCGGCGAACACCGCCCGCACCCCATTGCCGGCCTGCTCGGCAGCGATCAGGCGCTTGCCGTGCTCGACGCGCACGCCCCGGCTGCTGGCCTGCTGGTGCAGCACCTGGTACAGGTCGGCGCGCTTGATCGTGTAGCTGGTCGTGCCGTCGGCCAGCGACCCGCCGGTGCGGGTCTGGCCCAGGCGCTTGCCAGTGCCGCTGCGCAGCGTGATCGCCGGGGTGGGGAACCCCGCGGCCAGCGCGGGCCGGTCCGCGCCCAGGGTGCGGAGCGCGTCGATCCCGTTGGAGGCCAGGGTGAGGAACGCCCCGATGCCGTCGGCGTCGGCCGGGCGGGCCTCGTAGATCACCGGGTCGATCCCGGCCTTCTGCAAGGCCATCGCGGCGGCCGGGCCGGCGATGCCACCGCCGATGATCAGGGCGGTGCGGGTGCGAGTCATGACTGTTGCCTTTCGTCGATGCTGCCGGTGTTGAAGGGCTGGCCGTGGAACTGGGCCCACATGGGACCCCAGCCGGTCTCGGGATCGGTGATCTGGCCGATGAACCGCTCGACGAACGCCGACTCGGCGTCCAGCTGCGCGAGCCGGTAGTCCTCCTCGACCAGGAACAGCGGGTGCAGGCCGCCCGCCTGCGCGGCGCCGATCAGGTCACAGATCTCGGCGCGCTGCCCGGCGAGCCGGTCCAGCCGGCCGTGCAGCAGCGTAAGGACCTCGCCCGGTGGCAGCGCCGCGATCAGCGACAGCGCAGCCACGAAGTGCGGGTACTCGTGCTGCGGCTGCTCGACCAGCTCGCCCAGCCAGTCGCGGAACTCGTCTCGGCCGGCGTCGGTGAGCGCGTACACGGTGCGTTCCGGGCGCTGCCCCTCCCGGGTGGTTTCTTGCTCGGTAATGAGACCGGCCTTGGCCAGCTGGCCGACCACCATGTACAGCGAGCCGTGGTTGAACTTGATGCTGCGCACGTCGCCGTGGTCGCGCAGCATGCGGCTGAGCTCGTACGGGTGCATCGGCCGCTGGCTCAGGTAGGACAGCACGGCCAGCGCCAGCAGGTTGGCGACCTTCCGCTTCTCCGCCATCTGCTCCTCCGTGCCGCCGATTCAGTCAACATCTATTATCCATAACTGACTAGTCATTGTCTACTATAGTTCCAGCGCGCAGGCTCATGGCTCCCCGAGAGTTCCGCCGCTGCGCGACCACGCGTGGCGGGAGCTGGCGACGCCGCGGACCACCTGCCGGTGCAGCTCATGACCGCCCTGTCGCTGCCTTCCCGCCCGCTTGGCGGCGCCTCAACGACCTCGCCAATGGCCGCCTCTGGCCGGCCGATCGGGCGCCCTCGACGCCACCGGCCCCTCCAAGCTCCAGAGCTTCCTGATGAGACACGGCGCTGGATCAGCTACAAGCTGAGCACACGCTTCGGCGCGGCCATTCAGGAGCGGGTCCACGAGCCGCGCTGGACGTAGCATCACCAGACTGACTCCGGGGCTCGGCAATTGGCTGATCTGCGTTCAACCCTGGAATCGACCCCGATCAAAGCCGCCGACACCGAGTCGGCGATCCGGCCGCAGGGCCGCCCAGGCTCAACGTCACTTTCCGTGATTAGCCCTGCTCCTGGCTTACGCACCGATCCGCCGTTTCTCACCGCCATTTAGTCCAGCGGCTCCACCTGGTAGTCCCCGCCGTCCTCGACCAGCAGAACCCCTTTGCCCTTGCCCAGTGGCGGGACAACCAGGCCGGCGAGCCCGAGCACAGCGGCCTCGGTGGTGGGGCTGTGGCCCGCCACCAGCGCCCGGCCACCCTCGGGTAGTCCCTCCGCCACCTGCCGCAGCGCCGAGCCGAGCAGCCAGGACTCGCGCTCGACCAGGTCCGGGTCGATGGCCCGGATGTCCTCCAGGTCCGCTCGCTTGCCCGCTGCCCTGGCTGCGTCGCGCCAGCGATTCTCCACCGAGGACCGCAGCCCCGTCGCCGCGGTGATCGGGGTGTCGTCCTGGCCGGCCGCGTGCCGCAAGATTTCCAGCATCTGGGTGGCGCGGGCCGCGCCGGTGGACACGAACGCGGCATAAGGCGGATGCAGCCCGCCCCGGCCGATCATCTCGGCGTCTGCCGCTCCCTGTGGTGTCAGGCGGTCACCCTCGTTATCCGTGTGCCGGCGCAGTTCCACGTACCGCATGAGCAGGTCTTGCCCGGTCGTGGCGCGGTCATGCTCGTCATTGCCGCGATCCCGCCAGGCGTCCTGACCGCCGGGCAGGTCAGACGGCCCCGGGGCGTTGTGTCACGTCCTGGTCGTGAAGGCCGCAGGCTGTCGGCGATCATGCGGCCCAGCCGCTCCGGCGGGCCGGTAACTGCCATGGGTCGCGGGGGCGTATCCGCGTTATGATCGGTTCCCCGGCGAGATGAGGGGTGGGGTGATGACGCAGGTAACAGAGCATCTCCAAACCCACGGCGTCCCGTTCGAGGCCATCGCGCA
>Ga0207664_10001771_pt1 | contig 14225 bp, 14 predicted proteins | sample LARL83metaG_FD_184349 | JGI IMG/M metagenome (GOLD analysis project Ga0207664, IMG submission 184349) | Corn, switchgrass and miscanthus rhizosphere microbial communities from Kellogg Biological Station, Michigan, USA - LAR L8-3 metaG... | ecosystem: Host-associated > Plants > Roots >...
CCGTGGTGCCCGGTGCGGTCGGCGCGTGGCGCAAGCAGGCGATCCTCGAGGTTGGCGGCTACCCGCCCGAGACGCTTGCCGAGGACCAGGACCTGACTATCGCTGTCCAGCGCGAGGGGTGGAATGTCGCCTATGACCAGGGCGCCGTCGCCTGGACGGAGGCGCCGCAGTCGGTCCGCCAGCTCGCTCGTCAGCGGTTCCGCTGGGCCTTCGGGACTATCCAGTGCGTGTGGAAGCACAAACGCGTCATGGCCGACGGATGGCCGCGCGGGCTTGCATTTGTCGGCCTGCCGCAAACGATCATGTTCCAGCTGCTGTTCGCGGTGATCTCGCCGATCATCGACCTGTCTCTCGTGCTGAACATCTTCTGGACCGTGACCTCGATCCACGAGCATGGCTACACCGCCGTGAAGGGCGATCTACAGCACGTCGCTCTGTTCTGGATACTTTTCGCGGCGATCGACCTCACTGCCGGCCTCGTCGCCTTCGCGCTCGAGCGGCGGGAGAACTGGCGGCTGATGCTGTGGCTAATCCCGCAACGGTTCGGGTACCGGCAAATCATGTATTATGTGGTGATCAAGGCACTGGTCCAGGCGCTCCGCGGTCCGCGCGTCGGCTGGTCTTCGATCGCCCGATCTGGCCAGGTGCAGGTGACCGCGCGAAAGCGTTGAGCGGGTACTCCTCGCGTCTCAAGCGGAAGTTGGTGGAGCCGAGGGGGATCGAACCCCTGACCTTCGCAATGCCATTGCAAAGAATTGAAGCGTTTTCGGCACTTTTCCGGCATTCTTCTCGAGCATAATCCCGCTCCCGAGGCGTAAATCGAGGCATTTGCGATACGGCTGCGATACGCGCAGGGCCCCCTATCCGCTGACTGTCTGCTTTGCGCCCATTGCCGTCGTTCTTGCGTGCGGAAATTGCTCCTGAAACCGGCCATTCATTCAGCCGAAGCCGAAGCCGGAGAAGAGGTTATTCGCGGACGGAACGCCGCAGGGCCCTCCGTCCGCTAGTCGGTATTTACTTCAAGCGCCTATTTGATGTTCGTTGCCATGTATCGGCTGATGCGCTGCACCAAGGGCGCCGGGAGCGGAACATAATCCAGGCTGTTCGCCTGCGGCTGCCCCTTCGCCAGCGCCCAGCCGAAGAACTTGCGGGCCTGCTGGCTCGATGCCGCATTCTTCGGCTGCTTGTACATCAGCACAAAGGTGGTTGCGGCGATCGGATACGATCCAGCTCCCGGCGCATTGGTCATCACCAGGTTGAAGTCCTTCGCGTGCCCCCAATCGGCGGTCGCCGCGGCCGCCGCGAAGCTCTTCGCGTTCGGCCCAACGAACTTGCCAGCAGCGTTCTGCATCAGCGTGAATGCGAGATTGTTCTGCTTCACATAAGCATATTCGACGTACCCAATCGAATAAGGAATCTGCTTCACGTAGCCCGCGACCCCCTCGTTGCCTTTGCCGCCGATTCCGCCGTTCCACGACACGGTCGTGCCTTCACCGAACTTCGATTTCCAGCCGGGGCTGACCTGACTCAAATAATGCGTGAAGTTGAACGTCGTCCCTGATCCGTCCGAGCGGTGGACCGGCGTGATCGCCTTGGCGGGAAAATGCAGTCCCGGATTGATCTTCGTGATCCGGGGATCACTCCAGTTCTTGATCTCGCCAGCGTAGATCGCGGCGAGCACGGGACCGCTCATCTTCACCTGGCCGGGATGCGCACCGGGAATGTTGATGACCGGAACGATTCCACCGATCACCACAGGGAATTGGGCGAGACCGGCGGCCTGCAGCTCGTCGGCGGCGAGCGGCTTGTCGGTCGCGCCGAAGTCAACCGTCCCCGCCTTGATCTGAGCGATTCCGCCGCCCGAACCGATCGACTGATAATTGATCTCGTCGCCTCCTGCCTTTCTGAAGTCGGAAGCCCACTTTGAAAGCACCGGATATACAAATGTCGAGCCAGCACCCGTCACACCCGCCGATGCGGCTGTGCCCAGGCTGAGAGAGAATATGGAAATCGCGACAAGCAGCGACCGATTGATCGTACGCATAGTAAGTCCCCTGAAATGTTGAAGTGGCCCCTGCCACGCGCCGATCTCTAGCGAGTCGGTGTTACACCGTCGGGTCGCCCATGTTGCAGCTTGGTTACGGCGGGCGCCGACCGGCCTTCGTCACGCATCTGTAACATCGCCGTCACGCGCAGGTAGCATCCGCGGTCTAGTCCCCGATTCGCCAGACAGCAGTGGCGGACCAGGGGGCGTCGCCGATGTCGCGCGAATCTTTTCGCCGACACACGCCGCACTCTCGAACCCGGCATTGTCCAGCAACCATGTCCCGGCCGTGTCGCCGGACGAGAAGGTAGAGAGGCTAGATAAAGATGAAGAGGACAGTTTCACTGCTGCTCGCGTGCACAGCTGTTGTTTCCGCCCCCGCAGACTCGAAGGCGCGCAGGCACAGCGCCGATCCTCGCGATGCTGAAATCCAGCAGCTGAGGTCCGAAGTGAAAGCGCTGACCGCACGGCTCGATGCTGATGAAGCGGCGCAGCAGAACGCTGTTCAAGCGGCACAGGTAGCGCAGACGCAGGCGGCCAGTGCACAAGCTGCGGCCGCCACCGCCCAGAGTCAGGCGGCGACGGCTTTGGGGCAGTCGCAGGCTGCCCAAGTCCAGGCCGCTTCGGCGCAACAAGCGGTGCCGCCGCTAGAAAAGGCGATCAAAACCGGCTGGTTCGCCAACACGATCATCTCCGGCAAGGCGTTCCTGAACGTCAGCAACATTCACCAGACTTCGACCGATCTCGCCCGCCACACCACCGACAATGTCCAGGACGGCACGCAGACCGAGCTCAAGCGCTTCTACATCGGCGTCGATCACAAATTTAACGACATCTTTTCGGCCAACATCACGACCGACTTCCGTTACAACGCCAACGGCACCAGCAAGGACGTCCTCGTCTATGTGAAGAAGGCCTACCTGCAAGCGAAGCTGAACCCGGCTTTCGCGGTGAGGATCGGTGCAGCCGACCTACCATGGGTTCCGTTCGTCGAAGGTCTTTACGGCTACCGCTTCGTCGAGAATACGCTGATCGATCGGACGAAGTTCGGAACCTCATCGGATTGGGGCGTCCACGTTCTCGGTGGCTTCGGCAACGGCCTCGTCAACTATCAGGTCTCGGCTATCAATGGCGCTGGCTACAAGACGCTTTCACGCAGCTCAAACACGATTGATCTCGAAGGCCGCGTCGACGTGCACCCGGTCAAACCGATCACGCTCGCGCTTGGCGGCTACAGCGGCAAGCTCGGCAAGAGCAATGATACGGTGAACGTGAACCATCGTGCTGAACGTTGGGACGCGCTCGCGGCCTACACCGACAAGAGGGTCCGCGCAGGCGTCGAATATTTCTGGGCGAAGAACTGGAACAACATCACCACCGCTCCCGACCCGCTTCCGGCGCCGATCACGCCGAACGACAAGTCGCATGGCTGGTCGGCGTTCGGCTCGTTTGCCTTCACGCCAAAGATTTCTGTGTTCGGCCGCTATGATTGGGTGAGGCCAACTCAGGTCGTGCTCGCTGGCACTGGCGGCGCTGCTCGCGACAATTATTTCAACGCCGGGATCAATTACAAGCCGATCGCTCCGCTCGACCTTGCCCTCGTCTACAAGCGCGAGCGGACGAACAACGGCTTCATCTCGACATCGAATGGTACCATCGGCGGTCTCGACCACGGCAGCTACAGCGAGATCGGCCTGTTTGGTCAGCTCGTCTTCTAATCGCCTTTCGGCCCCTCTCTCCCCTCGGCCTGAAAGGCAGCCCCCTCGCTCTCGGGCGAGGGGGCCATCCGCTTTGCAATCATGGTCGAGACCGTCAGCTTCGGTACAAGGCAGCCGATGGTCGGTAATGATTCGGACATGCGGTCGGTCATCGAGGCGCTCGATGAACCGACGATCCTTGTTCGAGGCAGGCGCATCGAGCTTGCAAACGCTGCGGCGTGCAACGTGCTTGGACAAGGGATCGAGGGACGAGATGTCCGGTTGGCAATCCGGCACCCACAGGCGCTCGATCTCATTCTCGCGCATCAACCCGGTGAGATCGACCTCAAGGGCATTGGCGAGCTCGGTCGCAGCTGGCGCCTTCACATAAAGAAGGTGGGCGGATCAGTGCTGGTGCGGATGCTGGATCGATCGGCTGCCACGTCGACGGAAAGGATGCGCGTCGACTTCGTGGCGAACGCCAGCCACGAACTGCGTACGCCGCTCGCAGCAGTGATCGGCTATGCAGAGACCCTCGCGGATGGCAGCGATCTTTCCGACGAGCTTCGCTCGAGCTTCTCTCGGACGATCGGCGACGAGGCCCAGCGAATGCTCCGGATCATCGAGGACTTGATGAGCCTTTCGCGGCTGGAAGCAGATCGCTTCGTCAAACCCACCGAGGCCGTCCGCATTACAGAGGTGATCGACGTAGCAATCTCGAACACTGGTTTCGCCGCCAATGCGCACCAGTGTCGCGTCGTTGCGAAGGTGCCAGGCGAACTTCCCGAACTGCTCGGTGACTTCGATCAGCTGGTTCAGCTCTTCGAAAATCTACTCTCCAATGCGGTGCGCTACGGCTGCGGCGCTGGCGGATGCGAAATCCGCATCTCCGCGACGGCAGACGGGGACTTCGTGCGAATCGCGGTTGTCGACGACGGGCCAGGCATCCCGAGGGAGCATCTGCCGCGCCTGACCGAGCGATTCTACCGAGTCGATTCTGCCCGCAGCCGCAATTCAGGCGGAACAGGACTCGGGCTTTCCATCGTCAAGCACATCGTCGAGCGTCATCGTGGCTCGCTCGAGATTGGCAGTGAAATCGGGAAGGGGACGACCGTCGTCGTCCGGCTGCCGACGCGATCTTAGAGCCGCAGTCACATTGGCGTAAGGTCAATGTCACACAGCTGTAACAGCCGCCTTCTAAGCGGGGGCGTGAGTTCAACGACTCTGGAAAATTGTCATGAAACAGCTTTTTGCCGTGCTTCCGCTCACGCTGGCGCTGGTTGCCTGCGGTAGCAATACCGGCAGCCAAGGCGGCAACGCCGCCTCTTCGGGGGCGCAAGTCACGGGCGCCGGCTCGACCTTTGTCTATCCCGTGCTGTCCGCGTGGGCTGCGGACTATCGGAAGGAATCCGGAGCCAGCATCAATTATCAGTCGATCGGGTCAGGCGCCGGAATCTCGCAAGCGAAGGCAGGCACCGTCGACTTCGGCGCGACTGACCAGCCGCTGGCCAGTGATGAGCTGACGCAGGCTCATCTGGCCCAATTTCCAATCGTCATCGGCGGTATCGTCGCGGTCGTGAACATTCCCGGGCTAAACGCCGGCCAGCTAAAGCTTACGGGCCCGGTGCTCGCCGACATCTTCGCCGGTAAGGTCAAGATCTGGAACGATCCGGTCGTCACCAAGCTCAACCCGGGGTTAAAGCTACCGGCCTCGGCCATCGCGGTGGTGCACCGCTCTGACGGGTCGGGGACGACGTTCAACTTCACCCATTATCTTTCTCAGGTGAGTCCGTCGTGGAAGAGCGGTCCCGGTGAAGGCAAGACGGTCAACTGGCCTGCCGGTGTCGGCGGAAAAGGCAATGAAGGCGTCGCCGGCTATGTGAAGCAGATCCCCAACTCGATCGGCTATGTCGAATATGCGTACGTGATTCAGAACAAGATGACCTACGCGCAGCTGCAGAATGCAGCCGGCAATTTCGTTACGCCGACCGCTGCGACCTTCTCGAATGCGGCTGAGAGTGCCGACTGGAAGAACGCCAAGGACTTTAACCTGGTGATGACCAACGCCCCGGGCGTGAACGCCTATCCGATCACCGCGACGACGTTCATCGTGATGCCGACGCAACCGAGGGACAAGGCGAAGTCCGACGCTGCGATCGCCTTCTTCAAATATGCGCTCGAGAAGGGACAGGCGCAGGCGAACAAGCTCGATTACGTGCCGCTTCCGGCCGGGCTTGTGCAACAGATCGAAACCTATATCGGCGCCACGATCAAGTGAATGCAAGCCTCGCCCGCGAGCAGAGTGCAGCAGCGGCGCCGATAAGGAGCGGCGCCGCTGCGGACCGCGCTTTCCAGCTGATTACCGCTACAGCGGCATGGCTCGTCCTACTGCTCCTGGGTGCTGCGGCACTGTCCATGGCTTGGGGCGGTCGTCTGGCATTCAAGACGTTCGGGTGGCGCTTCGTCACCAGCAGCGATTGGGATGCCGTGGGCGGCCATTTTGGGGCGCTGGTTCCGATCTACGGAACTCTCGTGACCTCGGCGATCGCGCTAATTATCGCCGTGCCTGTCAGCATTGGTATCGCGCTCTTCCTCACTGACATTGCGCCCCGCTGGACGCGTGCGCCGATTGCCATGGCGATCGAGTTGCTCGCTGCCATTCCGAGCATCATCTACGGCATGTGGGGGCTTTTCATCTTCGCACCGTTCATGGCTGCCCATGTCGAGCCGTGGCTCGGCGCCCACCTAGGGAACGTGGCGATCGTCGGGCCCCTCTTCAGCGGCCCTCCAATCGGGATCGGGATGCTGACGGCCGGCATCGTCCTTGGGATCATGGTGATCCCCTTCATCGCGTCGGTCGCCCGGGAAGTGTTCAACGCGGTGCCGGCGCCGCTCCGTGAATCCGCAGTGGCTCTGGGAGCGACACGATGGGAGATCCTGAGCCGAGTAACCCTGCCTTACACGCGTTCAGCGATCATCGGCGCGGTCTTCCTCGGCCTCGGCCGTGCGCTCGGCGAAACGATGGCCGTCACCTTCGTCCTCGGGAACGCGCACGATCTCTCGGTCTCGCTCCTGATGCCGAGCAACTCGATTGCCGCTGCGATCGCGAACGAGTTCACCGAGGCCGACACTGACCTTTATCGATCGTCGCTGATCGCCCTGGCATTCCTCCTGTTTGTAGTGACGCTGATCGTGCTCAGCATTGCCAAGCTGCTGCTGCTTCGGATGAATCGTCAGCTCGGAAGGACTCACTGAAATGGCGATCCCCGTCCGCCGCCGCGCAGCCGACATAGCCGCGTTCCTCTTCGCCAGCGCAGCCACGGCATTTGGCCTCCTATGGCTGTTCTGGATCCTGTGGACCACGCTTCGGCAAGGGGCGGCGGCATTAACGCCGGAGCTATTCACTCAGATGACGCCGCCGCCCGGGACGGCCGGCGGGCTCCTCAATGCGTTCTACGGAAGTGCGATCATGGTTCTTCTCGCCTTGGTCGTCGGCGCTCCGCTCGGCGTCGCGGCCGGCACTTACTTAGCCGAGCACGGGCGCCACTCGCGCCTGGCGACTGTCGTCAGTTTCCTCAATGACGTGCTGTTGAGCGCGCCCTCGATCGTGATTGGCCTGTTCGTCTATGAGCTGCTGGTCGTGACCGCGGGCCATTTCTCCGGGTACGCGGGCGCGCTTGCGTTAGCGATGATCCTCCTTCCGATCGTCGTCCGCACCACCGAAGAATCCTTGCGGCTCGTGCCGGACCAGATGCGCGAGGCGGGCTTCGCTCTCGGCTTGCCGCGCTGGCGCGTAACTTCGCAAATCATCTACAAAGCCGCGCTTAGCGCCATCCTCACCGGCATCCTGCTCGGAATTGCGCGGATCGCCGGCGAGACCGCACCCTTGCTCTTCACCGCCCTCAACAATCAGTTTTGGAGCGCGAACCTCAACGGGCCCCTAGCGAACCTGCCCGTGGTGATTTTCCAATATGCGATGAGCCCATATGACGAGTGGCACACGCTCGCCTGGGCGGGCGCATTCGTCCTGACGACATTCGTGCTCATGCTAAATCTCCTGGTGCGGTTCCTCGCCCGGAAAGGCACACATCGATGAACGACGCCGCGACGCTTGTTCGAATTGAGACCAAGGAAACGCCAGACCTGCCGGCGGCGCCCGGCGCGATCCTCATGCGCAATCTCAACTTTCACTACAGCAAGGTACATGCGCTGAAGGACGTGACCATGACCGTCCCCGCCAATGCCGTTACGGCCATCATTGGTCCGTCCGGCTGCGGCAAATCGACCCTGCTCAGGACGATCAACCGGATATACGAACTCTACCCAGAGCAGCAGGCGACTGGCGAGATCATCATCGATGACCGCAACGTCCTCGATCGCCGCTATCCGCTGGCGGATCTGCGGCGGCTCGTTGGGATGGTGTTCCAGAAGCCGACGCCCTTCCCCTCATCCATTCGCGCCAACGTTGCTTTCGCGCTGTCTTATTATGAGCGACTGTCGAAGTCGGAGCTCAACGACCGCGTGGAGGACGCTCTCCGCCAGGCGGCCCTATGGGACGAGGTGAAGGACAAGCTCAACCACAGCGCATTGTCACTATCCGGCGGGCAGCAGCAGCGGTTATGCATCGCTCGCGCGATCGCGGTTAAGCCCGAGATCTTGCTACTCGACGAGGCGACATCGGCGCTCGATCCGATTTCGACGGCCAAAATCGAAGAGCTGATCCATGAGCTGAGCGAGCGCTTCACGATCATGATCGTCACGCACAACATGCAGCAGGCGGCCCGCGTGTCGCGGCGGACGGCCTTCTTCCATCTCGGTGAGCTGATCGAGTTCGGCAAGACGAGCGACATTTTCACGAATCCGCGCGAGCAGCGGACCAAGGACTACATCACCGGCCGGTTCGGCTGACTGGAGCTAACATGCAGCAAACCCGGGAACACACGCTCAAAGCCTTCGACCAAGATCTGGAACGGTTACGAGCGCTCATCAGCCAAATGGGCGGTCTTGCTGAGCATGCGATCGGTGAGGCGATGCGCTGCCTGGTGGAGCGCGACCTGGACGGCGCTGAGGGTGTCATTAAGGACGACAAGAAGCTTGATGCGCTCGAAGTCGAGACTGAACGCCGGGCCGTTCAGCTGATTGCGCTTCGCGCGCCAATGGCAGAGGACCTTCGCGACGTTGTCGCCGCGCTCAAGATTTCTGGCGTAGTTGAGCGGATCGGCGACTATGCCAAGAACATCGCAAAGCGCGTTCCACTGCTGGAGAACGCCGGGAAGATCGAGCCGCTTTCGCTGCTGCCGGAGATGGCGCGGATTGCAACCGGCATGGTGCACGATGTTCTCGACGCCTTCATCGAGCGTGACGCTGAAGCCGCGTACCGAGTGTGCCAACGTGACGACGCGGTGGATGACTTCTATGATTCCATCTTCCGCGCTCTGCTCACTCATATGATGGAGAATCCGCAGAGTATCGGTCAGGCGACGCATCTGCTCTTCGTTGCCAAGAACCTCGAGCGGGTCGGCGACCACGCGACGAACATCGCTGAGATGGTCTATTATGCAGCGACCGGCCAGCATATGACCGACCGGCCCGGCAAGTCGCCGAAATGAGGTCCACGACGACGAAGCGGCTCCTCGTCGTGGAGGACGACAGACCGATTGCAGAACTGCTGAAGTTCCACTTCACGGGTGCTGGCTTCACGGTCACCACGACGCCAAGCGGCGACGAGGCCCTGATCCTGATCGAGGAGATCAGGCCTGACCTCGTCATTCTCGACTGGATGATCGAAGGGACGAGCGGAATTGAAGTCTGTCGTCGGGTGCGACGCAGCAACGCCACCGCAACCTTGCCTATCATCATGCTGACCGCGCGGGGCGACGAGGACGACCGCATCCGAGGACTCGAAACCGGTGCGGACGATTTCGTTCCTAAGCCGTTTAGCCCGAAAGAGCTGGTGGCGCGCGCCAATGCATTACTGCGGCGCTCGGTCCCCGACCTGATGACCGAAAAACTGAACTACGGCGGAATTGAGCTCGATACGGCCGCGCACAGGGTTCGCAGGAACGGCCAAGCAGTGTCGCTCGGTCCGACCGAGTACCGGCTGCTGCACCACTTCCTGCGAAATCCGGAACGAGTCTACTCGCGTCAGCAACTGCTCGACATCATTTGGCCGCACAACGAAGAAGTCGAGCTTCGCACTGTCGACGTTCTCATCCGGCGCCTCCGCGTTGCACTCGGCCCCGGCGAAGATGTGATCCGCACGGTGCGCTCGGAAGGCTATTCGCTGGACACTTGCGTCGGCTGAACGGGCGGACGCGCGTCGCTCACATCGTCATCGATCTGACACGCGCCAGCCATTCGCGCGCAACCTCGTTCGCGTATCGCCGCCGACGGAGGTGTTCGATGGCTCAGGAAGAATCCGATTATCTTCGCAGGCGCGAGCGACAAGAGCGTGCGGCCGCTAAGGCAGCGCTCAACACGAGCGCGCGCCAAGCGCATCAGCATTTGGCCGAATGCTATGCCGCGCTTCTACATGGCCTCGCGTCGTACGAACCGCTGGCGATGTTACGCCGGGAAGGACTCCTCTGAACCGGACACTCGCCCGGTGCCACGCCGACGGTCTGCTTTCGGCCACGTCCAGCCGCGAATGGGCATTGCCCACTCAGTCGTAGCGCAGGATCTGCACTGGCTATCGATGTTCGCTAGCCGAGAAAGCGTGCCAGGCGCTCCGCTTCAGCGTCAAACTTGGCCGGGTTGGCATCCTGCAGCTTTTGGAGGTTCAGCGCTTTCCAGCGCACAGCAGGCAGCTCGCCGATTTCGTCCTCAAACCCGATCGCTCGCCAGTCTGGCTCGAGTACTTGGAAGCTCGTGAGAAAGCGCTTTGGGGCATTGTTCCGTGCCCGCTTCTGAATTTCGGCAATTAAACGGTCGCGGGTGGCGAGCAAAGTGGCGAGGGTCACGGCTTCGACGGTCATGCCGACGAACTCTTCGTCATACTGGGCCGCGAGGTCCTGAAGGTTCGGGTCCAAAGCTCGACGGCCGGCCGGTCGTGACTGACCAGATAGACGAGGAACGCACGGAAGAGGTCGTCATCGATGCCGCCATTTTCAAACAGGAAGTGAACATCGAACAGGTCCCGCGGATGCTGCCGGTCGAGCGCGGCCGCGATCTTTCCCGCATAGAGGTCGGGCATCGAGACGACTTGTATCTCAGCGAATCCGAAACGCTCCTGAACCGCCTCGCTGACGGCGAGCATTTTCGGCTCAAACACGGTTCCCCGAAGGACCGGCGAAACTTCAACCTTGATTGAACTCGTCCCTTCCGAGACGACGAGGCGCTTCCCGGCCTTCAGCAATTGCCGCGTGACGTTGAGGCCGAGCTTTTCGAGGCGGTCGCCGACGCGACCAAGTCCATCGCGCACCGCCGCAAGCGAACTCGTCCAATCGGCGACCGGCAGATAGACAAGATCGATGTCGACTGACAGGCGGGGAAGGTCACGGATGAAGAGGTTGATCGCCGTGCCACCCTTCAGCGCGAACATTTCTTCCCGCGCGATTTCCGGGATCGCTCGCAGCAGGAGTTGGACCTGTGCGATGTAGCGCTCAGCGGTCATGATCCTCGATGCGCATCATTCCGCGCGGAACCGTGATCTGGTATTTCTCGTCGAGACGTCCGGCGGCAACCACTTGGCGCTTGCCGCGGCCGAGGCCGAAGTCATCGGCAACAACCGTCCTTGCCCAGCCGTGCGTGTGGCGGTCGGCAAAGAAGAAGAAGAGCCGTTTCGCTTTGATGTTCGTGCAGGTCCGAAGGACGCGTCTTAGGACCTCCGGTCGTAGGTTTGCGAGTCCCTCGAAGATCCTGTCGGCGGCCTCGAATTGGGTCTCGGACTTCACTTCGGCAAGGAGTTCCAGAGACGCTCGCTCAGCGGTCGACATGCGCAGGAACTGACGCCACAACCCTTCTTCTGAGGGGCGTTCGACGGGGAGGCCGACCCGTCGTGAGGCAAGATCGAGTGGCCTGTATTCGAGGCCGACCTCTTCCGTGTCGAAGAGCTTGCGGCGGACCACGACGATGTCTGCGTCGAGCGGAAGTTTCTCGAGCCATGAGGGCACTGTTCGATGCGGGTCGTAAAGCCAGGCGCGCCGCTTGCTTAGCCTGAGGTAGTGGCTGAGGCCCAGGAGATCGATGGCCGTTGCGCCTCCGACGTGGAAAGGCTTCTTGGTGAGCACTTGGGCGGAAGCGACTGCAAGCTCCCAGGACATTGGGCCGGATTGAGGCGGGTCGGTTGGCCGACGGTACAGGCGCGGCGCGAAATGTTCGAGCCAGCCTCGCGCGACATAGCCATGGATGCTGCTTCTCGAGAGACCCTGGTCTTTGAGCCAGGCTGAATCGACGAGTATGCCGGGAGGGAGCCGGCGCAGCATTTGGTTTAATCGGTCTGCTTTTTGTGCGTTCACGACGTACATTCTGCCACAAACGTAAACCATTCCCAAGCTTTAGTTCACTAAAATGCGTAAATGTTCGCTGTGAACGTACGAATCGATGATCTCGTAAACTATGATTGTCGAGCACGGCCGTGGGCATCCGGGAGATCCTAGTCAGACCATCTGACTGGCGGTGAAATCGCCGGCTTCGGCAGCGACGACCAGGCAATGCGTCAGTTCTTCGAGCGCGAGACCAGAAGCGTCAAGACGGTCTGGAACGCTGTCTGCGAGGATGTCGGCGTGAAAGGTGCGAGTCCTAAAACGTTGCGGCACACGATGCTGACCTGGTTGGCAATGCGGGGCGTGCCCAAAGAAAAGCGCAGCGCGTTGGCAGGGCATGTGGCCCGCGATACGACGGCTCGCAATTACGAGCACCTCTCGCCAGATTATTTGAGGGCTGCGATCGACCAGATCGATGCGTTCTTCGAGGAGTTGGCGAAGCACACCTAGCGCCCATTTGCGATACGCGAATGATACGGAGACTGAGGCCGCTCGCGCGGCCTGATCTTCAGAATGGCGGATTGCTGCGGAGGAGGGATGGTGGAGCCGAGGGGGATCGAACCCCTGACCTTCGCAATGCCATTGCGACGCTCTCCCAGCTGAGCTACGGCCCCACGTCTTCACGCCCATAAGCGAACTTTCCCCGGCTGGAAAAGGGGGAATGTCGCGGTCCGGCTTGCCGAACCCTGGTCGATTAGCTGTCGTCGTCCTCGCCGGCGGTCTCCACGCCGAGATCGTCGTCGCCCGTCTCGAGGTCGACCTCCTCATCCGCGCTGATTTCTGCATCCTCGTCGACGGCGAGATCCTCCGCTTCCAGTTCGGAATCGGCGGCGGGCTCCTTGGCCGCTGGGGCAACCGCCTCGAACGCAAGCGGCTGCTTCGATTTCAGCACTGGCTCCGGCACGAAATCGGTGCCGCAGTTGATGCAATGCACCGGATCATCGTTGCCGAGATCATAGAAACGGGTCGAGCACTTGGGGCAAGTGCGCTTGGTGCCCCATTCGGGCTTCACCATGAGAGATTAGACTCCAGTAAATGTCGTTTGCGGCGGGCCCATAGCCCGCGTTCGGCGGCGCGCCTTGCCATAGCGATATGCCCCTGTCAAAGCAGCGCGCCTTGGCCGAGGAAATGGTGGTTCGGGACGCGAAAGAGAAGGGGCCGGTGATCGCGGTCGACGGTCCCGCCGCCAGCGGCAAGGGAACCATCGCGCGTGCGCTAGCCAAATATTTTGGCCTGCCCCACATGGATACCGGACTTCTCTACCGGGCCGTCGCGCTGAACCTGTGGCGGTGGGGCGGCGATCCTTCGAGCGAGTTCGAGGCGTTGCGGGCCTGCGACCAGTTGGGATTCGACCCGGCGGACAAGGAATTGAGAAGCGAGCCGGTGTCGAAGATCGCGTCGATGATTTCCGCCTATCCGTCGGTTCGCTCAGCGCTTCTCGAGCGGCAACAGGACTTCGCGGACCAGCCGGGTGGGGCCGTGCTCGACGGGCGGGACATCGGCACGGTGATCGCGCCGGAAGCGGACGTGAAGCTATTCGTTACCGCAACGCCCGAGGTCCGGGCCGAACGGCGACTGCGCGAACTGCTCGAGCGCGGCATGTCCGCGCATTATGAGGACGTACTCGCCGATATCCGGGCCCGCGATGCCCGCGATTCCGGCCGCGCCGTCGCTCCGCTCAAGCCCGCATCCGATGCGCTGATGCTCGACACCAGTGCCCTCGATGCCGACCAGGCGGTCGCCGAGGCGGTCCGTCTCGTGGAGCAGCGCCTCGCGATTGTCGGCGGATAAAATCCCTACCTACGGTAAGGATAAAATTCACTTCTGAGTTCCATAGAGCTGTGGGGCAACAGAAGTGGATCGCAAGTTGAGTAAAGCGCGAAGCAAGACCGTCCGGCTCGCCGGCAGTCATGTCATCACCACCTGCGCGACGATCGCGGCGCTGCTGCTGTTTGTCGTGCTGGGTAGCCAAATTCTTCCGGCCGCCCTGCTGGGATCTTC
>Ga0207664_10001772_pt1 | contig 14224 bp, 12 predicted proteins | sample LARL83metaG_FD_184349 | JGI IMG/M metagenome (GOLD analysis project Ga0207664, IMG submission 184349) | Corn, switchgrass and miscanthus rhizosphere microbial communities from Kellogg Biological Station, Michigan, USA - LAR L8-3 metaG... | ecosystem: Host-associated > Plants > Roots >...
GCTCACGCGAGTCCTGTTGTGAGGACATCAGATAACCGGTCAGGGCGCCGACCATCGCCTGCACGTCGGCCAGCGCCGTGCCCAGTCGCCGGCGACAGTCGGCGAGTTCCGGACGTGCCGACTCGGCGTCGAGGAACGCCTGGATCTCACCGGCGACGTGTGCGAGCGCACCGCCCTCCGCTGACGCCAGCGTGGCAAGCGGCCGGCGCCCGGGCGAGTGCCGAAGGTCACGACGCCACGGCGACATTGGGCGTTGTCCCAGGCACGAACGCCCCGGCCCGTGCCGGGTGTGCTGCCGGCGCGGCGGGAGAAGGGCGGGGGAGGCGGGCTCCTCCGCCCTCCGGGATGGGTGCCTCGAGCACGCCGCATGAACGGCGTGATGGGCACTCTACTCCCCGTCCGGGTGTCAGTGAAAGTGGCAGCGCCGATGTGGCGTCATGGCCGGCGGGGTTCTCTTCGCCGCCGTCGATGCTCTACCGTGGCGCGACCATGACTGCCCGGGTGGTGCTTGCCGACGACATCGCCGACCTGCGCGAGATGATGCGCTTCGCGCTGGAGCTCACCGGCGAGTTCACGGTGGTGGCCGAGGCCGGCGACGGCGAGGCGGCGGTGCGGGCGGTGGCCGAGCACCAGCCGGACGCGCTGCTCATCGACCTGGCCATGCCCCTGCTCGACGGCGCCTCGGCCATCCCGCGCATTCGCGAGCTGGCGCCGGACTGCCGCATCCTGGTGTTCAGCGGCTTCGACCACGACAGCATGCGGCAGACGGTGATGGAGCGCGGCGCCCACGCCTTCCTGGTCAAGGGCATGCTGCCGCGCGACGTCATCGTCGAGCTGCGCCGCCAGGTGGCGCAGCGCCGCGGCCAGGGAGGCTGAGGCTCCCGCAGGATCGGGGACCAACGGCACCGCGGCGCGTGCCCCCCGCCTCTTCCCCACGCGCCTGCACGTGCACACGATGGGATTCGAAACACTGGATCCCGCAGTTCCGAGGTGTGCACATGAGCATGTCCACCGCACCCTCGACGGCCCCTCCTGCGGTGGCCGCCGCCCGTGCCGTCGCCGTCAGCAAGGTGTTCGGCAGCGGTGAGACCGCCGTCCGGGCTCTCGACGGCGTCAGCGTCGAGCTGCCGCGCGGGCGCTTCACGGCGATCATGGGCCCCTCGGGCTCGGGCAAGTCGACGCTGCTGTACTGCCTGGCCGGCCTGGAGCACGTCAGCTCCGGCCAGGTGTTCATCGGCGACGTCGAGCTGTCCACGCTGCCCGACCACCAGCTCACACTGCTGCGCCGCGAGCGCATCGGCTTCATCTTCCAGGCCTACAACCTGGTGCCCACCCTCGACGCCAGGGAGAACATGCTGCTGCCGCTGGCCATCGCCGGCCACCGCGTGGACGAGCAGTGGTTCAACACCGTGGTCGACACCGTGGGCATGCGCAAGCGACTGCACCACCGTCCCATGGAGCTGAGCGGCGGCCAGCAGCAGCGCGTCGCCGCGGCGCGCGCGCTGATGTCGCGGCCGGACATCGTCTTCGCCGACGAGCCCAGCGGCAACCTGGACTCGAAGTCGGGCGCCGAGCTGCTCGGCTTCATGCGCGACTCGGTGCACCGGCTGGGGCAGACCATCGTCATGGTCACCCATGACCCGAACATCGCCTGCTACGCCGACCACGTGCTCTTCCTCAAGGACGGGCGCATCGTCGACGAGCTGCCCGGGCCGACACCCGACACGGTGCTGGCGCGGATGAAGTCGCTGGGGGACTGAGCCATGTTCCGCGTCGCCCTGCGCGGCCTCGCCGGCCGCAAGCTGAGGCTGCTGCTCACCGCGCTGGCCATCAGCCTCGGCGTCGCCTTCGTGTCGGGCACCTTCGTGCTCACCGACACCATGAACGCCGCCTTCATGAACCTGTTCAGCCAGACCGGGGCGAAGACCGACGTGGTGGTGCGCACCGCGTCGCCCATCGACCCCACCAAGGTGCAGCCGATGGACCGCGCACCGATGCCCGAGAGCCTGCTCAACGCGGTGCAGCGGGCCAGGGGCGTCGACGGCGCGCAGGGCGAGGTCTACGGCTACGCGCAGGTGGTGGGCAGGGACGGCAAGGCCGTCACCACCACCGGCGCGCCCACCCTGGGCTTGTCGCTGGGCACCGTGCCGGCGCTGGAGACCTGGTCGCTGCGGGCCGGCACGCCGCCGCGCAACGGCACCCAGATGGCCATGGACGCGCACACCGCCAAGGCCAGCGGCTTCAAGCTCGGTGACAGCGTGCGCGTGCTCTTCCAGGGGCCGCCGCGCTCGTTCACCCTGACCGCGACCTTCGGCTACGGCGACCTGGACTCCATGGCGGGAGCCACGGTGGTCATCTTCGACACCCAGACGGCGCAGGACGTGCTCGGCCGGCCGGGGCAGTTCGACCAGATCACCGTCAAGGCCGCACCGGGATTCTCGCAGGCGCAGGTTCGTGACAACGTTGCCCGGATCGTCGGCAGCCACTACGAGGCCATCACCGGGCAGACAGACGCCGACCGCACCGCCCAGGGCGTGGCCGACGCGCTGGGCTTCTTCAGCATCGCGCTGATGGTGTTCGGCGGCATCGCCCTCTTCGTCGGCGCCTTCATCATCTTCAACACGTTCTCCATCCTGGTGGCGCAGCGGGTTCGCGAGTTCGGCCTGCTGCGCGCCCTCGGCGCCAGCACCACGCAGGTGACGCTGAGCGTGCTGGTGGAGGCGCTGGTCATCGGCGTGGTGTCGTCGCTGGTGGGCATCGGCCTGGGCTTCGGCATCGCCGCCGGGCTGTACGCGGTGCTCACCGCCTTCGGCTTCGACATGCCCAGCACCGTGCTGCAGTTCCAGGCGCGCACCGGCCTGATCGCCTTCGCCGTCGGCGTCGGCGTCACCGTGGTCGCCGCGCTGGCGCCGGCGCTGCGCACCCGCATGGTGTCGCCGATGGCCGCGCTGCAGACCGGGCTGGTGGGGGAGAGCGAGGCGGCGGCGCGGCGCCGGATGATCGTCGGCGGACCGCTGACCCTGGTCGGCCTGGGGCTGCTGCTCTGGGGCATGTTCGGCAACACCTCGCAGCCGCTGCTGGCCATCGGCGGCGGGGCGGTGGCCATGTTCATGGGCCTGGCCTCGCTCAGCGCGCTGGTGGCGCGGCCCATGGCCTCGGTGATCGGCTGGCCCTTCCAGCGCCTGTTCGGCACCACCGGCAGGCTGGGGCGTGAGAACGCCATGCGCAGCCCGTCGCGCACCGCGCGCACCGCGGCGGCGCTGATGATCGGCCTCGCCCTGGTCAGCTTCGTCAGCATCTTCGGCGCGTCGCTCAAGGCGTCGTCGACCAAGGCGGTCGACGACCTGATGCGCGCCGACTACCTGGTCACCACGCAGAACCAGATGTCGATGGGCTTCAGCCCCGACCTCGCCGGCGCGCTGAGCCGCATCCCCCAGGTGAGCACCGTGGCGGAGCTGCGCACCGCCCGCTGGCTGCGCGGCGACACACCGGAGGCGGTGGTCGGCGGCGACCCGCTGGCCCTGACCCAGACCTTCGACGTCAGCGTGCCGCAGGGCAACCTGCAGGCGCTGTCGACCACCAGCGGCGTGGCCGTGTCCAAGAGCACCGCGGCGCGGCAGGGCATGCACCTCGGTGACGTGCTCACCGTCAACATGCCCCGGACCGGGGTGCAGCGCCTCCCAGTCGTCGCCATCTTCGACGGCACCGGCGTCGGCGTCGACTATATGGTCGGGCTGGGACTCTTCGAGCGCAGCTTCGTGCAGCAGCTCGACTACGCGGTGGGCGTCAAGCTCTACTCCGGCGGCGACCGCGCCGCGGCGGTCAATGCGGTGAAGCAGATCGTCACCTTCTATCCCAACGCCAAGCTGCAGGACGCGCAGCAGTTCAAGGACGCCAACGCCAAGAACATCGACCAGCTCCTCGGCCTGATCTACACGCTGCTGGTGCTGGCCGTGGTCATCGCCCTGTTCGGCATCGTCAACACGCTCGCTCTGTCGGTGTTCGAGCGCGTGCGCGAGATCGGCCTGCTGCGCGCGGTGGGCATGACCAAGACCGACGTGCGCCGCATGGTGCGCTGGGAGGCGGTGATCGTCGCCATGCTCGGTGCGGTGCTCGGCGTGGTGGTCGGCTCGCTGTTCGGCTGGCTCGCCGTCAGCGCCCTGCACGACCAGGGGCTGGCGGTGCTCAGCCTGCCGCTGGCGCAGCTCGCCCTCTTCCTGGTGCTGGCCGCCCTCGCCGGCGTGGTCGCCGCCGTCGGCCCGGCCCGCCGCGCGGCCAACGTCGACATGCTGGAGGCGATCGCCACCACCTGACTAGTCCGGCTACGGGCTGATGGCGGGAAGGTCGCCCGGTGCCAGGTGGAGTGCGGCGAGCAGCTCGCCGCGCACCGCCTGCAGCAGCGGATCGGCCGTGCGCAGGAGCATGTCGACCTCCTCCCAGCCGATCGACGATGCGCGCTCGTAGGTGGCGACGTGGCGCAGATCGCGAACCTCGTTGCGCAGCGCCACCACCGATTCGACCCCCTGGCCACCGAGGACCTTGAGCAGCGCGGCCGCGGCGAGCAGCACCTGCTCGTGTCCGCCCTCGCCGGCGCTGCGGTAGCCGTACGCCTGCACCAGTGCGTTCACCGCGTCGATGCAGGCGGTGTAGAGATGGCCAAAGGGGGCGGCCGGGAAGACCTGCTCGCGGCGCTCCCGCACTGCGTGGTCGCGGTATGCCACGGCGGTGCGGAACACGTCGGCAACCTCCTGCGGATGGCGCGGCGGCGAGAGCGGGCGCAGCCGCAGCGCGCCGCGGGCGACCAGGCGGTCGAGGTCGTCACGCGCCTGCGAGCGCTGCCGCGGAGTGCTCATCGACTGCGTGCATGCGTGGCGCCAGCGGGATGCGCGGGCCGTCGTAGACGGAGCGGTAGAAGCCGTATCCGGCGGCGCGGCGCGCGGCGACGTGCGCCGGGGTGCGCACCACCGAGACGATCTCGCGGCGCAGCATGTCGGACAGGCCGCGCAGGGCCCGCGACACCTCGACCTGCGGCAGGTCAGTGACGACGAAGGCGTCGAGGTCGCTCGACGCGGTCTCGTCGCCGCGGGCCACGGAGCCGAAGACGAAGGCCTCGGAGACGGCGCCGTCGCCGTGCACGCTGCGCAGCCAGCGGAGCGCCGAGGCGATCGGGCCCTCGGCCAGGGTGAGGCAGCGCACCGGCATGGCCAGCGGCGACCGCGGCATGGACACCGACAGCGTGCGCGGACCGGCGTCGACGGCGATCAGGCCGCTCTGCTCCAGCCGGCGCACGGCACGGTGCACGCTGTCGTACGACATGCCCGTGCGCAGCTCCAGCTCGCTCATGGTGCAGGGCTCGTCGAGGTGCAGGGAGAGGAACCCGAGCACCAGCCCGGCGCCGGCGGAACCGAACAGGGTGGCGGCTCCATCGGGATGCTCGGCGCGCCAGGCGGCGACCTCGGGAAGCAGCCGCGGCCGGAGGAGCTCCAGCTCAGCAGTGAGCACGACCAGATTGTAGCAGTTCTATCGGTCCTTCCGATAGCGCCGGCTTTCATGCTCCCTTAAGGTGCCGCCGGTAGCCTGGGCGACCATGAGCCGGTCCAACCCCGCGGCCGAGGCGCGTGAGCGCGGCATCCGCCGTGCCCGCCGGGCGACGCTGGTGATCGCCGGCGCGGGCGTCGCGCTGGGCGCGGCGACGGCCGGGGTGGCGGCGATGACCCTGCCCGGCCGGTCCACCCAGCAGCCGAGCAGCGCGAGCGGCGACCGGACCACGCAGCAGCAGCCCGCGGACAGCGGGTCCCAGCCGGGGCAGCAGGACGGGCTCCAGGTTCCCGCCCAGGCGCCGCAGGCGCCGCAGGACCAGGGGCCGCTGGTGATCACCGGCGGGTCATGAGCCCGATCCCCGCGGTGGGCGCGGTGGCCGCGGCGGCGTCCACGTCGCCCAACGTGCTCTGGTACGTGACCCGCGGCACGGCCTTCGTCAGCCTGTCGCTGCTCACCCTGTCGGTCGCCGGCGGCATCCTCAACTCGGTGCGCTGGCGCAGCGACTCCTGGCCGCGCTTCGCCGTGCAGCAGGTGCACCGCAACGGCTCGCTGCTGGGGGTGGCCTTCCTCACCGTGCACGTGGTCACGGCCGTCGTCGATCCCTTCGCCAAGCTCAAGGTCACCGACGCGCTGATCCCCTTCACCTCCGGCTACCGCCCGCTGTGGCTGGGCTTCGGGGTCATCGCCATGGAGATGCTGGTGGCCCTGGTGATCACCAGCCTGCTGCGCGGCCGCCTCGGCTTCCGCACCTGGCGCGCGGTGCACTGGCTGGCGTACATCTGCTGGCCCATCGCCCTGGTGCACGGCATGGGCACGGGCACCGACACGCGCACCGCCTGGGGACTCTTCATCGACGTGGTCTGCGCCGGCGTGGTGCTGGTGGCCGTGGTCTGGCGCATCAGCGACGGCTGGCCCCGCGCCGCCGGCGTGCGCAGCGCGAGCATGGCGCTCACCAGCGCGTCGGCGCTGGTCATCGGCGCCTGGGCGGTGCACGGTCCGCTGAAGGCCGGCTGGGCGCGTGCCGCGGGCACCCCCGAGGCCCTGCTGGCCGCGCAGAATTCCACCGGGCAGGCGAGCAGGCCCAGCCCCTCCGGCCCCGCCGCGCCGACGCCGGCGCCCACCCCCGCGCCGCCCACCCTGGTCGCCGGCCTGCGCGACCGGCTCAACGGCAGCGCCACCCAGGACCAGGGCGGCGGCCTGCGCGTCGACCTCGCCGACCAGACCAACCCCAGCGTCCACCTCCTCGTCGTCCTCACCGCCGACCAGCAGGCGACGCTCACCGTCACCCGCAGCGGCGCGCAGGTCTGCCAGGTCCCGGCGCAGGTCGCGCGCGGCGTCTCCGCGGTGTGCGGCAACGTGGTGGTGCGCCTGGCCCTGGAGCAGGCCGACGACGGCGGCGTCGTCGGCGAGATGACCACCCGGGCCGCCGAGTGAGCATCGCCTCGCCCGCGCCCCGCCCGCAGCGGGCCGCCGCCGTCCCCCCGCCGGCCATGCCGCGCCTGCTCGCCGGCCCCCCCGCCCGCGAGGGGGCCGAGACCTTCGAGCAGCACGTCGCCCGCCTCGGCGCGCGCCCGCGGGTCGGCGACCAGCAGCAGGGCGCCGCACTGATCGCCGCCCTGGAGCGCAGCGGCCTGACCGGGCGCGGCGGCGCCGGCTTCCCCGCCGGCCGCAAGTGGCGCACCGTCGCCGCCAACGCCCAGCGCGCCGGCGGCCGCGCCGTGGTGGTGGCCAACGGCGCCGAGGGCGAGCCCCTGGCCGCCAAGGACCGCGTGCTCATGGCCCTGCGCCCGCACCTGGTCCTCGACGGCCTGCTGCTCGCCGCCGAGGCGGTGGGCGCCGGCGACGCCGTGGTCTACCTGCCGCGCACCTTCGGCGACGCGGTGCAGGCGCTGGAGCAGGCGGTGCGCGAGCGTCGCCTGGCCGGCGAGTCCGACCGCTGGGTGCGGGTGGTCACCGGGCCGCATCGCTACGTCGCCGGCGAGGAGTCCGCCGCCGTCGCCTTCCTCGACGGCCGCGAGGCGCGTCCCGCCTTCGTCCCGCCGCGGCCCTTCGAGCGCGGCGTCGGCCGCCTGCCCACGCTGGTGCAGAACGTCGAGACCCTGTCACATGCCGCGCTGGTCGCCCGCTTCGGCGACGGGTGGTTCCGCAGCGCCGGCACGCCGGCCTCGCCGGGCAGCGTGCTGCTCACCGTCGGCGGCGCGGTGGCCCGGCCCGGCGTCTACGAGGTGGCCCAGGGCATCCCGCTGGGCGAGGTGGTGGCCATGGCCGGCGGGGTGACCGAGCCGCCCCAGGCGGCGCTGGTCGGCGGCTACGCCGGGCGCTGGCTCGACGCCGAGGCGGCCTGGGCCATGCCCATCGACGGTGCCGCCCTGGCCGCCGCGGGCACGCCGCTGGGCTGCGCCGCCGTCGCCGTGCTGCCCCAGAGCGCCTGCCCGGTGCACGAGACCCAGGCGGTGCTCGACTTCCTCGCCCGCGAGAGCGCCCGGCAGTGCGGCCCCTGCCTGCACGGCCTCGACGCCATCGCCGCCACCGCCGCCGCGGTGGCCACCGGCCAGGGTCGCGCCGGCGACGTCGACCGGCTCGGCCGCTGGGCCGGGGAGATCACCGGCCGGGGTGCCTGCCACCACCCCGACGGGGCCGCCGCCTTCCTGCACAGCGCCATCGCCCTGTTCGGCCCGCGCCTGCAGCAGCACCTGCGCCGCGGCCCCTGCGACGCCTGCCGCCGCCCGCCATTGCTGCCCGTGCCGCACATGCAGGAAACCTGGCGATGAGGGCGCGGCTGCGGGTCAACCCCATCCTCTGCGACGCCCACGGCATGTGCGCCGAGCTGCTCCCCGAGCGCATCCGCCTCGACGACTGGGGCTACCCGATCATCGAGGCGCGCCCGCTACCGGCCGACCTGCTCGCCCACGCCCGGCGCGCCGTGGCGGCCTGCCCGCGGCAGGCCCTCCTGCTCGAGACGCTGGAAGGCGACACCCGCTGACCGCGGCCAGGTGACCGCCAGGGTGGCCCCGCCGCCCGGCGTCTCCGACACCTCCCAGCGGCCGCCGGTGCCGCGGACCACGGCGTCGCCGATGGCCAGGCCCAGGCCCGCGCCCACGCCGCTGTCGGTGGCGCGGTGGAAGCGGTCGAAGATGCGCGCCCGCTGCTCGGCGGGGATGCCCGGCCCGTGGTCGCGCACCACCAGGCTCACCGAGTTCCCGTCGGTGCGGACCACAACCTCCACCTCGCCGCCGGGCGGCGAGTATTTGCAGGCGTTGTCCAGAAGCACGCCGCAGAGGCGGTCGACCCAGTCGGCCGGCGCGGTGACCACCGGCGGGCGGTCGCCGCGCACGCTGCACTGCAGGCGTAGGGCGCGGGCCGCGGCCACGGTGCGGAAGCGCTCGGCGGCGTCGCCGGCCACCTGGCCGACGTCGACCGGCTCGGCCCGCGGCGCGGCCGGCTCGCTGTCGAAGCGGGCCAGCCAGAGCAGGTCGTCGACGGTGCGCCGCAGCCGCCCGGACTCGCCGGCGACGCGCTCCAGCGCCTCGCGATAGGCCTCGGCGTCGCGCTGCGAGGCCAGGGCCAGCGAGGTCTCCGCCTCGATCACCGCCAGCGGCGTGCGCAGCTCGTGCGAGGCATCGGCGGTGAAGGCGACGTGGCGCCGCCGCGCCTGCTCCACCGGCCCGGCGACGCGGTAGCCGATGGCCAGCGCGCCGGCGAACACCGCGGCCAGCAGCATCGGCCCGAACACCGCCTCGGCGAGCAGCATCGTGCCCAGCGCGCGCGACACCGGCGCGGTGCTCTCGGCCACCACCAGGTGGCCGCCCGACGGCGTCGCCGTCCCGCTGACGCGCACGTCGGCGCCGCCGACGGTGGCCTCGCGCGGCGCGCCGGCGAGGCGCAGCGACGCGGGCAGCGCCGGCGCGCCCGGGCTGTTCGACACCACGGTGCCGTCGCGGCCGATGCTCCAGGCCAGAACGGGAGCCTCCAGGTTGCGGTCCTCCTCGTCACGAACCGGCGTGCCGAAGAGCCCGCTGCGCTGGTCCTGCAGGGCGACCAGGCGGTCGGCGAGGCGGTCGTCGATGTCGGTCACCAGGTTGTGCCGCACCAGCAGGTCGACCGCGGCGCACAGCGCCACCAGGGCGACGAACACCGCCAGCGCGGCCACCGCCGCGGTGCGCGCGGCGCGGCGGAACAGCGGCCCGCGGTCGCGCCTCACGACTCCACCAGCCGGTAGCCGCTGCCGCGCACGGTGAGGATGCCCACGCCGGCGCCGGCCAGCTTGGCGCGCAGCCGGGCGACGTGCACCTCGATGGTGTTGGAGCCCAGCGGAGCGGTGTCGTCGTCCCAGGCGTGGTGGGCGATGGCGGTGCGGTCGACGACCGCGGGCGAACGCCGGGCCAGCAGCTCGAGCAGGGTGAACTCCAGGTGGGTCAGCCGCAGCGGCTGCCCGGCGACGCTGGCCATCCGCGTCGCGGTGTCGACCTCCAGCGCGCCGCGGCGCAGCACGGTGTGGGCGACGGCGGGCGGGCGGCGCAGCAGCGCGCGCAGCCGGGCCAGCAGCTCGCCGAAGTCGAAGGGCTTGACCAGGTAGTCGTCGGCGCCGGCGTCGAGTCCCTGCACGCGGTCGGCGGCGGTGTCGCGTGCGGTGAGCATCAGCACCGGGCTGGCGATGCCCATCCGGCGCATGCTGCCCACCACCTCGACGCCGTCCATCCCCGGCATGCGCCAGTCGAGCACCGCGGCGGCGTAGTCGTTGAGCCGCAGCATGTGCAGCGCGTCGTCGCCGCGGGAGGCCACGTCGAGGACGTAGCCCGCCTCGCGCAGGCCGCGCGCCAGCACGCTGCGCAGCGCGTCGTCGTCCTCGGCGAGCAGCAGTCTCACGGTGTCGGGCCCAGCATCACCGGGCCACATTAACGCCCCGTGAAGGCCGCGCCGCCTTCGCGGCGCAGCGTGGCTAGCGCGCCGTGCGCCCGCCTCCGCGCTGCCGCCGCCGCCGGCCCAGCAGCGCCGCGACGCCGAGCACCGCGCCCGTCCCCGCCAGCGGTGCCGCGGCGCGGCCGGCCGAGGTGTTGGGCAGCGTGCCGGCTGCCTGCACACCGCCGGAGGGCCTGCCCAGCGGGCCGGAGACGCCTTCGAAGGTCTGCGTCACCGTGTGCGCGCCCAGCGTCGGGGTGAAGCAGCAGGCGCCGTCGACCTCCAGGGGGACGATGTCGTCCTCGGCCATGGCGTTGGGCAGGGGCACGTCGAAGGAGAGCAGCGAGGCCAGCGAGTAGGCGCCCACCGAGTCCAGCCGCTGGCCGTCGCGCGGTCCGCCGACGTCGGCGCGCGGGATGTCGATGGTGATGCTGCCCGGCGTCGCGCCGTGGCCGGCGGTCAGCGTTCCCGTGGTCGAGTGCGAGGTGTTGGGCGCCACCGCGGGGCCGGGATAGGTGAGCACGTGCGGGTCGCATGCCGACACCGAGCAGAGGTCGATGGTCTGCGACTGGCCGTCGAAGAACGACGGCGTGCCACCGGCGGCGGGGATCTCGGCGACGGCGAAGTAGAGCTGGCTCTGGTACTCCCAGCGCACGACGACGTCGACGAACGGGGCGCCGATGGCCTGCGCGTCGGCAGCGGTCTGCGACGGGTCGGCGATGTCGACCCTCGCCCGCAACGTGTCGCCCTGGGCGGTGAGGGACACGCCCTCGATGTCCAGCCCCGGCTGGTTGGTGCCGGTGATGGGGTCGTACAGCGCGTCACCGGACGCCGAGCGGATGCCGCTGACGCCGCGGTCGTCGGTGCCGTGCACCGGCGTGCCGTTGAGGCCCATGCCGCTGACCTGGCGCACCACCTCGACCAGCTCGGCGCCCTTGTGGTCGACCACGCCCTCGGGCAGCGGCTGCTGCACCACCGGCACCTGCTGGATGAGGTCGTTGGCGGTGTCGTCGAAGACGATGTAGGCGGCGCCCTGCGGGTCGGTGACGATCTCGAAGAAGTCGGCCAGGTTGCGGTTGCCCTGGATGGTGATGCAGTTCAGCCCCAGCAGGCAGATCGAGCCGTGGTGCATGGGACGGTCGTACGCCTGCACCTGGGTGATCTGCGGATGGGCGCTGTCGGCATGGCTGAGCTGCGCCATGTAGAGGTACCAGGAGGCGTCGGCGGTCTGCGGGTTGCCCTCGTCCTGGGGGTCGCTGGTCGGCGAGTCGGTGCCGTACCAGGCGACGTCGAGCATGCCGTCGGCGCCGGCGACCATCCAGGGCATGAGGTTGGTGCGCGCCGGCGGGCGCGACACCTGGATGGGCGCGGACCAGTGGTCCCACTCGCTGTCGGCCCCGGGGGGCGACCACGAGTAGAAGATCTGCCAGCTCGTCGGCGTGCGGTCGCCGGCGGGCTGCTCGGCCCACACGTAGTACGCGTTGCGCGACGAGTCCTCGGCGATCACCGGGAAGATGGTGGTGGCGCTGGCGTCCTTGAGGGTGGTGATGAGGTGCTCTTGGGCCGTGGCCATGTAGCCGCTGGCCCCGGGGGTCATCACCGACACCGCGGCGCTGTCCGGCGAGCTCTTCTTGCTGGGGTCCTGGTAGTCGAAGGCCTGCACCACCTTGCCGGTGAGCTGGTCGATGAACACCGGGCCGTCACCGAGCACCGGCCAGATCGGGCAGTTGGCGCTGCCCATGCTGGTGGCGTCGCAGCCGTAGTCGAGGCCGACCTGCGCGGTGTCACCGCTGCTCGGCGGCACCGACGACGCCACCGTCTCGCAGGCGATGCTGCCGTTGTTGCTGCTGTAGGGGCAGTTCGCCCCCACCGCCTGCAGGTACACCATGTAGCTGACCGGGAAGGGCCCCTTGTACGCCGAGTGCGCCCGCGCCGCGGCGGGGTCCTTGGGATCCCACTCGGCCAGCCACTGCCGGTCGGTGCCGCCGCCGTTGGTGTCGCGGAAGACCCGGGGCAGCGGCTGCTCCTGCAGGGTGCGTCCCTGGTCGGTGGAGGTGATGGTCTTCTGCGACACCAGCGCACCGAGGTCGGCGGCGTAGAGCTTGCCGGTGTGGTCGAGGGCTATCTCGGTGTCGCCGCCGCCGGGCGGGAAGCGCAGCGAGCCGCCGGTGTGCAGCGGGTCGGGATGGTCGTGCAGCTCGCGGAAGGTGTGCGCGCCGTCCAGCGAGCGGTCCCAGATCGAGATCTGCGTGCCCGTGCCCCAGGGACCGCTGGAGTACCAGACGTTGGGGCTGGACGGGTCCTGGCGCAGGTCGGGCTCGCCGAAGAGGTTGACCGGGTCGACGGGGGAGGGGGTGGCGAAGCCCGGGGGCGTGGCCGCCTGCGCGGGCGCGGCGCCGGGCGCGGCCAGCCAGGCCAGGCCGGGAACGGTGGCCAGCGCGGCCACGGCCAGGGGCCGGCGCCACGTGGGTCGACGCGAGGACATGCATGCAAAGACATGCATTCCGCGCGATTCCTTGCGGATGGATGCGCGGGGGGTGCCGGCCCGCCGCCCGCCAGGGGCGTGGCGGCGGACCGGCGAAAGGGATGGAAGACCGAGGTGCTTAGTGCAGCGTCATGTTGGGCTCACCGAGCGAGTCCAGCCCGGTAGCGGCGATGCTGCAGGTGCCGCCGCGCGGCGTGCCGCCGTTGAACGCCTGGCGCAGGCAGGAGCGCAGGCCGAGCTGCGCCCAGTAGTTGGGGTGCAGCGACTCCTGGATGTAGTAGTCGCTGCCGATGGTCGACGTGGTGCGGATCTGGTTGATCCACTCCGTCCTGTCGACCGCGCCCGACTGCCACCAGTAGGTGAGGCCCTCCTCCTCGAGCAGTCCCACCGTGTTCTCGCACAGCCGGTGCCCGTTGAAGGTCGCCGACAGCTCCATGCGCACGGTGTTGCCCAGGCCCGTCTGCGACACCGCGTTCCAGACCGAGTTGTCGATGTCGGGCAGCATGGTGTTGTTGGCGTAGTCGGCGTCGGCGTTCCAGAAGCCGCAGCCGCCGGTGCTCTGCCGGGTGTAGCCCGACTGCGAGTAGCGGAAGCCGGTGCCGTGGGGGAGGGGCGAGGGGTAGTCCTGCACCAGGATGGTGTACTGCGAGCTGCTGTACCCCGCGTTGGCCATGGCGTACGAGATGTTGAGGATGGCGTTCCTGATCGCGGCCGTCTGCGCCGAGATGTTGCCGCTGGTGAAGTTCGAGGTCACCGACGAGTCGTCGTTGCAGTAGTTGGGCCACCACGACGGCGAGCTGAGGAAGTCGCTGACGCAGTCCTGCACGATGGGGCCGAAGTTGTAGTTGTTGCCGCCGATGGAGATGGCGATCAGCCGCACGTTGTGCGAGGCGGCGAAGTTCTGCAGCATCAGCGCCTGGCCCTGGTCGCCGTAGCCGTCGTCGTAGAAGTCGAGGCCGGGCTTGAAGTAGCCGCTGGAGTCCCAGTACGTCGAGGTCTCCGCGCCGGAGCAGGCCAGGTTGAGCCCGTTCACCCCGCCGCCGACGTAGGCCTCGGCGGAGTGGGAGCGGTGGCAGCGGTAGATCTCCTCGTACGAGTTGGTGGGGTCGTCGTAGTAGGCGGTGGGGCCGAGCGCGTCGATGTACTGCTCGCCGGTGTTGGTGTTGCCCGCCCAGCGTCCCGCCTCGCCGGAGATGTACGAGTCGCCCACGGTGACCACCCAGGGCGCGCCGACGCCGGGCCCGTCAGCGCGCGCGGGGACGAACGACGTCGTGGCTCCCGCCATGGCCGCCGTCCCGG
>Ga0207664_10001773_pt1 | contig 14206 bp, 15 predicted proteins | sample LARL83metaG_FD_184349 | JGI IMG/M metagenome (GOLD analysis project Ga0207664, IMG submission 184349) | Corn, switchgrass and miscanthus rhizosphere microbial communities from Kellogg Biological Station, Michigan, USA - LAR L8-3 metaG... | ecosystem: Host-associated > Plants > Roots >...
CCAGCGCGCGCGCGAGCGCGAGCGCCGGATAGGGACCGCTCGCGGGCGTGCTGACGAGCCGGCAGCCGTCGGCGAGCGCCTCCAGCTGCGCGATTCCGAAGTCCTCGTGAAGCGGTGCGGCGACGAACACGCGCGCGCGCCGCAGCAGCGCGCGGTAGGCGTCCGCCGCCAGCAGCCCGGTCCCCTCGGCTCCCTCCGCGAGCGGGCCGGTCGGCTGGCCGGCGACGAGCAGCGTCTCGCCCGGGCGGCGCGCCTGCGCCCACGCGGCGAGGATCCGCGCCAGGCCCTTCTTGCGCGCGTCGGCGGCGTAGGCGAGCGCGGCGATGTCGCGCTCCGGAGGCGGCGCGCCGGACGGCTCGACCGGCACCGGCAGCACGACGGCCGGGACCCCGTCCCGCCCGCCTCGCGGTCCGAGCGCGGCCAGGCCGCCCTCGCTCATCGGCAGCAGCAGCGGCGCGCTCGCGATGCGGCGGCGCTCGAGCGGCTGCTGCCAGACGCCGTGGCGGCCGGGGCGGTTCTGCGCCGCGGGCGAGTCGAACCAGACCGCGCCCGGGCGCGGGCCGAGCAGGCCGGCCGTCGTGGAGGCGTAGATCAACGCGCGCGGCCGGTGCGCGGCGATCCCGGCCAGCGCCGCGGCGCGCGCGGCGCGCGCCTGCGCGAGGTCGGTCAGCGCGAACGTGCGCACCGCGCGCGTCGGGGCGGCGACGGCGAGCGCGACGCTCGCGCCCGCCTGCTCGATCGCGTCCGCCAGCGCCGGGACGGCGGCGCGCCAGCCGGCCGTCGTCGGCAGCGCGACGACCAGCACGTCGGCGCGCCCGCTCACGCGCCCCGACTCACGCGCGCCCGCGCGGGATCGACGCCGGCTCGACGTCTTCGAACGTCCACGTGTTCGCCTTGAAGCCGGGCGTGCGCAGCAGCTGGATCGGCTTCACCGGCGAGGTGCGCTCGACGAAGTAGCGCACGCCGTCGCGCTCCTCGATCGCCGCCACGGCGGCGTCCTGGCGGCGCCACGACAGCGCCCAGATGATCGCGAAGCCGGTCGCGATCGCGGCGATCTGCGGCAGCACGAGCGCGAGCCCGCCGGCGAGCACCGTGCACAGCAGCAGCGGCCACAGGCGGTTGAGCAGGATCCGCGTCGGGTCGACCTCGGGCAGCGCCTTCGTGGATCTCGCCGCCGCGAGCAGCCGCGCGATCGGCGGCGAGGTCTCGGCGCGGCGCCCGAGCAGCGTGCCGACGGCCGCGGCCAGCACCCACCAGCCGGCCGAGAAGGGGACGAGCAGCGGGTCGTCGTGCGAGCCGGCGGCGGCGGCCGTGATCGCGGCCAGCAGCGTCGCGGCGGCCGCGCTCGTCATCACCGTCGCCTTGAGGAAGTCCGTGAAGCGCATCGCCGGTCGCGGTCTCCGAGGACGGCCTAGCGCTCGTCGGTCGCGAGCAGGGTCTCCAGCAGCGCGCGCACGCCGTCCGGGCCGTCGACGACCAGATCGGCCTCATGGGCGAGCTCCGAGGGACCCTCGTCCGAGCCGACGCAGACGCGCAGGACGTGTCTCAGACGCCCGTCCGCGAGCAGCTCGCCGAGGCCGCGGAAGGCGTCGACGTCGGTCGCGTCGTCGCCGACGTAGAGCGCGGCGTCGAGGTCCATGTCGGAGAGGAAGGAGACGACCCCGGCGCCCTTGTCCATCCGCACCGGCGGACGCACCTCGAGCACCTTGCGGCCCCAGTGCGTCCGCAGGCCGGCCTGCTCGGCGCGCACGGCGATCGCGTCGATCGCCGCACGCGCGACCTCCTCGTCGGGCGCGCCGCGCCAGTGGAAGGCGACGATCGAGCCCTTGTCCTCGATCCGCACCCGCAGCCTGCGCAGCTCGGGCCCGTCCGCCTCACGGCCGAACTGCTGGATGCGACGGCTCCAGTCCTGCACGTCCGGGTCGAGCGCGGGCTCGGTCCAGCCGGCGCGCAGCAGCTCTGTGCCGTGGCTGCCGAGATAGGAGATCGTGCCGATCGCGACGATGCGGCGCGCGTCCGAGGCGCGTCGGCCGCTCACGCAGGCGACGACCGCGTAGCGCCGCGCGATCTCGATCAGCAGCCCGCGCGTCGACTCCGGCACGTGCGCCTCCTCCGCGTAGCGAACGATCGGCGCGAGCGTGCCGTCGACGTCGAGCAGGATCGCGCTGCGGCGCGGGTCGGTACGCAGTGGGCCCAGCGCGTCGGCGAGTCGGACGTCCGAGGCGCCCGCCGTGGGTCGGGCGGGGGTCACGCCCTCAGTATTGCGCACGGACGGCCGCTGGCATGGGTGCGAGGACCGCGGCGTGCGGATGCGGACGGCGGGAGTTTCGCCGCGCGCGGCGCTCGTCACAGCGCGAGCGCGCCGAGCACCTCCTCCCACCATGCCCGCTCCGCCTCGCCGCCGGCGGCGCGCGCCTTGCGCCGCACCCACTCGCTCAGCAGCTGCTCGCGGCCGAGCGCGAGGACCGGACCGGTGACTGCGAGGTAGCCGTCGTCCAGCAGCACGAGCGCGCCGGGCACGTCGCGGCGCGTGCGCAGCCGGTCGATGACCGTTCGTCCGGCGACCCGCTCGGCGCGCGCCGGATCCCCGTCGGCCGGGTTCCAGCGCCGCACGCTGAAGACCGGCGCGTGGCCCTCGGGGATTCGCGGAGCACGCGGCGGCGGCCCGACCGGTCCGTCGCGCCAGCGCTCCAGCAGCGTGCGCATCGCGCCCATCTCCTCGCGGCGGATCAGCACGTGGAGGCGGTCGCCCGCCTCGATCCGCGTCGATCCGCGTGGCGGGATCGCCTGGCCCTCGCGCACGATCACGTTGACGATCGCCGCGCGCGGCAGGCCGAGGTCGCGGATGCGGTGGCCGACGAGCGCGTCGCCGGCCGCGGCCGCGACCTCGATCGCGTCCGCTCCGAGCTGGCGGATCGTGCCCGTCTCCGTCAGCGCGCTGGTCGCGAGCGTCGCGGTCGTCGTCGTGGCGCCGAGGCGGCGCGCGAGCGGCTCGAACGTGGCGCCCTGGACGACTGTCGAGAGCAGCACGGCGAAGAAGACGACGTCGAAGAACTCGCGGCTGTGCGGGACGCCCGCGATCACCGGGAAGGTCGCCAGCACGACCGGCACCGCGCCGCGCAGGCCCGCCCAGCCGAGCACGGCGCGGTCGGCCGCGCCGAACGGGCCGAACGCGACCGTGAACGTGGCGAGCGGGCGCGCCAGCAGCACGAGCACGAGCGCCAGCACGGTGCCCTTCGCCGCGACCGCCGGCAGCCGGCTGGGCGAGACGAGCAGGCCGAGCACGAGGAACATCCCGAGCTGGGCGATCCACGCCATCCCCTGGTGGAACGCCGCGATCGTGTGGCGCGCGGGGATCGTCGCGCTGCCGAGCACGAGGCCGGCGAGGTAGACCGACAGGAAGCCGGAGCCGTGCACCGCGTCGGCGGCGCCGAACGCGAGCGCGGCGGCCGCGATCGAGGCGACCGGGTACAGGCCCGGCGTCGCGAATGGCGCGCGCTTGAACGCCCACACGGCGAACAGGCCGATCCCGACGCCGACCGCCGCGCCGATCCCGACCTCGCGCACGAACAGCCACAGCATGTCGGGCAGGCCGTAGCCGGGCTGCTGGATCCAGTCGATGAAGCCGACGACGAGCAGCACCGCGACCGGGTCGTTCATGCCCGCCTCGCCCTCGAGCGTGCGCGCCAGGCGGCGCTTGAGCGAGGAGCCGCGCAGCATCGCGAAGATCGCGGCGCCGTCGGTCGAGGAGACGATCGCGCCGAGCAGCAGCCCCTCCAGCAGCGTGAAGCCGAACAGCCACGTCGCCGCCAGGCCGCAGATCGCGGCCGTGATCAGCGTGCCGAGCAGCGCGAGGCTGACGACCGGCTTGAGCACCGGGCGGATCTCGTCGAAGCCGGCGGTCAGGCCGCCCTCGAACAGGATCAGCGCGAGCGCGACGATCCCGACGTCGCGCGCGAGCCGGTAGTTCGAGACGTCGACCCAGCCGAGCCCGTCGCTGCCGACCGCCATCCCGACGCCGAGGAACAGCACGAGGCTCGGCAAGCGCAGGCGGCCGGCCAGCAGGGAGGCCGCGAGCGCCGTCGCCAACAGCGCGCCCGCGACGAGGACGAGGTGGCCGTCCGCCATGGCGGAACCATGCCAGGCGCCGTCGCGGCATGGCGTGTGGCGCGGTCTGCGCAGACTTATGCCAAACTTGCATGCGTGGTCGCGGGCATGGCAAGTTTGGCATATCTAGCGTTCGATCCGGCCCGGCCGCAGGCATGGCCCGAGCGCCTCCCGCCCGAGGAGTTCCGTCGCCTCTTTCCCGAGGAGACCGACTTCATCGAGTTCAAGCAGGGGCTGTCGTCGCTGCAGGACAGCATGGTCGCGTTCTCCAACAGCGGCGGCGGACTGATCCTCGTCGGCGTCAGAGACGACGGATCGATCACCGGTCTCGCCTACACGGCGGCGATCGAGGACAAGATCCGGGACGAGGCGCGCCGCGTCCACTCGGCCGCGCCGATCGCCGTCGCGCGACTGGACGTCGGCGACAAGCAGGTCGTCGTCATCGGCGTCGAGCGCCTGCGCGAGGGGTTCTCGCAGACCTCGAACGGCCGCGTGCTCGTGCGCGTCGGCACGCGGCGCATCGCGCTGTTGGGCGCGGACCTCGTGCGCTTCATGCACGAGCGGGCAGGAAGCAGCTACGAGTCGGCGCCGACCGACGTGGCCTTCGCCGATGCCAGCCTGTTCCTGCAGCGGGAGGTCGCAGACGCCCTGGGCATCTCAAGCGACGCCGACCTCGAGCGCCGCTTCGCGGAGCGAGGGCTGTGCGTCATGGAACGCGGCGAGGCGGTGTTGACGGTGGCAGGCGCCCTGTATCTGCGCGACCGCCCAGACCGGGTGCTGGGCGAGGCATACGTCGAGCTGCTCCGGTACCCCTCGGACGACGAGGAGTTCGACTTGCGCCAGCAGTTCGACGGCCCGCTGCACAACCAGGTCGTCGAGGCGACCAGGGCATTGATGACGCATCTCGGGGCCGACGCCGTCGTGCTCGGCCTGCGGCGCCACGAGCTGCCGCGCCTGCCTGAGCGGGTCGTCCGCGAGGCGGTCGCCAATGCGGTCGCGCACCGCAGCTACCAGCAGCGCGGGACTCCGGTCCGCATCGAGCTTCGCCGCGATCGCGTCGAGGTGATCTCGCCAGGAGGGCTGGTTCCGCCGGTGACGGTCGAGACGATGCGTGACGCGTCCGTGGCGCGCAACAACGCGGTCATCGCCGTCCTGCGCGGCTTCCGTCTGGCTGAGGACAAAGGCGCCGGCGTCGACCTGATCGAGGACCTCATGCGGGACGAGCTGCTGGAGCGGCCGACGTTCCACGCGAGTGACCAGGCCGTCTCGGTGCGCCTGCCGATCTTGAGCGGCACGCGACCGGAGGAGCGGGCATGGGTTCGCGAGGTGGTCCAGCGTGGGTCGATCGAGGATCGCGACCGGGTGCTGCTCGTCCATGCGCGGCGTGGTGAGGTGCTGACCAACCAACGAGCGCGCGAGCTGCTGCGGACGAGTCGCGACGGTGCGATGCACGCGCTGAAACGCCTGGTCGACGCCGGCCTCCTGGAGCGCAGCGGTGAGCGCGGTGGCACGCGCTACCAGCTCGCGGCGGAGCTGGCACCTCCTGCCGGACTGCGCCTGACGCGCGAGGATCTCGCCGCGCTGGTGCTCGACATGGCGTCCCACGGCGAGGTCACGAACCGGGGCGTGCGCGAGCGGACCGGGCTCGATCGCCAGGATGTCCTGCTGCTCTTCGACGCGCTCGTCCGTGAGGGGCGGCTCGTCCGGGTCGGCGAGCGGCGCGGCTCGCGCTACGTCCTGCCCGTCAACGGCGAGCAGTGACGCCTATGCTCCGGCGACGCCGTCGAGCGCCTCGAGCACGCGCTCGACGGCGACCTCGACGTCGAGCAGGCGCAGCTCGACGTCCGGGTCGTGCGGCGGCTCGTAGGGGTCGTCGACGCCGGTGAAGCCGTGCAGCTCGCCCGCCCGCGCGCGCGCGTAGAGCCCCTTCGGATCGCGCGCTTCGCACACCTCGAGGGGAGTGTTGACGAACACCTCGACGAAGCGCAGTCCGTCGCGCTCGTGCAGCTCGCGCGCGAACGCGCGCGCCGCGGCGTACGGCGAGACGACGGAGACGATCGCGACCAGCCCGGCGTCGGCGAACAGGCGCGCGACCTCGGCCGTGCGGCGCACGTTGCGGTCGCGGTCCTCGGCGGAGAAGCCGAGGTCGCCGCACACGCCGTGACGCAGGTTGTCGCCGTCGAGTCGGTAGGCCGCACGACCTTCGCGCACGAGCCGGGCCTCGACGGCCGCCGAGATGGTGGACTTCCCCGATGCCGGGAGCCCCGTGAACCACACGGTCGCGCCCCGGTGCCCGGTCGACTCCCATCGCTGCGATCGCTCGACGACCCCCTCATGCCAGGTGACGTTGGCACTCGTCGTCATCGGACGCCGATGCTCCCATACTCACGCGATCCGCGCGACGGATGGCCGCGATGCGGCCGATATGCTCGCCCGCGATGGGCGCCCCGACCTACGATCTGCAGTCGCACTCGCTGTGCTCCGACGGCGCGCTGGCGCCCGCGGAGGTGGTCGCGAACGCGGCGGCGGCGGGCGTCGCGCTGCTCGCGCTGACCGATCACGACACCGTCGACGGCGTCGAGGAGGCGCTCGCCGCCGGCGCTCGGCACGGCGTGGCGATCGTCCCGGCGACCGAGATCTCCACCGTCCACGGCCGCTATGAGGACCTTCACCTGCTCGGCTACGGCATCGACCATCGCGACCCGCTGCTCGGCGAGCGCCTGCGCGACGCGCGCGCGGACCGCGAGCTGCGCGCCGAGCGGATGGCCGAGATGCTGCGCGGGCTCGGCTGGGCGGTCGACGAGGCGCTGCTTGCCGCGCGGCGCGAGGCCGGCAGGCCGATCGGCCGTCCGCACCTCTCGCAGGCGGTGCTCGCGCATCCGGCCAACGCCGAACGGCTTGCCCGCGAGGGCTATGACGACGTCTCCGCCTTCCTGCCGGCGTTCCTGATCCCGGGCAGGCCGGCGTACGTGGCCCGCACGCACCCCACCGTCGCCGAGGCGATCGGCTGGATCCACGACGCCGGCGGCGTCGCCGTGTGGGCGCATCCGTTCTGGGACCTCGACGCCGACGCCGAGGTGCTGGCGGCGATCGACGGCTTCCGCGCCGACGGGCTCGACGGCGTCGAGTGCTTCTACGTGACGCACACGCCGGAGCAGACACGGCTGCTCGCCGCGCGCTGCGAGGCGCTCGGTCTGCTGAAGACCGGCTCGTCCGACTATCACGGCCCCGATCACCGGCTCTTCTCGCGCTTCCGCGCGTTCGAGACGTACGGGTCGGCGGCGGATCTCGACGCGCTGACGCCGGCGCCGCGGCCCCGCTGAGCCGTGGCGCGCCGCTCGAACGTCCGCCGTCGCGAGTTGCTCGCGATCTTCGCCGGCGGCATGCTCGGGGCGCTCGCGCGCGTCGGGCTCGCGCAGGGCTACCCGCCCGCCGCCGGCGTGTGGCCGTGGACGACCTTCGCCGTCAACCTCGCGGGCGCGTGGCTGCTCGGCTGGACGGTCACGCGGCTGGGGCCCGCCAGCTACGCACGCCCGTTCGTCGGCATCGGGGTGTGCGGCGCGCTCACGACGTTCTCGACGTTCCAGCTCGAGCTGCTGCGGATGCTCGACGCCGATCGCCTTCTGCTCGCGCTCGCCTATGCCGGCGCCTCGCTCGTCGGCGGGTTGGCGGCGGTGCGCGTCGGGATCGCCGCGGCGCGCCGCCGCGGGCGGGTCGCCGCGTGAGCGCGATCCTGCTGTGGGGCGGGGTGGCGCTGCTCGGCGGTGTCGGCGCGCTCGCCCGTTTCCTGCTGAGCGAGTACGTGGCGAGCCGCAGCGAGGGCTGGTTTCCGACCGGCACGCTGGCGGTCAACCTGTCCGGCACCGCGCTGCTCGGGCTGCTGACCGGCGTGGCGTTGCACGGCGACGCGCTGACGCTGCTGGGCGGCGGGCTGATCGGCTCCTACACGACCTTCTCGACGTGGATGCTCGACAGCGAGCGGCTCGCCGAGCACCACAGCGACCGCGCGCTCGCGGTCAACCTCCTCGGCAGCCTGTCGCTCGGCCTGGCCGCCGCCGCGCTCGGGCGCGCGCTCTGAGCCGCCTACGCGGCCGCCGGGTCGCGGCGGCCGGCGGCCTCCCACTCCTCGTCGCTGACGCCCTCGTCGCGGGAGGCGATCTGCGACAGCGTCACCGGCCGGCGCGACGCGAGCTTGACGCCGCCGGCCTCGTCCGCGAGCACGCCCTCTCGCTTGAGCTTGGAGACGCTGGCGGCGACCGTCGGCTTCGCGATCTTCGTCACCGCCGCGATCTCCGCGACGGAGACGCCCGGACGCTCCTCCACGATCGCGAGGATCGCGTCCTGGTTGGCGCCGCGCGGGGCCCGGCCGTTCGCGACCTCCGCCTCGGACCCGTTCCCGTTCGGCGCTCTGTCGCGCGGGGCGGTGCCGTTGATCTGCTGCGAGGCCGCTTCGCTGCGCGGCGGCAGCACGCGCGTGAACGGTCTGCGGCGCGCGCGCTGCTCGGCGGCCGCCTCGGCGAGCATCGCCTCCTTGGCCGCGATCAGCCGTTCCGCCTCCGCCACGACCGACCGCAGCTCGGCGAGGCGCGCCTCGATCTCATGCTTCAGGCGGGGGAGCAGCGGCTCGAGCATTGGGGGAGAACCTCCGGCGGCATGTCGAGGGAACGGGGACACATCGATCTTAACCAACGGCCTGCGCGGATCATGAAGCCGCCGCCGGAAGCAGGGTGCGCACGTCGTGCGCGAGATCGCTCGCGTCGAACGGCCGGCCGGCGGGGACGTTCGCGACGAGTCGGCCGCGGGCGTCCACGAGCCACACGATCGCGGTGTGCGCGCTCTCCGGGTCGTTGGGGACCTGCGGCGCGGCGTACCACGCTCTCCAGACGGGGGCGAGCTGCTGCCGCGAGCCGATCAGGTAGCGGAACTGCGCGGGCTCCTGCTCGCGTCTGAGCCACGCGCGCACCGTCGCGGGCGTGTCGCCGCGCGGGTCGACGCTGACCGCGACGACGCCGACGCGGTCAGCGTCGCGACCGAGCTGCCGCAGCATGTCGCGCAGCTCGGCGCCGATCAGCGGGCAGACGTCGGGGCAGTTGGCGTAGAGGAACGTGACGAGATAGGGCCTGCCGGCGAGCAAGCTCGTGTCGAAGACGCCGCCGCGCGCGTCGGCGAGACGGATCTCGGGCGCCGCTCTGCCGCTCAGGCCGGCGGGCAGCGGCTGGGCGATCCGCAGCCGCTTCGCCCCGCTCGCGGCGGTCGCCGATCCTCCGCCGGAGCCGCCGCAGCCGGCGAGCGCGCCGAGCGCGAGCGCGAGCGCGGCCGCCGCAGCGCACGCATGGGCCCGCCGGGCGGTCCTGGGGGATCGACGTCGCGACCGAGGGGGTGCCGGGCGATCAGACAGGCTCGCCCTCCGGGTCGCCGAGCGGCGCCGCGTCCCGCGCGGCGAGCGGCTCCACGTCGTCCCCGGGCGCGCGCAGCACGCGGATCGTCGCCAACACCGCCAGCGACGTCATCACGATCGCGCTGCCGACGCACCACTGGCAGATCGCGTGGATGCGGAACAGCTCCAGCGACGTGAGGTAGACGCTGAAGGCGAAGCCGCCGATCGTCATCACCGCGGTCGCCATCCGCGCGAGCTCGCCGCGGATCAGCAGCGAGGCGAAGATCGCCACGTAGCCGATCAGGCCGATGAGCGGGACCGGCACGCCGTCGACCTTCGCGTACCTCGACGACTGCACCTTCTCGCAGCCCTGGTTGAGCGCGCAGATCGGGGAGAGCCCCTTGTAGTGCACGTAGGTGAGGTACGACGCGATCCCCATCCCGACGAGCGTCAGGACGATCATCGCGCGCTGCAGCGTGCGGTCCCCGCGCATGGCGTCAGCTGCTCGCTCTCCCGCTCGAGGCGAGCAGTCTGTCGATCGCCACCGTGAACGCGGCCGGGCCGAGCGAGGTGACGTTGAGCGCCTCGAGTCTGCCGCCGGTCGGGCCGAGCAGGAACGACGGCGTCCCGCTGAAGCCGTTCGACGTCCACTGCGTCTGGGCTTCGTCGAGCAGTCTCTGCACCTGCGGGAGGTTGCGGTCGTTCATCGCTCTGTTGACGCTCAACCCTCTGACGGCGCTGCCGATTCTGCGCAGGAACGCGTCGGTGACGTAGCCCGAGTTCTCCTCCTGCTGGTTGGTGTAGAAGAGGTCGATGAACGTCCACAGCTGATTCTGCATGCTGACCGCGGCGGCCATCTGCGCGGCGCGCGTGGAGTCAGGCCCGATGAACGCGACATTGCGGAAGATCATCTTCACCTTGCCGGGGCGGACGTAGGTGTTGACCAGCGTCGCCAGCGACTGCTCGGTGTATTCGCGGCAGTAGGGGCACTGCAGGTCGGCGAACTCGACCATCGTGACGGGCGCTCTCGGGTTGCCGAGCACGACGCCGCTCTGCGGGATCCCGGCGAACAGCGCGTTCGACTCGATCTGGCCGGGGAGCGTCTCGCCGGCCCTCTTCTTCGGCGTGCCGCTCCCGCCGCCGGAGGCGAGCGCGATCGCCACCACGATCACGACGGCGAGCGCGGCGGCGCCGCCGATCACCCACAGGCGCTGGCGCTGACGGGCGCGCGCGGCCTCGGCGGCGCGGTCCCGCTCGGCACGCGCACTGGCACGGCGTTCCTTGCGTGTCTCTTGGCTGTCCGCCATCGCTGCTCGTCGTCCTCCTCGTCGGTGCATCCCCGGCCCGCGCCGGCCGATCGCCCCCGGACGCAGTGCGCCCCCGCAGGCCACGCGAGATCGTCTCGATAGTACTGCTCTTGGGATGGTGGCCTGACACCTTTACGGCAGCTCAACGCGCGGCGACGCTGCATACTCGGTTGCGTCATGCGCAGACCGCTCGCCTCGCTCGTGCTCGCGGCGGCCGCCGCCGCGGCGCTGGGGATCGCGCAGGCCGGCTGCGGCGCCGGCGAGCCGGCCGCCGGCGCCGCGGCTCCGCCCGCGAGCGCCCCGCAGGCGGTCGACCGGCTCGCGCGCCATCCGCGCGCCGTCGATCCCGCCGCGGGGGTCCCGAGCGGCGAGAGCGGCGTCGTCGCCGACGCCGCGGCCGGCGACGCGGCGCTCCCGCGCCCGGTCTCCGACGCGGAGATCCGCCGCGAGCTGGCCGCGAGCGGGATCCCCGCCGGCGACCGCGCCGCGCTGACGTCCGACGGCCTCGCGGTCGCGCCGCTCGCGGCGCCGCCCGCCGTCCAGGCGGTGATCCAGGCCGGCAACCAGATCGCGCGCCTGCCCTATCGCTACGGCGGCGGCCACGCGACCTGGATCGACACCGCCTACGACTGCTCGGCCTCGATCAGCTTCGCGTTCGCCGCGGCCGGCCTCGTCTCGGCGCCGATGGTCTCCGGCCAGCTCGCGCAGTGGGGCGATCCGGGCCCCGGCAGATGGATCACCGTGTTCGCGAACGCCGGCCACACGTTCATGTACGTCGCCGGCCTGCGCTTCGACACCGGCGGCCTGCTTGCGACCGGCTCGCGCTGGCAGGGCAGCGGCCGCGGCACGGCCGGCTTCGCCGAGCGCCATCCGCCGGGCCTGTAGGCGGCTTCAGGCGACCGCGCGCAGGCGCGGCCGCGGCCGACGCTGTCCCGCGGTCCGGGCGGTCGCGGCGAGGAAGTCGTCCAGCTGCAGCCAGGTGGTGCGGCGCGCGGCGCGGCCGGTCAGCACGCCGAGATGGCCGCCGGGCGCGGTCGCCAGGCGCACCTCGGGCGCGCCCGCCAGCAGCTCGGCGACGTGGTGGACCGCCCTGCGCGGAGCGATCCCGTCGCCCTCGCCGGCGATCGAGAGCACCGGCACGCGCACGTTCGCGAGGTCGAGCATGCGCCCGCCGAGCTCGATGCGGCCGTCGGCGAGGTCGTTGCGACGCAGGAAGCGGTGGTAGATCTGGCCGAACGTGCGGCCCGGGTAGGCGAGCATGCTCGCCATGAAGGCGTCGACCGCCTCGACCTGGGCGAGGAAGTCGCGGTCGTCGAGGTTCGTGGCGAGCGCGAACGGCTTCATCACGTACTTGTCGAAGCCGGCGAGTCTGTACATGCGCGTCACGAGCGGGGCGGGCGCGCCGCCGAGCAGCTTGTAGGCGAGCGTGCCGATGCCGCCGCCGGCGACGTTCGCGAGCGGACGCAGGGGCGCGACCATCGGCACCTGCGTGACGTCGAACGGGCTCGCCACGACTGCGACCGAGCGGATCGGCCGCGCCCCGCCGGCCGTCGCGAGCAGCGCCATGATCCCGCCGAGGCACCAGCCGACGAGCTGCACCGGGCCGCCGCCGGTGTCCGCCGAGACCGCGTCGATCGCGCGCGGGATCACGTCGTCGACCCAATGCTCGAGGCCGAGGTTGCGGTCGCCGTAGGCGATCGGCCCGTAGTCGACGACGTACGGGTCGCGCCCGGTCGCGAGCAGGTGCTCGGCGAGGCTGCAGCCGCGGCGCAGGTCGAAGCAGCTCGCGGGGGCCGCGAGCGGCGGGACGAGCAGGATGGGCGGCTGCGCCAGGTCGCCGTCGGCCAGCCGCAGCGGGCCGCCGGGGCGGAGGTATCGCCGGACCGTGCGCTGCGGCCCCTCGTCGACGATCGCGGTCGGCAGCGGCCGCAGGTCCGCGAGCCCGCCCCGCACGATGCGGTCGAACACGTTCGCGGCGGCGGCGCCGAGCTGCTCGGGGGTCGGGATCAGGTCCATCGCGACGTCCCGAAGTGTGGCAAAGCGGCGCGCTCCCGGCGCCCGCGTGGGACGTCGTGGCGCCTCAGGCGGCCCGCTCGAGCAGCGGCTCGGACTGCTCGAGCAGCAGCTCGACGACGCGGTCGGGGTGCTCGAGCTGCGGCGAGTGCCCGCAGCGCTCGATCAGCTCCAGCCGCGAGTCCTCGACCGCCGTGAGCAGCCGCTGCGCGCCGCGGTGAAACACGAGCCGGTCGCCGTCGCCCCACACGAGCAGCACCTTGCAGCCGATCTTCGAGAAGTCGAACGGATCGTGCAGCTCCGGCAGCAGGCGGCGACCCGACGCCAGCATGCGCGCGAGCGCGGCGCGGTCCTGATGGTGCTTGACGTAGTTGCGCACGATGCTGGGCTCGATCCGCTCGGGATCCGCGAACGCGAGCGAGCGGTACACGCGCCCGATCGCGGTCTGGATCATGCGCGGTGGGAACGGGACGGGCGCCTGCACGAGCAGGCGCATCACGTGGTCGTGCTCGATCAGCGCGAGCCAGCGCGCCATGTCGAGCCCGGCCGGCGCGAGCGCGACGACGCGCTCCACGCGCTCCGGCACGCGCTCGGCGAGGCGCAGCGCGAGGCAGCCGCCGAGCGAGTTGCCGACGGCGACGGCGCGGGGCATGCGACGGCCGCGCGGCCCGCGCTTCGCGCCGGCGCCTGCATACGCGAGCGCTGCGGCGCCGAACTCGTCGAGCTGCGACAGCATCGGCCCGTCGGCGAGCGGGGCAGCCGTGCCGAAGCCGGGCAGGTCGACCGCGATCGCGCGACGATCCTGGCGGCCGAGCTGCGCGAGCACGCAGCGCCACGTGTCGGCGCTGTCCGACCAGCCGTGGAAGAGCACGATCGGCTCCCCCCGACCCTCGAGCTCCAAGACGCGCGTCTCGTAGCCCGCGAACTCCATCCGATGCTCGAACAGCGGCTCCATCGCCTCCTCCGTTCCCCGTACCGATAGTGACAAACGGCACGGGGTCGTGCGCCGGTCGCTTACACGCGCGCGTTCGCACGATGACTGCCACGGCGGACGGGTCCTACGCGTCGCCCTCGATCAGCGGCACGAAGCGGACGGGATCGAGCGTCGTGTGCGCCAGTTCGGTAGCGCCGCCATCGGTGCCCCGCTCGGCCAGCACGAGCTGCTGGCCGCTCGCGCCGACGGGCGCGACGAGCCGGCCGGCCGGCGCGAGCTGGCGCTCGAGCGCAGGCGGAATCTCGGGCCACGCGGCCGCCGCGACGTTGATCGCGTCGAACGGGGCCTCGTCCGGGAGGCCGCGGGAGCCGTCGCCGACGATCAACGTCACGTTCGTGACGCCGGCACGGCGCAAGTGCGCGGCGGCCTGCTCGCTCAGCTCGCGGTGGCGCTCGATCGACCACACGT
>Ga0207664_10001774_pt1 | contig 14205 bp, 14 predicted proteins | sample LARL83metaG_FD_184349 | JGI IMG/M metagenome (GOLD analysis project Ga0207664, IMG submission 184349) | Corn, switchgrass and miscanthus rhizosphere microbial communities from Kellogg Biological Station, Michigan, USA - LAR L8-3 metaG... | ecosystem: Host-associated > Plants > Roots >...
GGGCGGTTCGCGATCCTGCCATCTGCCCGGTCAGAGTAGCGAGGCGTCGAGGCGCTCGGCGAGGTGGCGCTTGACCGTGGGCCACTCGTCGTCGATCACCGAGTAGTAGGCCGAGTCGCGCTCGCCGCCGTCGCGGACGACCATGTGCTTGCGCAGGATGCCCTCGAACGTCGCGCCGAGGGCGAGCAGCGCACCGCGCGAGCGCTCGTTGCGGGCGTCGGTCTTGAACTCGACGCGGCGCAGGCCGACTCGCTCGAAGGCGTGCTCGAGGAGCAGGAGCTTGGTCTCGACGTTGACGCCGGTCGACCACGCGCTGCGGGTGACCCACGTCCAGCCGATCTCCGCGCGCAGGTGCTCGAAGCGCAATTCCAAGAACCGCGTCGAGCCCAGGACGCGGCCTGATCCCGCCTCCACGATGGCGAACGGCACCGTGCTGCCCTCCTGTGCTGCCGCCACCGTGCTGATCAGCCACTCGTGCAGGGCGTCGCGCGAGGAGGCCATGTCCACCGGCATCCACGCGAACATCTCGGGGTCGCCGGCCGCGTCGATCAGCCCGGGCTCGTGCTCGGCCGTCAGCGGCTCGACGCGCACCAGCTGTCCGGTGAACGTGCCGCGCAGGTCGGCGGCGGTCACCTGCGGCAGCGGGACGGTGCGCGAGTCGGTCACGAGGGCGACCTTATGGTACGAACCCACTTCACGCGTTTATATATTCCCGGCCCGTGCCCAAGCTGCTGATCATCATCGCCAGCACCCGTCCCGGGCGCATCGGGGTCCCGGTGGCCAACTGGTTCATGGAGCAGGCGGCCGCTCACGGCGGCTTCGAGCTGGAGCTCGTCGACCTTTACGAGCTCGACCTGCCCCTGCTCGACGAGCCCAACCACCCCCGCCTGCGCCAGTACACCAAGGATCACACGCACGCCTGGAGCCAGACGGTGGAGGGCGCGGATGCCGTGGTCTTCGTCACCGCCGAGTACAACCACAGCTACACCGCCGCGCTCAAGAACGCCATCGACTTCCTGCACCACGAGTGGCGCCACAAGCCGCTGGGCTTCGTGTCCTACGGCGGGGTCGCCGCCGGGACACGGGCCATGCAGGCGCTCAAGCCGGTGGCCATTGCGCTCGCCCTCGTGCCCGTCGTCGCCGCGGTCAATATCCCGTTCGTCCAGCAGTTCCTCACCGAAGAGGGCACGATCGTCGGCAACGACATCATGGTCGAGGCGGCCGCCGCGATGCTCGACGAGCTGATAACGATGCACGGCGTCCTGGCGCCGCTGCGCGCGGCGCAGAGCTGAGCAGCCCGCTCGGATCGTGACCGGGTAGACACTGGTCACCGTGACCCCGTTCCACGCGATCGCCATCTTCGCCGCCGGCATCGTCGCCGGGACGATCAACACGGTCGTCGGCAGCGGCACGCTGTTCACGTTCCCCGTGCTGCTGGGATTCGGCTACCCACCGGTGGTGGCCAACGTCTCCAACACCGTCGGACTGGTCCCGGGCTCGGCCACGGGCGCGCTGGGCTACCGGCGCGAGCTCGCCGGTCAGCGCGGCCGGGTGCTCACGCTCGCCTGCGCGTCGGTCATCGGCGGCATCATCGGGGCGGTCCTGCTGCTCAGCCTGCCCGCGTCGGCGTTCAAGGACATCGTTCCGGCCTTCATCGCCATCGCGCTCGTGCTGATCATCATTCAGCCGCGGCTGTCGGCGCTGCTGGCCAAGCACCGCCCTCACGGACGCGACCGGCCGGGCCCGTTCGTGCTGCTCGGGGTGCTGGTGGGGGGCGTCTACGGCGGCTACTTCGGTGCGGCGCAGGGGATCATGGTGCTGGCCATCCTCAGCCTCAGCCTCGACGACGAGCTCCAGCGCCTCAACGCGGTGAAGGTGATCCTCACCGGGCTGGTCAACCTTGTCTCGGGGATCGTCTTCATCTTCGCCGCCCACGTCGCCTGGGGGGCGGCCGGGCTCATCGCCGCGGGCTCGCTGCTGGGCGGTGTGATCGGCGCGCGCTACGGGCGGCGCCTGTCGCCGACGGCGCTGCGCGTGGTGATCGTGGTGGTGGGCATCACCGCGATCGTGCGCCTGCTGGCCTGACCCGCCCTGCACAAGTAAACTTATGAGTTTACTTGGCGAGCGGGCGGGCGGGGCGATCAGTGCTTGTAGGTGCCCACCAGACGCGCCTGCTCGATGACGTGATCCTCGATGCGCTCGAGCAGCGCCCGCCGGTCCAGGCCGGGCTCCAGATCGACGTCGGTGTCCAGGGCGTAGACCCAGAAGTAGTAGTGGTGGGTGCCGTGATCGGGCGGCGGCGCGGGGCCCATGTAGCCGGGCTGGCCGGTCGAGTTGACCCCCTGGACCGCGTCGCCGCCCCCCTCGGGCAGGCCGTCAGCGCTCGCCGGGATCCCGTAGGCGACCCAGTGCGTGAAGCCGTCCACCAGCGGCGCGTCGGGATCGTGGACGACCACCGCGAAGGCCTGGGTGCCCTCGGGCACCCCGCTCCAGGCCAACTCGGGCGAGACGTCCTCCCCGTCACCCGTGTGGCGCTCGGGGATTCCCTGATGGTGGTTGAAGGCGGGGCTGGTGATCTTGAGATCGGCGACGTTCAGTTTCTGTGGCATGTCCTCACGCCTACCCATGAGGTGCGCGGTGAAACGCCGCTCAGCGCGGGGGCGGACGCCGCTTGGTCGGGGCGCGGCCGGGGGGCTGCGTGGGCGCGGGCCGCGCCTTGATCCTCGGGATCGCCCGCTCCGCCACCTTGCCCGGCTCCACGACCACCGACTCGCCGTGATGGCGGATCTCGAGCGACTCGCCGTCGACCACCGAGTAGCGCGCGTGCGCGGAATCGACCTCGACGCGCAGGCTGGTGTCATGGAACATGAGACGGAACTTCAGCCCGGTCAGCGGCCCCGGCAGCCGCGGGGCGAAGCTGAGCTGCCCGCCGTGGTCGCGCATCCCCCCGAACCCGCACACGGCGGCGATCCAGGTTCCGGCCACTGAGGCGATGTGGATGCCGTCACGCGTGTTGTGCTCAAGGTCGTCGAGGTCCATCAGCGCCGCCTCGGCGAAGTAGTCATAAGCGAGGTCGAGGTGGCCGACCTCGGCGGCCATCACCGCCTGGCAGCACGCCGACAGCGACGAGTCGCGGACCGTGAGCTCCTCGTAGTAGTCGAAGTCGCGGGCCTTCTCCTCGGGGGTGAAGGCATCACCGCAGGCGAACAACGCGAGTACCAGGTCGGCCTGCTTGACCACCTGCTTGCGGTAGAGGTCGAAGTACGGGAAGTTGAGCAGCAGCGGATAGCGCTCGGGCGGGCAGGCCTCGAAGTCCCAGCGCTGGTGGTCGGTGAACCCCTCTGACTGGGGGTGGACCTCGAGCGTTTCGTCATAGGGGATGACCATCTGAGCGGCGGCGTCGCGCCAGCTCGCGGTCTCCTCCTGGTCCACGCCGAGCGCGGAGGCACAGCGCGGGTGACGTTCCGCCGCGTCGGCGGCGGCGATGAGATTGCGCTGGGCCATCAGGTTGGTGAAGACGTTGTTGTCGGCGATCGCGCTGTACTCGTCGGGGCCGGTGACGCCGTCGATGCGGAAGTGGCCGGCCGCGTCGTGGTGCCCCAGCGACCGCCACAGCCGCGCCGTCTCCACCAGCAGCTCGGTGCCGACGTCACGCTCGAAGTCGGAGTCGCCGGTGGCCGCCTGATAGCGCGAGACCGCAGACGCGATGTCGGCGTTGATGTGAAAGGCGGCGGTGCCCGCCGGCCAGTAGCTCGAGCACTCCTCGCCGCGGATGGTCCGCCACGGGAACGCGGCGCCTTTCAGCCCCAGCGTCTTGGCCCGCTCCCGCGCGAGCTCGATCGTCTGCAGCCGCCAGCGCAGGGCGTCGGCGCAGGCGCGCGGCGCGGTGTAGGTGAGCACCGGCAGCACGAACATCTCGGTGTCCCAGAACGTGTGCCCGTCGTAGCCGGGCCCGGTCAGGCCCTTGGCGGCGATCGCCCGCTGCTCGCCCCGGGCGCCGGCCTGCAGTGTGTGAAACAGGCCGAAGCGGATCGCCTGCTGCAGCTCGGCGTCGCCCTCGAGCTCCACGTCGCAACGTTCCCAGAAGTCGTCCATGTAGGCCCGCTGGGCCTGGCATAGACCGTCCCAGCCGGCGTGGACTGCGCCGTGACCCGCGGCCGAGACCTGGTCGCGCAGCGCCGCCACCGACCGCTGGGCCGACCAGCCGTAGGTGAAGAGCTTGACCAGCCGCAGCGGCTTGCCGGGGGCGACATCGGCGGAGATGATGTAGCGGGCGTGATCGGGGAACGCCTCGGAGTCGGTGGTCGTGCCCTCGGGACCGTCGACGAGATTGTCCATCCCGACCGCCATGCGCAGCCCGCTCTTGCGCGTGTGGTGGACGAGGATCGCGCGCGTATCCGCGTGGTCGTAGAAGTCGGACTCCAGCGGCGAGGCGAGTGCCGCCACCGCGCGCGGATCATTGCTGGCTGCCGGCCCCGCCTCGTTGGCCGCCAGCAGCGACTGGAGCACCACGGGGAACTCGCACTCGATCGGCTCCACGACGTATTCGACCGCGGCCACCGCGCGTTGGGTGAAGGACACCAGCCGCGTCGAGCGCACGCGGACCAGGCGGCCGGTGGGGGACTCCCATTCCACCTCGCGCCGCAGGACGCCGTCGCGGAAGTCCAGGACCCGCTCGTGCTTGCGCAGCACCCCGTAGCGGACGTCGAAGGGCTCGTCCTCGACGAGCAGGCGGATGAGCTTGCCGTTGGTCACGTTGACCACCGTCTGGCCGTCCTCGGGATAGCCGAAGCCGGCCTCGGCGTACGGCAGCGGGCGGATCTCGTAGAAGCCGCCGAGGTATGTCCCGGGGATGCCGTAGGGCTCACCCTCGTCCAGGTTTCCGCGCAGCCCGATGTGACCGTTGGCCAACGCGAACACCGACTCGGTCTGGGCCAGGTTGTCCAGGTGAAGCTCGGTCTCGCGGACCGCCCACGGCTCGACGGGGAACGCGGGGTGCTCGATCACGACTCGTCGAGCAGCTCGGCCAGGTCCTGCACGACGACGCTGGCTCCGTGCTGGCTGAGGGCGTCGGCGTGGCCGTGGCCCACCCGGTCCACACCCACGACGTACCCGAACTCCCCGTCGTGGCCCGCCTGCACCCCGGCCACCGCGTCCTCGAACACGGCGGCATGCGCCGGCGACACGCCCAGCGCGCGGGCCCCGGCCAGGAACATGTCGGGCGCCGGCTTGCCCTTGAGGTGCTCCTCGTCGGCGGTGTGCCCGTCCACGCGCGCCTCGAACAGGTCCTCGATGCCGGCGGCGACGAGCACGTCCTTGCAGTTGGCGCTGGAGGAGACGACCGCGCGGCGGAGACCCGCCTCACGCGCGGCCTTGGCGAAGCGCACCGACCCCTCGTAGGGCTCGACCCCGTCCTCCTTGATCAGCTTGAGCACGAGGTCGTTCTTGCGGTTGCCGATCCCGCAGATCGTCTCGGCGTCCGGCGGGTCGTTGGGCGTTCCCTCGGGCAGCTCGATCCCGCGCGATCCAAGGAACGAGCGCACCCCGTCGTAGCGCGGCTTGCCGTCGACGTACTCGTCGTAGTCCTCGTCGGCGTCGAACTCCTTGAACGGCTCGCCCGTCTTCTCGGCGCGGGCCTTGAGGTACTCGTCGAAGGTCTGCTTCCACGCGCGGTCGTGGACCTTGGCGGTCTGGGTGAGCACGCCGTCGAGATCGAACAGGCACGCCGTCACGGCATCGGGCAGACCCAGCATGGGCGCCAGCTTAGCCCCCGCGGCCCTGCCGGGACGTGAACATCCCGTCTCCTCAGACCGCTGCGAGCATGGCGGCGCCCAGCAGGCAGACGATGTGAAAGCTCTGGTCGACCATGAGGCGCAGGCTCGGGGCGGGATCGGGCGAGTGCTTGACCTGGCGCAGCCACCGCCTGACAAAGCGTCCGTCGTCGACAAACACGTGAGGCACGGCGATGACGAGCGCCACCACGACCGCGCGCAGCACACCGCGGTCCACCCAGACCCACGCCAGGGCGGGAACGTAGGGCAGCGTGTAGCTGATCCCGTGCGAGATCAGGGCGCGGCGCCCCTCGGTGTCGCTAAAGCCTCGCACCTTGGTCACCGCCTGCCACTCGGTCTGCAGCAGCAGATCGCCCGTGAGGTGGCAGACCAGGAAGGCGGCGAAGACGGGCGGCCAGGTCATGCGGTCCCCGGCCTCAGCGGTTCCCCCTCCTCACCACGCGGATTCTATGGAATTTCCAGATTGCGGAGCGGTCGTTCAGTCGTGGCTGCCATCGAGCAACGGTGGCCGCCAGCGGTCGTGCGAGGGGCGGCTGACGATCTCTGAGGCAAATCGGGTTGCGGCCTGGATCGCCGCCGGCCAGTCGCCGTTGCCGTCGAGCGCCGTCACCAGGCCGGCGTTGAAGGCGTCGCCCGCCCCCGTCGTGTCGGCCGCCAGCGCGACGGCCGGCGCGCTCGCCGAGAGCTCCGCTCCGTCGGGCCCGACGGCCAGGCATCCGCGAGCGCCGAGCTTGACCACCACCCAGGCTCCGGACACGGTCTGCAGCGCCCGGGCGGCCGACCGCACGTCGCCGTCGTCGGCGATGGCGCGGGCCTCGGCCTCGTTGGGCAGGAACACGTCGACGCTTCCGAGCAGCTTGCGCAGCTCGGCGCGCCGGGCCGCGGGGAAGTCGTCGGGGTCCCAGGCGGTGTCAAAGAACGTCCGGGCCCCGGCCGCGCGCGCCGCCTGCAGCAGCGACTGCGCCGCCTCGCCCTGGAGCCCGGGGGTCACGCAGTAGTCGCAGAGCAGCAGGTTGTCGCACTCCAGTGCGTCGGCGGGGATCATCTCGGGCACCCACTCGGCGTTCACGCCCAGGTGGGTGAGAAACGTCCGGTCGCGTTGGTCTGACTCCAGCGCCACGGTCATCCCGGTGGCCCGGCCCGGCAGCACGGCCAGCTCGTCGACCAGCCCGGCCTCGGTCAGCTCCTCGCGCATCCACTCGCCCAGGCGATCCTCGCCCACGCACCCCATCAGGCGCACCGGCAGGCCCATCTCGGCGAAGGCCAGCGCGGCGTTGGCCCCGGCCCCGCCGACGCGGATGCTCATCTCCTCGGTGAGCCGCGTCGCCCCCGGCGGCGGCAGCTCGGTCACGGGCCGGATGACGACGTCGGCCTGCACGCCGCCGATCACCGTGACCCCGCGCGGTCTGCCCGACCCCGCGGTGCTCATGCCACCACCCGCCGTCTGAGGGCCCCCCGCGGTACTCACGTGACCTTGGTGTCGTCCTGGTGGCGGCGCAGCTCGCCGATGGCGAGGCCCCGCCGGTCCGCCACCTCGTCGACCAGCAGCTGGACCGGCAGGATCTGCAGGATGGGGGCGGCGATCGGCGGTACCTCGGGCAGCGCGATGCCGGCGAGGTCGGCGTTGCGATCGCCGATAAGCAGCACCTCCGCGCCGAACGCCGACATCGACTCCGCCAGCGAGCGCTCCCGCTCGCGGCCGAAGATCACCGCGCCAAAGCCGGGGGCCACCGCCTCCAGGGGGCCGTGGAGATATTCGCGCGTGTCCATCCCGGTCGCCGGGAGCCGGAGCGCCTCGCGCGCCAGCAGCGCGGTCTCGCGTGCGGAGGCCAGCCCGGGCCCGCCGCCCACCGCCTCCACCGCGGTGACCTCGGCGAACGCGCCGGCTCGCTCGGCCGCCGGCGCCGCGCAGGACTCCAGCACCTCCTCGGCCAGCGAGGGCAGATCTGACCACACCGAGCCGGCGTCCGCCAGCAGCGCGTCGCACAGCATGCCCAGGGCCTGGAGCGTCGCGGTGTAGGACAGCGTCGCCACCGGAGTGTCGGGCTCGGGTCCGAGCGGCAGCCAGGCGTCCGAGGCCTCGGCCAGCGGGCTGTCGCCGCGCGCGCTGATCGCCACCATCGGCACACCCTGGATGCGCTCCAGCGCGGCGACCGTCTCGGTGCTGGCGCCCGACTGGGAGACGAGCACGAACGCGTCGGCCAGCTGGCGGGGATCTGCCCCCGCCCCCCCGTCGAGCTCGGTGGCCTGCAGCGCGAAGGCGCGACGTCCCGCCGCGCGCAGCGTCAGCACCGACGGGATGAGCGCGTGCGCGCTGGCACCGATCCCGGCGAACACGATCGTGCCGCGGCGCAGCCTCTCCAGGTCAAGCTCGGCGATCGCGTCGGCGAACAGGCCGGCTCCGGCCCTGAGGTTGGCGGGCTGCCGGTAGATCGCCTCGCGCCACTCGCTCATCCCTTCACCGCCCCGGAGGCCAGGCCGCCCACGATGTAGCGCTGGAAGACCACGGCGATGAGCACCGGCGGGATCGCGGCGAGGATCCCGCCCGCCGCCTGCAGCCCGAAGTCCGTGGTGTAGCGCCCGGTGAACTCGGCGATCGCCACCGGGATCGTCTTGGCCGCGGTGGTGGAGGTGAAGATGAGGGCGTAGAGGAACTCGTCCCACGCGATGAGGAAGGCGAACAGCATGGTCGACAACAGGCCTGGACGCGCGAGCGGCAGGACCACGCGGAACAGGGCGCCGATCCGAGTGCAGCCGTCGATCCGCGCCGCGTCCTCGAGCTCGCGCGGGATCGTCTGGAAGTAGTTGCCCATGATCCACAGCACGAACGGCGTGGCGAACGTGCAGTAGACGATGATCAGCCCGATCCGCGTATTGAGCAGGCTCAGCCGGACCATGATCAGATACAGCGGGATCACCAGCGCGATCGGGGGCACCATGTAGGTGGAGAGGAACAGCAGCAAGGTGGCCCGCTGGCCGCGGAAGCGCAGGCGGGCGAAGGCGTAGGCGCCGAACACGCCGACGGTCATCGAGATGACCACGGTGGTCGACGCCACGATCAGGCTGTTGACCAGCGACGCCCGGAAGTTGGCGAAGATGGTCCCGCTCGCGGAGCTGAAGATCTGCGAGTAACGGCTGAAGGAGAGGTTGCTGGGGATCCAGCTCAACGGGATCTTCAGCAGGTCGGCCTGCGAGGAGAGGCTGGCGATGATCAGCCACGCGAACGGGGCCAGGATGACCAGCGACACCGCCAGCGCGGCAAGGTGGATCGCGATCCGGTAGCGGCGGGAGTCGCGCATCAGGGCGTGCTCCTGTGCGTGCGCTGCACCATCACGCCATCCCGTAGTTGTCGGAGCGCAGCAGGCGGATGTAGATGATCGCCAGGACCATGATGAAGACGACGATGAGGTAGGCCAGCGCCGACCCATACCCGAAGTACTCGTCCGAGAAGGCCCGCTGGTAGGTGTAGAAGGCGATGCTCTGGGTGCCGTTGGCGGGCCCGCCACCGGTCATCACGTAGATGATGTCGAACACCTTGAAGGCCTCGATCGTGCGCAGGACGAGCACCACCACGATCACGGGACGCAGCAGGGGCAGCGTGATGTGCACGAACGATCCCCAGCGCCCGTATCCGTCGACGCGGGCTGCCTCGTAGAGATCGCGGGGGATGGTGGTCAGCCCGGCGAGCAGGAAGAAGGCCACCAGCGAGGTGTTCTTCCACACGTCGGCCCACACCACGATGTTGAGCGCGGCGAACGGGGAGCTGAGGAACGCGTGGTAGGAGCTGGAGATCCCGAGCTGGGTGAGCGCGGCGTTGACCACGCCGTACTGGGCGTTGAAGAAGTAGCGCCACATCGCGCCGTTGACGATCGTCGGCAGCGCCCAGGGCAGCACCACGATCGTGCGAAACAGCCACCGCCCGCGCAGCGGCGCGTAGAGCAGCAGCGCGATCCCCATGCCGAACACGAGCTCAAAGCCGGTGGACAGGAACGTGAAGTAGGCCGTGCGCAGGATCGCCGACCAGAAGTCCGACTGCTGCAGCGCGAACTTGTAGTTGTCCAGCCCGACCCACGGGAAGTGCCCGCCGAACGGCGTGTCGACCGCGAACAGCGACGTGTACAGCGTCTTCAGGATCGGATAGACGACGATCCCGAAGACGACGATGATGCTCGGCGCCAACAGCGCCAGCGCGAACCGGCCCTCGCGGGTCCGGGCACGCCAGCTGGTGCCGCCGGCTCGGGGTGTGGGAGGCCTTCCCGTTCCGGCCGGCGGCAGCTGCGCGGTGGTGTCGGTCACCGGCAGATCATGGCTGTGCGGTCACCGCTGATGCCGACGCCTTCCACACCGATCACGCGGGCGGCCCCTGGGAGCTGAAGGCAGACGCGGCGGAGTTGAGCGCGTCCTGCGGTGACTTCTTGCCCAGCAGCGCGTCCTGGATCTGCACCTGCAGCGCCTGGGAGGCGGCGTTGTAGTTGGCCACCTGGGGGCGGAGGATCATGTTCGGCAGCTGGGTCTTGGCCACCGAGACGAGCTGCTTGCCCGCCTTCTTGATCACGGCCGGGTCGTCGTAGGAGGCCGACCAGATCGGCAGTGAGTCGGCGACGTACTGGTTCTGCACGTTCTGGCTGGTGATGAACTTGACGAACTCCCAGGCCTCCTTGGGATGCTTGGTGCCGTGGGTGATCATCACCGGCTGGCCGCCGTTGCAGCCCGGCGCGGGACCGCCGGCGGTGCCGGCGGGGGTGCGGAGGATCATCACGTTGTCCTTGGAGACCTGGCTCTGCTTGGGATCCAGCGAGGCCGCGAGCTGGAAGGTCCAGTTGAGGTTCATCGCGATCTTGCCCTGGGCGAACGCCTTGAGCACGTCCTCCTCCAGCGAGCTGGTCGAGGCGGGGTCGGCCAGGCCCTGGTCGAGCATCATCTTCATGAACTCCAGGGCCTTCAGGCCTCCGCCCGACTGGAAGGCGGGCTTGCCCGAGGCATCCAGGAACTTGCCGCCGAAGGCGCCCAGCAGCTGCGCGTAATCGCACACCACAGCCTCGGCCTGGGACCAGCTCCCCAGCCACGGGTACTTGACCAGGCCCTTGGCCTTGATCTGCTTCAGCGCGGTGACGACGCCATCCCAGGTCGTCAGCGAGGACGGCGAGACACCGGCCTTCTTGAGCATCGACCCGTTGGCGTACATGTACTTGGTGTCCAGGATCCACGGCATCCCGTAGTACTTGTTCTTGTAGTCGGCCATCACCAACGCACCGGGGAAGATCTGGCTGGTGGGCAGCGTCTTCACCTCGGAGCTGATGTCCTGCACGATGCCCTTGGAGCCGAACTCGGCGGGCCAGATGCAGTCGCCCAGCACCACGTCATAGGTTCCGGCCGGTGCGGCGGCGACGATCTTGTCGTGCAGTGCCTCATAGGCCACCAGCGTGTTGTTGACCTTGATGTTGGGGTTGGCCTGCTCGAACAGCTTCGTCATCCCCGCCAGGTCGGCAGCGCTGTAGCCGGCCTGCTGCTGGAAGAGGTTGTTGAGGGTGACCGGCCCGCTCGCCGAGCTCGTGGCCGCCGCGCTGCTGGTGGCGGCGCTCGAGCTGGCGCCGCCGGCGGAGCTCGAACTCGAGCTCGAGCCTCCGCACGCGGCCAGGTACAGGCCCATGCTCGCGGTCGCGGTGGTCGTGATGAAGCCGCGGCGCGTCGTCCGCTTCTGCTCTCCTGGCATCTGACTCTCTCCTCGTCCAGCAGCCGGCTTTTGTAAGAAGCTTGATCTAACGACCATACAATCCGTATTCTGAGGCGTCAAGACGTCTAACCCATTCGTAAGGAACCCATGACAATGGCCGATCGCGACGCGGACAGCGCACCGGCGCCGACCCTGGCGGGGACCACGGACTCTCGTTTGGGCCTGCTGCGCGAGCTGGGCGAACAGGCCGTGCTGGAAGCCATCTTCCGCCGCGGTCCGGTCACTCGCCCGGAGATCGCGTCGGCCACGGGGCTGTCCAAGCCGACGGTCGGCGCCGCCGTCGGGCGTCTGGAGCAGGCCGGGATGATCTCGGCCATCGGCCCCCAGCACGGCCGCCGCGGCCGCAGCCCGATGGCCTACGCCGTGCGTGACAACGCCGGCTTCGTCGTCGGCCTGGACCTCGGCGGGACCAACATCCGCGCTGGCGCCGCCGACGTGTTCGGGGAGATGATCCACGACGAGCTCGAGCCGACCACCAAGGCCGGCGGCCGGGCGCTGGCCGCCCAGCTCGCCGACGTCGTCACCCGGGCCGTCGAGCGCGGCCGCGCCACCCATGACCGCCTGCTCGCCATCGCCATCTCCACTCCCGGCGTGGTGGATCGCGACACCGGCCGCGTCCGCCTTGCCTACAACGTGTCCCCCGACGGCGCGCTGGACCCGCTCAGCGCGGTGGGCTCGCGCTTCGGGGTGCCGGTCCTCATCGACAACAACATCAACCTCGCCGCGCTGGGCGAGAAGTCGTTCGGACTGGCCCGCGGCGTCTCGACGATGGTGTTCATCGGCATCGGCGCCGGCGTCGGGATGGGGATCATCATGCACGACGAGCTGGTGCGCGGGGCCCACGGAGCGGCGGGGGAGATCGCCTACCTGCCCCTCGTCGGCGACCCGTTCGACCCTCGTCACAAGCTGCACGGCGGACTCGAGGATGAGATCGGCGCGGCGGGCGTGCTGGCCGGCTTCGCCGCCCGGGCGCCCGGCCGCACGGCCGAGGTCGCCACCGCCCAGGACGTCTTCGAGCTGGCCGGCACCGGCGACGGCGACGCCGGGGCGGTGGTGGACAACATCGCCGCCCGGCTGGGCTCGGCCATCGCCACCGTGTGCGCGATCCTGGACCCGGAGCTGGTCGTGCTGGGCGGCGGCATCGGCTCCAGCTCGCTGCTGCTCAGTCCCGTGCGCGGCGCCGCCGCCGCGCTCGTCCCCCTCACCGCGCGCATCGAGACCAGCCTGCTCGGCGATCAGGCGGCCCTGCGCGGGGCCATCGCCTTCGCCCTGCACGCCGCGCGCGGCCAGCTCATCCCCCAGGGCAGTGGCGCGGCCGCCCGCCGCACGGAACTGATTCGCTAGACACCACCGAGGAGACGCACCGCATGGCCGCAATCGAGATCCAGGATGTGAGCAAGCGCTACCGCGACGGCACCGTGGCGGTCCACGACCTCAGCCTGCAGATCGCCGACGGCGAGTTCACCGTCCTCGTCGGTCCCTCGGGGTGCGGGAAGACGACGCTGCTGCGGATGATCGCCGGGCTGGAGGAGATCACCGCGGGCACGATCTCGATCGGCGACCGCGTGGTCAACGACCTCACGCCCCGCAATCGCGACATCGCGATGGTCTTCCAGAACTACGCGCTCTATCCGCACATGACGGTGGCCAAGAACATGGGCTTCGCGCTGCGCCGCGCCAAGGTCCCTGCTGAGGAGATCCGCCGCAAGGTCGAGCACGCCGCCGACCTGCTCGGCATCTCCGACCAGCTGGAGCGCAAGCCCGGCAACCTCTCCGGCGGTCAGCGCCAGCGGGTGGCCATGGGCCGCGCCATCGTCCGCGATCCGCAGGCCTTCCTCATGGACGAGCCGCTCTCCAACCTCGACGCCAAGCTGCGCATCCAGATGCGCGCCGAGATCACGCGCATCCAGCGCCGCCTGAGCACGACCACGGTCTACGTCACCCACGACCAGACCGAGGCGATGACCCTCGGCGACCGCCTGGCGGTCATGCGCGACGGCGTCCTGCAGCAGCTGGGCACCCCCGCCGAGCTCTATGACCGCCCGCAGAACCTGTTCGTGGCCGGGTTCATCGGAGCGCCGGCGATGAACTTCCTCATGGGCGAGATCGCCGACGGCTCGCTCACCTGGCCGCTGGGCACGATCCCCCTCTCCGATCTGGCGGGGGTCGAAGGCTCCGGCCACCAAGGGCGGGTCGTCGTCGGCGTGCGGCCCGAGAGCTTCGAGGACGCGACGATGGTCAGCGAGCGCCCCGGCCTGGCCGCCGTCACGGCGCGGGTGGACGTGCTGGAGTCCACCGGCTCCGACGTGTACGCGCACCTCTCGCTCGACGGCGCCGCGCGGGGAACAGAGTCCGATGACGATCTGCTGCGCGAGCTGGCGCAGGCCACCGCCTCCGAGGATCCCGAGGTGGCGCTGGCGGCGGGCGCCGAGCTCGTCGCCCGCGTCGGCGTGTCGCACTCCCTCGTCGAGGGCCAGGACGGGCGGCTGTGGATCGACGCGCACCGCCTCCATCTGTTCGATCCCGCCACCGGCCGGCGCCTGTCCGGTTGACCGCGGCCCGGGGCTGAGCGCCGCGTGCTGGCCATCCTCGGCGGGGTCGGGGCCGCCGTGGCCTGGGCGGTGTCGGTGCTGTGCTCGTCGCGCTCCAGCCGTCTGATCGACCCGATGGCCGTGGTGG
>Ga0207664_10001776_pt1 | contig 14203 bp, 12 predicted proteins | sample LARL83metaG_FD_184349 | JGI IMG/M metagenome (GOLD analysis project Ga0207664, IMG submission 184349) | Corn, switchgrass and miscanthus rhizosphere microbial communities from Kellogg Biological Station, Michigan, USA - LAR L8-3 metaG... | ecosystem: Host-associated > Plants > Roots >...
TGAGGGATTCTCGGTCTAGGACTATAGCATCCGCATATTTCCTTCGTACTCAAAACGATCGGGACAGCACAGCTTGAGCCGGATTGACGAATGGCCTACAATCTCTCGACCTTCTGCGGAGACGGTTCTATGACCTACTGTGAGTTTCTATGCCACAAATGTAAACAGACATTCACCCGCTCTCTCGATCAAATTGATTACCAAGAGATCGTGATCGTTTGTCCGCACTGCACCAGTGATGACGTCGAAGAGCAATACTTATATGCGGTTGCGACGAAAAAGAGTGCTTAACGACTGAGGTATCCTGGAGGAAACCTACTATGCCAGTCGCGCTTCCGGAGCCGGACGGCGAGCGGGATGGCGTTCCGCTTTGGCTTTGCCCCAACTGCGACCAGTTCAAACCTTTGCAAGATTATGGCTGGAAAAAGCGTGACGACATTTGCCCAGGCCAGCAAGTCTGGTTCAAGCAAGGCTGGTGCAATCGCTGCCTCCAAGCGCTCGCTAAGGCCAGCGAAGTGGGTTGAGCAGGAACCGGACCCCGAGCGGTACTGGATTGAGACAAAAGCGCCTAGCTGTTGGGAGCTCACCATTGCGCCTGGCTGTGGCACCCGCCTGGTCGCTTAGGACTAGACTTCATTGTCGGCACGGGCGTGGAGCGCTCTCGGGGTTGTTTGGAGGCAGGAGCATTTCTTCAGTAGAATCCGGGCTATATATGCATGCGACGCGGACTGCTGCAGTCGCTTTTCTGATGGTCGTCTCACTCGCCACGTGTGGATGTACCTCACGCGGTCCCGCGATGGAACACAAGATCGGCCTTGTGTATTTCGCGCCGGAGGAAGGCGCCGACATGTGCATGAAGGGCCTCTTCGACGGTCTGAAGGAGCAGGGTATCAAGGAGGGGGTCAACCTGGAGGTTCGCCGAGCGCACGCCCAGGCGGAGATCGCCAACATCCCTCTGCTGATTCAGAACTACGACAGTTCTGACGTTGATGTCATCGTCGTCATGACCACGCCTGTGCTGACTGCCGCGGCGGCCGTGCCCCGTTCCAAACCTGTCGTGTTCACCTACGTCTACGACCCGATTGCGGCCGGCGCCGGCAAGAGCCGGACGGATCATCTGCCGTACGTCACCGGTGTGTCTTCGTTCCCGCCCGTCCAGGACACGGTTGACACGATCCAGCGCTTGTTGCCGGGAATTCGGTCGGTCGGAACGCTCTACAACACCTCTGAAGCCAACTCCGTCAAGGTGGTGGGCGTGGCGCGAGGCATCTTCGAGCAGCGCCACATCCAGCTGCAGGAGATTCCCATCACCGGGACAAGCGAGATCTTTCAGGCTGCCCAGGTGCTTACCCAGCGCGGTGTGCAGGCCCTGTGGGTGACCGGCGACAATACGGCGCTCCAGGGCTTCGATGCAATCGCCAAAGCAGCGCGTGACGCGAAGCTTCCCCTCATCATCAACGACCCGGAGTTCGTGCACCGAGGAGCACTCGTCGCGGTCGGCATCGGCTGGTATGAAACCGGCAAAGCCGCATCAAAAGTTCTTGCGCGCGTCCTGCGCGGCGAGCAGCCGCGCAATATTCCGTTCGAGGAAGTTGCGGTAAAGAAGCTGGTGCTCAATCAGGAGGTCGCCAAAACGCTCGGGATTAAGTTCCCGCCCGACATCGTGCAGGCCGCTTCCCAGTAATTCGGCTGTTTTATCTCGCAGTCCTTAGCTCGCCCGGCTAGATTCTCAGCTTAGATGCTCGGCCACCCTTGCTGCGTGTTGGTCAACACGCCGTCCGGCGCTCAGCATTAAGCGCTCATCCCGACGTCGCGTCCGAAAAGCACTAGCGTTTCCCGTCCACAATCAATTCTGAGGTGAGAATAGGCGTAAAGCCGAGATATCATTCAGATTAGCGGAAAGAGGCTGAGTACACGAGTCAGCCATCAGTTGCACTTCGTTATACGTATGCTACGCGGATCAACTCAGCCGCACCTTCATCGAGCAGTTCCCGACGCCTGAGATCTTCGAAGCGCCGCAGCAACTCATCGGCGCGCAAGCGGCGTTTGGCGGCGCCCTCGCAATCCATAATGATTCCCCCTTGGTGCATCATAAGCAACCGGTCGCCGACCGTCGCTGCCTGGTGCATCGAGTGCGTCACCATAAATGTGGTCAGACGCTCGCGTTCCACGATCTGCCGGGTAAGGCGAACAACCTGGTCTGCACTCTTGGGATCAAGAGCGGCTGTGTGCTCGTCGAGAAGCAGCAGCTTGGGCCTGACAAGGGTCGCCATAAGCAGCGTCAAAGCTTGCCGCTGACCGCCCGAAAGCAAACCAATCGCTGTGTCGAGCCGACTCTCAAGCCCCATTCCCAAGCCGGCAACGCGGTCGCGCATCTGTTCGCGTGTGCGACGGCCCAAAACCCACCCCAGCCGCCGTGATTGTCCGCGCCGCGCCGCGAGCGCGAGGTTTTCTGCAACTGTAAGATTTGGAGCCGTACCACTGAATGGGTTCTGGAACACACGGCCGATCATGCTGGCCCGGCGGTGCTCGGGCCAACGGGTGACGTCAACTCCGGCTATGCGAATAGTTCCACTATCAACGGGAATCGAGCCGGCGATCGCACCCTGCAGGGTGGATTTCCCCGAACCATTCGTCCCGATCACCGTGATGAATGATCCTTCTTCAGCGCGGAGGGTGAGGTGATCGAGCGCCAAGACGGGGCGCCCCGCTTCGGCAGTAAAATGCTTGACCACGTTATGCAGCTCGAGCATAGCTCGCCATCCTGCGGCGTGCGGTCCACCGCTTTGCAAACGTAGGCACGATCAAGGCAACAAAAACGAAAGCCGCCGTTATCAGCTTCAGATCGTTGGGATCCAATCCCCAGCGCAGCGCGATGGCGACCATCAAGCGAAAGAGCACAGAGCCCATGATGGCGCCGATAATCGTGAAGCCGAGCGAATCCGAGGCCACCAGCGCCTCCCCGATGATTACGCTGGCGAGCCCCCACACTACCGTGCCGATCCCCATTTGGACGTCTGCGAATCCCTGGTATTGCGCGAGCAACGCGCCCGCAAGAGCTACCAACCCGTTCGATAAGGCCACGCCGATGATGGTCATATTTTCGACACTGACGCCCAAGGCGCGAATCATCTGTTCGTTGTCGCCGGTGGCCCGCATGGCACTGCCGGCGTTGGTGCGGAAAAACCAGTACATAACCAGCCCTATGACTGCCGCGCAGAACAGCGCGAAGAGCAGCGACGAGAAGTCGCGGCGGGCAATCTCCCACCCCGCAATGCTGATGGTTTCTCGTGACACAACGCGGCTCATCGAGCTCTCCGCCATAGTGATCAGCGATTTGCTGGAAAGCAGCGGAACGTTGCTCTTGCCCATCACGTGCAGGTTGATGGAATACAGAGCGGTCATGGTCAGGATTCCGGCCAGCAGCTTGTTAATGCCGAATCTCGTGTTCAGCACTCCGGTGGTTGCGCCTGCCAGGGCGCCCGCGAGCGCGCCTACCGCCGTTGCTACGAGAGGGTTGTGTCCCTTCACAATCATGATGGCCGCTGCAGCCGCGCCCAGCGTCAGCGAGCCGTCCACCGTGATATCGGGAAAATGGAATACCCGAAAGCTAATGTACGTTCCAAGAGACAGCAGCGAAAGTATGAGCCCTATGGTCCACGCGCTTAACATCAATGTCATGCTGCATTCTCCACGGGGTCAATCGGCACGGGGTCAATCGGCGCTATCCAGCACGCTCCGCGCAGGAACTCGCTTTCTCCGGTGCCGCTGGCCACACGAGTGTCGTTAAGAAGGTGCAACACGGAAGTGATCGCGTGTGATTGAAATACGTTGCGGATGGTGGCCGCCAGTTCAACTCGGCCGCGCTGCACGGGCCGATGCGGAAACAAGGCAGCGTGAAAATGACCTTTAAGCTGTGCTTCCTCATCCAGCGGACGTAGAAATGACGCAAGTTCCACCGCGGCGTCGGATGAGCACATACCCACCATGATCGCGGTTGTGCGAACCGCCGTCCCTGGGGTGAACGTCACCCAATCTCGCACTGCCGGGAAGCTGAACCGATTGGCGGCCCCGGAGTCAGGCGATGTGCGCAGGGCTGCCCCCACCATGCTCCCGGCCTCCGCCGCAATTGCGAACGCAAGCGTCGCCTTGCCGGAAAGCTGGAGGCAGGCGCGTACCAATTGACTCAAGGAGACGGATGCACCACCACGCCCCTCGAACCTCACTAGCAGCGATGGCGCTCCACGCATTTCCACACCGTACAGGACCTGTACTTCGGGATAGAATCCCTGGGTGGAGATCAGGAAATCAGGGAGGTCGCTGCCATCCGTCGGCAGATGCGCGCTGCACCCCGCAACCGAGATGAACTCTCCGAACCGGCCATGACAGTCCTGGAAGTCGGCTCCAAAAGCGCCCAGTCCTAAGGCGATAGTTTCTTCGGTGCAGCGGCACGTGTGGCAATCGGCCGCAGAATATTTCCCATCAGTTATGCGCTCCGGGTTGCCGATGAGCCGGCAATGCATCTGTGCATTGGGTTGCATTTCGTGAACTTCGAACCGTGCTTCATCGGTTTCCGAGTACACAGTCCCCTCTGGCGCCGAACTGGGCGCCCGGGCCACTGTTGCCCCGAACAGCACAGGCTCCAAGGCAACGAGCTTTAATATCGAGCGCACTCGCGGCGAGGCATCGCCGATGACCAGTGTTCCCTGTATGGCATGAAGTTGCTGGTGGCATCTCACCAGCACGCCGATTCCGGCCGAACTCAAGTAGGTGACGTCGCAGAGATTAAGCCGCAGGTGATGCGCGCCTTCCTGGATGGCGGCGGCTAGGCCTTCCGCAAAGAAGTCGGCCCACTGGTTATCCAGCCTTCCCTTTACCCGCACTTCCAGCACGTCACCGAGTTGATGCTTGCTGATTTCCATTTGTGGTGCTGATAACCTCCTGTGCGGATTTGATCAGCGCCCGCGGCAAGTTCATGCGTAGCGTCCGTGCGCTGTCAAGGTTCACGATCAGACTGGTTTGCGAATATTGTTCAATAGGAATGTTGCCGGGGCTCTCGCCCCGCATCACTCGCACCGCCAGCAGGCCGGATGCATGTCCTGAATCGCGGAAGTCGCGCGCCAGCGCCAGAAGTGCGCCCTGTCGCACTTGGCCCTGCTGGAATGCAAAAATCGGCAAATGTGCGCGGTTCGCGGCTTCACTGATGCTGCTGAAAGCTGAAACTGTCAGGTTTCCGGGGATCTGCACGATGGCATCAATATGACGGCTGGCCAACGCAACAGCTGCATCCGGAACCTCCGTGGCCGTGCTTACCGGGATAGACACGACTTCGAACCCGAATTCACTGGCCGCCTTTTCTGTCTTGTCGAGCTGATAAACCATATTCGCTTCGGAAGGAACGAAGAGCGTCCCAAACCGTTTATAGCTGGGAAAGTATTTACGAAGAAGCTTCATCATCTCCGTATCCGCCGCCTCGCTATTTACTCCGGTGACATTCGGAAGATGGTCAGTTTCGGTATTCCCGGCGCCGGCAAAAAGACCGTTGGCGACATAGGCGTACACCACTGGCGTCTTCCCCGCGCGTCGGATGGCGGCCTGCAGCGTCGGAGTGGAGAAGGTCACCATGAGGTTCGCGTTGTCAGTGACGGCGGCATCAATTAACGCGCTGACCGTTGTCATGTCCCCTTGCGCATTCAGGACCTTAATCTCATAGTCGCGGCCTTCGGCGAAATTCTCCCGCAATGCGGTGCGGGCGCCGTCCATGGCCTGCTCCGAGTCAAGCACGTCGTTGTACAGGACGAAGTAAATCTTCCAACGCTTGCCTCCCCGGACGGGGGTGGTGGCACGACGGCTGATGTCCGACAGCAGAAGTATGCTGCAGGCCAGCAGGATCAGGGCCGCTCCCAACGCCAGCCTTTTGACGCCTTGCACGGGTTTACCTCACCAGAAAGGTCTGCGGCTCGCAATAGTGCTTGAAGGATACGGGTATGTCAATCGCGTGCCCCACCTCTGGCTCGAGCGCAGCAGCCAACAGCGGCGGATTCGAGTCAAAAGGGGTCACAAGCTAGTAAAGCCCGGATACCCGCTTCAGGACTGTCGTCGGCGGCACCTTTGCCATGTGCAATACGAGAGGATGGATGTGTGCTCAAGGTGCGGATGCGAGAAGTCGGCAGTCTACTTGTCAGCTCGGTTCTAACGGGTGGTCGGCAACTCGGAAGTAATCGCCCGGTTGCCGGATTGCCCGTCAACCACCTAGAAAGCAATCCACGCGGTTCCATGATTTCCCCGGTGCTGGTCATCACAATGCACATGACCATCGTAGGTCACGATGTCGATGTTGCACGCGCGACTTACCGACACTCAAAACTGCTGTCCTTTTTGGAATCGCCTACGCCTTTGAAGTGCGCGACGCGAGGGTAAGGGCACAGCGGGCGGGTCATAATGACCTGCTTCCTGGGATCTCCGTCGGCATATTTCGTCGCGATAATCCGCTCGGGGGGAATGCTTTGCTCGACCCACCGTTCGAGGGCCGTGAATGCATCATGGTCTGCATCCCGCGGCGGATTGCCGATCCCGATCTGGTAATTCCCGAAGCTGTCTGGGCCCGACCCGCCAGCACAGTGACCCACTCCCGGTGCCATGAACAATCGGTAAAAGCTGGCGATCTTCCTCAAAGCTTTTTCGTTGCCGCCGCCCAATGTCGAGGCCACACTCTCGTAATAATTAATGCTGTTGCGCGGTGAAATTGCAGCATCAGCCCAGCCGTGATATTGGATCAGCTTGCCCCCAAGTGCTCGGAACCCCCGCAGGTCGGGGTCGGTAGCGTTCAGAATCGCTGCCAACTTGTGGTCCGAGAGCTTGATATCGGTATCAAAGTTCGTTCTGTTATGACTCCAGTCTTTGTTCTCAAACACCATATCGCCATAGAATCCGTTGCCGAAAGCCAGGAGCAAAGCATCCTTAGCGGGCGCCGTTCCTGTAATCCATAATTCCCAGTTGCCCGAGGTAGCCTCATCTCCAGGCTCAAACCCTGGAAAAATCTGTCGGCCGCTGCGCTTGTCCTTCGGTCCGGCATAGATTTTTCTTGCCGCTTCGACCTGCGCAGCTTTGAGGCAGTCTGCGTCTTTGCCACCTTTGCACTCGGCCACGGCTGGATCGAAGTGGCAGCGCATGGGATCCTCGATCATGCCGTCCTTCACCCCGTCCAAGCCGTCGCACGCCGAGAGTGCAGCCTTTTGCAGCACCGGAAGTTTGCTCGCCGGAATGTAGCTTGCAGGGCTGTCCAGCAAGGCTTTCTCCGTCCACACAGCCGCAGCCAGCAAGCGCGTCCAATAGTTAGCGGGAGCGCCGGCAAGAATGCCGTTAAAGTCGTTAGGAAACCGCTGCGCTTCCATGAGCGCTTCGCGTCCACCGTCAGAGCAGCCGTGGAAGTAGGCGCGATCAGCACGCTTCCCATAAAAACTCTGGACAATGATCTTCGCGTTGACGGCAGTTTCGTGCACTGCGCGATAACCAAAGTCCCGCACCTTCTCCGGGTGTCCGAGCGCCCAACTGGCGTCCACCGGAGATCCGGTATGGCCGTCGTCCGTCCCAGCTGTTGCGTATCCCCGTTTGAGAGCTCCGGCCATGGCAAGCCAGGGAATCGACCCCGCAAAGCCGCCGTTGCCAACCTGCTCGAACTTTCCGTTCCAGCCGGACGAGGGCAGCCACACTTCGAACTTGATGTCTGAATCGGAGCTAGGCTTCGCGATGCCCACAACCCGACAATATGCCGGCAGCTGGACAGGCGGCAGATTGGGCGGAACCAGCGGTGACTTTAAGGTGAACGGTCCGGCTGCAACGTCCGCGGCAGAGACGATTGTTGCATTCTGCAGTTTCGCCATTGTCAGGGCGGCACATGATTTCTGTGCGGCTGCTGTGGGTATCACCCAGCACGGAACGAGTAGCGCGGTCGTAAGCCACACCTTCCGACGCATTAGGTCCTCCAATGTCAAGAGCGGTCGATTCTACTTTGGTGGCGCAGCGAACGCCAGTGGCCGATCCCGATTGGCCGTGGCCCGCAGATTTGGGTGAGTAGTCAGCTGGGAACTTGACTTCTGGTTGCCCGTCGTTCGCTCCAAAACTCTCGCCTGCGGAACGCTTGATGCCGGCCAGACTGGCCACGCGCTCCACACGGTGAGTGTTAGGTTTCACCCTGTACGATGCGGCCAGGGCGAATGCCTACGCAAAGAGGCAATACACCTCCAATCGCCAGCGCAATCGCCAGGACTGCAAAGCCGGACCTGAAGGAGTGGGTTCGTGCGGCCTGTAGCCCGACTAACGTTGGCCCGAGAAAGCCCCCGAGCCCAGCCGCGACACAGTTGATGGTGCCGGTAGCCATCGCCGCAGCCGAATCGCAGAGAAACGCGGAGGGCATGGCCCAGAAGCTGGGCAAAAAAGCCAGCAGGCTGGCAGCGGCGACGGAAAACAGCAACAGAGAAGGCAGGGTTCCCCAATCAGCCACAGAGAGCACCAGCAGAGCCGTCGCGGTAACCCATAGCGGAATCGCAGTGTGCCAACGCCGTTCGGCAGTGCGGTCGGAATGCCAACCGTTGACCTGCATGGCAACAAAGCCGAGCAGGTTAGGCAGCGCCACCATTAGGGTTACCTTAAAATCGCTCACTCCCGAGAGGCGCTTCAGCATGGTGGGCAGCCAGAAAGCAATACCGTACGCGGACCCATTCTGCACGAAGTGCAAAGCAGTTAGGATGAGAACATCGCGGTGGCGGATCGCCTCCCACACGGTGTAGGTGCGGACCGATTCTTTAGCTCGCTTTTCGCCCTCCAGTTGATTGATCAGCCACTGCCGCTCCGCAGCGGGCAACCACTTTGCCTGATGCGGCCAATCCGACAGATAGAACCAGGTCAAAACGCCAAAGAATAGCGCGGGCAGGCCTTCCATGATGAACAGCCACTGCCAGCCGTGCAGACCAAACCAGTGGACACCAAGCAGCAATCCCGATATTGGTGAACCCACAGCGAAGGCTAAGGGAATGGCGGCCATGAAGCCAGCCACCGCCTTGGCCCGATCTTCATAGACGAACCAGTGCGTCAGGTAGACGATTATTCCGGGAAAAAAGCCGGCCTCCGCCAGTCCCAGAAAAAACCGCATTGCGTAGAACTGATGCGGGGTACGGATGAAGGCCATCCCCATCGTGACCAGTCCCCAGGAAATCATGATGCGCGTGATCCAGCGACGCGCGCTCCAACGCTCCACGATGATGGTGCCGGGAATCTCTAAAATGATGTAGCCAAGGGAGAAAATCCCTGCTCCCAGCCCAATTACGCGATCGTCGAAGCCGAGATCGTGCGGCAGCTGCAGGGCCGCGGTGGCGAGGTTGTTTCTATCAAGATAAGCAATGACGTAAAGGAGCAACACATACGGCAAAAGCCGCAACGCAATTCGACGGCGAGCGCGGCGGGCAACGGGGTCAATGAGACTAATCGCTGGCGCAGCCATTTTTGCTTTCCACGAACATACAGGATCGATGCCTGGAACAGGCGGGGCGATTATAGCTTCAATTCCGCTATTGTCCTGCCCGGAACGCACGGCACGATGCTTCCCGGCCGAGATGAGGATCGGCATCAGTTGACCAGAAGGCCTAAGGGCCGGCATTTACTTCCTTTGTGGGCTCCCCCCCTTAAGAACAGCCAGTTTTGTCTTTGATTGAGATGGCGCTTGAGAGTAAAATTCGGCGCTCTTGGGCCTCCAAAGCTTAGGCGTACAGGTAATTCGGCGGCACGGAATTTGCTCCCTGGCTTGGCAGTCGCCTCCTGGCTCCTCTCATGACGCAAGTACTTGAGCGTGTACTGAACCTCCGGCGTGGAGATTTCGGCCGTGCGGGCTTACTTTTCTTGTACCTCTTCCTGGTTCTTACCACCTACGTAGCAGGTAGAGTGGCTCGCGATGCCTTGTTTCTCGACCAGTTCCGGGCCAGCCAACTACCGTTTGTGGATATCAGCATTGCCGTGCTCGTGGGCTTTGTTGCGGCTGGGTACATCCGGATAGCGCGAAGGCTCAGCCCACCGGCTCTATTCACCGGCAGCCTTTTGTTCTTTGCTGTCAACAGCTTTGCATTTTGGTACCTCATCCGCTATTACCACCTACGCTGGCTATTTCCAGCTTTCTATATCTGGGTGGGTATCTTTGGGGTGGTCTGTCCCGCGCAGGTATGGACGCTAGCAAATTATGTACTAACAACACGCGAAGCCAAGCGGCTTTTTGGGGTGATCGGTGCCGGTGGCATCGTCGGCGGCATCTTCGGGGGCTACGTGTGTAAGTCTCTCCCCAAGATCGCCGGGACGGAGAGCCTCCTCTTGCTCATAGCGATACTCTTAGCGTCGGCCGCAGTTCCGGTGTACATCTTGGCTCGACGCTACAGTTCAAGCGCCGCAGCCGCTAAGCCCTCCTCTGACCAAGAGCCTGTATCGAGCGTGTTCCAAAGCATTAACTTGATCTGGCACTCTAGATACCTGCGTGCCATTGCCCTGGTCGTTTTGCTCTCTTCCTACGCCACGACTATGACCGGGTGGCAGTTCAAGGCGATCGCTAAACACTTCCTGGGAAACAAGGATGCTCTGGCCCTGTTCTTTGGCTCGTTTTACTTTTACGCCGGCATTTTGTGCCTATTGTTCCAACTGTTCCTCACTGGCCGGGTGTTGCGTCGTTTCGGCATCGGCTTGGGCTTAGTGGCCGTGCCGATCGCACTTATCGCAAGTTCGTTCGGAGTTCTGATTTGGGGCACTCTGGGCGCCGTTTTCGTATTGAAAGGCAGCGACCAGGTTTTACGCTATTCCCTGGACAGATCAACCGTGGAACTCCTGTATCTGCCCGTAACACCCAAGGTTAAGTTCCAAGTCAAGCCTTTCATTGATACGGTGATCTGGCGTTCGGGAGATGGGTTGTCGGGACTGTTGGTGCTGTTCTTCGCCACCTATCTTCATCTTAAAGCGCCCCAGCTGAGTTGGGTAACGCTGGTTCTACTCGGCGCCTGGCTCGGGGCGGCCCTTATAGCACGCAAGGAGTATATCGCCACTCTGCGTGAGAGTGTGTATCAGCATCGGCTCGATACGGAACGGACCTCGGCTCCGGTTTTGGACCGCTCGACCGCCGAGATCTTTGCTTCTGGGTTGAAGGCTACAGATCCGAAGGAAGTTCTCTATGCTCTTAGCCTGTTTGATACGGAACAACAGAAGGAATCCCACCCGGTTATTCGTGACCTGCTTGACCATCCAGCCCCCGAGGTGAAGCAGAAAGCCATCGAGATGCTGGCCAAGATTGGTGACAAGGCGGTAGTACCGCGGATTCAGGAACTTCTGCACGACCCACACCTGGGCGTCCGCACCGAGGCCCTCCTGTACCTGGCCCACTTCTCGCATGTTGACCCCTTGGACCACATCCAGGAGTTGGGCGATTTCCCCGACTTCTCCATGCGCTCTGCCGTCGCGGCATTTTTATCCCGGCCCGGCCCCAACCAAAGCCTGGAAGCCGCCCACGAAATACTCAACGCTATGCTTGCCGATGCCGGCCCTGAAGGAAAAAAGAACCGCGAGGAGGCTGCTCGTCTGCTGGTTGTCTTTCCAGATTGTTTCGAGACGCAGCTCGAGAAACTCCTAGCGGACGCAGAACCGGAAGTAGTGCTCCATGCGATCCGCGCTGTGGGCGAACATCGGAAGCGCTGTTTCGTCAGCGATGTATTGCTTCGTTTACCTGATGCCCGCTTGCGCAAAGATGCTGCCGAAGCGCTGGCCAATTTCGGAGACAGCATTGTGGGTACGCTGGGCGACCATCTGGGCGACTCCGCCACAGCCATGGAGGTAAGGCGAGAGATCCCCGCCGTGCTGCAACGCATCGGAACCGCAAATGCCCAGCGGGTACTTATGGACAATCTCCTGGAACCGGACAATACCTTCCGCTTTCGCATAATTTCTGCCCTCAATAAGCTTCAACGGACCATATCCGCGATTCCCCTCGACAGGGAACTTCTGGAAACAGCGCTGCAGGCTGAGATTATGGGGCACTACCGCTCCTACCAGATTCTGGGCATGCTCCAGGAAACACCCGATCAGGATGATCTCATCACCCGTGGACTGCGCGAATCAATGCGGCAGGAAGTGGAGCGCATCTTCCGCTTGATGTCGCTGATGCACCCCCAGCTCGACCTGCATAGCGCCTACGTCGGACTGAAATCTAAGGAACGGACCGTACACGATAACGCCCTTGAGTTTTTGGACAATATCCTCGGGCAAGAAATACGCAACCTGCTGGTGCCCCTCATCGATGGGGAAGTTACCCTCGCGGAACGTATCCGCCTGGCCAACCATGTCCTCCACACCGATCTCGTAAGCAAGGAAAAAGCTGTCGAGGCCTTGGTCAAAAGCGATGACCCCTGGCTGCGAGCCTGCGGCGCCTTTGCTATTGGCAGTTTGGGATTGGAAAATCTAAGGCAGGAACTCCAGAAGTGTTTGGAACATCCGGACCCGCTTCTCCGCGAGACGGCGCGGCAGGCACAATTGCGGCTGGCAGCGCGGGCTTGAGTTGGGCAGCCTCAGACCTCAACTGCGAGTCTGAGCCGATTTTGAGCCGCGCATTTAAAGGAGGCTCTAACAGCTTTCCCATGAGCATTTGCTTCTTCCATTGACTTGGTCCACTGTCTTGTTTTCCAGATGGTCGGCAAACCGGAACTTGTCTATCCGACATCGCGGGCCGGTAGCCACTTCGCTCTTCACACAGCTTGTTGCTGGCGGCGACTCTGACGTTGCTGTCTCGCGGCACCAGCGCCGGACGAAATCCACGACTTGGTCCCGCACATCATGCGGCACCCAGTTCCCGGTCAGAGTTCCCCAAGACTTTTTTTAGCGCGAGGTGCTCAGCCATCAACTCAGCCAAGACCTCGTCCTTGGTCTGCACCTTCTTCTCCAAGAACTCGATCCGTTTCTGCTTCTCCTCCACTTGACGGCGGGGACGCTCTTGAGACTGAAAAGCGGCGGCTCCGTTCTCGAAGAGCTCCTTCTGCCAGCGGTAGAACACTGTTGGACGCAGGCCCAGCTCTTCACACAGCTCCGAGACGAGCTTTGAGCTGACTCTGTCTATCAGTTTGACAAGTCATTATCACAAAACATATGGTTGTGCGCCGGGAGGTGTTCAAAATGAAAACAAAGATGCTTGGAGCGGCGTTGGGTGTCTGTCTCGTGATGTTAGGGTTCTCGCTGTACGCTCAGGTCACGCGCCCTTTCCACCCGGGCACCGTGTGGGAAATCCAGTTTATCCGCGTAAAGCCGGGCATGGATAACGCTTACAAAAACTGGCTTGCCTCGGATTGGAAGAAGGAGCAAGAGGCGTTCAAGGCGTCGGGGCTTATCACTGGATATAAGGTTCTGGAAACAGAAGGACACGGCCCGAACGACTACAATATGATGTTGATGACTGAGTTCAAGGATCTAGCAACCGTCGAAGCTAACGAACAGAAAATGGATGCTCTTGCACAGCAAGTTATGGGGCCGGACCAGCAGCAGGAGCAAGGGTACCACACTCGCGAGTCACTACGTGAGCCGTTAGGCACGCGCATTGCTCGCGAAGTGGTCCTCACGCCCCGTTAGTACACTAGCCCCACAAATTTGATCATTAAAGAGGGGGCGAAGATAATTCTCGCCCCCACGTTTTTACCTTCTCACGCAGCGCGTCCGGTTGCAGTCGTTGCTGGACGCTTTGCATGCGCCTCCAGCGGCAAAGGCAATGGCGATGGCGGCAGCGTTCACGTTGTTAGGCATCTCGGTGATGACGACGATGTCGTACTCGCCGAAAGCGAACCATGCTGTGTGGATTTTGCCGCCGAGTTTCTCGATGGCTGGTTTAACAGCCTCGATCCGGTCTTGAGGGTTGTTGACTATTGCTTGCCAGCCTTCACGCGATCGGATTCGGGGCTTTTCTGCTTACACCATGTGGCCGATTGCATTGTGCAGACAGGTTTGCGTCCAGCGGGAGTGGATGAGTGGGGGTTCCGTAGTAATTCTGTGTTAGGCTTCGCTCCACACGAGGGGGTGTGATATGGCATTAACACCCGAGTCGGAGATCGACGGGGAATCGGCTATCGCATGCTCATCGTCTACGACGAGCACGCGCCCATGCTTGGCGGCAGACTTTGCTCCTCTATCAGTCGCGGGT
>Ga0207664_10001779_pt1 | contig 14189 bp, 9 predicted proteins | sample LARL83metaG_FD_184349 | JGI IMG/M metagenome (GOLD analysis project Ga0207664, IMG submission 184349) | Corn, switchgrass and miscanthus rhizosphere microbial communities from Kellogg Biological Station, Michigan, USA - LAR L8-3 metaG... | ecosystem: Host-associated > Plants > Roots >...
CAATCACAGACCAGCCCACGGCAAAGCCGAGGCTGACCGGTCAGCTCGCTTTGCTCATCCGCGCGAGTATCTGGTCGTTCTTCTCCATGAAGCGCTTGTAGGCCGGCCGTTGCTGCAGTCGCCCCAGATATTCCTGGAAGGCAGGACGCGCCTCGAGCGCCTTCGTCATGAGGCCGAACCCGATCTGAGAGCCGACGTAGACATCGGCGGCGCTGAACTCGCGACCGAGGAGAAAGGGGCCGGGTTTGAGTGCTCCCTCGAGCGTCGCAACGGCGTCATCATACGAGCCGTAGCTGAGCGCGCTCGGCCTGGAAACCTCTGGACGCGAAAGCATGCGATCGATCACCGCAGGCTCCACGCAGCCAGCGCCGAAGAACATCCAGCGGTAGTAGTTGCCGCGCAGCGGACTATCGAACTGCGGAGCCAGCCGCGCGGCCGGAAAGGCGTCGGCCAGGTAGCAGCAGATCGCTCCACACTCGGTGATCACCGTGTCACGGTGCACGATGGCTGGCACTTTCCCCATCGGATTCACCGTGAGATAAGCGGGCTGCTTCTGCTCGCGTGCCTCGAGATTAACGAGCTCGTATCGGTACGGCGCCCCTGCTTCCTCGAGCAGCCAGTGCACCACCCGTCCACGAGACATCGGGCTGCTGTAGAACACGACTGTATCGTCCATGGTCGCTCCCTTTCACCGGCTGCATCCGCTCGCCGGGCGACGCCGGGGGCAGCATGGTAGCGCACCGCACTGCGGCCGGAGATGCGTTCCGAGCGCAGGGTACGCACACAATCCCGGCGTTCCAATCACTGCGGCCAAAAATTCTCCGCTCATGGCCACACGATGGCGAGCGCCAGCAGCGCGATGAGTGCCAGCCAGTTGGCCATCCGCTCACTGCGGCGCGCGGCTGCACACCGTGGCACGAGGCATCGCTCAAAGTCGGCTCGCGCGGTCGTTGCGCGCATGAGGCTCTCCCGCAGGCTCGGCTACCTCGCCATTACCAGGGAGCAGATGCGCGCGGTGCGGGATGCAATCGTGGCCGGACGCCGAACAATTGTGGCGCAAAGTGGCAGGCGTGCCGCGCTTTCACGGCGCGCGCACAGCCTGTAGCCTTGGATGCCGATGAAGCGCCTCATCGCCATCGTCGAGGACGAAGCAGCCATTCGCGACAACTACGCTGCCGCCTTCATGCGCGAGGGCTATGCGGTGCGCTGCTACGCCAACCGCACACAGGCCATGGCGGCTTGCAACGCGCGGCTGCCGGATCTCGCGGTCATCGATATCTCGCTCGAGGACGAGCCCGAGGGCGGCTTCGAGCTGTGCCGGCAGCTGCGCGCCTTGTCGGCGGAGCTGCCGATCATCTTTCTCACCGCACGCGACAGCGAGCTCGATGCCGTGTCGGGACTGCGGCTCGGCGCGGATGACTTTCTCACCAAGGACCTGAGCCTCGCGCATCTCACCGCACGGGTGAATGCGCTGTTCCGCCGCGTGGATGCGTTGCGCCGGCCCGACGCTGCGAGCGAGATCGTGCATCGCGGAGCACTCACGCTCGATGCCGAGCGCATGCAGGCGCAATGGGATGGCAAGGTGGTGCTGCTCTCGCTTACCGAGTTCTGGATCGTGCACGCGCTCGCGCGCCATCCCGGCCACGTGCGCACGCGTCAGCAGCTCATGGACGCGGCCAACGTGGTCCTCGACGACAACACCATTACCTCGCACGTCAAGCGCATCCGGCGCAAGTTTCAGGGCATCGACGCGAAGTTCGACTGCCTGCAGACCGTCTACGGCATGGGCTACCGCTGGGTCGAGTAATCGCTCGCGCGATGTCGCTGCGTCTCAAGCTGCTTGCTCTCGGCCTCGCCACGCTCGGGCTGCCCTGGGCCGGCTGTCGCTACGCGCGCGAGATGGAGGCGGCACTGCGCGAAGGCGAGCAGACATCGCTCCAGGCGGTTGCGCAGACCATAGCCGCCTCGCTCCAGGGGCGCACGGATCTGCTCTACCGCGAGCCGCCGCCGCCGGCAGCGGGCACACAGACAGAGAACACGCAGGATGCACCGGCGCCGCAGGCGATCGCCGCCGACGGCGAGAGCAGTGCGCCGGCCTGGGCGGCGCCGGGGCCTTACGATCTGCGTCCGCTCGCTCTCAGTGCTGCACCACTCATCGATGGGTATGCGGATGACTGGCCGCGCGATCCGCCTGCCTGGCGATTTTTCAGGCACGACGCGCAGCATCACTTCGGCACCCTGAGCGGCGTGTTCGAGCGCATGTTGTATGTGCTGCTCGAGGTGCATGACGAGCATCCGCTGTTCGACGCGCCCGGCAGCAATTGGCTGGACCCGGCCACCTTCGGCGACCGGGTGTGGATCGGCTACAAGGATACCCACGGCGAGGAGCAGCAGCTGTTTCTCGCTGCAACCGGCCCCGGGGCACTCAGCGCACGGCGCATCGAAGCGGGCGACTTCGGCGAGCAGCGTGTCATCATCGAGCCGCGCGTACGTGCCGCCTGGCAAACCATGAGCGGAGGCTACCGGGTGGAAATCCGCGTGCCACTGTCGATGCTCGGCGAGCGCTTCGGTGTGTTGGTCGACGATCGCGACGCGCGCGGCGGCGCGCCCGTGAGCTACGGCACGTTGCGCAGCGAGGATCTGCGCACCCTCGGCCGTCTGATCGTCGCCGCTCCCGAGCTCACCTCGTACCTCGCGCAGTTCATGCAGCCGGGGCTGAAGATCGCGCTCAGCGCGCCCGATGGCCAGATGCTCGCGCGTGTCGATGCACTTGCACAGGCGCGCTTGCTCGCGACCGGCACACCGCTCCTCGCGCGGCTTTACCGGCGCTTCATCGACCGCCCCGGCGCACCCAGTCTCATCGCGGCGCACGCGCCGGTCTATGCGCGCGACAGCCGTGCACAGATCGCCGCTCTCGAGGTGACGCAGACTCCCGATCGCTGGCTGCGGTTGCGCGATCGCGCGCTGACGCGGATGCTGAACTTCACACTCGGCACCAGCGTCGCGGCCGTGCTGTTGATGTTCGCCTTCGCGGCGTGGCTCGCGCTGCGACTCGCGCGGCTGCGCCGGGCGAGCGAATCGGCGCTGACACGCACCGGCCTCGTGACCGCCTTCCCCGACACCACCGTGCGCGATGAGCTCGGCGATGTCGCCCGCAGCTTCGCGACGCTTCTGGGCAGGCTCAACGCGTACACCGACTATCTGCGCACTCTCGCCGGCAAGCTCGCCCACGAGATCCGTACGCCGCTCACCATCGTGCGTTCCTCGCTCGAGAATCTCGAAGCGGAGCCGGTCGGCGAAGCGGCGCGCACCTACCTCGCGCGCGCCCGCCAGGGAAGCGAGCGGCTGAATGCGATCCTGCTCGCGATGGGAGCTGCGAGCCGTGTCGAGGAGGCGATCGGCAGCGCCGAGCGGGTCGACTTCGATGCCGTGGCGCTGATCGATTCGGCGGTCGCGGCTTACCGCACCGCGTTCCCCAGCCGGGTGTTCGCCATCGAGCTGCCCCCCGGTCCGATTATGTTGCATGGTGCTCCCGATCTGATCGTGCAGCTGCTCGATAAGCTCATCGACAATGCCGTCGACTTCAGCCCGGCTGGTGCCACGATCACCGTACGGCTGCGCATCGAGCCCGTGGCGGCGCTCATCGAGGTCGACAATCCTGGCCCCCCGCTGCCTGAGCACCTGCAGGGGCGCCTGTTCGAGTCGCTCTGGCAATCGCGATCCGATCGGGACAGCCGGCCGCATTTCGGGCTCGGCCTCTACATCGTCCGCCTCATCGCCGAATTCCATGGCGGGGAGGCCACCGCGGTCAGCCTTCCGGGGGGCTCCGGGGCTCGGATCAGCGTGCGCCTTCCGCGGTAAGCCTTGCCGCCCTCTGTTGCGTTTCTGCTACGGCCCTGTGGGATTTGTCGATAATCTGCGACATGGTAATCCCGGCAGGAATCAGTACAATTACTGCGGGAAGATACTGTCCGCAAAAGAATTTCTGGTCTTGGGGTCAATGGCGCTTTCGGCTGTTGATGCGTACAAGCCTCTACGGTAGGAGGGAACTTACAACAGAAAGCTCGGGGATCGGCGCGGGCACGGGTACGGCAGCCAACTAACTTGCTGTGGGTTGTCAGGAACGACAAAACGCGTGCATGAACACGCGGGCCTCGCGATAGAAGCCGGAGCTCACAGCTCCAGACGTTTCAGCCGCAAAAGAGTAGATGCTCGTGATGACGCGACCGGCGAAGACGCTGCACACACTCTGTTTGAGTGGTTAGGGGCGTACGGCCGGAGCTGACAGCGAACCACCGGGTCACTCGACGACGCGACCAAACCTCACGGGCCCCGCACCTGCGGGGCCCTTTCTTTTCCAGCTCATGCTCGAGTCAACAGCGCACGTCGAGGTATTGCAGGATGCCACGCGCGGCCTCGCGTCCCTCGAACACCGCGGTGACCACCAGATCCGAGCCGCGCACCATGTCACCGCCCGCAAACACTTGCGGGTTGGTGGTCTGAAAGGCGCTGTTCGCCCCGAGCGACACCCGCACGCGCCCGCCATGGTGCACGCGGATGCCATGATCGGTGAACCAGGGTGGCGGGCTCGGCAGGAAGCCGAACGCGATGATCACCGCATCTGCCGCCATGATCTGCTCGGAGCCGGCCAGCGGCTGCGGTACGCGCCGGCCGCGGCTATCGGGCGGGCCGAGAACAGTGTCCACCAGCTTCACTCCCTCCACGCGCTCTCCACCCACGATCTCGATCGGCTGGCGGTTGAACAGGAACTCCACCCCTTCTTCGCGACTGTTGCGGTAGTCGCGCCGTGAGCCGGGCATGTTGCCTTCATCGCGCCGGTAGGTGCAGGTGACTCTCTGCGCTCCCTGTCTGATCGCCGTGCGATTGCAATCCATGGCGGTATCGCCGCCGCCCAACACCAGCACCCGTCGCCCGCGCATGCTGATCAGCGCGTGCCCGGCACCATCGAACCCGAGCTGGTACTTGATGTTGGAAATGAGATACGGCAGCGCCTCGTACACTCCCGCCAGGTCCTCGCCCGGAAACCCGCCGCGGACATAGGTGTAGGTGCCCATGCCGAGAAACACCGCGTCGTAGTCGGCGAGCAGCCGCGCGAAGGGAACATCGCGGCCGATCTCGCAGCCGAGACGGAATTCGACTCCCATCCCCTGCAGCAGCTCGCGGCGCTTCTCCACCACTTCCTTCTCCAGCTTGAACGGCGGGATGCCGAAGGTCAGGAGGCCCCCGATGCGCGACTGGCGGTCGAACACCACGGGCTGCACGCCATTACGCACCAGCACATCCGCACAGGCGAGCCCGGCAGGGCCGGCGCCGACGACCGCCACGCGCCGCTCGGTACGCCGCACGTGCGACATGTCGGGAGTCCACCCGCGCCGCAGGGCTTCGTCGGTGATGTACTTCTCGATGGCTCCGATCGTGACCGCGCCGAGCCCGTCGTTGAGCGTGCAGGCGCCTTCACACAGCCGGTCCTGCGGGCAGATACGGCCGCAAACCTCGGGGAGTGAGTTGGTCTTGTGCGAGAGCTCCGCCGCCTCGAGCAGATTGCCTTCCTCGATGAGCCGCAGCCAGTTGGGAATGTAATTGTGGACCGGACACTTCCACTCGCAGAAGGGATTGCCGCAGCCGAGACAGCGGCCCGCCTGCTGAGCCGCACCGTCCGCATCGAAGCGCGCATAGATCTCGCGGAAGTTGCCGATGCGTGCTTCGGCCGCAGCCTTGGCGGGCTCGGCGCGGTGGATCTCGAGGAACTGCAGATTCCTGTCGCTCATGGGATTGCCCGCACCCTCACGCCGCGCGCCGCAGGTTCTCGATGAGGGAGTCGACGGAAGCAGCCTTGGGCTTCACCACCCAGAACTTCGGCAGGAAGGTACGCAGGTCGGCGGCGATTTCTTCGGCCCAGGCGCTCATGGTCGCCGCCACGTGCCGCTCGAGCAGTGACTCCAGGTGCTGTACGTGAGACTGCATGGCCTCGGGGTGGATGCGGCTGATGTCGATCAGTTCGTGGTTGTAGCGGTCGACGAAGTTGCGCTCCAGATCGAGCACGTAGGCGAAGCCACCGGTAAAGCCGGCTCCGAAATTCACCCCGGTGCGGCCGAGTACGCACACGGCGCCGCCGGTCATGTACTCGCAGCAGTGATCGCCTGCCCCCTCGATGACTGCCAGCGCACCGGAGTTGCGCACCGCGAAACGCTCACCGGCCACTCCGGCCGCGTACAGCTCACCGCCGGTCGCCCCGTAAAGGCAGGTGTTGCCCATGATGACGGTGTCGCGCGCGACGAAGCTTGCGCCGGGCGGATGGCGCAGCACGATCATGCCGCCGGCCATGCCCTTGCCGACGTAATCGTTGGCATCGCCCTCGAGATACAGATGCAGACCGCCGGCGTTCCACACACCGAAGCTCTGTCCCGCGTGGCCACGGCAGCGCACGAGCAGCGGAGAATCCGCCATGCCGTAGTTGCCCCAGCGCCGCGCGATCTCTCCGGAGAGCCGTGCGCCGATCGAGCGATGGTAGTTGCGCAGCTCGTAGTGCCACTCCCCGCCGCTCCTGCTGGTGATCGCGGGCAACATGTCGCGCACCATGCGCTCCGCCTGCGCGCCCTCATCGAAGGGCGCGTTGCGGGCCGTGTTGCAGAACTGCGGCGCATCGCTGCGCGCGCCACCCGCCGAGAGGATCGGCGCAAGATCGAGCTTGCGCTGCTTCGCGGTCGTGCCCGCCATCACCTGCAGACATTCGGTGCGGCCGATGATCTCGTTCAGGCTACGCGCCCCGAGCGTGGCGAGGATCTCGCGCACCTCCGCGGCCACAAAACGAAAGTAGTTGATCACCATCTCCGGCAGTCCCACGAAGTACTTCGAGCGCAGCAGCTGATGCTGCGTCGCCACGCCGGTGGCGCAGTTGTTGAGATGACAGATGCGCAGGTACTTGCAGCCGAGCGCCACCATGGGGGCAGTGCCGAATCCGAAGCTCTCGGCGCCGATGATGGCCGCCTTCACCACATCCAGGCCGGTCTTCAATCCGCCGTCGGCCTGCAGCCGCACGCGATGGCGCAGAGCATTCAGACGCAGCGTCTGGTGTGTCTCGGCGAGCCCGAGCTCCCACGGTGTGCCGGCGTACTTGATCGAGGAAAGCGGGCTTGCACCGGTGCCGCCGTCATAGCCGGAGATGGTGATGAGGTCCGCATAGGCCTTGGCTACCCCGGCCGCGACGGTGCCGACCCCGGGCTCGGCCACCAGTTTCACCGACACGAGCGCCTCGGGGTTCACCTGCTTCAGGTCGAAGATCAGCTGCGCCAGGTCCTCGATGGAGTAGATGTCGTGGTGTGGTGGGGGTGAGATCAGCCCGACACCCGGCCGCGCGAAGCGCAGCGTGGCAATCATATCGTTGACCTTGTGGCCGGGCAGCTGACCACCCTCGCCGGGCTTCGCGCCCTGTGCGATCTTGATCTGCAGCACCTCGGCGTTGATCAGGTATTCGGGCGTGACACCGAAGCGCCCCGACGCCACCTGCTTGATCTTCGAATTTTTCTCGCTGCGGTAGCGCGCGGGGTCCTCGCCCCCCTCACCCGAGTTGGAGCGGGCACCGAGACGGTTCATGGCGATAGCGAGCGCTTCATGCGCCTCGGGCGAGAGCGCACCGAGGGACATGCCGGCGCTGTCGAAACGCGCAATTATCGCCTCGATGGGCTCGACCTCGCTCACCGGCACCGGAGGGCCGAGTGGCCGCAGAGCGAGCAGGTCGCGGAAGGTCGACGGCGGGCGGCTGTTCACCAGCTGCGCAAACTCGCGGTAGTGCTTCGGATCGCGCGCCACCACCGCCGCCTGCAGCGCCGCGATCACATCCGGGTTGTACATGTGGTACTCCCCGCCGTGCACGTACTTGAGCAGTCCTCCCTGCGGGAGCGCCTCGCGCGGATCCCAGGCGAGCCTGGCGAGCGCAAGCGCCTCGGCCTCGAGATCGCCGAAGTCCGCGCCCTGCACGCGACTTTCGCTGCCGGTGAAGCACAGCTGCACCACCTCATCCGCGAGCCCCACGATCTCAAACAGCTGCGAGCTGCGATAGCTCGAGATGGTGGAGATACCCATCTTCGACATGATCTTGAACAGGCCCTTGCGCAGGCCGGCGCGGTAACTGCGCCCGAGCTCCAGCCGCGCCGCGAAGTCGAGCTTCACCCGGCCCTTGCGCATCATCTCGAACAGCACCTGATACGCCATGTAGGGATACACGGCGGTGGCGCCGTAGCCGATGAGGCAGGCAAAGTGATGCGGCTCGCGTGCGGTGCCGGTCTCGACGAGCAGGTTGCATTTGCAGCGCAGCCCGGCCTTCACCAGGTGCTGGTGCACGGCACCAGTGACCAGCAGCGCGTGCGCGGGGATGCGCCCGCGCACCAGGTAGCGGTCCGAAAGCAGCAGCACCAGCTTGCCCTCGCGCACCGCGCTCTCGGCCTGCGCGCACAGCCGTGCGATCGCCCGCTGCAGGCCCTCGGCCGGGTCGTACTGCAGATCGAGAAACTCGTGCGTCACCTCCTCGATCGCCAGGATCTGCCGCAGCTTGCGCTGCGAGAGGATGGGCGAACCGAGCACCACTTGGCGCGCGTGCTCGGGCCGTGGGAGAAAGATGTTGCACTCGGGTCCGATCTGCGTCTGCAGCGACATCACCAGCGATTCGCGCAGCGGGTCGATCGGTGGATTGGTGACCTGGGCGAACTGCTGACGGAAGTAGTCGTAGAGCGAGCGCAGCTGGCTCGAGAGCACGGGCAGCGGTGTGTCATCGCCCATCGAACCCACCGCTTCGCTCTCATCCTGTGCCAGCACGCGAATGATGTCCTCGCGCTCCTCCTGACTGACGTTGAACATCTTCTGATAGAGCGCGAGCGTGGCGCTGTCCATCGGCTCGGCCGCGAGCCTCGGGTCCACCAGGTCGCTCTCGAGATAGCGCACACCTTTCTTGAGCCAGGCCTTGTAGGGATGGCGTGTCTTCAGCAGCTGGTCGATGTCCTGCGAGGACATCAACACCCCTTTTTCCAGGTCGAGGGCGAGCATGTCGCCGGGGCCGAGCTTGCCCTGCCGCACCACCTCCTCGGGGCGGTAATCCCACACACCGCTCTCGGAGGCGACCGTCAGACAGCGGTTGCTGGTGATTACGTAGCGCGCGGGGCGCAGTCCGTTGCGATCGAGCGTGCACAGCGCATAGCGGCCATCGCTGAGCACCACTCCGGCGGGTCCATCCCAGGGCTCCATGTGCACGGAGTAGTACTCGTAAAACGCACGCAGCTCCGGATCGATGCTGTCGAGCCCGTGCCAGGCCGGCGGCATGAGCAGGCGCATCGCCTGCAGCGGATCGAGGCCGCCCATCAGCAGCACCTCGAGCATGTTGTCGAGGCTCTGTGAGTCCGAGCCGGTGAGCGATACGAGTGGCAGCACTTCCTGCAGCTGCGGCAGGAGTGGTGAGCGCAGTAATGGCCCGCGCGCGGTGGCCCAGTTGCGATTACCCTGGATCGTATTGATCTCGCCGTTGTGCGCCAGATACCGGTACGGATGCGCGAGGCGCCATTGCGGCAGAGTGTTGGTGGAGAAGCGTTGGTGGAACACGGCCACCGAGCTCTCGAGCCGCTCATCGCCGAGATCCGGGTAGAACTCCGCCAGGTGTTGCGGCATCACCATGCCCTTGTAGACGAAGGTGCTGGCGGACAGGCTCGGCAGATAGAAAGCCGCGTCCTGCGCACAAGCCAGCTCCGCGAGCCGCCGCGCCATGAACAGCCGCCGATTGAGCGTTGCTTCGTCGAGCTGGGCTGGGGCATTGACGAACACCTGCTCAATGAGCGGCAGCGACTTGAGCGCCTCCGCACCACAGGCATCCGCGTTGATCGGTACCGCGCGCCAACCGGCGATCTCCAGCCCCTGTTGCGAAAGCTGCGCGCCGAGCGCCGCACGCGCCGCAGCCGCCAGCGGCCCGTCGCGTGAGAGAAACACCAGGCCCGAAGCAAAGCGGGCGCCGAGCGGGAAGCCGCACTCGGCGGCGACGGCCCGCAGGAAACGCTCCGGGCGCGTCAGCAGCAGCCCGCAGCCATCGCCGGTTTTGCCATCGGCTGCCACGGCGCCGCGGTGAGTGAGACGAATGAGAGAGGTGATGGCGGTGCGGACCAGCCAGTGGCTCGCGGCGTCATCCAGGCTCGCGATCAGGCCAAATCCGCAGCTGTCGCGCTCGTAGCTGTCTTTGTAGAGTCCACGTGAAGGAGAGTGCATGGTGAGTCCCGGCTGCGCGTCGCATGAAGGCACGCACCCGCTGCACCGGCCTCACGGCCAGCGCCTCGGGCGCACACCGGCAATTCTTGCGTTCAGGAGATCCGCGCGACTCTCGAGCAGCTCGGGAGCCCGCGGACGAGCAGCCGCGCACGGAGGGCTTGCGAGCTCGCTCCGCGGACCGACTGTCTTACACCATCACTATGCGTCCGATAATACCGGCCCGCGAAGCTCTTGCAAGCACCGCTGCCCATGACCGAGCTCACGACGCCTCGACTTTGGCTGCGTCAATGGCGCGCGAGCGATCGCGAGCCGTTCGCTCGCCTCAACGCCGACCCGGTGGTGATGGAGTTCATGACAGCCTGCCTCACCCGCACCGAGAGCGATGCGTTCGTGCGCAAGGCAGCGGCGGAGATCGCGCATCAGGGCTGGGGGCTATGGGCGGTCGAGTCGCGCACCAGCGGCGCATTCGTTGGCTTCGTGGGCTTGCGGGCTCCCTCGTTCGAGGCACCCTTCACCCCTTGCGTGGAGATTGGTTGGCGACTCGAGCGCGCGAGCTGGGGCCAGGGTTTCGCCACCGAAGCGGGGCTCGAGTGCCTGCGATTCGCGTTCGAGACAGTGGCACTGCCCGAGGTGGTTTCCTTCACCGTGCCCGCAAACGTGCGCTCGCAAGCGGTGATGGAGCGGCTCGGGATGGCGCGGGTCGCCGATGGCGACTTCGATCATCCGCGTATGCCTGCGGGGCACCGCTTGCGGCGCCATGTGCTGTACCGGCTGCGGCGCGCGGATTGGCAGGCCGCGCAGAGGGTGGGCCCGGCGCAGAAGCCGAGCCCGGAGTAGGAACGATCTCCCGGCGACACTGAACCTCTTGGTTCAGCATCGAGGAAGAGATCATCAACAGCGCTCCCCTGAAGGGACACGCTTTCGCCTGCGATCAGATCAGCTGCCGGGCGGCTCGCGTGCGATGAGCCGCACGTCCAGAAGCTGCGTGCGCCGTACCACTCGCAGCGTCAGCTCGTTTCCTGGAGGCACGCGGCTCAACAGGCGGTGCAGCTCGTCGATGCCGCCCACCGTCTCGTGATTCACCGCCACGACCAGATCTCCCGGCCGCAGGTCGGAGCGCGCGGCCGGTCCCGCATCCTCGCGGGAGAGCACCTCGACCGCATGGCGCGTCCCCAGCCCGAGCGCGCGCACCAGGCGCAGATCGAGCGGCCGGTCACGCGCAGCGATGCCGAGCCAGGCACGCCGCACCCGCCCCTGCGTCAGAATCTCAGTCAACACCCATTGCGCAGTGGATGCCGGAATGGCGAAGCCGATCCCCTGAGCCATGGCGATGATCGCTGTATTGATGCCGGCAACGCGTCCGTGCGAATCGACCAGCGGGCCGCCGGAATTACCGGGGTTGAGCGCGGCGGTGTGCTGCACCACGCTCTCGATGAGCCGTCCCTGTCGGCTGCGCAGCGAGCGTCCGAGGGCGCTCACGACTCCGGCGGAGACCGTGGATTCGAAGCCGAACGGATTGCCGACCGCGATCACGAGCTGGCCGGGGCGCAGAGGCTGCTCCGGCACGAGCCGCGCGTAAGGCAGCGTCGCGGCCTGGGCACGTAGCACGGCCAGGTCGGTCGAGGGATCACGGCCGGCGACGACGGCTGGAACCGTGCGTCCATCGACGAAGGTGACGCGCGCCTCATTCACGCGCTGTACGACGTGCTCGTTGGTGAGCAGATAGCCATCGGGGGTCACCACGACACCCGAACCAGCCCCGCCACGGGCACGCTCTGCCTCGAGCGCGCTCCCTACGTAGACACTGACCACCGCAGGCGCGACCTGCTCGAGCGCACCGACCACAGCGGCCGAGTAGGCATCGAGCGGCTCGCTCGCTGAAACCACTCGTCCAGCGGCAGTGGCGGCTTGTTCGATCGGCTCTGCGGGTGCGCCGTGAGTAACCGGCGGTTCACTGTCGAGCATTCGCGCTGGGATGGGGACCGCCGGCCTGAAACTCAAGGGCGCCTGGCGCGCCGATTCCTGCGAGAATCGCTCGACCGCCGATGATCACCGTCACACAAACCGCCATACTGCTCGCAGCGGCCGTCATCGCGGTCTCGCTGTTTCGCTTCGTTCGGCTGTCTTCGATCCTCGGCTATCTCGCCGCAGGGCTTGTGATCGGTCCCTGGGGACTGAACCTGATCGGCGATATCAGGCACATCACGCAGGTCGCCGAGTTCGGAATAGTGCTTCTGCTCTTCATCATCGGGCTCGAGCTGCAACCGACGCGCCTGTGGGTGATGCGCCGCATCGTCTTCGGGCTCGGTGCCGCCCAGGTGGTGCTGTGCACGCTGCTCCTGGGAACGATTGCCTGGGCGCTCGGGCAACCACTTGGCGCTGCGGCGGTCATCGGCTTCGGTCTATCGCTCTCCTCGACACCGCTCGTGCTGCAGATACTCGCAGAGCGGCGCGAGCTGAAGAGTCAGCATGGGCGCGCCGCTTTCGGCATTTTGCTGTTTCAGGACCTCGCAGTCCTGCCCGCGCTCGCGATCCTGCCGCTACTCGAGCCGCTGCCACCCAGTCACCCAAGCGCGGGCCCCTGGTGGCTGAGCCTGCTGAAGCTCGTCGCGGTCGGCGCAGGTGTGCTGATCGGTGGCGGCCGCATAGTGCTGCGCCCCGCGCTGCGCCTGGTCGCGCGTGTGCAGGTGAGCGAGGTATTCACGGCCGCGGCACTGCTCACGGTCATTCTTACGGCACTTTTTGCCAACCGCCTCGGGCTCTCGAGCGCGCTCGGAGCCTTCCTCGCCGGCGTGCTGCTCGCGGATAGCGAGTTCCGCCACGAGCTCGAGGCCGATCTCGAGCCGTTCAAGGGATTGCTGCTGGGGCTGTTCTTCATCTCCGTCGGCATGGCGGCGAACCTGGGACTGTTGCGCTCCGAGCCCCTCACGCTGCTCGCGATCACCGCCGGTTTCTTGCTGGTGAAGATCGTTGCGATCAGCGCGCTCGGCAAGCTCGCGCGCTTGCGCGGCGACTCGCCGCTGCGGTTGGGATTCGCGCTGCCGACCGGAGGCGAATTTGCGTTCGTGCTGTTTACGCTCGCCGCGCGGGGCAAGCTCATCGATTCGGCCACCGTGGACCTGCTCGTTCTCGCCGTGACGCTGTCGATGATGCTGGGGCCACTGCTGCTGATCGCGTACGAGGCAGTGAATGCGCGGTGGCACAAGAGCGACGAGGGTCCGTTCGACGAGATCGAGGTGCAGGACAGCCCGGTCATCATCGCCGGCTTCGGCCGCTTCGGTCAGATCGTCGCGCGCGTGCTGCAGGCGAAGGGCATGCCGTTCACCGCCCTCGACAACAGCCAGACGCACGTGGATTTCGTCAGGCGCTTCGGCAACCAGGTCTACTATGGCGACGCATCGCGACTCGACCTGCTGCGCGCAGCCGGCGCGCAGACCGCCCGAGTGCTGGTGCTCGCGATCGATGACGTCGATGCGTCGGTGCGGGCCGCCTCAGTGGTGCGCGAGCAGTTCCCGCACCTGCGCATCTTCGCGCGTGCCCGCAGCCGCCAGCACGCCTTCGCGCTCATGGATCTGGGCGTCACCGAGATCATCCGCGAGACCTATGCCTCGAGTCTGGAGATGGCGAGCGCGGTGCTGGAGGCATTGGGAGAGACGGCGGTGAGCGCCCGCGAGGCGATACGCCGTTTCCGCCAGCACGACCAGCAGACGCTGCAGGCGCAGTACCGGGTGAAGGAGGACGAGGAGAAGTTCCTCGCCACCACGCGTGCGGCCGCGCAGCAGCTCGAGCGCCTGTTCGAGGCCGACCAGGCGAGTGCGGAAGCGACCCGGCGACATGGATGAGGCGCGCAGCGTCCGCGACTTCTGGTTCGGTACGGTGCCCTTCACCGCGAGCGTTCTGAATCGGCGCATCCGCTTCTGGTTTGG
>Ga0207664_10001781_pt1 | contig 14188 bp, 14 predicted proteins | sample LARL83metaG_FD_184349 | JGI IMG/M metagenome (GOLD analysis project Ga0207664, IMG submission 184349) | Corn, switchgrass and miscanthus rhizosphere microbial communities from Kellogg Biological Station, Michigan, USA - LAR L8-3 metaG... | ecosystem: Host-associated > Plants > Roots >...
GTCCGCGAGCAGATGCGCGCCCGGGTTCGGACCGAGCGGGCGGTGCGCCGGGTCAGCGTCGGCGACCGCGTCTCGCTGCACTTCGAGAACCGCGACACCGTGCTCTTCCAGATCGAGGAGATGCTCCGCGTCGAGAACATCCGGGACCCGGAGAAGATCGCCGAGGAGGTGCGCGTCTACAACGACCTGGTCGCCGCCGACGGCGAGCTGCGCGCCACCTTCTTCGTCGAGATCACCGACCGGGCGCGGATCAGGGAGGACCTCGACTCGCTGATCGGGCTGGAGACCGAGGGGCTGTCGATGGTCATCGGCGGCGAGCGGGTGGCCGCGGAGTTCGAGCCGGGCCACGCCCGGGAGGACCGCATCAGCGCCGTCCACTTCGTCCGCTTCCAGCTCGGCCCCGCGCTGCAGCAGGCGCTCGGCGACACGTCGGTGCCGGCCGAGGTGGTCATCGAGCATCGCGGCTACAGCGCCCGGGCGGCGCTGACCCCGGAGACGCGCGCCGCGCTGGTCGCCGACCTGTCGAGCTGAGGGCGTCGGCGGCTCGGTGAGCGGGTACACTGACGCTGCGTCTCCGGCCGTGCGCCACCCGCGATCGAACCGACGCAGCGGTGTTCGGGCGCCGGCACTCCCAGAAAAGGAGGACTTTGCCGATGCCCGATAGTAGTCATTGCGTCCAGACGTGCGCGGGAGCGGCGAGCTGACCGCCGGGATCGCACAACCCTGGAGGCGCACAACCGCATCCCACTAGTTGCGGTTGGCTCTCCCTCTTTGCGCAGGAGCCGGGTCGCCCCCAACGTTGGGGTGGCCCGGCTTTTTTGTGCGTTTGTCTGCGCGGGTTATCTGCGCGCGGGTTCTTATCGGCGCGTAGGGGCGAAGCCCCAGCCCGGTTTATCCTGCGCGCTGACGCGCGCACCGCCGGGGGGCGACTCCCCCCAGGCCATCATCCGCCGCTGGAGTGCGGCCGGATGACAGCCTTCCCCCCTGTGTCCTCTGTCGGCGATAGGGGCTGCAGAGGGTTGACGTTGGCAACGGGAGCCGGGGCGAGGGCCGCGCGCTAGCCGAAGGTGGCGGTGCGGACTTGGGCGGCGCGGCTGGCTTCTTCGGGGGCGGGGACGACCTGGTCGCGCTCGATGTAGCCTTCGGCGCCGCTCTCCAGGCGCACCTTGACCCAGGTGACGCCGTGCATGCCGGTGGCTTCGATGCGGGAGGCGGTGTGGACCTTCTCGCCGCGGGGGGCGTCGTAGCTGGGCTCGAGGTAGATCGCGTATTCCATGCCGGCCCAGGAGGCGACGAGGGTGATGGGGCCGGGGGGGATGGAGCGGTCGCGGTAGACGGTGCGGCGGTCGCGGACGCCGCGGGAGAGGAGCTGGACGACCTGGAGGGCGCGGGCACGGGGGGCCTTGCCGGCGGTGGCGGTGACCACCACCTCGGTGCCGGCCTCGGTCTCGCGGGCGACCACGTCGATCCAGCGCGGGTTGCGGAAGCGCTTGCTGAACTGGCCGAAGAGGAAGTGCTTGCGCTCGAACTCGGCGATGCGGGCGCTGTCGGGGCCGGTGGGCTGGAAGCGGTAGGGGGGCGTGCCCACCATCTGCTCGGTGACGGCGAAGACCTCGCGCACCGGCGCGGCGCAGACGAACTTCCAGTTGTACTTGGCCTTGCGGGCAGGCATGGACAGGGATTGTACGGAGCGGGTGTGGCCGCCCGGGGCGGCGTACAAACGTTTGTTCGCACGCGAACGAGCCGCATGCAACGCTCTACGTGAGCAGGGGGCGCCCCCGGAGGGCCACGCGCTCGGCGAGGCGCGGCAGAGGGCCCAGCACCGGCCACAGGGGGGCGTCCTGGCAGCGGATGTGCCGGACCAGCTCGCCGTTCCAGCGGCGCTTGAACTCGTAGTAGCCGGCGCCGGGGGCGGCGGGGTCCTCGTGGTTGGGGACGCCCCACATGTCGTAGGTCCGGCAGCCCTGCTGCAGGCCCCAGCGGATCGCCTCCCAGTGCAGCAGGTAGGCGGGCTGGTGGCGGCTGTGGCGCAGCGAGGTGCCGCCGAACAGGTAGACGAGGCGCGGGCCGGCGGCGACCGCGATCATGCCAGCGGCCGCCTCGCCGTCGACGCGGGCGAGCAGGGTGACGACCGGGCAGCTCGCGCCGAGGTGGCGGACGACGGCGCGGTGGTAGTCGAGGTCGCGGCCGACGAAGCCGCTCCGCTGCACCGTCTCGCGGAAGAGCGGGTGGAACTCGTCCACCGCGGCCAGGTCGGCGGTCACTTCGACCGCCACTCCCGCCCGCTGCGCCTTGCGAATGTGGTTGCGCGTACTCGCCTTGACCCGCGCGAGCACGGCGTCCTCACCGCCGTCGAGGTCGACCAGCCAGGTCTTGCGGTGCTGCACGTCGTAGGGGCTGTCGCGCAGCCCGGCGGCGCGGACCAGGCGCGCGGCTGCCGGATCGTCCTCGCGCCACTCGGGGTCGAGCTTGAGCACCAGGGCACGGCGGCGACGCGCAGCGGCTCGCGCTGCGCCGACCAGGGCCAGCGCCGAGGCCGCGCCGGAGTCGCAGTCACGGATGGCCGGGCCGCGCGGCGCGTAGGCGAAGGAGATGCCGGCGGCGCCGCGGCGGGTGAGCAGGTGGAGGACGCCGTCGAGGGCGCCATCCGCACCCTCGGCGACAAAGCGATCGACCTCCCAGCCGTACTCGCGCTTCAGCTCGGCCCAGCCCCACGCCTGCAGCAGGTTGCCGCCGGCCTCGTCCAGGGCGAAGCGGTCCCAGGCGTGGCGGTCGACGTCGGTGGCGGGACGGACGCGCGGGTCCGCGGCGGCGTGGGAGGGCACTGCGGGCATTGAAGCGCACGGGGACGCGGGCACGGCGGCCGCCTGGCGGGGCGGCGCTCGGCGCCGGTATGGTGCGGCGGATGCGAGGGAGCGCATGAGCGACGCGATCACCTGGGCGCTGATCGTCCTGGCCGTGCTCGCCGTCCAGGCCGCGGAGGGTCCCCGCGAGCCCAGCGGCGCGACGCCGCACCCCGAGGCCGAGGGCGACGCCACCCTCATGGGCACCCTGGCCAACCCCTTCGGCACGCCCGCCGCCATCGCGCGCACCATCGTCGCCGCCGCCGCCGGCCTCGCCGTGGTGGTCGGCCTGCTGACCTTCGCCGGGACCGGGGGCACGACCAGCTCGGGCGTCGACCGCAACCAGCAGGTGGTCAGCGGCGCCCTCCAGCTCGCCGCGGGCGCCGTCTCGCTCCTGCTCTTCTACACCGGCACCGAGCGCATTCCCGGGCTGCGCCGCCTCCGGCCCGGCGCGCCGATCTCCTGGCTGGCCATCTTCCTGCTCTTCGAGAGCCTGGCCAGCAACCTGGGTGTGGTCTCGGGCGCGGGCGGCGGCCCGGCGCCGAGCTCGCCCACCGTCCACGCCAGCGCCGGGCCCACGGCGCGGGACCTCATGCTCGGCGAGGTGCCCTTCCTGGCCATCGCCCTCGCCTCGGTGGGCGTGGTGGTGCGCCGCAACCTGGTCCAGGCCCTGGAGAGGCTCGGGCTCTGGCCGCTCCGCGTCCCCTGGTGGGTGGTCGGCATCGCCGCCGGGATGGTCCTGGTGCCGGTGGGGAGCTGGGTGGTGGGCCTGCTCGACCACTTCGCCACGGCGTCGTGCATCGCGTCGACGGCGCAGGCGGAGCAGGCCATCGTCGGGACCGGCCGCACGGGGCTGGAGCAGGCGGGAATCGCCATCGCGGCGGGAGTCTGCGAGGAGATCCTCTTCCGCGGCGCCCTCCAACCGCGGGTGGGCATCCTGCTCAGCTCGATCGTCTGGGCCAGCTACCACCTCCAGTACATGTGCAACGGCTGGCCCAGCCCGGCGAACCTCTACCTCGTGCTCCTCGGGCTGATCTTCGGCGCGCTGCGCAAGTGGGGCGGCCTCACCCCGGCGATCCTGGCCCACACCGTCTACGACGGCGCCATCCTGCTCCACTTCCTCGGCGCCTGAGCGGGGTGTTTCACGTGAAACGTGCGGGTGCGCGCAACCGGCGGCGTTTCACGTGAAACGTTCGGCGCGCTGACCGCCGGTTATCCCCAGGCGTCCACAGGCCTTGTGGCATTTCCCGCTCAAAACCGCCCTCCGCAGGCGTGGACGAGCTGGGGAAAACTCACCGAACCCGCCCTCCGGACGCGCATCCGCAGCCGGGTCGCATAATCCGCGATCGTGCCCACGCGGACCATCGCCGTCGCCAACCAGAAGGGCGGTGTCGGCAAGACGACGACCACGCTCAACCTGGGCGCGGCGCTCGCCGACATGGGCCGCCGGGTGCTCATCGTCGACTGCGACCCTCAGGCCAACGCCACCTCCGGCCTGGGCATCGACCGCTCCCAGGTCCACACCAGCATCTACGACGTGGTCGTGCTCGGCCAGCCGCTGGCCGCGGCCCGCATCCCCACGCTGGTGCCCAACCTCGACCTGGTGCCCAGCCACATCGCCCTGGCCGGCTCGGAGATCGAGCTGGTGAGCATGCCCCTGCGCGAGCTGCGCCTGCGCTACGCGCTCGACGCCCACCACGGCGACTTCGACTACGTCTTCCTCGACTGCCCGCCCAGCCTCGGCCTGCTCACCGTCAACGCCGCCGTCGCCGCCGACTCGCTGCTCATCCCCATCCAGTGCGAGTACTACGCCCTGGAGGGTCTCGGCCTGCTCACCCACACCATCGAGCTGCTCCGCCGCGAGCTCAACCCCCAGCTCGCCATCGCCGGCATCGTCATGACCCTCTTCGACGCCCGCCTCACCCTGGCCACCCAGGTGGTCGAGGAGGTGCGCAAGCAGTTCCGCGACGACGTGTTCGAGACCATCGTCCCCCGCAACGTGCGCCTCAGCGAGGCGCCCAGCCACGGGCTGCCGATCAGCCGATACGACCCCAGCAGCCGCGGCGCGCTCGCCTACCGCCGCCTTGCCGAGGAGTTCGACGCCCGCATGCAAGCCTCCCCCGCCCCCGTCCCGCATGTCCAGGCCCAGCCCGGATGACCCAGCAGCCCCCGGTCCCGCCCAGGCGGCGCGGCCTCGGCCGTGGCCTCGACGCGCTGCTCTCCAGCTCCGCCGCCACCGCCGCCGGCCACCGCGACGACGCGGTCATCCCCGGCGCCCCGGAGCCGCAGAGCGGGCTGATCGAGGTCGACCCCCATCGCGTTGACCCCAACCCCGAGCAGCCCCGGCGCAGCTTCGCCGAGGAGGGCATCGCCGCCCTCGCCGAGTCGATCCGCACCCACGGCCTCCTCCACCCCATCGTCGTCGAACGGCTCGGTGAGGGCCGCTTCCGCCTCGTCGCCGGCGAGCGCCGCCTCCGCGCCGCCCGCCAGGCCGGCGTGGCCACCATCCCGGCCATCCTCCGCCCCGCCACCGAGTCGGCGCGGCACGCGCTGGAGCTGGCCCTTGTGGAGAACCTGCAGCGCGCCCAACTCTCCCCGCTCGAGGAGGCCGCCGCCTACGCCCGGCTGGCCGACACCTTCGGCCTCTCCCACGAGGCGATCGGCATGCGCATGGGCCGCAGCCGCAGCGCGGTGAGCAACACGGTGCGCCTGCTCAGCCTGGGCGCCGCCGTCCAGGAGGCGGTGGCCGAGGGACGCCTGAGCGCCGGGCACGCCCGCGCCCTGCTCCCCCTCGCCGAGCCCGAGCAGGAGCGCCTGGCCCGAATGATCGAGGACGAGGGGCTCAGCGTCCGCCGCGTCGAGCAGCTCGTCCAGCAGCAGGCGGCCCCGGCCGCGCCCCGCAAGGCCGCCCGGCCCGCCACCGCCCCGCTCGCCGCCGACGACGCCGCCCTGCAGCGCGGCTTCGAGGAGGCGCTGGGCACGCCCGTCAGCCTGCAGCGCAGGCGGCGCGGCGGCGGCCGGCTGGTCATCGACTTCTTCAGCGACGAGGAGCTCGACGCCCTCTACAGCCGCCTCGGCGGCCCCTCCCTCTAGGCCCACACGCCTGTTCGTGCCAACTCTGGCCTGAACAGGCGCGCAACAGCCCGGTTAACCCCGAGCCCCCTATACTCCCCGGCTGTGTCGCAGGTCGTCGTCCCCCCCGCGCCCCCCAAATCCAAACGGGGCCGTCGCACCCTGGTGCGCGACGTCATCGAGGTCCTGCTCCTCGCCGCGGCCATCTACCTGGTCATCGCCTTCGCCCTGCAGACGGTGCGCGTCGAGGGCACCTCGATGGTGCCGACGCTGCAGGACGGTGACCTGCTCTTCGCCAACAAGATCTCGTACCACTTCCACGGTCCCGAACGCGGCGACATCGTGGTGCTGATCCCGCCGGAGTCGCCGAGCCGCGACTTCATCAAGCGGGTCATCGGCACCCCGGGCGACATCATCAAGATCGACGGCCGCTACGTCGACCCCAAGACGCCCAGCGCCGCGCCGCGCACCGCGGTGCTGATCAAGGTCGGCGGCAAGGGCGACTGGCAGGTGCTCAACGAGCCGTACCTGCCCGACCAGAAGAAGGACCCGTGGACGGAGATGTCCAACTGCTGCGACTCGTCGGGACGGGCGACCGCGGTGCCCACCGAGCTGACCATTCCCAAGGACGAGTACTTCGTCATGGGCGACAACCGCAACTTCAGCAGTGACTCCCGGGCCATCGGCCTGATCCCCAAGAACAACATCATCGGCAAGGCGTGGATCCGCATCTGGCCGCTCAGCCACTTCGGCTTCCTGGGCAGCGGGCCGACGCTGAGCGCGGCCGGTTCCGTGGTCCTGGCGCTGCCGCTACCGCTGGGCAAGAAGCTGGTGCGCCGCCGCCGCCGATTCCGCCGCGCCGCCTAGGCGACGCTCAGGACTCGACCACCCAGCGGTCGATGCTCCGGTCCCATTCCAGGACCTCGCCCGGCGAGAAGAACAGCGACACCTCGCGCTCCGCGCTCTCCGGCGAGTCGCTGCCGTGGATCACGTTCATGCCAAAGTCGACCGCAAGGTCGCCGCGGATGGTGCCTGGCGCGGCGTTGGCCGGGTTGGTGGCGCCCATCATGGCGCGCACCATCGCCACCGCTCCGGGTCCCTCCCAGACCATGGCCACCACCGGCGCCGAGGTGATGAACGACACCAGCCCGCCGAAGAACGGCTTCTCCCGGTGCTCGGCGTAATGGCGCCCCGCCAGCTCCTCGGTGACGCGCATCAGCTTGAGGCCGAGGAGCTTCAGCCCCCGCGCCTCGATGCGCCGGATCACCTCGCCGATCAGGCCGCGCTGGACCGCGTCCGGCTTGACCAGCACCAGTGTGCGTTCCTGTGCCATGACACCTCCGTGGTGATGTGACGCCGGTCAGGCGACCAGCAGGGACTCGAACCGCTCCGGCGCCCGGAAGGGCCCGATCACCGCGGCGCGCATGCCGCCGTCGAGCAGCCGTCGCGCCACGCGCTTGATGTCGTCCGCGGTGACGGCGTCGATGCGCCGCACCACCTCGTCGGGCAGCAGGATCTCGTCGGTGAGCAGCTCCTGCTGGCCCAGGTAGTTGCAGAGCGAGCTGGTGCCCTCGAGCTGGAGGAGCAGCCGGCCCTTGGAGTACTCGCGCGCCTTGGTCAGCTCGGCGTCGCCCACCGCCTTCTCGGCGAGCCCGACCACCTCGCGGATCGCGGCCTCCGCGGCCTTGGTGGCGCGCCGTGGCTCGCAGCCGACGTAGACGCCGAGGGCGCCGGAGTCGCGGTGCTTGATGGTGAAGCTGTGCACGTCGTAGGCCAGCGCCTGCTCCTCGCGCAGGGTGAGGAAGAGCCGCGACGACATGCCCTCGCCGAGCACCGCGTTGAGCATGTCGACGGCGAAGCGGTCCTCGTCGAGGTAGGAGACGCCGGGGATGCCGAGCACCAGGTTGGCCTGCTCGGTCCGCTTGTTGACGAAGCGCAGCTTCTGCGCGTCGCGATCGCCGGGCCGGGCCGGCGGCGCGTCCGGCGGCGGACCCTCGCCCCAGGCGCCGATCAGCGGCTGCAGCGACTCGATGGCCTGCTCGTGCTCCAGGTCGCCGGCGACGCTGACCACCACGTTGGCGCCGAGGTAGTGCCGGTGCAGGTAGTCGAGGCAGTCGTCGCGCTCGAAGCTGCGCACCGTCTCCTCGGTGCCCGCGGTGTCGCGGCCCAGCGGGTGGTCGGGCCACATCACCTCGTCGAAGAGCGTGTGCACGTAGTCCTGCGGGTTGTCCTGGTACATGCGCAGCTCCTCGATCACCACCTGGCGCTCCTTGTGGAGCTCGGTGGAGTCGAGGACGGCGTGGTAGACCATGTCGCAGAGCACGTCGGCGGCGAGCGGCAGCTTGCCGGCGGGGACCTTGGCCCAGAACAGCGTCGCCTCCTTGTCGGTGGCGGCGTTGAGCACGCCGCCGACGCCCTCGATGGCCTCGCTGATCGCCTGCGCGGTAGGGTAGCGCGAGCTGCCCTTGAAGACCATGTGCTCGATGAAGTGGGCCAGACCCGCGGTGCGCTCGTCCTCGTAGCGCGAGCCCACCGCGAACATCAGGGCGACGGCCACGGAGGCGCGTTCGCGCATCGGCGCGGTGATGATGCGCGCGCCGCTCGGAAGGCGGGTGAGGCGGTACGCGCCGTCGGCGCCGGACACGGTGCGAGGGAGTTTACCCGCGCGTGGTCTGGGGCTGTTCCGCGGCAGCGGCCTGTGCGTGGGCGAGGATGAGCGCGTCGGCGAGGCCGCTGCCGGCGTCGCGCTCGCGGTCGACGAGCACGCTGACCAGGTTGGCGGTGCGCCAGGTCACGGTCACCTCGACGAGGCCGACGCCGTCACCCGTGGTGCGCAGCTCGTCGGCGTGGGCGACGTCGCCGAGGGCGCCCGCGGACTCGGCGGTCTCGCCGGACACCGCGTCGGTGCGGGCGACCAGGGTGCTGTAGGCGGCCGCGGCCGCACCGACCGAGGGGCAGCGCAGCACCGTGGTGCGCACGTCGACCGGCCCGTTCGAGGTGGCCAGCTCGGACACGCTGCGGAAGTAGCGCGCCGTCGCCGCCGGGCAGGCCTCGCCGGTGGCGTCGTGGGCCGCCTCGCTCACCGTGAAACCGGGCGTGCGCAGCTCGTCGAGGGTAAGCAGGTACGCCGAGGCCGCGCGCGCGAAGAACGTCGGCGTGGCCGGCGGCGACGCGCCCGACCCGCAGCCGGCGAGCAGCAGCACGGCCACCGCCGGCGCCGCCCGGTGCACTACCGGTACCGCGGCCCTCGCCCGTAGTCGGGACGGCCGCCGCCGGGGCGACCGCCGCCGCCCGGACCACCGGGACGCCGGAAGCCGCCGCCGCCGGGGCGCGGTCCGCGCGGGATGCCGTGGAAGGTGCCCCGCGTCTCCTCGGGCAGGGGCGGTCCGCCGCGTGCCGGGCCGGTGGGGTGGATGGTCACCCGCCGCTGCGGCTCGGCGCCGGTCGACTCGGTCCGCACCCCCTCGTCGTCCTCCAGGGTGATGTGGACGACGCGACGCTCGTAGGCGTGCATCGGCTCCAGCACCATGCGCTCGCCGGTGCGCTTGACCCGGTGGGCGACGCGCACGGCCAGCTCCTTGACCCGCTCCTCGCGGCGCGCCCGGTAGCGCTCGACGTCGAGGATGAGGCGGCGGCCCTCGGCCTCGTTGTCGCCCATCATCAGGTTGAGCACGGTCTGCAGGGCGCGCAGGTTCTCGCCGCGCCAGCCGATGAGCAGGCCGAGGTCGTCGCCGGAGATGTCGAGGATGACCGGCTCGCGGCCGGGCTCGACGCCCTTGGACGCGGCGGCGCGGCGCACGGTGACGCGCGCGGGGATCTCCATGCGGGTGAGCAGCTCCTCGAGCAGGCCGCGGGCGCGCTGCGAGTAGGCGTCCATGCGGCGCACCCGGACCCGTGCCTCGGAGCCGGTGAGCCGCTCGCCGGGAACCGCCCGGGCACCCTCGGCGAGGACCTCGATCTCCGCCTCGTCGCGGCTGATGCCGAGCTCGTCCAGCGCCCGGGTGACCGCCTCCTGGATGGTGGCCCCGCGGGCCTCGACGGCCTGGCCGGTCTCGCCGTCGGTGGTGGTGGTGACGGGCGTCCCCGTCTCGATCTCGCTCACACTGCCTCCTGGCCGGCCCACGCCGGCACGGTCCTGCTCAGCGTCGCCGCTTGTTGCGGCTGCCGCTGCCTGTTCGATTCCTGGATGCGCCGCCGGGGCGCTGGGGGGCCGGCTCGTCCTTGGCCTGGCCGTTGCTCGACGGCTTGCGGGGCGCCAGCGCCGCCGCCGGTGCGGCCGCGGGCGCCGGCGGGAAGGACAGCGCGGTCACCCGGCCTGCGCCGGGGAACCACGGCGGCACCTTGAAGCCGCCCCAGCCGACGACGATGAACTGCTGGACGATCATGAAGATGCTCTGGGTCACCCAGTAGAGGGCGATGCCGGCGGGGAAGGCCATGCCGAAGACGAAGACCATCACCGGCATGAAGAACATCATCTGCCGGCTCATCTTGGCCATCTGCCGCTCCTGGTCGGACATGTCCGGCCGCATCGGCGGGGCCATCATCTTCGACTGCACCAGCGTGGCCATGGCGGCGAGCACGGGCAGGATGAGCACGCTGGGGTGGCTCAGCGCCTGCAGGTAGTCGGTCTTGTTGCTGCCCGCCGCCTGGCAGCAGGTCTGCAGGCCGGTCTTGGTGACGTTGTTGATCCAGAGGAAGCCGAGGTCGCTGTGCAGCGTGCCCTGCACCGCGGAGATGGCCCGGTAGAGCTCGGCGATGATCGGCCACTGCACCAGGATGGGCAGGCACCCGCTGAGCTGCGACAGCGGGTTGATGTTGTGCTCCTTGTAGAGCTTCATCATCTCCGCGTTGAGCTTCTGCGGGTCCTTCTTGTACTTCTTGCGCAGCTCGGTCATCTGCGGCGCGATCTTGCGCTGCTCCGCCTGGATGCGCCGCGATGTCTTGAGCTGCCAGGTGAAGAGCGGGAAGAGCAGGGTGCGGATGACCAGCGTGGTGACGATCACCGCGAGGCCGAAGGCGCCGACGGCGGCGCCGGGACCGTGGCTGAAGATGCTGTGCAGGTGCTCCAGCAGCCACTGGATGGGGATCTGGAAGGCGTAGTAGAAGAAGTCGCCGATGGCCTGGGCGGGGTTCACGAGGCGCTCCCGGTGTGGGCCGCGGCGGCCTTCTCGGCGCGGCGCAGGCGGCGCGCCTCACGCCACGTCACGTAGTGCTCCGGCACGGGGTCGTAGCCGCCCTCGTAGAAGGGCTGGCAGCGGCCGATGCGGCGCAGCGCCAGCCACCAGCCGCGACGGAAGCCGAAGCGGTGGATGGCCTCCTGCCCGTAGTGCGAGCAGGTGGGCTGGAACCGGCAGGCGCTGAACAGCGCGAAGATCGGGCCGAGGGTGACCCGGTAGAGCCGGATGAAGAGGATGCTGGCGCGGGTCATGCGTACACGGGCATGAGCGCCCGGCGGGGGCCGGGCCTGACCGGGCCATTCTCCGCCATCCGGGCCCGGGCGGCGCCGAGCGAGCGCAGCAGCTCGGCTTCGAGGTCGGCGAAGGGCAGGCGGAGCGCGCTCGGCGAGGCGCTGACCACGACGTCGAGCCCGGCCAGCTCGTGGCGCTGCGGGTGGAGGGCGGCGCGAAGGCGGCGGCGGACGGTGTTGCGCTGCACGGCGCCGCCCAGCGACTTGGGGATGGCGAAGCCGAAGCGGGCGTGGGCGAGCCCGTTGGCGGCGACGTGGACGCGGAGGGAGGCGGTGCCGGCGGAGCACCGGCCCGCGCGCACGGCGGCGAACTGGCGGCGACCCGAGAGTCGCTCGCGCCGCTTCACCGCACGGGAGCGGGCGTCAGGCGCTTGCGACCCTTGCGGCGCCGCGCCTTGATCACCTGCCGGCCTCCCGGGGTGGACATCCGGATGCGGAAGCCGTGCGTCTTGCGCCGGTAGCGCTTCTTCGGCTGGTACGTCCGCTTGATGGGAAGGTCTCCGAACTCAACGATCGCGCCCGGGGCAGCCGAGGACGGCCGCCGCGGCGGGCGGAGGGCTCAGGGAGTATACAGGGCGGCGCCAGGCGGCGTACCACCGCGGCGGCGGACGCCTGTTCCCATCGCCGGGGGTGCCGTGTTCGTGGCACTTGCGGTGTACGGAAGAACGTTGCATCCAGGGCGTTGTACGACCGCCCCGACGTTGCTAGACTCGCCCCTCGCTCCGCCGCGGCAGGGACCCCTTCCCTCTCCACATCGTATCCACAGCCCCCTTCTCGGCAAGCATTCTTGCCTTATCCACGGTTGTGCACAAGTTGTGCACAAGCGGCGACGCAAAGGGGGGCGGGATCCCTTGTGTCCTCGATGTCCGGGGGAACTGGTATGCCCATTTCCGGGAGTGAACTGACCTGGGGAGGTGACCGCATCGTGCCGATGGAGAGCCAATCGCGGGTTGGGGCAGCAGTGCCCGCGGACGTGCAGCAGATCTGGCAGGCGGCGCAGGAGGAGCTGCGCTTCCAGATCGCCACTCCCGGCTACGAGACCTGGCTGCGCAACGCCGTCCTGCTCGACTGCGAGGACGGCCACATGTTCACCCTCGGTGTGCCCACGCGGCTGGCCCGCGACTGGCTCACCGAGCGCTACGTCCCGCTGATCCGCGAGACGCTGAGCGGCCTGCTCTCGCGCGACTGCGAGGTGCTGATCACCGTCGACCCCGCCGCCGCGCCGCCGCGCGACGAGCCCGCGCCCATCGCCGACGAGCCGCTCGACGCTGCGCCGTCGCTGCTCGGCGAGGCCACCGGCTTCGAGGCCGCCGGCTCCAACGAGTCGCGGCTCAACCCCAACTTCACCTTCTCCACCTTCGTCGTCGGCAACTCGTCGCGCTTCGCCCACGCCGCCTGCCGCGCCGTCGCCGACGCCCCGGGCAAGGCCTACAACCCGCTGTTCCTCTACGGCGGCGTGGGACTCGGCAAGACCCACCTGATGCACGCCATCGGCCACGCCGTGCGCGAGGGGCACCGGCGTCCGCCCAAGGTGGCCTACGTGACGTCCGAGAAGTTCATGAACGAGATGATCGCGTCCATCCAGGAGAACCGGATGAACGACTTCCGGACGCGCTACCGCACCGTCGACGTGCTGCTCATCGACGACATCCAGTTCCTCGCCGGCAAGGACCGGACCCAGGAGGAGTTCTTCCACACGTTCAACGCGCTGCACGAGGTGCAGAAGCAGATCGTGGTGAGCAGCGACCGTCCCCCCAAGGACATCCCCACCCTGGAGGACCGGCTGCGCTCGCGCTTCGAGGGCGGCCTCATGGCCGACATCCAGCCGCCCGACTTCGAGACCCGCCTGGCCATCCTCAACTCCAAGCTGGGCGCCAACTCGCGCCTCGTCCCCGACGAGGTGTGCAGCTTCATCGCCCACAAGATCCAGAAGAACATCCGCGAGCTGGAGGGCGCCCTGATCCGCGTGCTGGCGCATGCCTCGATCAGCGGCGAGGCGGTGTCGATCGAGGCCGCCCAGCGCATCCTCGCCGACATCATCCCCACCGGCGCGGCGCGTCCCCTCACCGTCGACCTCATCCAGGAGACGGTCGCCGACTACTACAACATCGCCCTCGAGGAGATGAAGGGACGCCGGCGCGACAAGCACATCGTCTTCCCCCGGCAGGTGGCCATGTACCTGATCCGCGAGGAGACGGCGTCGTCGCTCCCCGCCATCGGCACCGCCTTCGGCGGCAAGGACCACACCACCGTGCTCCACGCCTGCGAGAAGATCACCGAGCTGGCCAAGGAGGACCTGCGCCTCCAGCACGACCTGCGCCAGATCCGCGACCGGCTGATGGCTCGATGACCGCCCTGTGGGTCCGGGACGGGGCTGTGGAGAGCGCGGGGACGCTGTGGGCAGAACTCGCGTCCGGTGACGCTCGGTTGAAGAACCGGGGATGGACCGGGGAAGAACCCGGTGCCGTATCCCACGAACATGTGGTTCGATTCGTGCACGGCGACGAGGGTTTTCCCCGCCGTGCACACCCACTACGGTCTGCTTCTCTTTCAGACTCTCGTTAACGAAGGAAACCTGCTGGTGACAAGTTCGATCGAGGTCTCCACATCGATGAAGTGCACGGTCTCCCCCTCGGCCCTGGGCACGTGCCTCAGCCTGGTCTCCAGGGCCGTGTCGCCGCGCTCCACCCTGCCCATCCTCAGCAACCTGCTGCTGGAGACGGCCGAGGACGGCCTGCGCGTCACCGCCACCAACCTCGATCTGACCATCACCGCCACCGTCGAGGCCGAGGTCGCCGCCGACGGT
>Ga0207664_10001783_pt1 | contig 14179 bp, 6 predicted proteins | sample LARL83metaG_FD_184349 | JGI IMG/M metagenome (GOLD analysis project Ga0207664, IMG submission 184349) | Corn, switchgrass and miscanthus rhizosphere microbial communities from Kellogg Biological Station, Michigan, USA - LAR L8-3 metaG... | ecosystem: Host-associated > Plants > Roots >...
CCAGGATTCCGGCGACGGGATGCTGGTGTTCCGCCTCGGCAACCGCGCCGCCGGCTGGAAGGGCGTGCTGGAGTTCGACTCGCAGTTGCCCGCGCCCACGGCGCCCGCCGCCGCTCACCAGCAGCGCTCCTTCACCATCGAGGGTTTCCCCTCCGGCAAGGTCGAGCTCGACGAGCACGACCGCCAGGTCATGCAGCAGATCGCCGACCTCATCAGGAATTCTGCCGACATCAGCATGACCTTCGTCGGCTATACCGACGACGTGCCGGTGGCTGCGGGTTCCAAGTACGCCAACAACATCGAGCTCTCGGTCGGCCGCGCCCAGGCCGTGGCCGCCTACCTGCAGTCGCATATCGACATTGACGGTGCCCAGATCTTCATCTCCGGGCGCGGCGAGAACGACCCGCTGGCCTCCAACGACAGCGAGGCGGGCCGCGCCAAGAACCGCCGCACCGAGATCGACGTGCAGTTCGACGAGAAGGCCAGCGCCGCACAGGCCGTCAACACGCTGTACCAGACCCGTGCGCTGGCCAGCTTCGACTCGCCGGCCGCCAAGAGCCAGCACACCGCCCCGGTCGCGGTGACGCTGCACGCCGGGGCGGCGGGTGCGCTGAAGGAGCAGGCCTTCACGCTGCGGGACTTCGCCTCCGGCAGCACCAGCCTGAGCAGCCGCGACCAGCAGACCCTGGAGCAGATCGCCGCCCTCATCAAGAACTCCAGCCACGTGAGCCTGACCTTCGTCGGCTACGCGGACGGCACCCAGGTCGCGGCCGGCTCCCAGTACGCCAGCAACATGGAGCTCTCGGTGGCCCGCGCCCAGGCGGCCGCCGACTTCGCACGCGCCCACATGGACATCGACGGCGCGCAGGTCTTCATCGTCGGCCGCGGCAGCAGCGACGGCGACGGCAGCGACGCCCAGGCCGGCAGCCGCAGCACCGTCATCAAGGTCGATTACCAGGAAGTGGATCCTGCCGCCCTGGCCGCGGTCCAATCCGACGTGCAGCATGCCGCGGTGAAGGGGCTCTCGCCCGCCGACGAAGCGGATGCCAAGGACCAGGCCGCGAGCGATGCCGCCGACGACGCCGCTCCCAGCGAGGAGCAGTTGGCCGACAAGTTCGAGGTGGACCCGAAGTGGCTGGAGACCCAGGCCGATGGAGAGCCGCGGTTCGTGTGGCCCGCCGCTGACTCCCTGCCGGCCACCCCTGCCATCCACGTGGCGGTGGAGCATGCGCCGAAACAGACCGTGGTGCTCAGCGTGAACGGTGAACAGGTCTCCGGCCGCGACCTGATGGGCGACCAGAAGAACTCCCGCGGCACCGCCGCCGTGGCCCAGTGGCTCGGCGTGCCCTTGAAGGAGGGCGACAACGTCCTCACCGCCGAAGTGAAGGAGGGCGACCGCGTGGTCGCCACCCTGCAGCGTGACGTCCATTACTCCGGCACGCCGGTGCGCGCCGAGTTCGTGGCCGACAAGTCCTCGCTGGTGGCGGACGGCCGCACCAAGCCCGTGTTCGCCATGCGGCTGTTCGATCGCTGGGGCTTCCCGGCCCGCCGCGGCCTGATGGGGCATTTCCAGGTGGATTCGCCGTTCCAGGCCTACCAGAGCGTGGAACAGTTGCAGCAGGACCAGACCACCGCCATCGCCCCGCGCGAACCGACCTACGTGGTGGGCGAGGGCGGCCTGGCCTACATCCGCCTCGCGCCCACCACCGACACCGGAGAGCTCAGGGTCTACGTGCCGGTCGGCACCGACACCACCGAGCAGTTGCGCGCCTGGATGCGTCCCGCCGATCGCGACTGGATCCTCGTGGGCGTGGCCAGCGGCACCGCGGCCTTCGACAAGATCCACAACAACATGCAGTCGCTGCAGGGCGACGACCCCAACAGCGACATCTACCAGGACGGCCGCGTGGCGTTCTACGCCAAGGGCACCATCGGCGCGGGCTTCCTGCTGACCACCTCCTATGATTCCGCCAAGGCGGGCGGCGTGCTCAGCAACGGCTTGCAGCAGGCGGTGAACCCCAACACCTACTTCATGCTGTACGGCGATGCCGCGCAGCAGGGGTTCGACGCCTCAAGCTCGCAGAAGCTCTACATCAAGATCGAGCGCGGGCAGTTCTATGCCATGTTCGGCGACTTCGATACCGGCCTCACGGTGACCGAGCTGTCGCGCTACGACCGCATGTTCACCGGCGTGAAGAGCGCCTACCAGGGCGACAACGTCGGCTACACCGCCTTCGCCGCCCAGAACCACCAGGCCTTCGTGCAGGACGAGATCCAGGGCAACGGTACCTCAGGCCTCTATCATCTGTCGCACCAGCAGATACTGATCAGCTCCGAGCGCGTCAGCATCGAGGTACGCGACCGCTACACCAACGCGGTGCTGGCGACCCAGCAGCTCACGTCCTTCGTCGATTACACCCTCGACTATTTCAGCGGCACCATCTTCTTCAAGCAACCGGTGCCGCCGCGCGACTCGCACTTCAACCCCGAATACATCGTGGTGGAGTATGAGGTCAGCACCGGCGCCTCCAGCGCCGTCACTGGCGGCGGCCGCGTCTCAGTGAAGAGTGCCGACAACAAGGTCGAAGTGGGCCTGACCGGCGTCAGCGAAGGCACTGGCGATGGCGACAACAAGCTCGCCGGCGCCGACCTGCGCGTGCAGGTCAGCCCCAGCACCACGCTGAAGGCCGAGGTGGCGCATACCGACAACGGCCCCAATGGCGCCGGCAGCACCGTGAGCGGCTTGAGCACCGTCAGCCCGACCGGAGTCACCGTGACCAGCGGCGGGATCAGCAGCGCCAATGCCACCGGCAACGCCTACAGCGTGGACCTCAAGACCCAGGGCCCCGTGCTGCAGAACGACGTGTACCTGAAGAACGAGGCGAGCAGCTTCGGCCTCGGTCAGCAGAGCCTGGGCGATGCCGGCATGCTGCGAATGGGCGACGACACCAAGTACAACCTCACCAAGAACTGGGCGGTCACCGCAGACCTGATGCACCAGAAGTCGCTGGTCGCCGATGACACCAGCGACGTGGCCAGCAGCGGCCTGCTCTATAAGACCGACACCGGCGATTCCATCGGTGCCGGCTTGCAGCGCGCCCAGGACAGCTATCCGGTCTCGACGCCGACGCTGCTGGGCGGCACCGCCCAGGGCGACTACACCACCAACCAGGTGTTCGTGAACGGCAGCGTCGGCGTCGACGACCAGAAGGTCGTGCTCCACGGCAACGCGTTGCAGAGCGTCGCCGGCCAGGCCGCGGACCCGCAGTATCCCAACCAGGTGAGTGCCGGCGTGGACTACAAAGTCACCCAGAGGAGCACGCTGTTCGTGGACGAGCAGGTGTCTTCCGGCGCCCAGTTCTCCGACCGTACCACCACCTTCGGCGCCAAGAGCCAGCCGTGGGACCACGCCGAAGTGGACAGCTCGGTGAGCAACGACGAGACCGAGTATGGCCCGCGCCTGTTCTCCACCGTGGGCCTGACCCAGGGCTGGGACGTGACCAAGAACCTGAGCCTGCAGGCCGGCTATAACCGTGTCGCCACCATCCATCAGGCCGACTATCCGGTCACCGGCCAGGACCAGATCACCGCTCCGGCTGTAGGCACGTTGAGCCAGGACTTCAACGCGGTGTTCGTGGGCGCCAGCTACCACGAGAAGGACTGGTCCATGAACGGCCGTCTGGAGACGCTGAACTCCGACCAGCAGACCACCCGCAATCTGTTCCTGGGCTTCTACCGCGCGCTGTCCCAAGGCCAGGCCTTCAGCGCCAGCCTGCAGGGTTTCCACAGCGCGTACCAGCCGGGCGGCGCCAGCGACAGCCTCGACACCCGTCTGGGCTACGCCTTCCGCCCCGATGAGAGCCGCTGGTCGTGGCTGGAGCAGCTCGACTACATCTATGCCAACCAGCAGGGCCTCTCCAGCCTGCCGCAGTTCGCAACCGGCACCGGTGCCGCCGCGAGCCAGGAGTCGGCCGGCCAGCTCGCCAACAACCCGCAGACCGTGGCCACCTACGGCCTCGATATGCGCAATTGGAAGCTGGTCAACAACCTGCAGCAGAACTACACGGTGGACGACCGCTATCAGCTCTCCCTGTACTACGGCTCCAAGTACGCGCGCTTCGCCTTCGACACCGGCAGCTACACCGGTTACAGCGACCTGATCGGCGGCGAGTTCCGCTACGACCTCAAGCCGAAGTGGGACGTGGGTTTCCTGGCCAGCCGCGAGCACTCCTACGCGGCGGGCGTGGTGCAGTACAGCTACGGCATCGAGACCGGCTGGCAGGCCGCCACCAACACCTGGGTGAGCCTGGGCTACAACTTCTCCGGCTTCTACGACCAGGACTTCACCGGCAACCACTACACGGCGAAGGGCGTGTTCCTGCGCTTCCGCTTCAAGTTCGACCAGGACACGGTCAAGGACTGGGCGACGAGCAGCAAGCTGGTGTTGCCGGCGGCGCCGTGATGATGCAGCAGGCGCGAAAAGTTTGTGTGACTCCGGGCGCTCGCGGATGGACGTCCGGGGTCAACACCGCGGGGGTCGGTAGCCGACACTACCGATTCCCGCACCTATGCAGAGCTGCTGCCGGCGGCAGCAGCCGATACTGAGTATGACGGACACGATCATGGATCCAGGGATCTAAAGGGGTTAGTAATGGCTATCGTCAAAGAGCGCGCACCCGGCCCGAAGAAGCGACCCAGCAGGGCTGCCGCCGTAGTGGAGGCGGTGGACACCGGTGCGCCGCAGAAGAAGGTCCGCAAGGCCCGCGCGTCTGCCGCGCCGCAGGAAAGCCAGTTCGACCCTGGCAGCGTCGTGTCTCCCCGCATCCGGCAAGACCAGGTGCGGGACGGGGACATGATGCTCGCTCCCACGACGGGACAGAGCAGGTTGCTGACGGTCAGCGAGCCCGCCGCGCCGCAGCCGGTTTCGCGCCGCCATGATTGGCTCCTGCTGTTCGTGGTCCTGCTGCTGGTGGCGGCCAGCTTCTTGCTGGGGCGCCTGAGCTATCGGCCCGCCGGCGCAGCCGTGGACTTCCAGGGCCCGGCCATGGCCTCGAATACGGCTCCGACCGCTCCCGCGGCGCCGACCGCGACCACACCCGCGGCGACCTCCGTTCCCGTCGCTGCGCCCATCGCCGTGACCAAACCGAAACCCCACGCCATGTCGGCGCTGGTGGCGTCCATAAAGGCCAAGGTGGCTGCCCTGCGACACGGGTCCGGCACCGGGTTGCGGGAAGTGAGCGTGGGGACCGGCAGCAGCGGCGGGCTCACCCTGAAGTTCGACCGGCCAGTGTCCTGGACCACCAAGGACAACGGCGGCCACGGTGAAGCAGAAGTGGACATCGTAGGCGTGCGCAACCTGGGGACCTTCCCCCGCAACCTGCCGCTGCCTCCCGGGGTGATGGTGATCCATGCCGGCATCACCGGCCCGGACACCTTGCGCCTGTGGTTCACGCTGCTGCCGAACCTGAAGATTTTCTCGGCTCCGGTGAGTGGCCCTTCACCGACCCTGAACGTCTACTTCCGGGCCGACTCTACAGATGGCAAGGCACCGACCGCTGCGCCAGCTGCACGGACAGCGCCGACACCGGTCCCGCCGGGCTGAGGCATGGCGGCCATGAGGCCCGGCGGCGATTAGCGCGGCTGCTCCGCCGTCAACATCCGGTAGAGGCGCGCGGCATCGAAGGGTGCCCGCACTTTAACGTCGTTGTCGAAATACACGTAGATGTCACGCTTCGGGCGGCGATCCCGCGTGCGCGACAGCGTCGCGGCGTCCTTGACCTGACTGCCCCGCTGCCAGGTCTTGATGCGTCGCGCCCACCAGCGCAGCGACGCATCGTCATAGCCGCTCTTGTAGAGCTCCTCTTCACCATGCAGGCGTGCGTACACGAAGTCCGAGGTCAGGTCTTCGATGTACGGCCACTTGCCAGCGGTGTCAGCGAACACAATCGCCACGTCGTGCTTGCGCGCCAACTCGGCGAACTCCGGGACCTCGAAGCTGTGGTGGCGGACTTCCAGGGCATGGCGCAAGCGCCGGCGGGGCAAGGGATCCGGTAGGTCGGGTTCCACCCTATCGGCAGCCGCCGCCAGGCGTGCTGCCTGGGCGAAGCTCCGGGGTAGCAGGCGGAAGAACGCCTCGAGCCTCTCGCCGTCGTACACCAGGCTCGGCGGTAACTGCCAGAGGAACGGCCCGAGCTTGTCGCGCAGGTGCAGCACTCCGGAGGCGAAGAAGTTCGACAGCAGGGGACCGGCGTCCTTGAGCCGTCGGATATGAGTGATATAGCGGTTGCCCTTCACCGAGAACACGAAGCCTTCAGGGGTGTCTGCGTACCAGGCCTGGTAGCTCTCCGGCCGCTGCAGGGAATAGAAGGAACCGTTGATCTCGATGGAGGCGAGGGCGCGGCTCGCATAGTGGAGTTCCAGGCGCTGCGCCATCTTCTTCGGATAGAACACGCCGCGCCAGGGCGCATAGCGCCATCCCGAGATACCGATCCGAAGCTCCGGTCGTGGCCCGGTGTCGTCCGTTCGTCGCGCCATGTTCGCCGATCATCTACACAGTCGGACCATCCTAGGAAAGTCGGGCGCTACCGACCGGGACTCCTGTCATGAAAACCTTGATCGTGACTGTGATTGTGTCTCGTAATTGACCCAAGTCATGTCATCCATTTAACCCTGCACATACTCTCCTGGTTGCTGGTTCTGTCGGCTGTTTCGCATCCCGCCCCCGATGGGCTTGGGAGAATCCAGTTACCCGGTACGAGGAGGCGGTCATGGCCCGTCGATATTCGAAGAGTGCGAGCAAGGACGTAGAGCGCGAGATGCGCGCGTTCAAGGAAGGCAAGCTGAAGAGCGGTCCCGGCGGCAAAGGCGGCAAGGTCAAGTCGCGCAAGCAGGCCATCGCCATCGGCCTCTCGCAGGCCCGCAAGGAAGGCAAGAAGGTGCCGAAGAAGGCGGTCGGGCGCCGCAAGAAGAAGACTGGTGGCCGCAAGAAGAAGCGCGGTGGCGGCCGCCATAAGCGTAGCTCGCGCCGCTAGCTGGGCGCCGTCATGGCAGGACGTCCTTATTGGAGCGGCCAAGTCCGCATCTCCCTGGTCTCCTTCCCGGTGAGCCTACGTAGCGCCCTGAAGCGCGGCAGCTCGATCCCGCTGCACGAGGTGGACCGGGAGAGCGGCGAGCGCATCCGCCACCTCAACGTCACCGAGAGCGGCAAGGAAGTCGAATATTCCGACATCATCCGCGCCTACGACGCGGACGACGACCAGCAGGTATTCCTGGAACCGGACGAGATCAAGTCCATCCGGCTTCCCTCCAGCGACGGGCTGGAGCTCAACACCTTCGTCGATGTGGCTGCGATCCCCGTGGAGCGCTACGAGCGGCCTTATTTCGTGTTGCCGGACGGCAAGGACGCGGAGGAGATCTATGCCGTCATCCACGAGGCGCTGACGGATTCCGGGAAAGCCGGCATCGGCCAGATCACCCTACGCGGCCGCGAGGAACTCTGTGCCATGCTGGCCGGCCAGGGCGGCCTGATGCTGGAGACACTGCGGTACGACCGCGAGCTGCTAGATGGAACCGATATCTTCCCCGATCTCGGCAAGCGCAAGCTCAAGGGCGATTACGTGGAACTGGCCGAGCAACTCATCCGCAAGAATGCCACCGAGGCGGACTTCTCCGCTTTCCATGACCGCTATCATGAGGCGCTGCTGGAGCTCATCAAGGCCAAACAGGCGCACCGCAAGCCGAACCTGCCCAAGGCGGCGAAGCAGCCGGAGAAGGTGGTGGACTTCATGGATGCCCTGCGCCGCAGCCTGGACAAGCAGGGTGGCGGCGGCAGCCGGCGCCGGCATGCGGCGAGCAAGCCGCACCGCAAGCGCAGGGCCGCGCGATGAAGGTGGTGGCACGGCGCCTGGGGGTCTATCGCTCCAAGCGCGATTTCCACAAGACCCCCGAGCCCGCGGGCAAGGTGGCGCGCCGCGCCGGGCATTCCTACCTCATACAGAAGCACGCAGCGCGGCGCCTGCACTATGACTTCCGCCTGGAACTGGACGGCGTGCTGAAGAGCTGGGCGGTGACCAAGGGTCCCAGCCTGGACCCCGCGGACAAGCGCCTGGCCGTGCACGTAGAGGACCATCCGCTCGCCTACGGCAAGTTCGAAGGCATCATCCCCCAGGGTGAGTACGGCGGCGGAACCGTGATGCTGTGGGACCGGGGCAGTTGGAGCCCCGTCGGCGATCCGCACCGGGGATACGCGAAAGGGCATCTCAGTTTCGACCTGCAGGGCGAGCGCCTCAAGGGCCGTTGGCACTTGGTGCGCATGGGCGGCAAGGCCTCCGGCAAGAAGAAAGAGAACTGGCTGCTCATCAAGAGCCACGATGCCTTCGCCAAGGAAGGCAAAGGTGACTATGCCATCGAGCACGAGCTCACCAGCGTGGTCAGCGATCGCAACATGGACGAGATCGCCCATGACCGCTCCAAGCGCTGGCACTCCAAGCAGGCGGAGTCGAGATCTCAGCCCAAGTCCAAGCCTAAGACCGTCGCCAGGCGCAAGACCGGCGGCAGCAAGCTGGCATTGCCAGACTTCATCGAGCCCCAGCTCGCCACCCTGGCAGAGCACCCTCCCAAAGGCGACAACTGGGTCCACGAGATCAAGTTCGACGGCTACCGGCTGGAAGCACACCTGCAGGACGGCGAGGTCAAGCTCATCACCCGCGCCGGTAACGACTGGACGGACCGCTTCGACTCGGTGGCGGCAGCGCTGGCGCGCCTCAAGGTGCGCAGCGCGCTGCTGGATGGTGAGGTGGTGAACCGCTCGCCGGAAGGGGACATGAGCTTCCACGGCCTGCAGCAGGCCTTGAGCACCGGCGACCAGCAGCATCTCCACTATTACGTGTTCGACGTGCTGTTCCTGGATGGCGAAGACCTGCGCATGCGGCCCCTGCTGGAACGCAAGGCCGCGCTCCAGCGGCTGCTGCGCCGCGCCCCCTCGCACGTCCACTACAGCGAGCATTTCGCCGCGCCGGGCGAGGAAGTCCTCGCGCATGCCTGCGAGGTGGCCCTGGAAGGCATCGTGTCCAAGCGAGCGGATCGGCCCTACCATTCCGGCCGCGACCTGGACTGGATCAAATCCAAGTGTGTCCACGAGCAGGAGGTGGTGATCGGCGGTTACACCACCCAACCCAAGCATCCCGGCACCTTGGGCTCGCTGCTGACCGGCTACTATGAGCATGGCAAGCTCGTGTATTCCGGCAAGGTCGGCACTGGCTTCTCCCAGGACGATGCCCGCAAGACCCTGAAGCGGCTGCAAGGCCTGAAGGCCCATGCCAGCCCTTTCGCCTCGGTGCCGGCCGAGGCGCGGCGCGGGGCATGCTGGGTCAAGCCCGAGTTGGTGGCCCAGGTGAATTTCTCCGAATGGACCGCCGATGGGCGCATGCGCCATCCTTCGTTCCAGGGACTGCGCGAGGACAAGCCCGCCAAACAGGTGGTGAGGGAGAAGGAGAAGAAGTTGGTCGGTACTGGCAAGAAGCGCACCGCCGGCGGCCGCAGCCCGCGACCCGCTCCCGCGCGGCCGGCGGCGTCCCGCGGCACCCGTACCACCCAGCATGTCAAGCTGGAGATCGCCGGCGTGAAGCTCTCGCACCCGGAGAAGGTCCTGTACCCGGAGGCGGGCATCACCAAGCGGGACCTGGCGGAGTATTACTCCAAGGTCGCGGACCGCATCCTGCCCCACGTGGCGGGCCGTCCCATCAGCCTCATGCGCTGCCCCGGCGGCGTCGGCCATAGCTGCTTCTTCCAGCGGCACGCGGGTGAGGTGGATTCGCCGCATCTCACTCCAGTCCCCATCGAGGGCCATGGCGACGACCAGCCGTACATCAGCATCAAGGACGTGTCCGGGCTCGTCACCTTGGTGCAGATGGATGCCCTGGAGATCCACGTGTGGGGCTCCCAGGCCAGGACCCCGCTCAAGCCGGACCGGTTGGTGTTCGACCTGGATCCGGCGCCGGACGTGAAGTTCGCCGCCGTCAAGCAGGCGGCCCGCACCCTGCGCGGCATTTTGAAGGAGCTCGGGCTGGAATCCTTCGTCAAGACCACCGGCGGCAAGGGCCTGCATGTGGTGGTGCCCTTCGAGAAGGGGCCGGGCTGGGACGCGGTGAAGGAGTTCTCCCGTTCGCTCTCCGCCACCCTGGCGCAGCATGACCCGGAGCACTTCACCATCAACAGCCGCAAGGACGTGCGCGGCGGCAAGATCTTCGTGGACTACCTGCGCAACGGCCTCACCGCCAGTGCGGTGGCGCCGTATTCGGTGCGCGCCCGTCCCGATGCTCCGGTGGCCGTACCCTTGCGCTGGGAGGAACTGGCGCGCCTCAAGTCCGCCGACCGCTTCAGCGTGGCCGACACCCTGCGCCGCCTGCGCAGCGATCCCTGGAAGCGCTTCTTCAAGGTCAGGCAGAAGCTCCCGCTCTAGGCAAGGGTCCGGACCGCCGCTTTCCATGTTCTAATGGATGCTCTCACCGTCCAGGGAGAGGGCATGTCCCCGGTCACGCTGTTCCTCATCTGCCTCGCCGCCATCTTCTTGATCGGCACCTTCGGCGAAGTGGTGTTCTCCCGCACCAAGGTCCCGGACGTGATCTGGCTGATCCTGGTGGGGATATTGATGGGACCGGTGCTGGGTATCGTCACCCGCGAGACCCTGCTCAGCATCGCGCCGTATTTCTCGGCCCTGACCCTGGTGTTCGTGCTGTTCGAAGGCGGCTCGCGCCTCGACCTGGTGCAGCTCTACCGCGCCGCGGCGCGCTCGGTGCTGCTGTCGGTCCTGAGCTTCCTGTTCTCCGCCACCGCAGTAACCTTGCTGAGCCGGGTGATGGTGGAAGCGGGGTTGCTGCCGCGCAGTTGGGACTGGCACCAGGAACTGCTCATCGGCCTGATCGTCGGCGGCACCAGCCCCATCGTCATCATGGCCGCCATCGCCCGCGCCGGCGTGCCGCCGGAGGCCGCCAACCTCATCAGCCTGGAATCCGCGCTCAGCGACGTGCTGTGCATCGTGGCCGTGAGCTCGGTCATCGGCATCTTCAAGAGCGGTGAGGTCGGCCATGGGCCGTGGCTGGACCTGCTGCGTTCCTTCGGCCTCGGCATCCTGATCGGCGCCGCGGGCGGGCTGCTCTGGCTGCTGCTGCTGGAGTGGCTGAGAGACAACGAGCATGCCTACCCCATCACGCTCTCGGCGCTGCTGCTGCTGTACGTGGTGGTGGAGGCGGTAGGCGGCTCCGGAGCGCTGGGTGTGCTGTCCTTCGCCGTGGTGGTGGGCAACGCCAGCCATATCGGCCGGCAGGTCAACATCACCCGCGAGCTGCGCCTGCACGACGACCTGCGCGGCTTCCACAGCCAGATGTTCTTCATCATCAAGTCGTTCTTCTTCACCTTCGTCGGCGCCATGCTGGGACCGCCCTGGTCGCTGGCCACCGCGGGCGCCATCCTGGCGGCAGGGCTTCTGGTGGCCCGTTATCCTGCGGCCTGGCTCGCCATGCTCCATTCCTCGCTGCAACCCCGGCCGCGGCACGTGGTGTTCATGAGCGTGCCGCGGGGCGTGGCCGCGGGCGTGTTGGCTACCCTGCCGGTGGCGGCGGGCCTGCCCGGCATGGGCGATCTGTCCACGGTGGTGTTCGCCTGCGTAGTGGGCAGCATCCTGATCTTCGCCGCCGGCTTCCCGTTGGTGATGCGCACACCGCAACCGGGCGCGAGTTCGCCTCCCTGAGCCCGGTTGCGGGCCTGCAAGCCGGCTGCTCTAATGTGGCGGCTTCATACAGGAGTCCGCCATGTCCTTTCGCCGATATGTCCTCCTCTCCAGCCTGGGTCTCTGCATCGCCCTGATCGCACCGGCATCGCCGGCGGATGCGCCCGCTGACGGAGGCATCACCTCGCTCTACAGTCAGTTGCAGTGGCGGCTGGTGGGGCCGTTCCGCGGCGGTTGGTCGTCCATGGTGGAGGGGGTGCCCTCCCAGCCGGAGGTGTTCTATTCCGGCGCCGTCGATGGCGGCCTCTGGAAGAGCGTGGACGCCGGCCTCACCTGGAAGCCCCTGTTCCAGCAGGGCGAGTCCATCTCGGTCGGCGCCATGGCGGTCGCCCCCAGCAACCCGGAGATCATCTATATAGGGACCGGCCAGCCGGAGCAGTCCCGTTACGACGTAGTGGACGGCGACGGCATGTTCCGCTCCGACGACGGCGGCGAGACCTGGAAGTCCATCGGCCTCAAGGATACCCGCCACATCGGCCGCATCTGGGTCGATCCCAAGGACCCCAACGTGGTGGTGGTGGCGGCCTTGGGGCATGTGTTCGGCCCCAACGAGCAGCGCGGCGTGTTCCGCAGCGAGGACGGCGGCGCCCACTGGACCAAGACTCTATATATAGATGCGGATACCGGCGCCGTGGACCTGGCCGCGGACCCTGCCACCCCCGGCGTGATGTACGCCGCCACCTGGCAAGGCCGCTCCTGGCCGTGGCTCTCCTATTTCATGCCCCAGATCGGCCCCGGCAGCGGCATCTGGAAATCAGGTGACGCAGGCAAGACCTGGACCCGGCTCAGCGGCAACGGCCTGCCGGAAGGTCCCCTCGGCCGCATCGGCCTGGCGGTGGCGCCTGGCAGCGGCGCGCAGCGCGTGTACGCGATCGTCGAGGCCAAGGACGATGACAAGAGCGGGCTATACCGTTCCGACGACGGCGGCGCCCACTGGAAGGACATGGGCAGCGCCGATCTCGCGAGCGGCTACTTCGAGCGCCTCACCGTGGATCCCAAGGATCCGGACACTCTGTACGTGATGAACCGCTCCGTGGCCAGGTCCACCGACGGCGGCAGGAGCTTCGACTGGTTCAAGGGTGCGCCGGGCGGCGACGACTACCACTTCATGTGGATCAATCCCCAGGACCACCGCTACATGGTGGTGGCGAGCGACCAGGGCACTGCGGTCAGCGTGGACGCGGGCAAGAGCTGGTCGCCCTGGTACAACCAGCCCACCGGCCAGTTCTACCACGTCGCCACCGACGACCGTTTCCCTTACCACATCTACAGTGGCCAGCAGGACAGCGGCACCGTGGAGACCGAGAGCGCCAGCGACTTCGGTGAGATCAGCTTCCGCGAGTGGCATCCCGTGGGCGGCGACGAGCGCAGCTACGCCGTGCCGGACCCCGCCGACAACAACATCGTCTATGTGGGCGGCCTGGGCGGCCACATCTCCCGCTACGACGACCGCACCCACCAGGTGCAGGACATCAGCGCCACGCCGCTGGCGGGATACGCGCGCCAGCCCACCACCGTGAAGGACCGCTACACCTGGTTCTATCCGGTGGTGACGGATCCGCGCAAGGGCCACACCCTCTACGTGGGCTCCCAGTACCTGTATAAGACCAGCGACGGCGGCATGCACTGGAATCGCATCAGCGGCGACCTCACCGGTCCTGATTCCAGCAAGGCCAGCGGCTGCGATGGCACCACCAGCTTCACTCTCGAGCAGGCGCGCTACTGCGGTTTCGGCGCCATCTTCAGCATCGCCCCTTCGGCGATGAAGTCAGGAGTGATCTGGGTGGGCACCGACGACGGCCTGGTGCAGCTCACCCGCGACGGCGGCAAGAAGTGGCAGGACGTGACGCCGCCGGGCATGCCTTTCTACGGGCGTGTGAACCAGGTGGAGGCCTCGCCTACGGACCCCGGCACCGCCTATGTGGCCGTGGATATCCACCGCCAGGACAAGTTCCAGCCCTTCATCTTCAAGACCCATGACTACGGCGCGACCTGGGAGTCGGTGACCGACGGCATCCCGGCGGACCAGTTCGTCTACGTGGTGCGCCAGGATCCCAAGGATGCGCGCCTGCTCTATGCCGGGACCAACGTCGGCGTGTACGTGTCCTTCGATGAAGGCGACCACTGGCAGCCGCTGCAGGGCGGCCTGCCCAACGTGCGGGTGCGGGACCTTACCGTGCATGGCGACGACCTCATCGCTGCCACCCACGGCCGCGGCATCTGGGTGCTGGACGACGTGGCGCCGCTGCGCCGCCTGGAAGCCTCCATCAGCAGCGAGCCGGCACATCTGTTTGCGCCTGCCACGGCGGTGCGGGTGCGCCGCAACGAGAACAAGGACACGCCGCTGCCACCCGAGGTCGCGGCCGCGCCGAACCCGCCGGAAGGCGCGATCAT
>Ga0207664_10001784_pt1 | contig 14178 bp, 11 predicted proteins | sample LARL83metaG_FD_184349 | JGI IMG/M metagenome (GOLD analysis project Ga0207664, IMG submission 184349) | Corn, switchgrass and miscanthus rhizosphere microbial communities from Kellogg Biological Station, Michigan, USA - LAR L8-3 metaG... | ecosystem: Host-associated > Plants > Roots >...
GCGAGAAAGATAAGTTGCCAGGGCCGAACCGCGCCGACCAGCGGAAGGGTCCACAGCTCTTTCGCGGATGCGAACCGGACCACCATTCCGCCCAACAGATAGGACATGCCCGAGCCGATGTAAATGCCCATGGAGTAAACGCTGATCGCGGTAGCCAGCTTTTCCTTGGGGAAATAATCGGTGATGATGGAATAGGCCGAGGGCGACAGTGCTGCTTCTCCTACCCCGACGCCCATGCGCCAGGCGAGCATCTGGACGAAATTCTTCGCCAGGCCGCACATGGTGGTAAATCCGCTCCAGGCCACCAGCCCGCAAGCGATGATCCCGCGGCGGCTGTACTTATCGGCCATGCGCCCCAGCGGGATGCCGCAGAAAGTATAGAAGACCGCGAAGATGAAACCTTGCAGGACGCTGACCTGTGTATCGGTGATCTGGAGATCGCGGCGAAGCGGACCGACGATGAGCGCGAAGATCTGGCGATCGATAAAGGAGAAGACGTACATCAGCGTGAGGACGCCGACGACATACCAGGCGTAGCGCGGCGAAGGATACGGCGTTTCCGGCGATTCGGCAGAACGAACTGAAGCTGGCTGCGTGGCCATGACCACGGCAATTCTATCGCAAGTGCCTTGCCGGACGCGTTCTACTGCGCTTCAAAAGCCAACAGCACGTTTCCCGGAAGACCGCCGTTGCGCGGATAGCCGGAGTTGATGAAGACCATGCCCTTAACCACGACAGCGCCGGGCCCGTCGATTGAACCGCCATGCGCTTTGACTCCGTTGACCGTTTGAAATTCACGCACCGTATCGAAATCCCAAAGAACTTTTCCATCTTCTGAAGAGAACGCTCGCATGTGTCCGTCCACTGCGCCGGAAAAAATCGCCCCCGGAATTCCAGTGACGGCGGCTGGTTGGGATGGGCTGCATCCGGAGGATGCTCCGTCCGGGCACGGTGTAGGCGCCGCGTACCAAACCTTGCTGCCATCGGCCACCCGAAGAGCAGTAAGTCCCCCGCCCTGCTTGGGATCGAGCGCCTACCGGCGCGTATCCACCATGCTGGTCAGACGGGTGCGGCCGGGATCGGAAACAGCGGCATACACGAACTGGCTATCGGTCGACATTCCCCATTGCACGCCGCCGTTAGTCCCGCCTTTGCCGACGCGCGTCTGCCACACAACTTCACCCTTTTTGTCCGGATCAAGCGCGTATACGATCCCAGATTTCTGCCCCGCGAGCAGTAAATCGCGGCTTTCGGGAAGCGTAATTAAGATGGCCGAGGAACCGAAATCGAAATCCGGGCCGCAATTCTTGCTGCCTGCACAGGCACCGTTAAAGACATCGTCGGTGGTAATTTGCTTGGACCAGACCACGCGACCCGTCGCGAGATCGAGTGCCACCACCGCATCGCTCAGTTCGGTTGGGGGACCAGAGTAGTTATCCCCGGTAGTTACGTACAGAAAGCCGCGTTTTGAATCCACGGTCGGCGCCGACCAAACACCGACGCCGGACGGCCCCAGCATGGAAATCCCGCGCGCGTTCTTGCCGGTCTCGCTGGGAGGATCCACCATGTAGGTCTTCCACAATTGCTTGCCGTCCGAGATGCGCAACGCCACCACGCTGCCGCGGAATGTGCAACAGGGATATTCGGGATCGGAGCTGCGCGTCTCTTCCCAGGAAGCCACCGGGACGTACACAACGCCGGCATGCACAGTCGGTGCGCCGGTCAAGCGCGTGGAATCGTGTTCCTCTAAATGGACTTTCCAGAGCAACTTGCCGGACTCGGCTGCGAGCGAGTAAAACCAGCCGGTCATGTCGCCAAATAGCAGCGCATGCTGGGCGCGGCCTTCCAGCGTGGCCGCGGTAATGGACGATCGCACTGGCCCATTGGCTTGATAAATCCATTCCAGGCAGCCGCTCTCGGCCCGCATCGCGTGCACGACGCCGCCCGCACTGCCCACAAATACATGGCCATCCAGAACTGTAGGCGGCGCAAACGCCGTGACATCACCCTCGAATCCAAACGCCCACTTGAGTTTGAGTCTGCGGACGCCATCGACGCTGAGGGCGGCCAGTTCACTCGACTGAAAACGCGCATTCGCAGCACCCGCGCTCCATCCGTTCCATCCCGAAGGATTAGCGCTCAGCTGCACGGTCCGGTCGCTACAAAATGCGCTGGCGGCCGGCCCTGGAAGAGTTGCTTTTGTGCCCAGGTAATCGGCGACCGCAATTCTGTCATCGCGGCGCATTGTGAACGCGACCGCCATCATGGCGCCCGAATCGAGCGCACGCAGGATGCGGGTCGACGGCATCCCCTGCAGAGCCTGGCGCGGGGGAATGCGCGGATTCACCTGTTCATGGCAGCCCGAACATTTTTTCTTGTACACCTCTTCGCCCGAAGGCGCGCCGGCGGCCCCGACCCACGGGATCAATAGCGACACAAGGATCGAAGCGGCTCTCATAATTGCAAAAGCCTAGTATGACTCAGTAGATTTCGAAACAGAAGGCGCGATTGTCGCCGCTGGGAGAAAGCGCGTACTGGCCGTTTTCGAGCGGCTCGTCGGCCTCGATCTTATAGAGATGACCGCCCAGCGGGGTGACTGCCAAATGGTACGGCCGGTTCCCGCCCCGGCGGCGGCTTGAAAATGTAACCTCACGATTGCCGCCCTTTACCTCCAACCGGTAGAGCTCGAATCGTTCGGGCGAGGTTTTCTGAGCGTCGATGATGAAGATCGGCTCGGCGAGCGGCGTGCGCGCGGCAGAACTGGCACCGGAGATAACGTAATTGGTGTCGTTCTTGCGGCTCTCTTCGCGCGCCTGCCCGGTCTCGGTCTCAATCAGGTTCGAGCCATGCAGCAGGTAGGGGATGTCGGGCTTGGGTGGAAGCGGTCCGGTGTACTTTGGCGCTCCACTAACGAGTCCCAGCGCGCAAAGGAACAGAAGTGATTTGCGAACCATACGCCTTTCTCGATTCTAGCGCCTAGTTACTGACGGTGGCGCGCTCTTCGACCGCCCGGCAAATGCGCTGCACTTCCGTTTCGTCGATGGGCTTGCTCAATACGAAGCCTTCACCGCCCTGAAACGCGCGGGCCAGATCGTTGTCGAATCCATCGGTCAAAAGAACAAAGCCGCCCACCTCATGGCGCACTCGTTCGAAGAACTCGACCCAGTTGAGACCGGGCAGCCGCACTGCGCAAATAGCCATGTCAAAGTGCAATCTCTGGGCCAGGTCGGCGCCTTCTTCGGCGCTGGATACGGGAACTACGCGATCGCCCCGGTTACCGAGGAACTGCAGAAGTTGACGCTGCACCTTGGTGTCCGGTTCCACGATCAGGACCGTGAGCTGGCGCCCAATGCCCTGGTATTCATGCGGCGCTCCCGAAGCGGAGTGCCTTGTTTCAACCACCGGCAGTTCGATGTCGAAGCGAGCCTGAGTAGTCGACAACCGAACCACCCGGAATTCCCCGCCGTGGCTCTGAATGATCCCGCGGCAAACGCCCAGCCCGAGGGCTTCTGAACCGGCATGATCGCCGTCGATGGCTTCGGCAATCTGCAGATCGGGAGAGCGGGTGGGATAAGAGATCTCCACCAGCACGCGCTTGGCGAGCAAACTGCTTGAGACCGTGATGGTCTTTTCGCGCGCTTCAGCGGCAGCTTTCTCGGCATCCACCAGAAGATTCAGCAGCACTTGTTCGAGTTGGCCGGGGGATCCGATCACGATGGCCGATTTAGGAGCGAGCTGGGAGCGGATCTCGACGCCTTTCACCTTCCACTCCGGCGCGCGGAATTTCAAGAGGCCCGACAACATGGCGCTCAGGTCCACACGCTCGGCTTGCGACTGCTCCACCTTGGCGAACGATACCAGGCGCGCCACGGTTTCCGAAGCCCGGCTAGCCTCGTCGGCTATAGATTGCAGCTCCTTATGCGATTCCGGATCCTGACGCGAGCGCAAGGCCGAGGCCAGCGCGCCAATGGATTCGAGCGGCGAGCGCAGCTCGTTGGCAACGTCGGAAATCAACTGGCCGGCCGCGGCCAATTTCTCACTGCGGAACAACTGCTCACGAATCGACGTCTGTTCCTGCAGCTTCAGCGCGGTCGCCACTTGATTGGCCAGGTGCTGCATGGCCGCCTGTTCGGCCTGGCCATGATAATGAACACTGCCGGAATTGTAGAGGGCCAGCACGCCCATCAGATCGCTCTGCGCGAACATCGGAATAAAGAGCACGGAACGCGGAGCACCCGGCCCCTCTTCCTTGCGGAAAAAAGGACTGCGGCGCGCGTCCGGGATGGCCACCAGCGTTCGATTGCGGAAGCAGGCCGTAACGCCCGAAGCCATGGCGCCTTTAGGGGCGTCCAGTTCGATGAACTCCGTGGGTGTATCCGAAGATTGCACTCGCTCCAGCATTTTCGCGCCGCGGCTCTGTATATAAAGACCAACTCCGGTTGAGTTCCACAGTTCCGGCAGCGTGAGCGTCAATCGCCGCAGAATCTCGGCCGGCGATGTGGCCGCGATCACCTCTTCTCCCAGTGCGTTAAGGACTCGCATCTGCCTTCGAAGCGTGGCCATGCGACGTTCGCGGAACCACCAAATGGCCAGCAGGGCGGTACCCACGATCAAGGAGGCGAGCAGAACCGGCGGTTGGATGATCCAGCCGCGCTCCAGGGTAGACACGGCGGCGGGGCTGGAAATCAGGATTTGAAAATAGTGGTCATAGGGAGGCAGCGTGCAGTATTGACTGGCAATGCCAGTGACTTTGATCCGGTCCCCGGCCCGAAATCCGCTCAGATGCGGTCCGGTATCGCGGCGGGTCCGAGGGAGGAAGATACTGAGATCCTTGGCTTTTTCTCCGATCAAAAGCAAGTCTCCGCCGGCATTATTGTCGTCGTCATTCACCACGCTCTCGGTGGTGATGAGAACGCCGAGGTGGCGAAACGAAGCCAGATCGGATGCCTTCACGATTTTGGGAGCGGGTGGGGCGGCATGCCCGAACTTCCGGATATCGGTGGGCAGAAGGACCGGCCGTCCTCCCCGGCGAACGATCATTCCATGTACTTCCACCCAATCGCCGGGCTCCATGGTCTGAAACTGGCTGATATTTCCCTGGAGCAACAGCCCGTAGCCGGCGTCGTCCTGAATGGCGACGTAGTAGGAGTCGCTCACCCAAATCGGCCGCAACGAGACCTGGCCGGTGACGGTAATCGTTTGCGTTTCGTAGGCTGGGGTCCAATCGGGCGCGGTGCGGGAGCCGGCCTGCTGCAGCGTTAGGCGGGGCTGGGCTTTAGCGGTCAGCGCGAAAGTCAGCACCAGAAGGCAGATGAGCCCCGACAACCGCGAGCAAATGGTTGATTTGACTCTATTTGCCTTCATCGAGCAGCCTTTTGTGGACCGGAACAATCACAAATCGATAGATCGGCAAGAACTGGCGTGAACTACAACAGGTACGCTTACTAGGCCGCGTCCCCGGTGGGCGCACAAAGGGATCATAGCATAGCTAACAACGCATGCTAGCATGGTAGGTTGTCAGGCTCCGGGCTTCGTGCAACGGGCGGCTGTGAACCCCGCCAGGTCCGGAAGGAAGCAACGGTAGCGGTTTAGCTCGTGTGCCGCGGATTACCCGGGGTCTGGCATAATCTCCGCTCACCTCTCCATGTATCAGGTCATCGCCAGGAAATACCGTCCGCAGTCATTTGCGGAGTTGATCGGCCAGGAGCACGTCCGCACAACGCTTGAAAACGCCATCTCGCAACAGCGGATCGCGCATGGCTACATTCTTTCCGGTCAACGCGGAACAGGTAAAACCACCGTGGCCCGCATCCTGGCGCGATGCCTCAACTGCATCCAAGGACCGACCATCACGCCCTGCGGCGTGTGCGCCAGTTGCCTGGAAGTGACAGCCGGAAATTCTCCGGACGTGATCGAGATCGACGCGGCTTCGAATCGCGGCATCAACGAAATGCGCGAGTTGCGCGAAAATGTGCGCTACCGCCCGGCGCGCGACCGCTACAAGGTCTTCATCGTCGACGAAGCGCACCAGATCACCAGCGAAGCCTTCAATGCGCTACTCAAGACGCTGGAAGAGCCGCCCGACTGGGTGGTTTTCGTGCTGTGCACCACCGAAGCCCACAAGATCCCGACTACCATCGCATCCCGTTGCCAGCAGTTCAGTTTTCGCTCGGTGGATTTTGCCGAGGTGGTCAAGCGCATGGAGGAGATCTGCCAGAAGGAAGGCATCCAAACGGATCCCGAGACGCTGAGCGTGCTGGCCCAGGCCGGACAAGGCAGCGTGCGCGATTCTTTGTCGGCACTCGATCAAGCAATTGCATGCTGTGGCTTGAAGCTGAGCGCGGCCGAGGTTCGCGATCTGCTGGGAATGTTCTCGCTCGATTCGCTGGGCGAGGTGACCGAGGCTTTAACGGCGCAAGATTCGCGCCGCATGCTCGACCTGGTGATGGAACTGGAGCGGAACGGTCGCAACCTGCAGCACTTCTGCCGCGAGCTGGCGCGTTATTTCCGCAATCTGCTGGTGGCCAAAGTGGCCGGAGCGAACACGCGCCTGATCGGAGCATCGCCGCAAGAACAGGAGCGGCTGGCCCAGATCGCGTCCGGATTTTCGGAAGAGGATTTGACGCGCTATTTGCAGCTCACGCTCGACCTGTTCCAGGATCTGCAGGCCTCGTTGCAGCCGCGCCTGCATCTGGAGGTCGGCCTGTTGCGGCTGGTACAAGCCGGGAAGCTTTTGTCGATTGAGGAAGCGATCGCGGGATTGGGGAGCGGTGGTGGATCGGCGCCCCCTAAGCCACCACCCCCTAAACCAGCGCCCGCGAAGATCACTGTATCGCCGAGTCCGCCGCAGCAGACCGGGCCGTGGAAAGATCGCCTGCACTCAGCGCTAATCGAGCTCGGTATGCAGTTCACCGCCGACGCCGTGGAGCACTCCCAAATCACCGAATCGAATGGCGAGCTGCAATTCACTACACCGGACGAATTCAAACTCGCATTGAACGAAAAAGATATCCTGAAGGTCGTGCAGAAGGTGGCGGGCCGGCCCATGCGGATCAAGGTTAGCGCCGGAGCCGCAGACGTGGTCGAAATTCCTAAAGCCAAGCCGCCCGAGGACGAAACGTCCGAACGAGCGCTGTCGCATCCGGAAGTGCGGCGCTTTCAGGAGACGTTCCCGGACGCCCAGGTCCGCGTGGTGCGAAATTTAAAAGAATAAGGCAGGACACATGAAACTTCCCGGAAACATGCAGGCCATGATGAAGCAGGCCGAGCAGATGCAGAAGAAGATGCAGGAAGAGATCGCCTTGATCCGCGTGGAGGCGTCGGCGGGTGGCGGCATGGTGATGGTGAAGATGGACGGCAAGAAGAACGTCACCGGCGTGAAGATCGATCCCGAAGTGACGGGCGACGTCGAGATGCTGCAGGATATGGTGATGGCGGCCTTCAACGAAGCGGCGAAAAAGGTGGATGACGCCACCCAGGAAAAGATGGGCGGTCTGCTGGGCGGCATGGGCCTCCCTCCCGGTCTCTTGTAACATCTTCCGCAGCCACTCAAGAACCACGCGTAACTTTCCATGCCCGACTTCGCCGAACCGCTCGCGCGTCTGATCCAGGAATTCAAGCGGCTGCCTGGCATCGGCCAAAAATCTGCCCAGCGCCTTGCATTTCATGTGTTGCGCACACCCCGTGAAGATGCCGGTCGCCTGGCACAAGCATTGCTCGACGTGAAAGACAACCTGGGCATCTGCGAAGCCTGCAACAACATCAGCGACGGAGAGATTTGCAATTATTGCCGCGATCCGCACCGCGATCATTCCGTAATCTGCGTGGTGGAGGAGCCGCATAACATTCTGCCGGTCGAGACCACGCGCCAGTTCACGGGACTGTATCACGTACTGCACGGGGCGATTTCACCACTGCGCGGCATTGGCCCGGAGCAACTGCGCATCACCAATCTGCTGGCGCGAGTGCAAGAGGGCGACGTGAAAGAGATGATCGTCGCGACCAATCCTACGGTCGAAGGCGAAGCGACGGCAGTTTATCTTTCACGGCTGATGAAGCCTCTAGGCGTGAAGGTGACGCGCATCGCGATGGGGATCCCGGTAGGGAGCGACCTGGAATTCGCCGACGAAGTGACGATGGGCAAGTCGCTGGAGAACCGGCGGGAGATGTAGGCTGTACAGAGCTTTGGGAGCCATCGACCAATAAAGATATGATGAGGCGACAAAGTTAGAGTAAGCGTCATCACGGAGGCATTGCTTGCTCCAATTTGAATGGGATCCATGGAAAGCGACGTATAACCTCCGCACACATCGGGTCTCATTTGAAGAAGCATCCACGGTTTTCGCCGATCCGCTGTCATTGACAATCCCTGATCCGGATAGTTCCTTCGATGAGGCTCGATTCATCACCCTGGGACGATCGGAGGTTGGCCGACTGCTGGTCGTAGTTCATACTGAAAGAGGCGAAGCGAATCGCCTAATCTCTGCCAGGCGCGCTACAAGGCAGGAAAGAACGAACTATGAAGAAATCATCGGCTAAACGTCGGAACGTTCCGATACGTTCCGAGTACGACTTTTCCAACGGCGTCCGGGGCAAATACGCCCAACGATTCCGCGAGGGAACAAACGTCGTCGTCCTTGCTCCGGAAGTCGCGGAAATGTTTCCCGACTCGGCAGCCGTGAATGACGCATTGAAGGCTCTCGTACAAATCGCAAAGCGAAGGCCGACATCGAAAACGCGCTGACGCCCAACCCGCCCAGTTACCATAGCAGCCCCAACCACGGTGGTAGAATCTTCTGTTGCATGACCGGGGTGAGGGTTCTCATTAAATGAACCTGGAAGGCATTCGCGTCTTGCTCGTCGAGGATAATCCTGGCGACGCACGCCTGTTCCTGGAATTGGTCCATGAAACCGGCGCCGGTTACCTCAAACTCGAGCATGTCGACCGCCTCGATGCGGCGCTCGCGCGCCTAAGCAGTGAGCATTTCGATGTCGTGCTGCTGGACCTCTCGCTCCCAGATGAGCAAGGGCTCAACACCCTGCTGCGAACGCATGCTCACGCTCCCAAGGTTCCTATCGTCATTCTCACCGGGCTGGACGATGAAGCGTTGGCCGTGAAGGCCGTCCGTGCCGGCGCCCAGGATTATCTGGTCAAAGGCCGGGTGGATGGCGATCTGCTGGTCCGGTCTATGCGCTACGCCACCGAACGATGGCGCGCCGTGGAAGCTTTGGAGCGCCGCGAAGAACACTACCGTTCGTTGATCGAGCACTCGCTCGATCTGATCAGCATTCTGAACGTCGACGGCACCATCCGCTACGTGAGTCCCTCGCACGAGCGGGTTCTCGGTTATCACCTGGACGAACTGGTAGGGCAGAACGTGTTTGCGTTCATCCATCCGGACGATCTTGGCGGTGTGAAGGAGTCATTCGTACGGGGAGACGGAGCAGCCTCCTCGGAATCTCGCTTCCGCCATAAAGATGGATCGTGGCGCATGCTCGAGTCTTTCGGGCGCAACTTGGCGCATGTGCCGGGCGTCTCCGGCCTGGTGGTCAATTCGCGCGACGTCACCGATCGCAAGCGCCTGGAAGAGCAGCTCCATCATTCCCAACGACTCGAAGCCGTCGGCCGGCTGGCCGGAGGCGTCGCTCACGACTTCAATAATCTGCTGATGGTCATCACCGGATATTCCCAGATGCTTCTGGATGGATTGCATGCCGGCGATCCAGTGCGCACAGATCTGGAGCAAGTGGTGAAGGCGTCCGAGCGCGCTACCGACCTTACGCGTCAATTGCTAGCCTTCAGCCGCCGTCAAGTGGTGCGTCCCGCAATTCTGAGCCTGAATGTCCTGGTGCAAGATATGGATCGCATGCTCAGGCGCGTGATCGGCGAGGACATCGAATTGATCGCGAGTTTTGCTCCCGACCTCAAGACCGTTCGTGCCGACCCTGGTCAGCTCGAACAGGTGGTTCTGAACGTCGCGGTGAATGCTCGTGACGCCATGCCCAATGGGGGCAAATTAACCCTGGAGACAGCCAACGTGCAGGTGACCGAGGAATTCGCGCGCGCACACGCGGCCCCAAAGATCGGCCACTACGCCATGCTCTCCATGCGCGACACCGGCTTCGGCATGGATGCCGAGGTGCTCACGCGATTGTTCGAGCCTTTTTTCACCACCAAAGAGAACGGCACCGGCCTCGGGCTTTCCACCAGCTATGGAATCATCAAGCAAAGCGGCGGCGACATCTGGGTGGACTCGAAACCCGGCCATGGCACCACTTTCCGCATCTATCTGCCGGTGGCGGAAGATGCGGTCGAGCCCGCAGAAGCACCGCGGGAAAGTCCTGCTCTGGGTGGGGCCGAGACGATCCTGCTGGTCGAGGATGAAGATGGAGTGCGGCGCGTGGTGGAGACTATGCTGAAGCGGCACGGCTACAACGTGCTTTCCTCTGCCTCCTGCGGCGATGCGATGTCGCTGGCCGAGCGCTATGCCGGCCCCATCCATCTGCTGATTACCGACGTCGTGATGCCGGGGATGAGCGGCCGGACTATGGCGGAAAGCTTGACCGCGCGGCGGCCCGAAACGAAGGTGCTCTATGTTTCCGGATACGGCGGCCCCCTGGAGTCCGACATATCCAGCGGCTTCCTGCAAAAGCCCTTCACCACCGAAGAACTGGCCCGCAAGATTCGTGCGCTTTTCCCCCCGGCATCTTAGAAACGAGCGTGTGGATTTGACCTTCGATTTCTATTCTTGCCGATTCACGTTTACGGCGCGAGATGCCATCTCTTTTCCAGCCGGAATGCCGGGAAACATCCTGCGTGGAACTTTAGGCAGCGTCCTTCGCAGGATCGCCTGCCTGCCGGAATGCCCGGGACACTTCGGCCGGGATGTGCGCGAATGCGAATGGCGGATGGATTGCGCCTATGCCCGAATATTCGAGCCGGCGGCGTTGGCGGGCGGACCGGGTGGAACCGGACTCAGCGGGCTCTCCGATTGGCCGCGTCCGTTCGTCTTACGAGCCGCTCATCTGGATCACCAAACCATCGCGGCAGGCCAGAATTTCTGGTTCGACATAAATCTGTTCGAAATGCGGCACCCTATTCTCGATTATTTCGATCGGACTTTTCGGCAATTGGCTGCCGAAGGGTTTGGGCCGGGCCGCGGCCGTGCGGACCTGCTCGCGGTCGAGCGTCTCGAGCCCATCTCCATTTCGCTCCAGGCTCCTCAGTCGGAACCCGGTCATATCCGCATCGTCTTTCGGGCACCGACTGAGTTAAAGCGCAATGAAGAACTCGTGACGCAGCCCGATTTCGGAACCTTGTTTGCTCGCGCGCGCGATCGTGTGAGCACCCTGCGCTCCCTCTATGGCGCGGGGCCGCTCGAAATCGATTTCCGTGCCCTGGGGGAGCGAGCCTTGGCTGTACGCATGACTCACTGCCAGGTACGCCACTTGGCGAGACACCGCCGCAGCAGCCGGACCGGCCGTTCACATGGCATTGGCGGATTTGTAGGCTGGGCCGAGTACCAAGGTGAGCTGAGCGAATTTCTTCCGATTCTTCAAGCCGCCCAGTGGACCGGCGTGGGCCGCCATTGCGTCTGGGGAAACGGCGAGTTGCGGGTCGAGATTCTTGACCACTTATAATGATTCGGTGGCCAACATCCCAATCGGAACCAAGGGCGAATCCTCGCTGGTTGTAACGCCCGAGGTTGCCATCAGTTTTTTGGGCGTTGACAGCGCACGCGTGCTCGGCACTCCCTTCCTGATCTGGCACCTGGAGCTGACGGCGCGTAATTCCGTCAAACCGTACCTGGACGAGGGCTACGACACGGTCGGCGCCAGGGTGGACGTGCGCCATCTGGCCGCCACCCCCTTGGGAATGCGGGTCACCTTTCGTAGCGAACTGACGGGGATTGAGGATCGCCGGCTATTGTTTCGTGTGGAAGCGTTCGATGAGAAGGATAAGATCAGCGAAGGTAATCATGAGCGGGCGATCATCCAGGTTGCCAAATTTGCAGCGCGGGTACAAGCAAAAAGCCTAAGAGGCTAAGTAACTTAGAGCGTATTCAGCCTTACATCCAGAAATCGCGCCGTTGGCTTCGTTTTATCGTATCCAAATCAGGATCGCGCGTATCTAAACTGGGTAGGTAAGGGAAGTACTTTAGAACTATGTGGGGATTGCCTTTTGATAGTACGGCTGGTACATTGTATGGAAGACCGTTAGTAACAGAGGCAATAGAACTGTACCCGGACCAGGGTTGAGGAGAGTCTTGAGATCATTTTTTATAGCGGTACTCGTTGGATTGGTTAGCATCGGCGTAACATCCGCCGAGCCAGCCAAGCCTCCGGTTCCCGAAGACGAGATCGTAAGTCGATATATGGATGCGAGCCAAGAGCAGCAAACCGCTTTGCGCGGCGGCTCTATGGAAGTAGACATCGACGCCCGTCTTCCCAAGCGGAAGTTGCACGGCACTCTGCACGCCCTGCGCAACATTTCCAAGCTGGGCCGGATCACTTATCACATGTTGGGTTTCAGCGGAGACAACACCGTGAAGACGGAGGTCATCGCCCGTTACCTCAGCGCGGAAGTACAAGCCGCTCAAGGCACTTCGAATCTCTCCATCACGCCGGAGAATTATAAATTCAAGTACAAAGGCACCGAGGATCTGGACGGTCGCGAGGCCTACGTTTTGCGCGTCACGCCTAGAGAGAAAAAGGTCGGACTATTCAAGGGCGAGTTGTGGCTAGACACCCAGACCTTCATGCCCGTGCGCGAGTCGGGCTCCTTCGTAAAAACGCCGTCGGTCTTCTTGAAGAAAGTTCAGTTCGTCCGGCATTACATGATGCAGAACGGCGTGTCCGTGCCACAGCGGACCGAGAGCAAGATCGAAGCGCGTTTCTTCGGCCAGGTGGAATTGGACATCAATTACCAGAATTTCTCCAAAGAGGCTGAGGCCGACGCGGCCACCGGCACGGCGAACGATCCGAAGTGATCCCGGCAATGATCGCCTGGGCTCACGGCAAGTGCGTCACCGAGCATCTACCTGATAAACTGACAATTTACCGTCCGCTTCCCTGTTCCGTGCTTTCCTAGAACAGGCGCGTTGAATTTTAGAGGGTCCATGAGAACGCTTTTCCTCAATCCGCCATCGTTCGAAGGCTTCGACGGGGGCGCCGGCTCGCGCTGGCCCGCTTCGCGCGAAATCGAATCCTATTGGTATCCGGTATGGCTGGCCTATCCGGCGGGAATGATCAAAGACAGCAAATTGGTGGATGCGCCGCCCCACAAGATCAGCATCGATCAGACGGTGGCTATGGCCAACGATTTCGAGCTGATGGTGCTCTTCACCTCCAGCCCCGGCCTCCACGTGGACATCAAGATCAGTGAAATGATGAAGGACGCCAATCCTAAGTTGAAGGTGGCGTTTGTCGGTCCGCCAGTCACCATCGAGCCGGAAAAATCTCTCCATGCGTCCAAAGCCATCGATTTCGTAGTGCGGCGCGAGTTCGATTATCAGATCGCGAATTACGCCAAAGGCACCCCGCTGGAAGAGCTCCCTGGCGTGAGTTATCGCAAGAACGGATCGATCGTCAATAATCCGGAAGGGGGCGTGATCGAGAATCTGGACGAGCTCCCCTGGGTCAGCAAGATTTACCACCGGGACCTCGATTTTCACAAATACAATGTTCCGTTCCTGCTGAATCCGTTTGTCTCGTTTTACACTACGCGCGGCTGTCCCGCGATGTGCACGTTCTGTTTGTGGCCGCAGACGCACTCCGGCCATCGCTGGAGGCTGCGCTCCTCGGACGATGTGGTAAATGAGTGCCGCTACGTTCTCGAGAATTTCCACGGCCTCAAAGAGATTTTCTTCGACGACGATACATTTAATTACCGAAAAGCGCGCGCCATCGAGCTTTCCAACAAACTCGGAGAGCTGAACTTCACCTGGAGCTGCACTTCGCGCGTCACCACCGATTACGAAACCCTGAAGGCCATGAAGGATGCAGGCTGCCGGCTGCTGATCGTCGGCTACGAATCGGGTGACGAGCAGATCCTGAAGAACATCAAGAAGGGCGCCACCATCGACATGGCCATGCGGTTCACCGAGAACTGCCACAAGCTCGGTCTGGTGATCCACGGCGATTTTATCGTCGGCCTTCCCGGCGAGACGCGCCAGACTC
>Ga0207664_10001787_pt1 | contig 14165 bp, 10 predicted proteins | sample LARL83metaG_FD_184349 | JGI IMG/M metagenome (GOLD analysis project Ga0207664, IMG submission 184349) | Corn, switchgrass and miscanthus rhizosphere microbial communities from Kellogg Biological Station, Michigan, USA - LAR L8-3 metaG... | ecosystem: Host-associated > Plants > Roots >...
TTCAGCTTCATCAGCACCAGGACTTTGAATACATCCACGTTCACGCCGCGCAATATGACCTTGACCGAAACCGTTTCGGCCTTACCGGCAAACTCCGCAAGCGAGCGCAATGCGCTCCCATCCAGGCGAGACACCGAAGAGAAATCAATGACTACCTCGCCTTGCGTGCGGTCCAGGGACTTCTGAATTTCCTGCAGGATTGAGGGCACGCTCTCCTTATCGACTTTCCGCAATACCGCGATAGTCATAACCACCTTTCGTTACGCAGTTATCAGTTGTGCTTCTGCCAGCTGAACCGCACCTCGCCCCTGATAAGCTCTTCGCAAGAGCTCGCTCAATTCGCTTACGAGCGGCATTCTGGGATTCGAACGGCCCGAGGGATCATCGAAAGCCGCCTTGACCAGGTCGGGAATCGCACGTTCGAATTCCTCTTTAGAAATGCCAAGTTCGGCGATCGATCGCGGGAACTGGAGTTTGTCGAGCAGCTGCTCGGTCGCCGCGATTAACTCGGCCACCTTCTCTTCCACCGTGTTGCCGCCGAGCGCCAGCAGGTCTGCCACCGCCGCGTACTTGTTATGAGCGACGTAGCCTTGGGTATACGGCGAAGGCATAAATTTGGCCGGGACGGCTGTGTTATAGGCCATCACATGCGGCAGCATCAGAGCATTCGCTCTCCCATGTGCCACGCCAAATCGCGCACCGAATGCGTGCGCCAATGCATGGTTGACGCCAACGGAGGCATTGGAAAACGCCATGGCGGCGATACAGGCTGCGTTGTGCATCATGCAGCGCGCTTCCTCGTTCTTCGGGTCTTCATACGCGATCAGCAGATACTTGAACACCAAGCGAATGGCTTGCATTGCATTTGCGTCGGTATAAGGCGATGCGTAGTTGGAGACGACAGCTTCGAGCGCATGGGTCAAGCAATCGATGCCCGTATCGGCAGTGAGCGTCTTTGGCATTGACATCACAAACTGAGGATCGACGATGGCTACGTCTGGGGTTAGCGAGTAGTCAGCCAGGGTGATCTTGCGCGCGCGTTCTTTATCAATGAGGACCGCAAATGGAGTCACTTCACTGCCGGTGCCGCTCGTCGTCGGGATCGCGATCAGCCTGGCGTGACTGATCTTGTCGGTCGGAAACTCCACAACGCGTTTGCGAAGGTCGAGGAAAGGCGCAGCTAGTTGCTCCAGGTCAGCCGCGGGGCATTCGTACTTCAGCTTCATGATCTTGGCGGCATCAATGACTGAGCCCCCGCCCAGCGCGATGATCTGATCCGCGTTATAGAACTTGAGCTTTTCGACTGCATCCAGCACCACCTTGCTCTCGGGCTCAGTGTCTGGAATGACTACCAGATGAACATGAGTGTCCGGTGAGATGTAACGGCGGACGACATCCACTTGCCCCATCCGCTCAAGGGCCGGGTTGGTGACGATGATGGTCGACCGCGATGGGAACTGGCCGACGTTCTCGACCGCATTCATGTTGAAGTAAATCTGATTGGGAATTCGGAACCACATGTGAGCTTGTGTCCTTCTCGCGACCCGCTTGATGTTGAGGTAGTGATAGATATTTACGTTGTCGGTAGTGCTGTTGCCGCCTGCCGTACCGCAGCCAAAGGACAAGGTAGGGACCAGATCGTTGTACACCGCTCCCAGCGCGCCGATCGCGCCTGGAGAATTGACGATGATGCGTCCGGCATTCATCACTTCGCTAAACTTGCGGATCACTTCGTCGTTGCGAGAGAAAATGACAGCGGTATGCCCCAGTCCACCCGTGTGGTTAACGCTCACACACACTCGGAGTGCTTCCTGAACGGATCTCGCCCGATAAACTGCGAGCACTGGAAATAGTTTTTCGACGGACAGCGGATGCTCCGGCCCGACTCCCTGAATCGGTGCCACCAGAAGCTTTGCGTGCGGTTTCACCGACATTCCTATGAACCGGGCGATCGTCGTAGCTTTTTGACCCACCGCCATCGGCTGCATGAATCCTGTATTCGGATCGATGACGGTTCGTGAGAGCAGTTGAGTCTCACTGTCGTTGCAGACATGCGCGCCGAGCTCCCTGAACTGCTGTAGCGCCGCATCGTAAACATCGTCATCGATCACGACGGTTTGCTCGGAGGCACAGATCGTCCCGTTATCGAAAGTCTTCGAGATGATGATGTCGACGATAGCTGCACTGAGATCAGCGCTCTTTTCCAGATAGACAGGCGTGTTTCCCGGGCCAACACCTAAGGCGGGCTTGCCGGAACTGTACGCCGCCTTTACTGCGCCGGGGCCGCCGGTGGCATCGATCAGCGCAATATCCTCGTGGTGCATGAGGTAGTCGTTGTCGCGAAGGGTGTGCGACTCGAGGCAAGAAAAGATTCCTTCTGGTGCGCCGTTTGCCACCGCCGCGTCGTACATCACCTTTACAGCTGCAGAGCAGCAAGCCCAGGCCTTTGGGTGCGGGCTGAAGATGACGGCGTTGCGCGTCTTGATCGCCATAATGCATTTGAAGAGAACCGTGGAAGTTGGATTGGTGATAGGCAGGAGAGAGAAAATGACGCCGATCGGTTCGGCTAGTTCAAGCAGGTTGCGCTCGGGAAACTCACGGATGATGCCGACGGTGCGCTTGTCCTTGACGTAGTTGTAGGCGAACTCCGTGGCCACCATGTTCTTGATGACCTTGTCTTCCAAAACGCCAATCTTGGTTTCTTCAACTGCAAGGCTGGCTAAACGATAGGCCTGATCGAGCCCGGCCAAGACCATCGGGGTCACGATGCGATCAACTTCTTCTTGAGTGAATTGGCTGAAAACGGCGGCCGCGCTTCGGGCTTGACTCACCAATTCATTCAGGTAAGCGGTTCTCTCTTCTTCTTGGGTCTTGACGCTCGAGGATGAACGGGTTCGCTCTTCCTGCGCTTCGGTTGCGATCATTACTGCCCTCCCACCTACAAAGAGGGCCCGTTACTTGCGGGAAGCATAGCTCTCACTGCATTCTCATGACGGGTGGCGGTGATGGCGGTTGGAATCTGTCTCTTTTACGCGTAGGCGATGGGGTTGCGTTCAAACCAATGCTCATCGCGCACTTTGCCAATCTGTCGGGCCGCTCCGCGAACTGCGCTTCGAGTCAGGCCCCGGTTTCCCCATGCAATGCCTACAAAAAAACCGATGGCCCCACCTATCGAAGCAGCCGCGAAGACCCGGCCTGCCGATCTGTTCCGTTGTGTCACACCCCCGAGCACGCCAACGCATGTGCCAATGGCGGCCGGTATCAATGCCTTGCAAACCGATTTGTTGAGATATGGAGTAAGAGGCCTTCCGTTAAGAAATGCTTCCCGGCCGGAACGGGAACCCTCAAGCCCGGCATGCAGAACGTTTCGGCCGTACTTCGCTTCGTACTTCAACCACTGGTGCGCAGTCATAACTACCTCTCGCCGACCGATTCGCTTTGTCGATGAATATTAGACGATTCCGGGGTTTCCAAATCTGTACAGGACATCACGTTTTACGGTGATTGAAATCACTCGCAAGAACAGTCTGAACGTCCGCTAATCGGCGTATTTTGGCGCTCTTGTGCTTGCGTAGCGTTTGTTTTACTCCACGGATCAATTTGCACAACTCCTGGAGCAAAAAGCGCGCCTGGCGGAACGCAGAAGAAATTTGTGATTGAAAAGGAGAAGGGTGCGACCAAAGCCGCACCCTTGAGAACGCCCGACACAACTCAACCAACTCTGCAGCATGTGAGCGTGGTCACATGCCTTACATCACCTGATACTTCCCAGTTTCGATCACTTTAGCTGCAATCTTCTCGCGTAACGCGATGGTATTGAGCGGTTCGTATTTAGATGTCCTGCGCAAAATGGCCATTTGAGACCGCAGCATGTCGCCTTCGGCGGAGGCCGCAATCACATTGCGCGCTGCATTTTCGATCCTCTCTATTGCCTCGGCCAGGTAGACCCTAGCCATTGCGATAGGAAGAGCGGCACGGGATTCTCCATTCTCCAGGGCTAGTTTTTGCGCCCGCAGAACCGCGGATTCCATGGCATAGGTGTCGATCACGATATTTGCAATCGCACCCATGATCTCTTGCTGATCTTGAATGCTCTGCATATATCTCTGGGTCGCAACGCCCGCTGCGAACAGGCCCATTTTTTTTGCCGAGGCGACCATTCTGCGCTCCTCGATCAGAAGACCTTCCGAAGGCTCGTCGCGAGTTCCGGCGATTACTTCGTCCATTAATTTCTTGATCGCCGGCATCAACGGAAGTTGCCCCGACATTGCTCGTTTCAGCAGGAAGCCGGTGATCACCAGTCGATTGATTTCGTTGGTGCCTTCGAAGATGCGGTTGATGCGTGCGTCCCGGTATGCGCGCTCCGCAGGGTACTCTTCGACGAATCCGTAGCCGCCGTAGATCTGCACGGTTTCATCGACGACATGGCCGATCAGTTCGGAACCCCAAACTTTCAAGATTGAGCACTCGACTGCGTACTCATCGATGACCTTTCTGACCTGCGCCATGTCGTGCTCATCACCGAGTTGTTCGATGGCGGCGTCCATCATGCCCACGGTCCGATAGGCCATGGCTTCTCCAGTGAAGATGCCGACAGCCATGTTCGCCAATTTCTCACGCACAAGGCCGAAATCGGCAATCGTCTTTCCAAAAGCCTTGCGTTGCTTGGCATAGGCGACTGCCTGCTCGAGAGAATTGCGAGCTCCACCGATACATCCCGCGCCGAGCTTGAACCGCCCGACGTTCAGAACGTTAAATGCAATGTGATGGCCTTTGCCGATTTCGCCCAGCGCATTTTCGACCGGCACCTTGCAGTCGCTCAGAATGAGCGGACAGGTGGAGGAACCGCGAATACCCATCTTGTGTTCTTCCGCGCCGACAGAAAAACCTGGGAACCCGCGCTCCACGATGAAGGCCGTGAATTTCTCGCCATCCACTTTGGCAAAAATGATGAACAGGTCGGCGAACCCGGCATTGGTGATCCACATCTTCTCGCCGTTGAGCAGGTAGTGTTTGCCGTCGGCGGAGAGCTTGGCCTTGGTGCGGCAATTGAGCGCGTCCGATCCAGAAGACGACTCCGAAAGGGCGTAAGCCCCGACGGTTTCTCCACTCGCGAGACCTGGGAGATATTTTTTCTTCTGGGCTTCGGTGCCGAAATAAACGATCGGCAGAGTACCGATGCAGGTATGCGCTCCCCAAGTGGTACTGAAGCCGCCGTACTTGGCGATGCGATCGGCAATGATAGCGGACGTTACTTTGTCCATTTGGGTGCCGCCGTACTCCTCGGGCACATCGACTCCGCTCAGGCCCAACTCGCCCGCCTTCCTCAACAGGTCTCGATTGATGCTGAACTCTTTTTGTTCCAGCTTCTCGATGTTGGGAACAATTTCCTTAGTCGCGAATTCCTCGGTGGTTTGCGCGATCAACTGGTGCTGTTCGCTGAAATCTTCGGGAGTGAAAATCTCGTTGGGGCTGCGTTCTTCAATCAGGAAACTACCGCCGGGCAGCATTTTTGCAGGCGTAGCAGTCACTGTAGCCATATCTCACCTCACTCGAACATGAATACGTTTGTGTTTTAGGAAATCGCGCTCTGCTGCGCGGTCCAATATTTCTTTTTCAGTTCACGTTTCAAAATCTTCCCCGTGCCAGTTTTCGGGAAGCTTTCCACGAATTCAACCGAGCGCGGACACTTGTAGTGAGCAAGCCGTACGCGACAGAATTCTATAAGTTCCGCTTCTGTTGCTTTTGCTCCAGGCCTCAAGACGACCAGCGCTTTCGGAATTTCTCCCCATTTTGCGTCGGGAGCGGGAACGACTGCCACTTCGTAGATTGCCGGATGCGCAGACAAAGTCCTTTCTACCTCCAGAGACGAGATGTTCTCGCCCCCGCTGACAATGATTTCTTTCATCCGGTCCACGATCTGGATGTAGTTCTCTGGGTCGACGGTGGCGACGTCTCCGGTGTGAAACCAGCCGTCACGCATGGCGGTCTGAGTTGCTTCGGGCTGTTTCCAGTAACCTTCCATGATGCCATCGCCGCGAGCGACCACCTCGCCGAACGTTCTGCCATCGTGCGGCACGTCGTTTCCATCCGCATCCAATACGCGCAATTCGACCCCTGGAACCGCATAGCCGGTCATCGCTTGCCGTTCGTGGCGCGACTCCCCTTCGCTCACCACGCTCGCCTTCATAGGGGATTTAGTGAGAACTGGGCATGTCTCCGTCAAACCGTAGCCGGAGATACATGCACAGCCCAGCGCCTCTTCCGCCATTTTGACCAGAGCAGGCGATGACGCTGCGCCCCCGAGCATGATCGTCTGCAAACTGCTCAGATCAAATTTCTGTCTCTCGGGAGAATGCACCAGAGCAGTGAGCATTGTGGGAACCATAGCGCAGGAAGTTACCTGCTCCCGCTCGATGAGACGAAATACTTCCGCGGGTACGAACTGATGCACCATCACATGGGTGCCCCCGACGGTGGTGATTGTATGCGCGGCTCCCCATCCATTGGCATGGAAGAGTGGCACAGTATGGAGAAGCACCGACGTGCAGCAGCAGTCTCGCAGAGTAACCGGAGACGTCTGGCTGGCTGTGATCACCGACAAGGCATGGAGGTAGACGTTGCGGTGCGTGAGCATCACGCCTTTCGGGCGATCGCTGGAGCCGCTGGTATAAAACAGTTCAGCAACGGAATCTTCATCAACTTGCGCGAAGTCGCACTCGAATGGGGGATGAGTCGCAAGCAAGCTGTCGTAGTTTTGCGGCACCTGCCATTTTTCGGTGGGCTGCCCATCGAGCATTACCCAGCTCTCGACCGGCGGCGCAACACTTCGAAGTCCCTCCACCAGCGGTGAGAACATGGATTCAAAGAAAAGAAACCTGGCCTTCGCGTCATTCAAGACATAAGCCAGCTCGGGCGGACTCAGACGAATGTTCAGTGGAAGCAGAACACAGCCTGCTTCGAGAACACCGTAATAGGCTTCCAGAAGGCGGTGACAATTGGTGCTGAGGAAAGCGATGCGGTCCCCGGGTTTGGCCGATCTGGCCAGAAGAGCTCCCGCCAAGCGGGATGCCCGCTCAGCAAATTGTGAATATGTGAAACGCTGATCACCACAGATGACGCCGACCTTGTCTGGAAATTGCTCACGCGCGTAACGCAGGAAACGGATGGGAGTGAGAGGGACTTTCATACGCGCCTCCGCAATATGTTCTCATGCCGCGCCATCGCTGTTGGTATCCGTGCTGATGATTGCACAGGCAGGAGGCGGCGTTATCGTTCGATGACGGAGTTCGCACGGAAAGGGCATAGCCTCATCGTCCCCTGCTCCTGGCGGAGAACCTTCAGTGCAAGGCGGTTACCTTACACTGCCTGAAGGCGCGAGTCAGCTTCATCGCACGTCGTGCGGGTTTCCCCGCGAGGCTATGCCCTTCCCGATATTGCTAGGCAACAGCTGCTGCCGCCTTATTCGTCCGCGTCGCTGGCCGCTTCCCCGGCCGGGTTGCCTTGTGCTCCCCGGTCGGTTTGACGACGGCGTCCATCAGAGCCCGCTGGGCGTCCACATAGCTCTTCACGCCTTCCCGCGTAAGTTCAGCCAATGGAACAAACGGGAACGGCCGAATCAACTCGAATGTCTTCCCTGCCGTCTTCACGTTGGCATTCATCTGTTTGCCGGCGATGTCGACGAGTTTCTTCTGGGCTTCAATGAATGATTCGGTTGCCTGCCGCGCCAGGTCAGCGAGTTCTGCCTTCTTCAGCTTCTTGGCCTCGCCCTTCTTTCCGCCGGTCGCTTTGGCAGCCTCGTCCACGATCACGTCCAGGAACTCCTTTTGGGCTTTGACGAAGGTCTCTAAGCCTTCGCGCGCCAAATCGACAACATGCTCCGGCTGATACGGCTTACCGGCCTTGGCGGCTTCAACCCAAACATGGGTCTGCTTGCCTGCTATCCTCAGGAACTCTTCTTGCATGTTAATAAACGTCTCAACCGTGCGTTCTAGCAGGTCGGTCAAGACATATGCCGCCGGGACGGTCCCCAGGCGCTCTTTGACCCCAGCCATCAGAATTTCGTTCTGCTCCTTGCCCAGTTTGAGGAGTACCTTCTGGCCTTCGATGAAGTTGTTGACGCCCTCTCCGGCGATGTCGCTGAGGATGGCGGTGGGAGAATGGTCGGGATCGGTGAGTTGCTGCCGCACGGCTTGCATAATGGCGGCATTCTGCTTCATGGCAAGATCAAGGAGGATGCGCTGCGTGGCAAAGAACCCTTGCACCCCTTGCTGCGCCCAACCCGACAGGATGGATACAAAAGACGACTCCCGGTGTTGGGCTCGGGAGTTCTCGCTCTTTATAGTTGCTGGCATATGACGCCTCCAAAATTGCTGCACTGCAGCATTCGGGTAAAATATAGGCTTGTATGAGATTTATGTCAACAACTATAATCTGTTTGTGCAGCGCAACATAGGCGCAACCTTGACCGCAGGATTCTTGTCATTTCCGTTGGCTTGGGAGCGGTAGCGCCATTGCTTGGTTAGAAAAAATGCCATCCATCGTGATCAAAAAATACGGCAACCGGCGCCTTTATGACACCACTGGCAGCCGTTACCTCAACCTGGAAGATATTGCCGCACTGATTCGCCAAGGTAACGAGGTGAAGGTTGTGGACGCAAAAACGGGCCAGGATCTTACCCGCGTCACCCTGACCCAGATCATCACCGAAGACGCCAAGGACAAGCCCACCGGCCTGCCTCTGGAACTCTTGCGCCAGCTCATCATCGCCTCCGACGAAGTGCGGCAGGAATTCATCATGTGGTATCTGAAATCCGCGTTCGACACCTACGCCAAAGTGCAGGACGCGGTCCAGAACCGGCTGGGAGAAGTGCAGTCGGCCATTTTGTCGCCGGTTGATCTAATGCGGAGGTTCCTGGGCGGGGCCCCGCCAGCCTCCCCGGCTGCGAAACCGCCGGAAGCCGAAGTCGAAGCCTTGCGCAAACGTGTAGCTGAATTGGAGAAGAAGCTCCAGAAAGGCCCTCGAACGAAAAAAGGAACATCGAAGAAGCGCTAACCGAATCGATTGGCTTGCGCTTGTGCGTATAAAAACCTCACGATTCCCGCATGAAGCGCTGAACGCACTGGTTTGTGGGACAAATCTTCACACCTCGCCGGAATCCAAACTATAGAGTCGGGAATATCTATTAAGGTATAATCCTCGGCGGAAAGCGTTTGCCCGCTGCGCTCGCGTTGGCTCAAGAATGCGTGGTTTCAAGGGCAAGTTCAGGGGAAAATTGCGCACACAAAGAAGGGCAGCCTACCCGACAAATCACCGTCCGCGTAAGCAAACGCACCGGCCGCATCCTGAAGTGGACACGCCTCTTTGGTCAGAGGTGCTTTGCGCCGCAGAGATTCTCTTGCTCCACGCGACCCCGGTTTACTACGGCTTCGGCGTGCCCCAGGGGGACGGTTCTGCGGTAGTCATTATTCCCGGTTTCCTTGGCACCGATCTTTATCTGATGGAGCTGCACGGCTGGTTGGGCCGCATCGGATATCGGCCTTATTTCTCGGGAATTGGCCTCAACGCTGACTGTCCGAACCTCTTGATTCAGCGCCATCTCAACGAAACTCTCGAAAAGGCGTTGCGCGAAACCAAACGCAAGGTCCACTTGATCGGCCATAGTCTGGGCGGGGTCATTGCGCGCTCCGTTGCTGGACAGAGACCCAAAGATGTGGCTTCCATCATTACTCTCGCATCCCCGATTCGTGGCACGATAGCGAATCGGGCCATTGTTCATGCTGCGGAAGCGGTCCGCCTGCGCATCTTGCAAGAACATGGTCAGGGAGTTTTGCCGAATTGTTACACCGGAGCCTGCACCTGCCGGTTTGTGGACCACGCCCGGCGAGAAGTTCCGGATTCCATGATTCAGACCGCGATTTATACCAAGCACGACGGCATCGTAGACTGGCGGTATTGCATGACTAAGAATGAGGGGGACGACTTCGAAGTTGCCGGAACCCACATTGGCATGGCGTTCAACGCGACGGCATACTCCATCGTCGCCGAACGGCTCGCCTTGGCACATTCCTCGGAGTAGGTTCTCCTCAGCCTGTAGGGCAGTTCCCTGCCATCTCCAAAACAGCGCCGTCTTTTGTCTCTAATTCTTCTACCTTGCCGGTTGCGCCTTTCAGGCGAATCACTGCGCTGGCCAGGCTGTTGTTAGTCACATCGAATGTTCCGGAGCAGTCGGTTTTGGTGTACGGCAAGCGATGAAGGCTTGACCCCGAGCCATCAAAAGACGCGTCAACCGCCACGCCCCTGTTTCCTTTACAAGAAAGGTTCCATGCAAAGGATTCAAGGTTGCTGGTTTCGCGGAATCTCCTGAATACATAACGATTGCTCTCGTGCCAAAGCACAGCCTTGCGAAACACCAATCCGAAAGGCATGTCGTAAGTTAGCGCTTCGAAGGTGGTCGCGGAGCCGTTCGGACGCGAAAAATACGCGTGCGCCCATTTCCAGAAACCACGATGTCGGTAGCCGCAGTTATGTCCCTGCAGTCCGAACCCGAGTGGATCACCGGAGACCCGGTCGCCATCGAGAACGACCTCCCCGGAAAACCTCGCATTGGAATGGGGCGTGCGCGAGAAGCCAATCCATCCCTTGTTGCTCATAGTGACGCGGAATGTGGAGCGAAATTCCAAATCCCACCCGATCTGGTGGCCGTCGACCTCTAGCATTCCCTTGCAGGAGTTCTGTTTGATCTCATTCTTGCCTACGCGAAAATAGAAGCCCGAGTCTCCTCGCCCACTCAGTTCTAGATTCTTCGTCGAAAATCCCTGGATGAAGGTTTGCGGCTTAGCATTGCGCGGAAACCATGTTGCCCAGACCTGCACCGGCAGGGCGCGCGAATCTGCCGAGCAGCCGTCGCGTCCGGGATTGGTCAGCAGATAGCGAAGCCACCATGCGCCAGCGCCCTCCGGCAGGCCAAAGCGGACAAACCATACCTCATAACGCCGGCGAACCGACAGCGATGCATAAACTTCATTCAAAGTCTGCATGGGTTTCAGTACTCCGCGCGAATGATACTCTCGCGGCGCACGGTGTGCTGTGATTTGGGTCATATGGCGCGAGACATAACCGACGCGTAAAATTCGTTTTGCAATGACAGATGTCGAGATTGCCGCCCGCACAATCGTATCGGTGAATCCTGCGACCGGCGAGACGCTGCGACAAATGGCTTGCGCCACGGACCAGGACGTTCGCGATGCAGTGGCGCGAGCACGCGCTGCGCAGCCGGCCTGGTTCGCGCTGGGACTGAGCCAACGCACAAAAGTACTGAAGGAATTCCAATTCCTTCTGCACGAAAAAAAGTCCGAAATTGCTGCTGCACTAACTCGCGAAGCCGGAAAGCCGTATGCGGAAGCACTCACGACAGAAGTGCTCGTCGTCCTGGACAGCGCCCGCTTTTACATCGAGAATGCCCATTCCCTGCTCCGGGATGAGCGCCTCTCCCATGGCAATCTCGCCATGAAGACGAAATCTGGGCGTATCGTGCGCGAGCCCTATGGCGTGATCGGAATTATTTCCCCATGGAACTATCCGTTGTCCACGCCCGCAACGGAAAGCCTGGCTGCGCTGGTCGCTGGAAATGCAGTGGTGGTAAAACCATCCGAATTCACCAGCTTGATTGCGCTGGAACTGGCTGCGTTGTTCCATTCCGCTGGCGTTCCAAAAGATGTTTTCCAAGTGGTGGTGGGAGACGGCAGCACCGGAGCCGCATTGCTCAATTCCGAGATCGACAAGCTGGTTTTCACAGGCAGCATCGCGACGGGCAAGCGGATTGGCAAAGCCGCAGGGGAGCGTTTGCTTCCCGTGGTGCTCGAGCTGGGCGGAAAAGATCCAATGGTGGTACTGGATGATGCCGATATCGACGTGGCATCCAGTGGAGCGGTTTGGGGCGCATTCATGAATGCCGGCCAGACGTGCCTTTCGGTAGAGCGCTGCTATGTGCATCAGAGTATTCTCGAACCGTTTGTTGCGGCCTGCGTGAGTAAAACCAATCAACTGCGTCTAGGCAATGGGATGGAGTCACAAACCGATATGGGGCCGATGATCCACGAGCGCCAGCTTCGCATCGTGGAACAGCAAGTCGAGGACGCCAGGGCGCACGGCGCACGCGTGCTGACCGGCGGAAAGCGATTGCCCGAACTCGGTCCCAACTTTTATGCGCCGACGGTGCTCACCGATGTAACTCACGAAATGCGGGTTATGCAGGAAGAGACGTTTGGCCCGGTGTTGCCGATCATGGCGTTCAACACCGACGAAGAAGCAGTCGAGCTTGCGAACGATTCCGAATTCGGCCTCGCCGCCAGCGTTTGGACGCGGCATACCCGTCGTGGCCAAGCTCTAGCGCGCCGCCTTCACGCGGGCACCGTGCAGATTAACGACGCGGTGTCGTGTTTCGGCATCAGTGAAGCACCGCATGGGGGCGTGAAATCAAGCGGGATTGGCCGCACCCACGGGCGTTTCGGCCTGGATGAAATGGTACGCATCAAGTACGTTGCCGACGACCGGTTACCATGGATGAAGAAGGTGTGGTGGTACGGCTACGGCGCGCAGTTCGCACGACAGATCGAAGGACTGGTGGATCTGCAATTTGCCCGGCGAATCTCGCAACGCCTGCGCGGCGCGATCGGTTCCGCTGGTTCTTTGGTTCGTAAACGATTGTAGGACCTGTAAATTTTCGGTCGGTGCTGTTTTAAACGTCTCCGCTGAAGTACAAGCGAGAATTCTCTTCCCATGACGCGGCAGAACGCTTCTTACAAAACAGAAACAGCGACAAAAATCGTTTGCGCTGGCCTCGTATTGCATGGCAACATGTCACTGCTTCCCCCCATTTTCAGGTTGATGTAGCCCTTTAAATCTTCGGGAAACATTCATGTCGGAATTGGAGGCGTGTGTGTCACGTGCACGGAATCTTCTCATCTGTCTGTTGGTCCTCAATGCGCCGACATTTGCTTGGAACAACGAAGGCCACATGGCGGTTGCCTACGTTGCCTATCAGCATTTAAACCCGGCCACCAAAGCTCGGGTAAACCATCTGTTGCAGCTGAACCCGGACTATGGCCGCTGGAAGGCCGCGGTGCCGAACGGTACTTCGGCTGCGAGGCGGAACATGCTGATTTTCATGATGGCTGCGACCTGGCCGGACTACATCAAGCACAAAGCAGGTTACAGCGACGATGGAAGCAAAGGCGGCGATCGCCCGGACGGCGCTACCTCCTTGCAGAACATCGGGTATTCCGATCATCTTCACCACAAGTACTGGCATTTCGTGGACACGCCATTCTCAACCGATGGCACGGCGCTTCCTGCTCTGCCGACGCCGAACGTGCAGACGCAAATCACTGCATTCCGTGCGGTATTGGCCTCCCACGATCCAGACGCGAAGAAGTCGTACGACTTGGTGTGGTTGGAGCACCTGGTGGGCGATATTCATCAGCCACTGCACGCAGCCACCCGGGTCAGCGGCACGAATCCTCAGGGTGACCACGGCGGCAACCTGGTGACGTTGTGTTCCCCACCGTGCAAGCAGGAACTGCATGCCTTTTGGGACGATCTGCTGGGAACAAGTTCCAAAGCGAGCAGCGCAGCTACGGTGGGACGCAACCTGCCAACGCCCGATGCCACTCTGGCCGCAAAAAACGACGCAGCGGCTTGGGTTGCCGAAAGCTTCGACGCGGCCAAGCAAACTGTCTATGCGACGCCTGTCGCGAGTGGCGATGGACCGTTTACCTTGACGCCCGCGTATAAAGCCGCCGCAAAAAAAGTGGCGCGTCAACGCGTGGCATTAGCGGGGGTGCGCTTGGCGAATTTGCTAAACGATGAACTGAAATAAGAAGGTTTATGGAATTCGTTTGGCTGCCTGGTTCATGCCGTTCTGGTGCAGGATGAGTCCAGTCGCTTTCCCTTGCACGTCGGTTTCGAACGTGATCTGCGCATCTACGATCTTCAGGAAGTAATCGCGTTCGCCCTCGGGAAAAATCTCCAGTTTGGGTTGCCCAGTCGCTTGCACGAACAGTTGCGTTCCTTCGCGAGTGACGGTCAGGATGAAATTCGGCGCGAGCTGGTATTGCCCGATATATCCGTCGAATATTTTGAGATCAACAGCAACCTGCTTGTG
>Ga0207664_10001789_pt1 | contig 14160 bp, 11 predicted proteins | sample LARL83metaG_FD_184349 | JGI IMG/M metagenome (GOLD analysis project Ga0207664, IMG submission 184349) | Corn, switchgrass and miscanthus rhizosphere microbial communities from Kellogg Biological Station, Michigan, USA - LAR L8-3 metaG... | ecosystem: Host-associated > Plants > Roots >...
GCTCGGCGATGATCCAGATGTCGTCGCGGGCGCCCGCCGGCGGCTCGATGGCCTTGCGTACCCGTTGCACGCGACGCTCGCTGCTGGTGACGGTGCCCTCGGACTCGCACCAGGACGCGGTGCCGGGCAGCACCACGTCGGCGACCTTGGCGGTGTCGGTCAGCACGATGTCCTGCACCACCAGGCAGTCGAGGCCCTCGAGCATCTTGCGGGTGTGCAGCGTGTCCGCCTCGGAGTTCATCGGGTTCTCGCCGATGCAGTAGGCCGTCGTCAGTTCGCCGCGCGCCATCGCGTCGAACATCTCCGACAGGTGCCAGCCTTTCTTGGCGGGGATCGTGACACCGTACTTCTCCCCGAACCGGCGGCGGGCGTCGTGGTCGAGCTCGATGTCCTGGAAGCCGGTCAGCTTGTTCGGGATGGCGCCCATGTCCCCGCCGCCCTGGACGTTGTTCTGGCCGCGCAGCGGCACCAGGCCCGAGCCGTACCGGCCGACGTGCCCGGTGAGCAGGGACAGGTTGATCAGCGCGAGCACGTTGTCGGCGGCGTTGTGGTGCTCGGTGATGCCGAGCGTCCAGCAGATCTGCGCGCGGTCCGCCCTGGCGTAGTCGTGCGCGAGCTGCCTGATCAGTTCTTGCGGCACGCCGGAGTCCCGCTCGGCCCGCTCCAGGGTGTAGTCCGCGACGAACGCCTTGTACTCCTCGAAGTTCACCGTCGCGCGCCTGATGAACTCCTCGTTGACCAGGCCGGCCGCGATGATCTCGTTGCCGATCGCGTTGGCGAGCGAGATGTCGGACCCGACGTGGATGCCAAGCCAGGCGTCCGCCCACTTGGCCGTGGGCGACAGCCGCGGGTCGACGCCGTACAGCTTCGCGCCGTTACGCACGCCCTTGAGGACGTGATGAAAGAAGATCGGGTGCGCTTCGCGCGCGTTCGAACCCCACATGATGATGAGGTCCGCGTCTTCCGCGTCCCGGTAGGAGCAGGTGCCGCCACCCGCTCCGAAAACTGCCGCCAGACCGACGACACTGGGGGCGTGTCAAGTACGGTTACACGAGTCGATGTTGTTCGAGGCCATCGCCTGACGGGTGAACCGCTGCGCGGCGTAGTTCATCTCGTTGGACGCCTTGGAGCAGCTGAAGACGCCGAACGTCTTCGTGGCGTCGTGGTCGCGCGCCCGCGCGAAGCCCGCGGCGGCCCGGTCGAGCGCCTCGTCCCAGGTCGCGGGGCGAAGTTCCCCGTTCTCCCGGACGAGCGGCTCGGTCAGCCGCAGCAGCTTGCCAGGATCCGTTTTCTGCTTGCCCAAAGGTCGCGCACCTCCGTCAATATCACCGGCGATTTCTACGCTACTCCTGGACAAATCGGGTAGCCATATCGCGGTGCGATCGATTGTGGACGGCCCAACGGCCATCTTCCCGCCTTGTCGTCCGCCACAACGGGCGGCGTGCCGTTCCCGGCCGCCAACCGGCATCGCCTCCGGCGTGGACGGCCGGCGGCTTAGCGGAGCCGGCCGCCTCGGTCACATAACGGGCTTGCCCAGGAACGCAGCAGGTTCTTGCGCCAGACGAGGATGGTGTACGCCTGGTAGTGATACGTCCTCGCCGGCTGGCCGAAGGTCGCTACCGCTTGCCGCAGCGTCACGCCTGGGTCATCGGCGAGTACGAGGAAGTTCGCCTGGTGCGTGGCCGGATCGGACAGGCGCGTGTCCGATTCCCAGCGGATGGGACCTAGCCGGGCACTACCGGGGATGCCGGACACCGCGGCCATGGTGACGGCGCCGCCACTGTCGAGGGTCACGCTAGTCGCGTCCCAGTACGGCGCCAGGCCCTCCCGCAGGCCGTGGTCCGTCAGCCAGGCGGCCAGGGACGCGCTGGCCGGCGGGACCTGCGGCTGGACGGCGGCGTAGCCGAGCATCGCGCAGTAGCAGGCGATCACCGCCGCCAGTGACCCGCGCAGCACGGCTCGGGCCGGGCCGGCGGCGCCCAGCACCGCCTCGGCCAGCGGGCCGCCGAACTGACGGCCCGCCAGCGCCGCGGCCACCGCCAGCACCGGGGCGACTTCCCTGCCCACGGCGACGTCTCCCGCCCGGTACACGGCGAAGAAAACGGCGAGGTTCGCTACGATCATGGCCACCATCAGGCCGGGCACGAGATCCTCCGGCCCCATCGCGGGGCCAGCCAGCGTACGGAACAGCCGCCGGGCGGCCGCCGCCACCGCCGCGATGACGACCGCGACCCCAAGCAGGTGGATCAGGGCGAAGGCGACCTCGGGCCCGCTTTGCAGGTGACCCGGCACGCCGCCGGTGACAGTGGCCCACCGGTCCGAATAGTTTCCCGGATCCGCGCCGAAGAGGGCCAGGACGCCGCGAACGTCGTTGGTGAGGCCCGCGAGTAGCCCCGACGTGGTCTCCTGAGTAAGCAGGTTGACGTTGAACCCGCCGAGGGCGGTCACCAGCGTGCTGATCGCGCGCGCCGCGGCCACCGCCAGCGCGGCGGCGGCGGCCAGCGAGAACTCGAACCACAGGCCGCGCAGCGTGCCGCCCCGGCGCAGCGCCAGGAACATGCGGGTAATCAGCAACGCCAGCAGGGGGCCGACCGCGGCGACGAGGAAGAGCGGGTCACCCAGCAGCCCCCAGGTGAGCAGCACCGCGGTCAGCACGGGCACCCACCACCGCCTGGGCGCCAGGTCGAGCAGCAGCAGGACCGCCAGCACGGGCACGCCGGTGCCCACGTGGTCCGGCTCCAGCAGGACGATGTAGGCGCCCTGGCCCGGCTCGGGCGCGAGCAGGATCAGCGCGGCCAGCAGCGCCCGGCCCGCCGCTTCCGCGCCCGTCACCCGGCCGCGCGCCGCGAACGCGGCCAGCAGCACCAGCAGCGTGTAGGTGACCGCCGCGCAGACGTGCACCACCTCCGGGCGCAGCCCGGCCACCGCACTCACCAGCGCGTACTGCGGCAGCTCCGTCGTCCAGACCGAGAAGTCCGTGACCCACCAGCCGTGCAGCAGCACGTTGCCGTGGAGCATGTCCCACCCCTGCAGGGCAATCCCGGCCCCGTCGGAGTTCACCCGGGTGGTCCCCGCGATCCGCAGGTAGCACAACAGCAAGGCGGCCACGGCCAGCGCCGCGCCACCAGCCCACCATGCCCGGGCCCGGACCTGGCGCGCACGCGGCGCGATCTGGATGCTGGGGTCTCGCCCCGTCAGAACATGCACGCTGCAACATAACCGCAGATCGGTCAATTACCATCAAATCGGTCAAAACTCTAACCGGGCTGCAACGTCCGGGACACAGCGAAGGTCTCGAACGAGCCTGGGGAACCTCGGTAGCCGCGAAGGCCGGCCGAAGTACCCGCCCGCCGACCTTTCCGTCAGCCTCCCGTGTCGGCGGGCATGAAGAAGACGGTGTCGCCCTGGGCCAGCGGAGCCAGCGGGTCGCGGGTGATCTGGTCGCCGTTCAGCGCGGCGGTCACGTGCCGGTCAAGCGGCAGCCCGACGGCGTCCGCGGCCGCCTGCACCGTCGCCGCCCGCACCGGTCGCGGTGCGCCCGGCCGGCCGGCCTTGACCAGCGCGCCGAACAGCTGGACGGTCACCTCGGGCGCCGGGCGCCGGCGAGCCTGGGCGTAGTCCTCGGGCGTGTTGACGTTCAGCACCGAGTCCAGGTCCGGGTCGAGCGCGGCGAGCACCGGGTCGGTCAGCAGCTGGCTGTCGTCGAGCCGGGTGACGGCGCACTCGGCGAACAGGAACGCGGGGCGCAGCCGGCCGGACTTCACGAGGCGCTCGGCGAGCCCGGCCAGGCCGGTCCGGTAGGCGGCGGCCAGCGGCTGCGGGTAGCCGCGGGCGACCGGCAGCGCCACGTCAGGGGCGTCGGTGTCCGGGGTGTCAATCACCCGCAGCACCCGCCGGATGAAGGCGGGGTGCAGGAACGGCAGGTCGGTGGAGGTGACGAACACGGCCTCGGCCTGCCCGGCGAGCGCGGCGAGGCCGGCCGCGATCCCCTGGACCGGTCCCTTGCCTTCCCGCGGGTCGTCGACCACGGTCACGGGCCCCGGCAGCTCCGGCAGGTCCTGGCCGACGGCGCGGACGACCACCACCGGTCCGCCCGTCGCGCGGGCGACGATGCCGACGGTCCTGCGCAGCAGCGTCGACCCGTGCCATTCCAGTGCCGCCTTGGGCGTGCCCATCCGGGAAGACCGCCCGCCGGCCAGCACTACTGCGCCAGACACCACGCTTGCATCGTAGGTCAGTTCCGGGCAAGGACTACGATGGCTGCCGGGCCCGCGGCGGGCTTGCCTGACCCGGACAGATAGCGGGGCGAGGATGAGCGAGCACCTGGAGATCGAGCAGAAGTTCGATGTCGACCCGGGCTTCGAGCGGCCGTCTTTCGCGGGCCTCGCCGGCGTTACCGCGGCCGAGCCGGTCCTGCACCACCTGTCCGCCACGTACTTCGACACCGCCGACGGCCGGCTCGCCGCCAGCAAGGTCACGCTGCGGCGGCGCTCCGGCGGCACCGACGAGGGCTGGCACCTGAAGCTGCCCGCCGAGGCCGGCGCCCGCCGTGAGGTGCACGCGCCGCTCGGCACGGCCGAGCGCGAGGTGCCTGAGGAACTCGCCGCCCGGGTGGCCGAGGTCACCGGCGGCCAGCCCCTCGCCCCGATTGCCACCCTCGACACAGAACGAACGGTGGTTACCCTGCACTCCGCCGAGGGCCGGGTCGTGGCGGAGGTGGCCGACGACCTGGTGACCGCGCGCCGGCTGCCTGCCGACGGCGGGGCGGGCGGGACGGACGGGGCGGGAGGCGAGGGCGGCAAAGTACTGCGCTGGCGGGAGGTCGAGGTCGAGGTGCCCGTCGCGGACCCGGCGCTGCAGCGGGCCGCGGCCGACGTCTTGCTCACGGCCGGCGCCCGCCCAGCCGGGCACGGGTCCAAGCTCGCCCGGCTGCTCGACGCTTGATCTGCCCCCTTTACCCCCTTTGCCCGCCCATGAGCGGGAATCGCGGCTGCTCACAGCACTTGTCGCGGATTCTCAGAGGAAATCCATACGAAATTCTGGGGTACCAAGCCCGGCGTCATTGCCATTCTGGTGGGGAGTCTGTTTACCCAGCGTCTACTAGTGAGCGATTGATCATGCTTGATGAGCCGAGGAACGAGGCGGGCAGCGGCGCCGCCACCGCTCAGGCCGCCCCCAACGGCCAGGCGGCCGCGGCCCTCGGGCACGGTGCGGGCACGCAGCATGCGGACGGCACCCCGGTCCGGGTGCTCGTGGTGGACGACGAGCCGAGCCTCGCGGAGCTATTGTCCAGCGTGCTGCGTTACGAGGGCTGGTCCGTGCGGACCGCCGGCAGCGGCGCGGAGGCGGTTAAGTCCGGCCGGGACTTCCGACCGGACGCGGTCGTGCTCGACATCATGCTCCCGGACTTCGACGGGGTCGAGGTCATGCGGCGGCTGCGCGCCGAGCTGCCCGGTATCTGCGTGCTGTTCCTCACCGCCAGGGACGCGGTGGAGGACCGGGTGGCCGGGCTCACCGCCGGCGGCGACGACTACGTCACCAAGCCGTTCAGCCTGGAGGAGGTCCTCGCCCGGCTGCGGGGCCTGCTGCGCCGGGCGAACCTCGCCCGTACCGCGAGCGGCGAGGGCGCGCTCGTCGTCTCGGACCTGACGATGGACGAGGACGCCCGCGAAGTCCGCCGCGGCGGCGAGCTCATCGACCTGACCGCAACCGAGTTCGAGCTGCTGCGGTTCCTGATGCGCAACCCGCGCCGGGTGCTGTCCAAGGCCCAGATCCTGGACCGGGTGTGGAACTACGACTTCGGCGGGCAGGCGCACGTGGTCGAGCTCTACATCAGCTACCTGCGCAAGAAGATCGACGCGGGCCGGGAGCCGCTCATCCACACGGTCCGCGGCGTCGGCTACGTCCTCAAGCCGGCTGGGTGATCGCCACGGCAGCCAAGCCAACCCGGCCCACCCGTCATCGCGCGGCCAGGCGGCGCCCGCGCAGGCTGATGCCCGCCACCTTGCGCGGCCGGCTGATCGCCGGCCTGGTCGCGCTGCTCGCCATCGCCTGCGCCACCGTCGGCCTGGTGACCTACATCGCCGCGCAGAAAGCGCTGTCCGGCGCGCTGAACAACGAGCTGAACACCGCGACCAACCTCGCGTACACCTGCTGGGAAAACCAGTTCCACGCCAACAACGATGGCGACGGGCAAGACAACAGCGACAGCCCGGCCCCCAACTCAGGCGGGAGCGCCTCGGGCGGGACCGACAGCCCGTTCAATCAGGTCATCTCCGATAACTGCCCCGGGCTCGGCGAGCACACCTTCGTCGCGCACGACTACAACGGCCACTGGCTGACCGCGCTCGTTGGCAACGACGAGTTCAAGCTGACCGCCGCCGAACAGGTCAGCCTGAGCACCGTCACCGCGGGGCACGCCCCGCCGGCCCGCTCCGCCGGCTCGGGGCCCGACTCCGGCGACTCGGGGCCAGACACCCCCCGCTACACCCGCTACCTCAGCGGCGCGCAGGGCACGTACCTGCTCACCGCGATCAAGGACCCCGACCACGACGGCTCGACCTACATCACCGGGCTCCCGCTGATCACCATGCACGACCAGCTCCGCGACATCGCTATCGCCGAGGCGATTGTTTTCGGCGCCGTCCTGACGTTCGCCGGCGTGCTCGGCATGTTCTGGGTCCGGTTCTCGCTCCGCCCGCTGCGCCGGGTAGCGACCACCGCCTCGCAGGTCGCCGACCTGCCGCTCGAGTCGGGCGTGGTGTCGCTGCCCGCCGGGGTGCCGGACACCGACCCGGACACCGAGACCGGCCAGGTGGGGCTCGCCTTCAACCGCATGCTCGGGCACGTGGAGACCGCGCTGCGCAAACGGGCGGCGAGCGAGTCCCGGCTGCGCCGGTTCGCCGCCGACGCCAGCCATGAGCTGCGCACCCCGCTCGCCGCCATCCGCGGTTACGCCGAGCTCGCGCTGCGCCACCCGGGCAGCTCACCCGACGAGGTCACGCACGCGCTCGGCCGGGTGCTGTCTGAGTCAACCAGGATGAGCGTCCTCGTCGACGACCTGCTGCTGCTGGCCAGGCTCGACGCCGGCCGCCCGCTCAGCAGCGAGCCGGTCGACATGACCAGGCTGGCCATCGAGGCGACAAGCGACGCCCAGGTCGCCCGCCCCAGCCACCGCTGGATCCTCGAGCTGCCCGACGACCCGGTGCTCGCCCTTGGCGATGAGCACCGGCTGCACCAGGTCCTCGCCAACCTGCTGAGCAACGCCGGACGGCACACCCCGGACGGCACCACCGTCACTGTCGCGGTCAGCGGCACGCTGCCTGACGGCGAGCCTGGCACCGGGGCCGAGTCGGTCGCGCGCGGCGTGCTCCCGGCCGCCCCCCGGCTGGTCCTCACCGTCACGAACAACGGCCCGGGCATCCCGGCCGACCTGCTGCCCGACCTGTTCGAGCGGTTCACCCGCGCCGACACGTCCCGCTCGCACGCGACCAACGCCTCATCCACCGGACTCGGGCTCGCCATCGTCGACGCGGTGGTCGCCGCCCATCACGGCGCGGTGCTCCTCACCAGCCGGCCGGGCATGACCCGCTTCACGATCGTGCTCGCCCGGCTCAACGAGGCCGAGGTATCGTCCGCGCCGGCTGAGCCGGCGTGGACGATACGCGGCATCCCTACCCGGACGCGCTAACCGGCTACTCAGGCGCGCTGGCCGGGTCGCCCGGGATGGCGCCTGCTCCGGCTGCCTTTGCGGCACCGACCGCCTCGGCTGCTCCGGCTGCTCCGGCCGCCTCGGTCGTGCCGGCCGCCTCGCTGGCCGCCGACGCGGCCGGCCCGCCCTGGGCCGGCAGGGCCAGCGGGCCGCTGCGCATCAGCAGCCCGACGATGACCGCGCCGCCCAGGAAGATACTCATGCCGACCCAGAACACCGTCGTGTAGCCGTGGATCGCGCCCTGCGCCTGCACCAGCGCGACCGCCGCCTTGGACGGGTGACCGTGGAACACCGTGTGGCCCGCGATGTAGCTGGCCACGGCGCTCGCCGCGATCGAGTTGAACAGCGAGGTACCGATCGAGCCGCCGAGCTGCTGGCCCGTGTTGACCGTGGCCGAGGCGACCCCGGCGTCACGCGGGGGAACCCCGTAGGTGCCGGTGTTCATCGCCGTGGAGAACAGCAGGCCCATGCCGAGGCCGGTGAGCATCAGCGGGCCGAGGAGCACCCCGGCGTAGTCACTGCGCAGGCCGATATGGGTCAGCCAGAACTGAGCGCCGGCCAGCAGCAGGAAGCCGGCGACCACCAGCGGCCGCGGCCCGATCCGTGGCAGCAGCACGATGTTGGACACGTTGGCGGCCGTCGCGATGCAGACCACCATCGGCAGGAAGGCGAGCCCGCTCTTGACCGGCGAGTACCCGAGGGTCACCTGCATGTAGTAGGTGACGAACAGGAAGACGCCGAACATGCCCGCGCCGACGATCAGGATCGCCAGGTAGGCGCCGCCCCGGTTACGGTCGAGCACCACCCGCGGCGGCAGCAGCGGGTGGGCCGCGCGCGTCTGCCACACCGCGAACGCCACCAGCAGCACCGCGCCGATGACCAGGTAGCTCCAGGTCGACGGGGTGGACCAGGAGTGCGTGGCGGCGTTAGAGAACCCGTACACCAGGCTGAACATGCCCCCGGACACCATGATCACGCCCGGGATGTCCAGCCGCGCGCCCGGCTGCCGCGACTGCCGCTTGAGCAGCAGCGCGCCGCCGGCCACCGCCAGCCCCGCGAAGACCAGGTTGATGTAAAGGCACCAGCGCCACGACAGGTACTCGGTCAGCGCGCCGCCGAGCAGCAGGCCGACCGCACCGCCCGCGCCGGCGATCGCGCCGTAGACGCCGAACGCCTTGCCGCGCTCCTTGGGGTCGCTGAACGTGGTGGTCAGCAGGGCCAGCGCCGCCGGCGCCAGCATCGCGCCGAACACGCCCTGGCAGGCGCGCGCGGTCACCAGCATCGCGAAGTTCACCGACGCGCCGCCGACCGCCGACGCGGCGGCGAACCCGACGAGCCCGGTGATGAAGACCACCTTGCGGCCGATGAGGTCCGCGACCCGGCCGCTGAACAGCAGCAGGCTGCCGAACGACAAGGAGTACGCGGTCACGATCCACTGCCGGTCCACGTTGCTGAACCCCAGGTCACGCTGCGCAGAGGGCAGCGCCAGGTTCATCACGGTCATGTCGAGCACGACCATCAGCTGCGCCAGCCCGATCACCACCAGGACCAGCCAGCGCCGGGAATCGGGCACCGCGCCGGTTCCCGGCTGCGTCCCGCCGCTCTCCCCCGTCGTCAGGGGGACGCTTGCCTCGGACATTCCAGTCACCAATCTGGAGGATATAGTTCCACTTACGGCAGAGCATAACACAAACCGGAGGAACCACCTCCGTTAGGGGTACTCTAGAACATATGACGGCTCAGGCTCAGGAAATGTCACACGGCCCGGCGGGCGAGCGCCCGCTCCGCCGCGACGCCGAGCGGAACCGGCAGCGCATCCTCGCCGCCGCGGCGCGGGTCTTCACCGAGCGCGGCCTCGATGCCACCCTCGACGAGGTCGCGCGGGCCGCCGGCGTCGGCGTGGGCACCGTCTACCGGCGCTTCCCCGACAAGGAGGCACTGGTCGCCGCCCTGTTCCGCGAGCGCATCGATAACCTCGTCACGGTCGCGGAGGACGCCTGCGCCTCAGCCGATCCCTGGCAGGCCATCGTCTCCTACCTGGAGTACACCGCCGCGGCCATGGCCGGCGACACCGGCCTGCGCCAGCTGATGATGTTCGGTACCTACGACAGGGACCAGGTCTGCTACGCCCGCGACCGCATGCGCCCGGTCATCACCAGGCTCGTGCAGCGGGCCCAGGCCTCCGGTGACCTTCGCGGTGACTTCGAGGCGACCGACGTGAAGATGATCGCGTTCATGCTCGCCTCGCTCGCCGAGTACGCCGCCGCCGTCACCCCTGACGTGTGGCGCCGCTACCTCGCCATGCTGATCGACGGCCTGCGCCCGTCGCGCGGCGATGTCTCCCCGCTCCCGGCGCCCGCACCGACCGTGCGCGAGATCGCGGACCTGATGCGCGCCCACCCGCGTTAACACAAGCCCACCCGCGTTAACACAAGCCCGCCCGCGGCCGCCCGCACAACCGCGGGCCCGTCCCGCAGGCCCCTCCCGCCTCACAAGCACCCGCCCGGCGCCGACTGCGTGCACGTGCATCCGCACGCGAATTTCTGTCGTGCATTTTCAGGTGCAATAGATCAATGCATAAATAGCGTGCGCCACCCGCCATTCTAGAGGCATCGCCGGCCGCCTGCACGTGCAAACGCACGGCGCCCGGCTGCCAGTGCACCGGCAATGGTCGTTTATCTTAGAAATGGACATTCCGGCGGCTGGCTGCATACGTTTGCACCCCATCTGACCTGCTGGTTCGTCGATAGGTCAGCCAATTTGATCATCCGCCGCGCACCACGCGCCCGCACCCTATAAGCTCACGAGCACGGACTCGGGCCCGCAACCCGATTTCCTCCGGAGGCGAAATTAGGTATCTTCGCCGATGGCGACAAGTCCGCAAAATCAGGCTAAGATGCCTCTAGCTAGGCACCCAAAGGCGTATGCCTAACCGTCGAGTCCCCCCTCTCGACCCTGGAGTTCCGGTCCATGACTTATGGCAACGGTGTGCGAGACGACACCCAGCAGCTGCGCGACATCCAAGACCTGATCGCCAAGCTCGACGACGTCAACAAGAAACTCGCGCTCCCCGCCCGCGCGGTGGCGATGCCCGCCCCCGCCGAGCCCGACCAGGCCGAGGCCCCAAGCTCTTAACCGTTATACGACCTCGCCGCGGCGTGGATTAGCCGCGCCGAGCGCGACGGGCTGAGCGCCGCCGAGCGAAGCGATGAGAACGCCCGCAGGTAACGCGACACCTCCTCCCGCGCGTCAAGGCTGACCCCGCCGGAGAGCGCCGCCAAGTGGACAACCCCGATCTCCGGGGTGTCGGCGAACCGCAGCAGCGTCACCGAGCCGCACCCGGCCGCCGCGTGCGCGCCCGCCGCGAACGGGAGCACCCGCAGCGAGGCGCGGCAACGCAGCACCTCGGGAAGCCGGGCCTCATGCTGGCCGTCGGTGAACCCGGTCTCGGCCACGGCCGCGAGCCGGGCAAGCTGCTCGCGCATCACCCGCGGCGGCCCGACCACCTGGCGCAGTGCCCCCTCGGTGAGCACGATGTCCAGCCCCGGCGCGCGCCCGGCGAGCACGACGCGCTGCCTGTTCAGCTTCACCTCCATGGCGTGCGCTCGCAGTTCCGCCGAGGCGTAACGCGGGTCCGCCTCGGTCACGGCACGAATGTAATCCGGCGTCTGCAGCAGGTCGGGAACCTGGTTCGCCTCGTAGATGAGGATGTCGGTGGCGGCGATCTCCATGATCAAGAAATCCTGCGCGCCCGCGGAAAGCACGTCACGGTAGTCAAGCCACCAGCCGCTCTCCCGGCTGCGGTACGCCACGGCGAGCAGCGCCTCCTGCTCGGGCGCGGGCACGCCGTACTCGGTCAGCAGCTCCCGCAACTCCTTAGGGCGGATGCCGCGCTGACCGGTCTCAATTCTTGAGATCTTCGACCGGTCGCATTCAAGGATGCGGGCGGCCTCGTCCAGGTTGTAGCCAAGGCCCTCGCGGTATCCGCGTAGCGCCGAGCCGAGCAGCCGGCGCCGCACGGGGGGTGCTCCAGTCATGGTGGTTCCTCCTCGATCGGGGAATCCGGGTGACGCGCTCATGTCCGGCAGCCGCGGGGTGGACGGGGCGGGAGAGCGTGCTAGATGGGATTGAACCTAGCACTTGGCGTAGTCCTTAGTCGAACGACGCGCCGATGAAGCAGGAAATTGGCCGGATCGCTCAGCAGCGGTGTTCGATTGACGTCAACATACTGGGCATACGACTGGCAACGCGTTGCCAGTCCGGCGGCTGGCGCGGTTAGCCTTCGCGGCCGGCGAGTTCCTTGCCAGCGATGAAGTCGTCGTCGGACAGGCCTGCGGCGCGGCGGAGGGCGCCGGACTCGATGAGGCCGGTGACGGCGCCGATGTCGCGGTCGAGGCGCCGGTCGCGGTCGACGAACGGGCTGACCTCGCGGACGAGTGAGTGCACGGCACGGACGGCCGGGGAGGCGAGGTGCGCGCCGCGCAGGTCGATGGCCTGGGCGAGGGCCAGCAGGTGGATGGCGGCGACCTCGCGGACGAGGCCGTTGACGGTGCGCGCGTCGCGGGCGGCGATGGTGCCCATGCTGACCTTGTCCTGGTTGTGCGCTTCGGTGGAACGGGAGAAGACGGACGACGGCATGGTCTGCTTGAGTGCTTCGGCGGTGATCGCGGACGCGGCGATCTGCATGCCCTTGAAGCCGTGGTGCAGCCCGGCCTGAGGATCGTCCGCATCGCGGGCGACGATGAGGTTCGGCGGGAGGCCCTGGTTGAACTTCTCGTCGACGACGAGCTCGAGCTGCCGGTCGAGCAGGTCGGCGACGTTGGCGGTGGCGGTCTTGAGGCTGTCCATGGACTGCCCGACGTGGCCGGCGTAGAAGTTGCCGCCGAGGTGAAGGCTGCCGTCGGCGGCATCGAACAGCGGGTTGTCGGTGGAGGAGTTGATCTCGGTCTCCACCCAGCGGTCCGCCCAGTCGATGGTGTCGCGGAGGATGCCGATTATGTGCGGCGCACAGCGGACGGAGTACTTGTCCTGGATCCGGTGCGCCTCGGCGAGCTGGAGGTAGCTGCGGTCGCCGATCACGTCGCGGTGGATGAGGATCTCCTCGAAGGACGTGGCGAGCCGGGAGCCGGCGAGCAGGGTGCGGATGGCGGCGGCGCTGGCGACCTGGCCGGGGTGCGGCTTGTTCCGGTGGATGAAGGGGTGGAACGCGGAGGCGTTGCCGACGAGTGCCTCGACGGTCATCGCGGTGGCGAGCTCGGCTGCGAGGGCGATCTCGCGGGCGTCCCACAGCGCCATCACGGCGTAGCCGGCGGTGTAGGCGGTCCCGTTAATGAGGGCGAGGCCTTCCTTGGGCTCGAGGCGCACCGGGTCGATGCCCTCATCGCGCAGGGCGTCGAGCGCGGGCTTGACGATGCCGCAGTGCGTGACGTCGCCCTCGCCGATGAGGGCGGCGGCGAGATAGCAGAGCGGGACGAGGTCGCCGCTCGCGCCGAGCGAGCCACGCTCAGGGATGCGGGGGAGAATGTCGCGCTTCACGTGCTCAAGCAGCGTGGCGACGACCTCCGGGCGGATCGCCGAGGTGCCGCGGCTCATCGAGTTCGCCCGGATGATCATCGTGGCGCGGGCGACCTCGGGGACGGCGGCGGGTCCGGTGCCGTTCAGGTGGTAGAGGACAAGGTTGCGCTGCAACTCGTGCGCCTTGTCGGCGCCGATCTGCCTGATGCAGCTGTCGCCAAAGCCGGTTGTCACGCCATAGATCGGGATGCCCTGCTCGATCAGTGACCTCTTCAGCGGCAGTGCCGCACGCATCCGCTCCTCGGTAGCCTCGCTTAGCCGGACGCCGGGTGCTTCCTGCCGGGCGGCGGCCGCCAGCGCACGCGGGCTCAGCGAGACTCCGTCCAGGGTCAGGTTGCGGGCGGCCAGTGCTTCCGGCATTTTAGCCCCCTGTCAGGGCGAGTTGTTAAATGTCTTTGAGCCCGCCATATTGCCCGCCAAATGACTTCAATACAGCATTTTTGGATCTATCTGGATAATCCTCTTGCCGTCGGCTTGGCGAAAAAGAATGTGACACACATCACATTAGACTCGCAATTCACGCTTGTCTATTGGTATCTCAGGACGGTGCGGCAGCGGCCCGAACGAGAAGTTATCACTGGTCAGGACGCGCACTGACGGAGAACTGCGACCCCTAACAGGTTCCCGGCGGCGCCCGCCGACCAGGCGGAACGGTCAGGCACGCCGCGCTGGCCACGCCACGCCACGCCACCGGATTTACCAGTAAACATTTCACAACCGTAAGATAAATGACGTCTTGGCCGGTTTTATTTACATCGCATGAAAAGTTTACCCGTTGACACAAATTTACTGGTAAAACCACACACTTACGGGACGCGTGGTGCCCGCGGGGCCGGGACGGGGCCGGGTGCGGTGGCGGGGCGGGGCGGGCCGGG
>Ga0207664_10001791_pt1 | contig 14150 bp, 8 predicted proteins | sample LARL83metaG_FD_184349 | JGI IMG/M metagenome (GOLD analysis project Ga0207664, IMG submission 184349) | Corn, switchgrass and miscanthus rhizosphere microbial communities from Kellogg Biological Station, Michigan, USA - LAR L8-3 metaG... | ecosystem: Host-associated > Plants > Roots >...
GGCCAGGCCGGCCGCCGGAGGCAGGTCCGCCGCCTCATCGTCCTCGGCCGTCGTACCCAGCGCTTCGGCTGTTTCCTGCAACGTCACGTCCACGTCCGCCCCTTTTCCCTGATGCCCCTCCTTCGCTACCCCGTCTGCGCGGAGCATGCCAGTTCCTGGCGACCGGGCCGGATGCCGCGGGACTGCAAAGCCTTCAGGTCAGCCGCGGCGCGCGGGGCCGAAGCCCCCCCCACCACCTGGCAGGCACCGCGTCGCGCAGGCGCCGAACGCCGGCCGCGCTCTGGCCGGCATTTACGCAGGTGACGCAGGTTTTCGGCACCCTCAGGCCCTGCGTTCAAGCTTTCCTATGACCATGCATTCCATCCTGAACAATTCTTAATAACCCGTAAAGTGAGCCACCAGAAACAATTCTTAATAGCCCTGTAAAGTAAGCCTGCCTGAAACAATTCTTAATAGCTACGTAAAGTGAGCCTGCTATTGTGCAAGTGCGTCTCCAATACGAAAGTTCTCTTACCTCGATGGATTCGCCGCATGAGGGGGGCTCGTGGATCTTCGTGAAAAATTGGTGTCGCAGGCGACTGCGCTCACGTTGCCTGAACCATGGTGTTCGTCGAACATTGTGGTTGTGCTGCCGACGTATCAGGAGGCAGCGAATCTGCCAACGATGGTGGCGGCCTTGTTCGACCTTCCGTTGGCGGGCCTGCGGATTCTAGTCGTCGATGACAACTCCCCAGACGGGACGGGGCAGATCGCTGAGGAATTGGCGGACTCGTACGGTCGGCATCGGCTGTGGGTGGTGCACCGGGCAGGCAAGGAGGGTCTGGGCCGGGCGTATGTGGACGGGATGTCCCGGGCGGCAACGGCGGGCGCGGAGTTCGTAGCGCAGATGGACAGTGACATGTCGCATAGTCCGGAGTACCTGCCGCAAATGCTAGGCACATTGCTGTCGGTCGGCGCGGACGTAGTGATCGGGTCGCGGTATGTGATGGGAGCGAGCGTCGGTACGGAATGGCCGTGGTACCGCAAGACCCTATCGAGGTTTGCGAACACGTACGTGCGGCTGCTACTGCGAATGGGAATCCGGGATGTAACTGCGGGATACAAGCTGTGGCGAACCACAGCGCTGGAGGCGGTTGGGCTACAGGCCATCCGGAGCAACGGGTATAGCTTTCAGGTGGAGATGAACTATCGATCCATTCGGCAGGGGCTAAAGATCATCGAACTACCGATCCATTTCTCCGATCGGGCCCAGGGAGAGTCCAAGATGAACATGAAGGTTCAGCTGGAATCCGCCCTCATGCCTTTCAAGCTCAAGCGCTACGCACGACTGTAACTGTACCGCAACGGCGCTATTGCGGTAAAGAATCCGGCGACGCGAAGGTGGGGAGTGTCGACCTCGTTGAAGGCTTTCAATGCGGCTGCTTCGATAATGCTGATCACAAGTGGTTCAGCCGCCAAAGCATTTATGCAGTTGGATTCATCAGCAGCTGCCATGGGGGTTCTCCATGAGCGCTGATCAACAGGAGTCGCCGACCTCAGGGAACCAAAGGCTTATCGCCGGATATCAGGCAGACTCGACCAGCCTGTACGAAGGACAGGATACCAGTACGCAACTAGGCGCCCGAGGGCAACGACAGGATATCGCTGACACGCAGCAGCGAGGACGGTCTCTGCTCGCTTACGTTCCGCGCCTCCGGCTCCCCATGGACAAGCGGCTAATCGCAGTCGAACGGCTAAATGAGAGACCGCCTAGGACTCAACGGACCCGGGCTCGGGCCCTCAGCTGGATGCAGCGTCTGCGGGGGCGCGTTTCACCAACTGCACGGTCGCCGATCGCGCTGCTCCTGGTCCTAAATATGCTGATCGTACTGGCGCTGATAGCTACCGCCAAGCCGTCTTGGACTGCCCATACCAAAATCGTCTTTATCGTCATGGCTTGTGCCGAGGCCCTGCTATTGAAGGGCACCCTTTCCTCATCAAAGCGTACAAATCCCATCTCCGCTGAAAGTTATTCCCTTACGTCTGCAGCGACCAAGACGGATAGGAATGAACATGAGCGCCGCGAAGGCGGCAGCCGCGCTTACCTTCAACAGCTCCAGCACCAGCTCCAGCTGCCACATTCCATAGAAAAGCTTCGTAAGCCAGTCGCGGCAAGCTCGCTCATACTGACAATTGGGTGGATTGGTTATGTGCACCCGGGGCCAGTGCCGATCTTGGGTGTCTTGATCGTCGGGGCGGCAATGCTGTCCACGATGGGGGTGAGTCGGCAGCAAGCGATCACGATGTTGCTGGCCATCGGCACTGCGGTCGCCGCTGTCGACTATATGAGCTGGCGCTTTTCCGTGACGAACTGGCGAGGCTGGTGGCTTGCTCTCCCACTACTCTTCGCCGAGACTCTAGGGGCCGTCCACACACTTGGCTTTCAGGGTACGATCTGGCCTTGGCCGGTGCCAATGAGTGAACCAGACGAGGATCCGACGCGGCACCCGATTTTCATTCTAGTCCCTACCGTGAATGAGGGAGTTGCTACTCTCAAGCCAACTCTCGAAGGGTGCGTTGCGACCCGCGAAAAATATCTTGATCGGTATCCAGATGGACAAGTGACCATTGTTGTCTGCAACGATGGCCGGGTAGCCGGGTACCCGCGCTGGATGGAGATAGAAACACTGGCGCAAGAACTCGGTGTCCGTTGCGTGACGAGAAGCGTCGGTGGTGGTGCCAAGGCAGGCAACATCGAAAATGCACGGCAGGTCTGCCAGATCACACCAGACTCGCTCCTCGTTATTTTTGATGCTGATCAGGTGCCCAATCCGGAATTCCTCATCAAGACCATCCCGCCCTTTGCTGATTCAAAAGTAGGCTGGGTTCAAAGTGGTCAGTATTATGGGAACTTGAATAATCCCGTCTCGCGCTGGGCGGACGACCAGCAATCAATGTTCTACAATCTTCTGTGCCCCGGAAAGGCGGCTCTGAATGCTGCGTTCATCTGCGGGACGAATGTCGTAATTCGCGCCGCCGCACTGGACGAGATCGGCGGGTTGCCGCAGGACTCCGTGACCGAAGACTTCGCCGCCTCGATCGCCCTTCACCCAAGGTGGCGCAGCATCTATCTACCGGACGTCCTCGCCACTGGCCTGGGACCACTCGACATTCCATCATATCTAAAGCAGCAAGGGCGCTGGGCGCTGGGCACCCTGGCTGTGTTCCGCGGTCATTGGCGCGACATCCTGCTTCCGAAGAAGAATGGATTGCGCTTTGCGCAGCGCGTGCAGTACTTCCTGGCGGGCACACATTATCTCTGTGGTTTGCGCGATCTAATCTACCTGCTTGGGCCCATCCTCTTTATCGTAACAGGGGTCCCTGCTGTCCGCACAGCACCGCTGAGCGAGTACCTGCTGCACTTCCTTCCATATTGCGTGCTCGGTATGACAGGATTGTGGTATTCCGCTCAAGGCGTGACAGGCCTGCGCGGAGTAATCATCGGCTTTGGCTCGACTCCGGCACTAATCGGAAGCCTTGTTGCCGTCGTCCTGGGGCGCAGGAAGCCCTTTGCCCTGACATCCAAGGAGGTTCAGGGACGACGGTCGCTCAAGCATCTAGGCATCTATGTGCTCTCCCTATTGCTCTGCATCGTCGCTTTCGTCTGGGCTACGCAGATCAAAGGGAGGCAGGAGACGTCACTGTTCATTAGCATGATGTGGATCATGTATTCAATGCTGCTGCTAGGAAGTTTCCTCTGGTTGGCGCTAATGGACATACGTGTACACCGGAAAGAGGCGGCCGCGATCACCCGCAGGCAAGCGTATTCTTCTAGGCTCCTCATGAAAAGGAACAGCCTCAGGCCAGTGTTGGCCCTCGGATCGGCCGCGCTGCTGGCAAGTCCTGTCCTGCTAGCTGCCCCACTGGCAGCGCTGCCAATTTTTACAAGCACCGCTGGGCAGTTCTCGATCACACGGCAGCAAGTAGATGCGCGATACATTGGAATATCGCTTCCAGTTCAATTGCTGAAAAGTCAGTCGCCGACGCTTGAGCGTGAGCTAAATACCAATTTCTCGATCGTCGGCCGAACGCAGGATATCACTGATCAGTTTGATACAGCCTGGGCGGATAGGCTCGCTGACCAAGGCGCACGCCCATGGATCGTCCTTCAGTTCGGCGATTTCGGCCCCGATCACAAGCCGACGCTGACTGCCGGCCTGCCGGCGATTTTCAACGGTGTGGATGATAGCGCGATCACACGCTGGGCTACTGAGATCCGCGATTTCGGCAAACCGGTCTATCTCACCGTCCTTCTCCAAGCAGACAAGAACTGGTCGGTATCGTCCGGCGTTGCGAATGGGGGAATTCCGGAGGATGTGCCGAAGGCCTGGGCGCACATACAATCAATCTTCCATACTGTCGGGGCAAACAACGTGGCATGGGTATGGGCCCCGGCTGATCCTCTGCATGATCGGCAATTCGCGCCACCTCTGTCCACCATCAATGTGGTCCTGCAAGACTTCATTAACTACGCTGGAACTCGGTGGCGAGATCCGGAGAAGGCGCTGCGCAGCCTTGTCCTGCGGTACCCAGGGAAACCATTGTTCATTGAGGTTAGCGTCTCCGGAACAGCCGCCGAGAAGACCGCATGGCTCAGGCGCCTTGAACGGGCAGTCGATGCATGCCCTCAGGTCTATGCTCTCCTCTACCACCAGGGCGGACCGGCACTCAATCCCACCCCAGCACAAGCGCGCAGTTGGTCGTTGGCATCCGATCCTGAGTCGCTGGCCACGTGGAAGGATATCGTGAACAAGCTCCACGGGGCGGGAGTCGCTCGTGGCAACTTACGCCGAACCGCGTATCGTCGTGACGCCGGGCCGCACGACGGCCCGCCGCATCTCGTGGCCTTGGCCGCTGATACTTGTTCTCGGCCTGCAGACCGTGGTTTCCCTCATCACATTGCATAACACAGCCTTTCAGGATGAGGCACTTTACCTATATGCCGGCCGGCAGATCCTTCACCAATGGAACGGCGGTCCTGCCCCCCTCGATAACTATGCATCTTATTTCTCTGGTTACCCATATCTTTACCCGGTCGTCGGCGGGTTCCTGGACATAGCCGGCGGGTTGGAACTAGCGCGCGACTTCAGCCTCGCTTGTATGCTGGGTGTGACTGGAATCGTTTACTGGATAACGGGTAAGCTCTTCCACCGGCCCGCGGCAATCTTCGCCTCCGCCGCCTATGCATCGACCGGCGCAGTCCTCTTCGTCGGACGCTTGGCCACTTACGACGCCATGTGTCTTTTCCTCATCGCGCTGGCAGCGGCTTTTTCGGTCCACGTCAGCATGAGCAAGCGTCCTTGGATTGCCCTTGCAATCGGGCCGGTGCTAGCCTCCGCTATCTTGGCGAAATATGCCGCCCTGTTGTTCGTTTTGCCAGTGCTCGGTCTGCTGGCCTTCTTGAGCTTCGCTTTCGTCGTGTGGTGGCGGGCTTTGACGCGTCTCTTCCTGGCCCTTGGGAGCTTCGCTATCAGCCTGGGCATCGCTTACCACACTCTTAATAAGGAGGCCCTTCAAGGCATTACTAGTACTACTACGAGTCGCGCAGTTCCGCTGAGAGCGCCGCGGGCTGACCTGTTCACTCATGTGCTGCAGATGGGTGGCGCAATTTACCTTATTGCATTCGTGGGCCTCCTTCTGCTCCTTCGGCTCCATTGGCGCTATGGCCTGCTCGCGGGGCTCCTGTTCGCCTCATCGTGGCTTGCGCCCGTCTATCACATCTATAAGCAGGAACCGGTTTCACTCGACAAGCACATCGCATACGGGCTGTTCTTTGTCATGCCACTGGCTGGCTACGCGCTGGCATGGGTGTCAGGGTGCGAGCGGCAGCCGTTCTTCAGCTTTACCCGCGGCTACTGGCTAGCCGGGGTTGCCGCCGTAATCGCAGTCTTGGCAGTGGGCTTGACTCAATCTCGCACGCTCTACGCGGATTGGGCCAATACATCAGGATTGAGTTATGGGCTGGCGGCCCAAGTGCGTGACGGATCGGGAAGGATTCTGGCCGAGGATATCGAAGTGGCTCGCTACGACGCGATGGATGTCACCGAGCCCTGGCAATGGGGGAGTTTGTATTATCCCTATTATGTTGACCGCGCAGGCCAACATCTGGACGGGAATCCCGCGTTTGCCCAGGCGATTAAGGATCGTTATTATAACTGGGTAGAACTGAGTTTCAACTATCTCCCGCAGCAGGCATACTTTGTTGCCGGTCAGATGGCGGCGACAAGAAACTACGACTTGGTCGCCGTGATTCCTTTTGCTAACTCTTACGGAAAGGGTCATTTCTACCTGTGGCGAAGCGCCCCCGCAGCAGGCCATGGCGATTTCAAGAGCCTGGCGCAGCTGAAGACGAACTCCTGGCCATGAACCCCCAGACTCCTGGCATCGGATGACTGCGAAGAGTCGATAGGAGACACGGACGGCCGGCTTGGCTACTCGTTCCGTTGAGAACCGTCGCAGGCGGCAGCCCTGGCTACGCCTTAAGATGCTAGTGACATTCCTAGCCGTGACGGCGATCACAGGTTCCCTGCTCCTGGTCAGCGAGGTGAGCGCCATTGATACTAGCCCGAGCAGCAGTGACCCTCTCGCGGATATGCAGATGTTCGTCGATCCGCACAGCCCAGCGGCCCAGGCTGCGGGGTCCCTTGACCGTTCGGACCCGGCAGCTGCCAGGCTACTGCGAAAGATCGCCGGTCAACCCGTCGGAATTTGGTTCGGCAACTGGTCAAATAGCCAAGTAAGCTCAGCCGTCCGAACCGTGATGAGCGATGCTGCCGCCTATCACTCCGTGCCGCTGCTGGTGCTCTACGCGTTTCCCAGTCGCGGCTGTACGGGCACGGTTACGGGAGCCTCGGCTGGAGCGGCAGTTTATGAGCACTGGATCGGCCAGGTAGTGGCGGGGATCGGGACGGGCATGGCAGTGGTGATCCTGGAGCCCGATGCGCTTGCTGAGTACGTGCAACTCGACTGCTTGTCGCCGACCGAGCAGCGAGAGAGACTGCTGATGATCCGCCAGGCAGTTGACCGACTCGCCGCACTGCCGAACACGGTTGTCTACATAGATGCAGGCAATTCTCGCTGGCGGCCGGCCAAGGTTATGGCTTCACTCCTTCTCGCCGTCGATGTTGACAAAGTCCGGGGTTTCTCGCTCAATGTCAGCAACTTTAATTCCACAGCCGCGGAGGAGGCGTACGGCGACCACCTGAGCGCGATGCTGCACGGAGTGCGCTATGTGATCGACATATCGAGAAACGGGTCCGCCACCGCAAAGACGTGGTGCAATCCGCCGGGACAAGCTGTCGGAATACCGCCGACTGCTCACACCGGCAACCCCTTGGTGGATGCGCTGCTGTGGATCAAGCCTCCCTGGGCGTCCGACGGGATATGCAACGGCGGCCCTCCCGCGGGAGAATTCTGGCTCCGCTACGCTCTCCGCCTCGCCGCGAGCGCTCGGTGGTGAACTCCCTCGCGAGCCCGGCTTAATCCTGCTCAGGCTCGTTCCGCCACGCGAAGAGGCCGACTGCATCGTTCCGGCTTGTTAGCGTAATCTCGATAGACCCGTGATGGCGAACCACTCCCCGTTCTTGCCGTTCCCCATCGTGTCGGACGGTTGCCGGTCTCCGGTGAAGGTATACAGCGGCCAGCCGTCGAAAGTCAGCTGCAGGGTCCCGTCGGGACGGGTCACGTGTCCGAGCTTGCCCTTAATCGGCGGAGGCAGGCGCGGCACAGTGCCGGGCTGCACCCTCAGCGGCGTCCAGGTCTTCGGGCACGCCCCACGGCAGGCGATCTTCCCGCCGGATTCCTTGGTGAACCGGTACAACGTCATGCCTTTGAGATCGGCAAGCACCACGCCGAGTGTGGGCGTGTCCATTCCCTCTACGGCGATTGGGGCCGGGACGGGCCCGTGAACGCTCGACGCGGGGTGGCCAGAGACAGCGGGGTGACTAGAGACCGCGGGGTGACCAGACACCACGCCAGAGACCACGGATGGCGAACCGCCGGCGGAACAACCAGCAGTCGCCAACAGCGCTAGCGCGACGAAACCCAGGTACCTGATACGCATTCGCATGATTCCGTTATCCCCTCGGTCTCCTTGCCCATATTACGGCCGCCGTTTAACGCTGAGTACCTGCGTGGTGCACGACAAGAGAGCGGGCACGGTCCGGCGGTCAGAGCCGTCCGCATCCGGACACCCCAGCCACCACTACGCGGCCACCTCGCCAGCCAAATCGACACACGCCCGAAACCGGCGAAGCAAATCAGTAACCGGACCTCAAGAATGCTGAACGATTGAGATCAGATACCCACATCCCTGGACGTTAGTGATCAGGTGGAGGGCTCCTTTATAACAAGTTGGGAGATTCTCATCAGATTGATGCCGAAGAACTGTCGGCTGTGCTTTAGTGCCACTACATCATAAACGGGCAAAGTGGCCCACATGTGGTTATACCCAGCTGCGCGGATATCCCGGTTGTCCCGCAGGACCCAAGGGGGAGCCCATGCGGGCATTGGTTCGTCGATCAATCCTTTGCGCCGTGGCGGCCGCGCTGACTCTGGGCGGTCTGTGCGCGGGCAGCCTCGGCTCTCTTGCTAAAGCAGATGAGACGACCGTCTCGGAGGACACGCTTCGCACTGGATGGGACCAGAACGAGCCAAATCTGTCGCCGTCGAACGTGACCGCGAGTAACTTTGGTTCGCTGTTTTCCGCGCAGCTCGACGGCCAGATCTATGCGCAGCCCTTGGTGGCGGCGGGCACCCTGATCGTCGCGACGGAAAACGACGAGGTGTACGGGCTGGATCCGGCGACAGGGGCGATCCGCTGGACCGATAACGTGGGACCGGCCTGGCCGGCCTCGGCGATAGGCTGCGGTGACCTGACCCCGAACCTCGGCATCACGTCGACCCCCGTCTATGACTCCGCCTCGAACGCGGTGTATTTCACGGCCAAGGTCAATAATGGGCCGGACGCAAACCACCCCAACTGGTACATGCACGCAGTCAACCCCGCCACCGGCGCGGAGCGCGCCGGATTCCCGGTGCTGATCGCTGGCGCGCCGAGCAACGATCCGAGCACGCCGTTCAACCCGTACACCCAGCAGCAGCGCCCTGGCCTGCTCCTGCTCGGTGGCGTGATCTACGCCGCATTTGGTTCAGAGTGCGACTTCGGGCCCTATCGGGGCTACGTGACTGGGGTCAGCACCAGCACCGCGAAGATGACCGCGATGTGGACCACCGAGGCGGGCGCGGGCGCCAGTGGAGCGGGCATCTGGCAGTCCGGCGGCGGCCTGGTCTCCGACGGAGCGAACCGGATCGAATTCTCCACCAGCAACACCTCGGACGGGATCAGCCCGCCTGCCGGGCCGGGCTCCACCCCGCCCAGCACGCTGTCCGAATCGGTGGTGCGGCTGCAGGTGAACCCGGACGGATCGCTGTCCGCGGCGGACTTTTTCAGTCCGTCCAACGCACCCACATTGGACCTCAACGACACCGACCTCGGCTCGGGCGGCCCGGTCGCGCTGCCGGCGTCGTTCGGCACCTCTCAAAACCCGCACCTGCTGGTTCAGCAGGGCAAGGACGGGCGGGTCTTCCTGCTGAACCGCGACAACCTCGGAGGACGCTCTCAGGGTCCCGGAGGGACCGACGCGGTGCTCGGCGTGACCGGCCCGTTCGAAGGCCTATGGGGTCATCCCGCGGTCTGGGGCGGGGACGGCGGGTACGTGTACATGATCGGGAACGGCGGCCCCCTGCGCGCGCTGAAGTACGGCGTCACCGGGTCCGGGCTGCCCGCACTGACCGCGGTCGGCGCCAGCGCCAGCACGTTCGGATACACCAGCGGCTCACCGGTCGTCACCTCCAACGGGACCGCCTCGGGCAGCGCCGTGGTCTGGGCGGAGAAGTCGACTGGGCCGACCGGAGCCGGCGGTCTGCTCCTGGCGTACAACCCGATCCCGGACGCCAACGGTGTGCTGCAGCAGCTGTACTCCGCGCCGATCGGCAACGTGTCGAAGTTCGCTGTGCCCGCCACCGATTCCGGCCGGGTCTACGTGGGTACCCGCGACGGAGTGCTGATGGCCTTCGGCCAGCCGTCCCAGGCCGCGCTCACCGGCTCGCCGCTGAACCTCGGGTCGGTGCCGGTGAGCAGCACCGGGACCGGCACCGTCACCTTGACGGCGACCCGCACGGTGACGGTCAGCGCGGTCTCTGCGGCCGCGCCATTCGCTGCCAGCCTCAGCCCGCTGCCGCAGACCCTCACCGCCGGGGCACAGCTGAACGTGCCGGTTAGCTTCACTCCGACCACGCCCGGAGCCGCCAACGGTGCCCTCACGATCACTACCGATGCCGGCCCGATCGGGGTCGGACTGCAGGGTTACGGCAGCCAGCCCGGGTTGCATGCCTCGCCGAACAGCCTGACCTTCAACAGCCAGCCCACCGGGACCACCAATACACTCAACGTCCAGGTGACCAACACCGGCACCACGACGGAAACCATTCAATCCTCGGCAGGCCCGGCAGCGCCCTTCACGGCTACCGGCCTGCCCGCGGCGGGATCCAGCGTCGCCCCCGGCGGCTCGTTCGTCGTCTCCGTGACCTTCGCGCCGACCGCCGCCGGGACCAGCACGTCCAGCCTCTCCATCACCAGCACCTCGGGCACCCTTACCGTCCTGGTCTCCGGTACCGCGGTATCCGGCCAGGGAAATCTGGTATTCAGCCCGGCCACCGTCGACTTCGGCTCGGTTCCGGTGGGCGGCTCGCGCACCCTGACCTTCGCCATCTCCAATACGGGCAACGTCCCGGTCACGATCACCAAGGCCGCGCCCCCGACCGGAGACTTCAGCAGCGCCGCGCCGTTGCCTGAGGGCTCGGTCATCGGGGCAGGTACCACGGTCCAGCAAACGGTCACCTTCACCCCAACGAGCGCTACGGCGGAAACGGCTACCTACCAGATCACCGGAAATACCGGTCAGGGCGCCCTGTCCGAGAACCTCGCCGGCAGCGGCGGCCCGGCCAACTCCATTCCTTCGCCCGCCAGCGACACCTGGACGTACAACGGAACCGCGACCGCGTCCGGCTCGGCCGTCCAGCTCACTCCGGCCAGTACGCAAGCCGCCGGTTCGGTGTTCTACGACAAGGCCGTCCCCAGCGCGGGGCTGAGCGCCACATTCACCGCCCAGATCGGGCAGGGCACGGGAGGCGATGGCCTCACCTTCGCCCTGCTGGACGCCACCAAGGCCACCCCCAGCGCACTCGGTGCCGGCGGCGGCGGCCTGGGCTTCTCCGGTCTGCCGGGGGTCGCGGTAGCCCTGCAGACCGACTGGAACGCCCAATCCAACTCGACCAACTTCACCGGGATCGTCATCGGCCCGGGCAGCGGCGGGGACAATGTCACCTACACCGCGACCGCCGCCGTGCCGACGCCGCTAAGGACTGGCACGCACAAGGTCACGGTGACAGCCTCCGGCGGGAACCTGGTTGTGACCGTGGACGGCACCCAGCTGCTCAGCACCGCGGTCACCTTGCCGCCGCAGGTCCTGGCCGGATTCACCGCGGGTACCGGCTCGCTGACCGACGTACACACTGTCAGTGGCGTGCTGATCACTACAACCTCCGGGTCCAAGCCGGGCCAGCCGCTCAGTGCCGCCCCGACCTCGGTAGCCTTCGGGAGCATCGCGGTCGGTTCCACCGCCAACCAGAACGTCACGCTAACCAACTCCGGCGGAGTGACGGAGACGATCAGCGCGGTGACCGCGCCCGCAGCGCCGTTCACGGCGTCCCTTCCCGCCACCCAGACCACGGTGGCGCCCGGCTCCTCCGTGGCCATCCCGGTCGGCTTCGCCCCGACCGCCGCGGGCAGTTTCGGGTCCAGCCTCTCGGTCACCTCCACCAGCGGCACCGTGACCGTGCCACTAACCGGAACGGGAACCGGCAGCGGTCCCCGGGCACTGCCCGACTTCACTAGCGGAACGTGGAATGTCAACGGAAAGGCGGTTGTGTCCGGCAACACCGCCACACTGACCACAGACGGGCAGAAGTTCGCAGCGGGAGACGTGATCAACCCGCAAACCATGTCGCCGCTCGGCGTGCACGCCACATTCACCGAGTCGATCAGCGGGTCGGCCAGCACCGGTGCGGACGGGTTGACTTTCGCGCTGCTCAATTCCACGACGACCTCGACCACCTCGCTAGGAGACAGCGGCAGTTCGTTGGGCGTTGGCAAGCTGTCGGCGGTTTTCGTCAGCTTCAACACCTACTCAGGAAACGGTGTGTATGCCGGGAACTACGTCAGCGTGGGCACGTCTGCTGCTGGCAGCTCTGCGCTGACCCTGCTCGGCACGAACAAGTCGATCCCGACGCTGCGAGGTACGCCGCACGCGATCGATATCCAGGTGACCAGCGCGGGTCACATGGTGGTGTCCATCGACGGCACCCAGGTACTCGATGTGGCGGTGCCGTCCCTGCCAGTCAGCGTCCGGGCTGCGTTCACGGCGGGCACCGGGTCACTAACGGACACCCACGCCGTCAGCAACCCGGCGATCACCTATAGCGCGTAGCACGAAGCTTCGGCACGGCACAACCGGACACAGGAGGTCCATGCACAGCGCCGACGCCTGCCGCCTGCGCGAATTCGCCGCGCGACGGTCACGCTGCCGCGACCCGACATGGGTCAGCGGCGGCTCAGCTGGACTTGGGCTAGCCGCAGGCGAGGCCGTTGACGGTGAAGGACGTCGGTGCCGCGTCGCTGGCGGTCCAGGTGCCCTGGAAGCCGAGCGACGTGGAGCCTCCCGCGGCGATGCTGGCGTTGTAGCTTTGGTTGCTGATCGCGGCGGTCTCGCCGCTCTGGCTCTCGACGCCGTTCCATGTGTTGGTGATCTGCTGGTTACCGGGGAAGGTGAACCTCAGGGTCCAGCCGTCGATTGCCGACGAGCCGGCGGTGATGGCGATGGACGCGGTGAAGCCGCCGGCCCACTGGCTGGTCGTGGTGTAGGTGACGGCGCAGGGAGCGGGGCTGATGGTCCAGGTGAAGACGGCCGAGTCGGAGGCCCCGGTCCCGTCGGTGGCGGTGACGGTCACCATGCCGGTGCCGACCGTGCTCGGCGTGCCGGAGATCAGGCCGGTAGCGGGGTCGATCGACAGGCCCGCGGGCAGGCCGGCGGCCGAGTAGGCCAGCGTCTGGCCCGGGGCGGAGTCCGCGGCCCAGACCTGCAGGCTGGCTGCGGTGCCGGCCGTGCCGGCCTGGCTGCCCGGGTTGGTCACGGTGACGGTGTCGCCGTGGCCGATGCCACTGCCTCCGGTGGCTTGCGGCGTGGCCGGCTGGCCGCCTGAGGCACCCGCCGAGGCCGTCGGGCCACCAGAGGGACCCGCCGTGGCCTGGGGACTGGCCGCCGCGGAGGCCGTCGTCGCCGGGGCCACGGTCCCCGGTACCGGAGCGGCGGTCCGGGGACTGGCCGCCATGGAGACCGTCGTCGCCGGGATCGCGGCCCCTAGCACCGGAGTGGCGGCCTGATCGCAGTCGCCCTTTCGGCACTTGCTGGTCAGCGGGACTGCGCGGTGCGCTGCCGGAAGGGGGTGGCTGAGCAGGAGGAACGCAGTGCCGACGATGACGACCGTCGCTGCGGCGGCACCGATCAGCACCGGCCCGCGCCCGGTCGCGGTCGCCGCCCGCCGTCGCGCCGCCACGGCGGGCGGCTGCCGCCGCCTGGCCCTGCCTCCTGTCCTGTGGGCGGCCCGCCCAGCGAGCCGGGGACCGGCGTGGCGCTCCGGAGGCCCGGCTGGGGTAGGCGGGCCGGCCGCCCCGGCCGCCGTCCCCGGAACCGGATCTCCGGGCAGGCCGGCCCCGGCCGCACTGGCCAGCGGCGCGCCCGCAACCGGCAAGGAAAGGGGGTCGGTAACGTACGGCCGGACAAGGCTATAGGACCCGTCATCCCCGTCCTGCGGGCTGCCGGTGCCGGAATTACCCACAGATCCGCACTTTTACAGTGAAAAATGGAATACGCACGATATCTCCCTTTTCAGCGCGCCCGGCGAGAAGACGAGCTGCCTTGCGGCCGGGGCACCGATTGCAGTCGCGCCGTGAGAGCGAGCAGCGGGCGGACTGCCTCCGGCGCGGCGATCGC
>Ga0207664_10001793_pt1 | contig 14147 bp, 13 predicted proteins | sample LARL83metaG_FD_184349 | JGI IMG/M metagenome (GOLD analysis project Ga0207664, IMG submission 184349) | Corn, switchgrass and miscanthus rhizosphere microbial communities from Kellogg Biological Station, Michigan, USA - LAR L8-3 metaG... | ecosystem: Host-associated > Plants > Roots >...
AGCGACCCGACCGCGGCCGCCGCGACCGCGAGCGCCGGCGCCGGCCTCGGCACCCCCGCGCCGGCGTCGTTCGCGAACGTGCTCGAGGGCGCGATGCCGTCGAGCGGCGTCCTCGGCGCCGGCTCGCCCGCCGACGCGATCTGCTCGATCGCGGCCGACGAGGTCGGCGTCTCCGAGCAGCCGCCGGGCTCGAACGACTCGCCGCGCATCGCGCAGTACCGCACCGCCACCGCCGGCAGCGGCGTCGGCCCGTGGTGCGCCTACTTCGTCTCGTGGGTCGCGCGCCAGGCGGGCGAGCCGCTCGGCGACGGCGGTCAGGGGTTCGGCTCGGTCGACCAGCTCTACGCGTGGGCGCAGCGCACCGGGCGCGCCGTGCCGAACGGCCCGGGCGTCGTGCCGCGCCCCGGCGACCTCGTCGTCTTCCACGAGCACGTCGGCATCGTCGAGCAGGTCCTTCCAGGTGGAAGGATCGAGACGATCGAAGGCAATTACGCCGACAGAGTTTCCCGCAATGTGCACGATTTTTCCGATGCACTGGGCTACGTTCGAATGAGTTGACCGGACAGCGTCGAAGAACCGCTCCAGTGTCGCTGCTCGATCAACGCGCCGACGCCGTCGATGACTCCATGGCGCCTGTCGCGGCGCCGAGCGTCGTGATCGTCGACCCGCACCCGCCGCTGCGCGAGGGGCTCACGCTGCTGCTCGCGCCGGAGGGCGTGACGGTCCTCGGCGGTGCGTCGACCGGCGCGGGCGGCGAGGCGCTGATCACTCGTCACGAGCCCGACATCGCACTCGTCGCGGCCGAGCTGCCCGACATCGACGGGGTCGCGCTGGTGCGCCGGCTCGTGCGCCGCGGGCTGCGCAGCGCGGTCGTGCTCTACGCCGCCGACGCCGACTGCGAGGACTCGGCCGCCGCCGTCAACGCCGGCGCCGCAGGGCTCGTCGCCAAGCGCCGCTCGACCGCCGAGCTGGCGGAGGCGCTGCGGCTCGTCGCGACCGGCGGGCTGTGGTTCGAGGAGCGCGACGACGAGGCGCTCGCGCCGCGGCCGGCGCTGCCGTTGCCGCTGCCGCAGGACCAGCGACGCACCGCGACGCTCTCGAGCGCGGAGCTGCGCGTGCTCGCGCTCGTCGCCGACGGCGGCTCGACCGAGGCGACGGCCGAGGCGCTCTCGCTCAGCCCGCACACGGTTCGCACGCACATGCGCAACGTGATGCGCAAGCTCGAGGCCTCCAGCCGCGCGCACGCGGTCGCGATCGCGATTCGCGAGGCGGCGATCGAGGTCTGACGTCCGACCGACTTCCCGGTCGGTTGCGCACCTGAAGCCGGTGTAGTCTGCGCGGGTGGGCCCGCAGCCGTCCCCGCCGCTCGTCCTCCTGGCGCTTGCGCTGACGCTCGTGCTGGCCGGCTGCGGCGGCGGCACGACCGCGCCGCCGCCGCCTGCCGCGGTCGCCTCCGCTCCCGCCTCCGCGCCGGCGGCCCCCGCAACCGCGCCGTCGCCGCGCTCCGCGGCGCGCACGACCGCGCCCGCCGCCGCGCGCACGACGGCGGTCGTGCACGTCCCAGCGCCGTCCACTCGACCGGTGCCGCGCGCGGCCGCGCCGCCGCCCGCCGCCTCCACCGCGCCGTCTGCTCCGGCGGCGGCCGTCGCGCCGCGTCCGCCCGCGCCCAGGTCGGCCACCGCGTCGATCGACGAGCTGGCCGACCTGGCGCTCACGAGACGCGCCGGCCCCGCGCACTACTTCCAGGCGGGGACCGTCACCGGCACCTACGCCGGCACGATGACGGTCGAGGCGCGGATCACCTCGCAGGGCGTCCTCGTCGCCTTCGTCGCGACGCTGTCGGGCGGCACGATCGTCGGCCACGCGACCGCCGTCGCCGTGCTCGACGGCTCGCCGACGCCGGCCCTGCGCGGCACCGGCGTGATCACCGGCGGCACCGGGCGCTTCGCCGGCGCGCGCGGGCGCGGCCTGCGCGTCAGCGGCCGCGCGAGGCCGGACGCGAGCCGCGCCCGCGTCCGCCTCACGGGAACCGTGACGCTCTCGCGCTAGCCGGCCAGCTCGTCCTTCGGGCGCTGCGGGATCAGGCCGCGGTCCTCCAGCACGAACGTGCGGTAGACCAGCGCGGCGAGCAGCGCGCCGAGCAGCGGCCCGACGACGTAGAGCCAGAAGTCGTCGAATCTGCCGGACGCGACCGCCGGACCGAGCCAGCGCGCCGGGTTGAGGCCGGCGCCCGTCGCGGGGCCGAAGACGATCACCGCGACGCCGAGCGCGGCGCCGATCCCGAGGCCGGCGAGCGCCGCCTCGCCGCGCGGGTTGACGGCGAGGCCCATGATCGCCCACATCAGCATGAACGTCCCGAGCGCCTCGGCGATCAGAGCGAGCCAGACGGAGCCGTTGTGGAGGATCTGCGCGTTGATCGCCGTCGCGCCGTAGTTGACGGGGTCGCCGACGTCCTTGAACAGCAGCAGCACGACGAGCGCGCCGAGGATCCCGCCGATGCACTGGCAGATGACGTAGACGACCGCGTTCGGCGTGGAGATCTTCCTGATCGACCACAGCGCGAACGTGACGGCCGGGTTGAAGTGCGCGCCGGAGGCCCCGCCGAGCGCGTAGATCAGCACGGCCAGCACGAACGTGTGCGCCAACGCGAGGCCGGCGAGGTCGAACCCGCCGGCGTGAGAGACGGAGATGAAGCCGCAGATGAAGAAGACGAGCAGGAACGTGCCGATCGTCTCGGCGACGAACGCCGGCATGCCGCGCGGCTCTGGCTCCTCGATGACGACGACGTCGACGGTGCTCATGGATCCTCCTGGAAGACGGTGACGGGGACGCCGGAGCGGCCCCCCGCTGTGGGGGTACGACGACCGCGCACCATCTCCTGCGGGTGGCGTGCGACACGCCCGCCGTTCGGCGGACCGCTACGCGCGCGCGAGCCCGTGCCCGTCGCCCGCGAGCCCGAGCGACGGCAGCGCGACGCGGCCGGCGTCGGCGGTCACGGACCCGATCCGCGCCGTCCCCGGATGGCGCGCGCCGAGCAGCGCGATCGCCGCGTCGGCGGCGGCCGCCGGCACGATCGCGACGAAGCCGCAGCCCATGTTGAAGACCCTCTGCAGCTCCGCCGGCTCGACGTCGCCGCAGCGCGCGATCAGCCCGAACACCGGCGGCACGGGCAGCGGGTCCGAGATCTCGTAGCCGACCCCGGCTCCCAGCCGCAGCAGGTTCAGCACGCCGCCGCCGGTGATGTGCGCGAGCCCGTGCACGGGCACGTCGGAGCGCAGCAGCTCGAGCACCGCGCGCACGTACAGCACGGTCGGCTCCAGCAGCACGTCGGCGACGGAGGCGCCGCCCAGCTCGGTCGGGCGCTCGTCGAGCGAGAGGCCGCCGTCCTGAAGCAGCGCGCGGCGCGCGAGCGTGAGCCCGTTCGAGTGCACGCCGCTCGACGGCAGGCCGATCAGCGCGTCGCCGGGCGCGATCGCCTCGCCGGTCACGATCGCGTCGAGCGCGACGGTGCCGAAGCACGCGCCGGTGAGGTCGAAGCCGTTGGGCGAGGGATGTCCCTTGATCAGCTCCGGAAGCTGCGCCAGCTCGCCGCCGGGGATCTCGACGCCGGCCTCCTCGGCGCCCGCTTTCAGGCCGAGCGCGACGTCGCGCAGCATGCCCGGGTCGGCCTGCTCGACGGCGAGGTAGTCGAGCACGGCGAGCGGCTCGGCGCCGACGCAGATGACGTCGTTGACGTTCATCGCGATGCAGTCGATCCCGACCGTGTCGTAGCGGCCGGTCTGCTCGGCGACGATCACCTTCGAGCCGACGCCGTCCGCGCACACGGCGATGCCGAGGTTCGGCGCCACGCGCAGGACGTTCGCGTAGTGGCCGGAGCCGAGCACGGACGCCGACGGGCGCCCGGGGTCGATCGTCTTCAGGACGTCCACGAGCGCGCGCACGCCCGCGTCCGCCTCGGCGATGTCGACGCCGGCCGCTGCGTAGGAGTCGGTCACGGGCGGGATTGTGACACCGACCGTCGGCGGCGCCGTTCGCCGGTAGGCTCCCGCCGTGGACTTGACTCCTGTTCAAGGGCTCGCGCGCAGAGTCGCGGCGCGCGCCGTCAACCCGGGCGGCGCGCCGAGCCCCGAGCGCCTGCGACGCCACGTCGCCGGCACGGCGATCCTCGTGACCGGCGCCTCGCACGGGATCGGACGCGCCACGGCGATCCGCCTCGCGCGCGCGGGCGCGAGGGTGCTGCTCGTCGCGCGCTCCGCCGAGCTGCTGGAGGAGCTGGCCGACGAGCTGCGCGCCGACGGCGGCGACGCGCATGCGCTGGCGGGCGACCTCAGCGACGCCGAGGAGGCGGTCCCCGCGCTCGCGGCGCGAATCCTCGCCGAGCACGGTCCGCCCGACGTGATCGTGAACAACGCCGGCAAGTCGATCCGCCGCTCGATCGAGCGCTCCTATGAGCGCTTCCACGACTTCACGCGCACCGCGGACCTCAACTACCTGGGGCCGGTGCGGCTGCTGCTCGCGCTGCTGCCGGCGATGCGCGCGCGCGGCTCCGGCCACGTCGTGAACGTCTCGACGGTCGGCGTGCTGCTGCCGCCGACGCCGCGCTGGTCGGCCTACCAGGCCTCGAAGGCGGCGTTCGACGTGTGGCTGCGCGCGGCCGCCGCGGAGATGCGCGCCGACGGCGTCACGGCGACCTCGCTCTACATGGCGCTCGTGCACACGCGCATGAGCGCGCCGACCGACGACTTCAAGCTCGTCCCCGGCCTCTCCGCCGACGAGGCGGCCGGGCTCGTCTGCCGCGCGATCGTCGACCGGCCGTCGTCGATCGCGCCGTGGTGGGCGACCGCGGGCGCGCTGGTCGACGTCGCCGCGCGCGGCGCCAGCGACCGGATCGTGCGCCTCTACGCGGCGCGCTTCACCTCCCGTGCGCCGCACCGCGCCGAGCCGCGCGACGGCGCCGAGGCCGGGACCGGGCGATGAGCGAGCGGCGCGCGCTCGCCGGCCTCGCGCTGCCCGCGCTGCGCGCGTTCGCCGGCGCCGGCCTGCTCAGGCCGCTGCCGCCCGGCCGCGCGCGGCAGGCGCTCCGCGCCGCGCGCGAGCTGGGGATGGGAGCCGCCGGCGGCTGCGCGGTCAGCGCCGCACGCCGTCCCGACGGGATCGCCGTGATCGACGAGCGCGGCGAGCTGACGTTCGCGGAGCTGAACGCGCGCGCCGAGCGGATCGCCGCCGCGCTGCGCGCCGAGCACGGCGTCGGCCCCGGACGCGACCTGGCGGTCATGTGCCGCAACCACCGCGGCTTCGTCGAGGCGATGCTGACCGCCTCGCGCCTCGGCGCCGACCTGCTGCTGCTCAACACCGATTTTCCCGGGCCGCAGCTCGCGCAGGCGCTCGCGCCGCACGCGCCCGGAGCGATCGTGCACGACGCGGAGTTCGGGCCGGCGCTCGACGCGGCCGGCTTCGGTCCTGACCGCGTCGCGCGCGTGCTCGCATGGCACGACGAGGAGCCGCCGACGGGCGTCTCCACGCTCGATCGTCTCGCCGCGGCCGGCGGGCCGAAGCCGCCGGCGCCGGAGAGCGGCGGCCGGCTCGTGATCCTCAGCTCCGGCACGACCGGCGCGCCGAAGGGCGCACCGCGGGAGCCGAGCGCGGCCGCCGCGCTCGGGCCGCTGACGACGATCCTCGAGCAGCTCAGGCCGCGCGGCGGCGATCCGATCCTGATCGGCCCGCCGGTCTTCCACGGCTTCGGGCTCGCGTTCCTCGGCGTCGGGCTGTTCGTCGGCGCGCCGGTCGTGCTGCGCCGCCGCTTCGAGGCGCGGTGGGCGCTCGAGGCGGTCGCCCGCCACCGCGTGACGCACCTCGTCGGCGTGCCCGCGATGCTGCAGCGGATCCTCGCGCTGCCGGCGGCCGAGCGGTCGCGCTACGTGACCGGCTCGCTGCGCGCGGTCGCCTCCGCCGGTGCGCCGCTCGCGCCCGCCGTCGCGACCGCCTTCATGGACGCCTTCGGCGAGCTGCTGTTCGACCTCTACGGCTCGACCGAGACCGGCTTCGCCTCGTTCGCGACCCCGGCCGACCTGCGCGCCGCCCCCGGGACCGTCGGACGCCCGCCGCGCGGCACGCGCGTCGAAGTGCTCGACGAGCAGCGCCGCCCCGTCGCGCCCGGCGTCGTCGGGACCGTCTTCGTCGGCAGCCTGCTCGTGTTCGACGGCTACGCCGGCGGCGGCTCGCGCGAGATCGTCGACGGGCTGATGAACGTCGGCGACCTCGGGCACCTCGACGCGGCGGGGCGGCTGTTCGTCGACGGGCGCGAGGACGACATGATCCTGTCGGGCGGCGAGAACGTCTTCCCCCAGGAGGTCGAGGACGTGCTCGCGGGCCATCCGCGGCTGGCTGACGCGGCCGTGATCGGCGTCGCGGACGAGCGGTTCGGCCAGCGGCTGCGCGCGTTCGCCGTCGCACGCGAGGGCGAGGCGGTCGGCGAGGAGGAGCTGGCCGGCTATCTGCGCGAGCGGCTCGCGCGCTACAAGCTCCCGCGCGAGATCGTCTTCCTCGAGGCGATTCCGCGCAACCCGACCGGCAAGGTGCTGCGGCGCAAGCTCGCTCAGGTGCCCGGGCCGGATGCCTCCGCCGGATCCTCGCCCGGCATGACGTAGTCGCCGAACAGCTCGGCCGGCGACAGCTCGAGCGCCTCGATCAGGCGCAGCAGCGTCGTTGCGCGCAGATCCTTCGTGCCGCGTTCGATCGTGCCGATGTGGTTCGGATGCATGCCGGCGCGGCGGCCGACCGCCTCCTGCGACAGGTCGCGGCTGCGCCGCGCTTTGCGCAGCGCTCGGCCGAGCGCGACGAGTCGGGGGTCGGGATCCGGCATCAGCTCAGCACCCTGCCCAAGCGATCATCGCTATACCAGCCACGATCGTGGTGGAAATCCCCACCATTACGTTTGATTTGCGCGCACGCGAGGTGCAGACGCGACTACGCGCGCGTCAGGCCGCCAGCGATCCGGCAAGGGCCGCGCCGTCGCGCAGGCGCGCCGCGAACGCGGCCAGGGCCGGCGGGTCGCCGGCGAGCGTGCGCAGGGCGCGACGCGTCAGCGCCTCGTGCGGGACGGCTCCGCCGCCGCGCACGGCGCCGTCGAGCAGGACCGCGTGGCAGCGGGCGACGAGCCCGTCGACACGATCGGCCGGCGGGTCGTCGAGCAGCACGTCCGGGAGCGCCTCCTCCGCCCGTCCGCTCGCCCTCAGCGCCTCGACCGCCGCGTGCGCGAGCGACTCGCGCGCGCCCGCGGGCGCGACGAGCACCAGCGTCACGTCGTCCTCGTCGGAGAGCGTCGCCGCCCACGCGCGCAGCACCGGCTCCCACGTCTCCGGGCGCTCCCAGACGGGCGCATAGAGCACGACCGTCCCGCGTGCGTCGAGCTGCGGCGGGACGACCGCGCGCGCCCAGCGCGCCGGCGGCCGGCTCGCGAGCCGCTCGAGGCGTTGCGCGGCGATCGCGGCGGCCGCGTCCCAGCTCATGCGCTCGGCGGCACGGCGCGCGTGGGCGCCGCGCACCGCGCGCGCCTCGGCGCCGGCCGCGGCGACGGCGCGCAGCGCGTTCGCCAGCTCGTCGGGATCGACCTCGAGCGCGCAGGCCCGACCGGCGGTCGGGCCTGCGTAGGTCCGCGCCTGGAACTCGGCGCGCCGCGCGTGCAGCGGCCAGCCGGCGTCGGGCGGGCAGAACTCGCCGGTCGGGCCGGCGGCGGTGTGGATCACCGGCACGCCGCACGCCATCGCCTCGAGCGCCGGCAGGCAGAAGCCCTCGGCGCGGTAGGGCAACACGACGACGTCGGCCGCGCGGTAGAGCGCGGGCAGCTCGGACGGCGCGAGGTCCTGCGTCAGGTATGTCACGGGCGCGGCGTCGGCGCGCGCGGCCAGCGCGCGCACCTCGTCGCCGGCCGTCTGGCCCTTGTAGGAGGTCTCGGTGCCGAAGTCCTTGACGACGAGCCGCACGTCGTCGCCGGGACCGAACGCGCGCACCCACGCCGCGAGCAGCACGTCGATCCCCTTGCGCCAGATCGTCCCGCCGACGAACAGGAACGTGCACGCGGCGCGCGGTCCGTCGCCGCCGTCGAGCAGCGGGTGCCGCGGCCCGTCGGGCGCGAATCGCTCGAGGTCGACGCCGTTGGGGACGACGTCGACGATCCCGGGCGGCATCCCGCCCGCGACGTAGCCGTCGCGCACGTACGCGCTCGGGACCCACACGCGGTCGATCCGCTCGCGCACCGTCTGCACCCACGCGCGCGGCGGCGCCCCGACCTCCCACGGCAGGATCAGGACCGTCGGGCCCTCGCTGCCGGGCGCGAAGTCCGGCGGCCACGAGTGGGAGATCGTCGGGCACGCGAACGGGAGCTGCCCGCTGCGCGGCGCGCTGCGGACGATCTCGAAGCCGCGCCGCTCCAGCGCCGCCCCGAGCCCGTCGTTGACGTGCGCGAGCGAGTGCACGCCGCCGTGCTCGCCGCGCAGGACGAGCGGGGAGCCGGAGCTGCTGTCCACCAGCGAAGCCATGGAGATCACCCCAGGTGATCGGCCGGGAGCGCGCGAACTTTGAGTCAGCGCCGTCGCCGGCGCAGCCGCGCCGCGACGACGCCGGCGAGCGCGAGCCGGTACGTCGCGTAGGGCGCCAGCGACCGATCCCGCTCGACCTGCTTGATCAGCCAGGTCGAGGCGAGCGTCGAGGCGAACGAGGCGACGGTGCCGGCCGCGAACGCCACGTGCACGTCGCGCGGCAGTCCCCGCTTCCACAGCCGCACGCCCTTCAGCCCGGTCGCGGCGAGGATCAGCGGCAGCGCGGCGTGCCGGGAGAGCACGTTCGCGTCCTCGCGCGTGAAGCGCCGCCAGCGGGCGGCCGCGAGCGTCGCGCCGTTGCGCGAGACGCCCGGCACGAGCGCGCACGCCTGCCCGATCCCGAGCGCGAGCCCGTCGCGCCAGCCGGCCGCGTCGCGCTCGCGCTCCTGCGGCGTGCGGTCGGCGGCGGCCATCGCGAGCGCGCCGAGCACGAGTCCGGCGGCGGTCGTCGCGGGCGTGCCGAGGCGGCGCTCGATCGGGCGCTCGAACAGGAACGCGAGCGCGCCCGCCGGCGCGAACGACAGCACCAGCAGCGTCAGCCGACGACGGTCGAGCCCGCGCGCGGTCTCGCCGACCTCGTTGCGCAGTCCGATCAACAGCGCCGCCGCCGTGCCGGCGTGCAAAGCGACCTCGAACGCCTTGCGCAGCTCCGCGTCCAGCTCGTTGTAGCGCCACCCGGCGAGCCACGGGACGAGCACGACGTGGCCGGAGGAGGAGATCGGCAGCAGCTCCGCGGGGCCGTGCAGGAGTCCCAGCGCAAGCGCTTCGCGCAGCGGCAGCGCCTCGGCGGCGGCCGTGCGGCGCTCGCCGGCGCCGTTCACGCGGTCAGGTCTGCGGCGGGCTCGCGCTCGCCGGCGGGCGGCCCCGACGGCGGGGCGGCTCCCCTGCGGCGTCTGACGATCCACCAGACGATGCCGGCGACGAGCAGGATCAGCACGACGTAGTCGACGTAGTGCAGCGCGTCCTTCCATCTCGTCCAGTTGTGGCGCGTCTGCTGGCCGGCGTAGACGAGCCCGAGGCACCAGGGGATCGAGCCGATCGCGGTGTAGAGCGTGAAGCGCCAGAAGGCCATCCGCGCGACGCCGGCGGGCACCGAGATGAACGCGCGCACGATCGGAAGCAGGCGCCCGAGCAGCACCGCGATCGCGCCCCAGCGTCCGAACCAGCGCTCGGCGAGCGCGAGTCTTCTCGGCGAGACGTGCAGCTTGTTGCCGTGGCGCTCGATCAGCTCGAGCCGGCCGTAGTAGCCGACCGCGTAGGCGATCCACGAGCCGACGACGTTGCCCGCGACGCCCGCGGCCGTCGCCGCCAGCAGCGAGTATCTGCCGAGCGCGACGTTGAAGCCGGCGAACAGCAGCACGACCTCGGACGGGATCGGGATGCATGCGCTGCCGAGCAGCGAGAGCATGAAGACGCCGGCGAGGCCGAGGTCGCCGACGACGTTCGTGGCGAAGTCGGCGAGCGCGCCGGTGACCGAGGCGAGGACGAGCACCGAGGAAGCGTAACGGGGCTCGCGCGCCGCCGTGCCCGCCGGCTGCAACGGGGCGCCCGCGAAGGCGCGCCGGAAGGGGAATCGCGCGCGGCGCCGAACGCTCGACCGGTGTCGTTCCGTCGCCGCATCCTGCCCGCGCTCGCGCCTGCTGCCCTCGCGCTGCTCGCGCTGGCCGGATGCGGCGGCGGCGCGCGCACGAGCGCGCACCTGGCGACGCGGACCGTCACGCGGACGGTGACGGCGCCCGCCACGACGACGACGACGGCCGCTCCCGCCACGACGAGCGCCGCCCCGCCGCCGAACCCGAGCGCGGCGCTCTCGCTGCACGCCGCGGAGCAGGTGCTCGCCGCGCACGGCTGCAACACGCTGACGGAGAGCGACTGGCGGCCGGATCAGCCGTTGAAGGTGCTGCTCGGCGTCGCCACGGGCGGTCCGGCCGGCACGCGTCGCGAGCTGGCGTTCCTGTTCGTCGGCGCGACGTTCATCGGCACCGACACGAAGGACCCGAGCGGGCAGCTCGCGGTCGTCGGACAGGACGGCCGCGACGTGACGATCCGCTACGGCCTCTACAGGCCGTCGGACACGATCGAGGACCCCACTGGCGGCAGCGCCGACGTGACCTACCGCTGGACGGGCGCGAGACTCGTCCCCCAGCGACCGATCCCGCCCGCCGCGCCGGACGCCCCGCTGAGCCGCCGGTAGGCTCCGGCGCGTCGTGCCCGTCCCCCTGTTCGACACCGCCTCGCCGGTCGCGCCGCTGCGGGCGGAGGTCGACGCCGCCGTGGCGCGGGTGCTCGACCGCGGCGTCTACATCCTGGGCCCCGAGGTCGAGGCGTTCGAGCGCGAATTCGCCGCGTACCTCGGGGTGGAGCACGTCGTCGGCGTCGCCAACGGCACCGACGCGATCACGATCGCGCTGCAGGCGCTCGGCGTCGGCCCCGGCGACGAGGTCGTCGTGCCCGCGTTCACGTTCTACGCGAGCGCAGAGGCGATCCCGCCGACGGGCGCGACGCCCGTCTTCTGCGACGTCGATCCGGAGACGATGTGCGTCACGGCCGAGACGGTGCGCGCCGCGCTGACGCCGCGCACGAGAGCGGTGGTCGCGGTCGACCTGTTCGGCAATCCGGCGCCGATCCCCGAGATCGCCGCGCTCGGCGTGCCGGTCGTGGAGGACGCCGCGCAGGCGGCGGGGGCGCGGCTCGGCACTCGCATGGCCGGCGCGCTCGGCACGCTCGCGACGTTCTCGTTCTTCCCCTCGAAGAACCTCGGCTGCTTCGGCGACGGCGGCGCGATCGCGACCGACGATCCCGCGCTCGCCGACGCCGCGCGCGTGCTGCGCTTCCACGGCTCGCGCGACAAGGCCTCCTACGAGCGGATCGGCTGGAACTCGCGGCTCGACGAGCTGCAGGCGGCGATCCTGCGCGTGCTGCTCCCGCACCTCGACGGCTGGGCCGCCGGCCGGCGCGCCGCCGCCGCGCACTACGCCGACGCCGGTCTCGGCGAGCTGGTCGCGCTGCCCGCCGCGACCGCCGGAGCCGAGCCGGCGTGGCATCTGTTCGTCGTGCGTCACGCGCGCGCCGCCCAGCTCGCCGCCGCGCTCGCCGAGGCCGGGATCGGCGTCCGCAGCTACTACGACGTCCCGCTCCACCGCCAGGCGGCGCTCGCGCCGTGGGTCCCGGCGGATCTCGCGCTGCCGATCACCGACGAGCTGGCGCGCACCCACCTCGCGATCCCGATGAGCCCGCTGCTCGACCGCGCCGCCGCCGACGAGGTGGCCGCGGCCGTGCGCGCCGCGCCGGTGCCCCGATGACCTCCCGTCCTGCCCGATGAGCGACGACCTCTCCCCCTCAGGGGGGACAACTCGTCGCTCATCGGCGGCTGACCCCGCCATGCGCGTCTGGATCGACCTCACGAACTCCCCGCACGTGCTCGTCATGCGGCCCGTGATCGACGTGCTGCGCGCGGACGGCCACGAGGTGCGCGTGACCGCGCGCGACTTCGCGCAGACGCTCGCGCTGTGCGAGCGCTTCGGGATCGAGCACGAGGCGATCGGCGCTCACCGCGGCGGCCGCCTGGCGGCCAAGGGGCTCGGGCTCGTGCAGCGGTCGGGAGCGCTCGTGCGCTGGGCGCGCCGGCACGGTCCGTTCGACCTCGCGCTCGGCCATGGCTCCAACGACGTCACCGTCGCCGCCGCGCTGCTGCGGATCCCGTGCAGCACGACCTTCGACTACGAGTGGGCGACCGTCCAGCACACCGTCAACTGCCGGCTCGCGCAGGCGGTCGTCGTGCCGGAGGCGATCCCGCCGCAGCGGCTCGCCCGCTACGGCGCGCGCAAGAAGCTCCACCGCTACCCGGGCCTCAAGGAGGAGTACTACCTGGCCGACTTCGAGCCCGATCCGGCGGTCCTGGACGAGCTGTCGCTGGACCCGGCCGAGCCGATCGTCGTCGTGCGCACGCCCCCGGCGGTGTCCCTGTACCACCGCTTCGAGCACGACACGTTCGGCGCGGTGCTGGCGCGGCTGCGCGACGAGAGCGCTCAGGCCGTCGTGCTGCCGCGCACGCCCGAGCAGCGCGCCGAGCTGACGCAGGCCGGCGGGTTCGTCATCCCCGAGCACGCGATCGACGCCCAGTCGCTGATCGCCTGCGCAGACCTCGTCATCAGCGCCGGCGGCACGATGAACCGCGAGGCCGTCGCGCTCGGCACGCCCGTCTTCTCCTCCTTCGAGGGCAGGCTCGGCGCCGTCGACGAGCGGCTGATCGCCGAGGGCCGCCTCAAGCTCCTGCGCGACCCGGCCGAGGTCGTCGTCGCCAAGCGCCGCGCCGACGCGCGGTCGCACGACCGCGTCCGCCGCGATCCGCGCGACTTCACGCGGCTGCTGTGTACGCCCCTCGGCGAAATGGCGCCGGCCCCGTAGACTCTTCCCAATGCGCCGGTGGTACCGCTCCGGGGCGATTCCGGTTCACCGCCACTCAGTCGTGCAGCTGGTCGTGGACGGTGGGCTCGTCGCTCTCGCGTACTGGCTCGCGTTCGAGCTGCGCTTCGACAACGGCATCCCCCGCCGGTACGAGCTGCTGCGCGACCACACGATCCTGTGGGTCGTCCCGCTGTGCATCGCCGTCTTCGTCGCCTTCGGGCTCTACCAGCGGCTGTGGACCTACGTCGGCCAGCGCGACTACGAGTCGCTGCTGCGCGCGGTGATCGTCTCCGCGATCCTCGTCGTCGGCGGGATCGCGCTCGTGCACCCCGTCGAGGTCACGGCGCACAGCGGCGACCAGCTCGCCGTCGGGATGCCCGTCGGCGTCGCGGCGATGTGGGTGATGCTGACGCTCTTCTTCACCGCCGGCGCGCGCTTCCTCGCGCACCTGATCTTCGAGGGGCGCGTCGGTCGCGGTCCGCGCGTGAAGAAGGGCGCGCGCAGCGTGCTGATCGTCGGCGGCGGCGACGGCGGGCGCCTCGTCGCGCGCGAGCTGGTGCGCAATCCCGACCTCGGCCTGGCCCCGATCGGCTTCCTCGACGACGACCCGCGCAAGCGCGGCATGAAGGACGAGCACCACCTCAGAGTGCTCGGCACGACCTCCGACGACGATCTCGTCCGCGTGCTCGAGAAGTTCGCCCCCGACGAGGCGATCATCGCGATCCCGTCCGCGCCCGGCACGCTGCGCGGCCGCGTCGTCGCCGCCTGCCGCCCGCGCGGGATCCCCGTCCGCACGCTGCCGACCGTCTTCGAGCTGCTGCAGGACGGCACGACCGGCAACGGCGGCATCAGAGTGATGCGCCAACTGCGCGAGCTGCAGGTCGAGGACGTGCTCGGTCGCGAGCCGGTGCGGATGGAGCTCGACCGCGTCGGCGCCTACCTCACCGGCCAGGTGGTGCTCGTGACGGGCGCCGGCGGCTCGATCGGCGGGGAGCTGTGTCGCCAGATCGCGCGCGTCGGTCCCCGCCGCCTGATCCTCGTCGACCACGCCGAGGACAACCTGTTCGAGATCGCGCGCGAGCTGGAGGAGGAGCGCCACGTCCGCACCGCGGTGCCGGTGCTCGCCGACTGCAAGGAGGAGGA
>Ga0207664_10001794_pt1 | contig 14143 bp, 14 predicted proteins | sample LARL83metaG_FD_184349 | JGI IMG/M metagenome (GOLD analysis project Ga0207664, IMG submission 184349) | Corn, switchgrass and miscanthus rhizosphere microbial communities from Kellogg Biological Station, Michigan, USA - LAR L8-3 metaG... | ecosystem: Host-associated > Plants > Roots >...
CCCGACTCCCCAGCACCTCGCCTGGACCGTCCTCAGCGCGGTCACCATCGCGGCCTGGCCCGCCCTCGCCGCCAGGCGGTTGCCGCCGCGACCCCTGGTGCTGAGCGGCTACAGCTCGGCCGCCGTGACCGTGGTCTCCGCGGCCCTGCTCGGCTGGCTGTTCATTGAAGCTCAAGGCGGCGGGGCTCTGGGCCTGGCTGAGCGGTTGACCACATCGGCCCAGGCCTGCTGGCCGTTCATCGTCGCCCTCGCCCTGCGGCGCGGCACGTCCTGGCTCGACGGCAAGAACGGGTAGGCGGGCGGCTCGCCGTTCTGCCCGCGTCGTCGCGGCCCGGCCTGGCCCGGCAGCCGCACGACGGAGCAGGCTGTGCTCTCTGGCCGCGACGCCGGGTCCCCAGGTACACTGGCCGCGAGCGTCTGCTCAAGCAGCCTGAACGAGTTCCCGATCAGGTCTAGACCCTACGCCGGTCTCGAGATCGCCTCGCTGCATTTCCTCCCAGGACGAGGCGGGACGATGACTGCAGCTACGGCGACGGCCAAATACGACGGCACCGGGGCCTTCCCGGAAGCGGAACCTGCCGCGCGGGCACCACGGCAGCGGGGCATGCAGGTCGCGGTGACCATGATTCTCGTAGCCGGCCCCTTCGTAGGGCTGGTCATCGCCCTGTGGATGCTGTGGGGCCGCGGCGTCGGGCTGGCCGACATCGGGCTGGCGGTGTTCTTTTACCTGCTGACCGGGTTCGGGGTGACCGTAGGTTTTCACAGGTGCCTGACGCACCGGAGCTTCACCGCCCGGCCGGCGTTGCGAGTCGCACTCGCGATCGCAGGGTCGATGAGCTTCGAGGGCGATGTCATCACCTGGACCGCCACCCACCGGCGTCACCATGCATTCACCGACCGTCCCGGCGACCCGCATTCGCCCTACCGGTTCGGGACCGGGCCGGTCGGCCAGTTGCGGGGCCTCGCGCATGCCCATGTCGGGTGGCTGTTCGGCAGCGACCCGATACCGACCTCGCCTCAGCGCTACGCGCCCGACCTGCTAGCTGACCGTTCCATGCAGAGGGTGTCGAGCGCCTTCCCCGCGCTGTGCGTCGCCTCGCTGGCACTCCCGGCTGCCATCGGCTGGGCGCTCGGCGCGGGCAGCGCCCGTGCCGCACTGCTGGCCCTGCTCTGGGCCGGGCTGGTCCGCATCTTCCTGCTGCAGCATGTCACCTGGAGCGTGAACTCGCTGTGCCACCTGCTCGGCAACCGGCCCTTTACCACGCGCCGGCATGACCGGGCCACCAACCTGTGGCCGCTCGCCGTGCTGTCATTGGGTGAGAGCTGGCACAACACGCACCATTCGGATCCGGCTTGCGCACGGCACGGAGTCGACCGCGGTCAGATTGACCTGTCGGCCGGGTTGATCCGGATGTTCGAGCGCGCGGGCTGGGTCAGCGGGGTGCGGTGGCCCAGCGCTGCCCGGCTCGAGCGGCGCAGGCGCCTGCCCGTGGATGTCGCCGCCCAGGTCCCCGGCCGAAGCCCGGTGCTCACGCCGGCGCCAGACGGCGCCGCGAGAGCGACGTCGACCTAACTCGCGGCGCCCTTGCATCCTCGCGGCAGCCGCGGGCGGCCAGGTCGCGGAAGAACGCCAGCCACCCGGCACCGCTCTCGCCGGTGACGTGCAGGCCCAGGAAAACTGGGACCATGCATCTGTCTACGACGAAAGTGTGGAATCGGGGCATGGGAAGAGTGCGGAAATTGCGGACCGGCATCGCGTTCATCGCGCTGCTGGTGACCGCCGTGATGCCAAGTACGGCGGAGGCGGCTACCGGCGCCACTGCGGCCACCGGCGCCGCGACCGCGGTCCGCGCTTCGTTGCGCAGCGAGCTCAACCACTACTTGAACGCCTACCGAGTCGCGGAGCACATCTCCGCTGTCTCGCTGGCGGTCACCTTTCGCGGCCGCAGGCCAGCCATCAACCTGGCTGTCGGAAGCACCCGATACGGCGGCGGACCCGCGATTTCGCCTTACGCGCTCTGGCAGATCGGCAGCAATACCAAGGCGTTCACGTCGGTGCTGGTGCTGCAATTGGAGGCCGAGCACAAGCTCTCGATCAACGACACGCTCGGCCAGTGGCTACCTCAGTACCCTCGTTGGGGGAGCGTGACGATCAAGCGGCTCTTGAACATGACCAGCGGCATCCCGAGCTACACCGACTCGCCGGAATTCTGGCACGACGTTGCCGCGGCGCCCAACGGCGTGTTCTCGGCTTCCCGCCTGGTTTCCTACGCTCTCGGCCTTCCGCCCACGCACGGCTACAGCTACTCGAACACCAACTACATCCTGGCGCAGATGATCATCGAGCGCGCAACCCACGATAGCTATGGCAGTCAACTGTGCAAACGAATCGTTATCCCACTTAGTCTGCGGAACATGTTCTATTCCGGGACTGATTACAGGCGGGCGATTACCGCTCGCATGCCGGCCGGATATTGGTTTATCCCGGTGCTCCCCGAGATGACATCGCAGCTCCGCCATGACCAGAGTGACCATACGCTCTCATGGGCGCGGGGTGCAGGCGGGATCGTCAGCTCGTTGCAGGACATGGCCAAGTGGGATCGCGCCCTCTATACCGACCGGGAGTTGCCGGGAAAGGAGCAGCGCGAGCTGATGAGTCTGGTTTCCACGACGACCGGGAAACCGATCACGACGACGACGCTGGCCGATCCCGCTGGGTATGGTCTCGGCATCAGCCAGGTGACGTCCAAGGCGTTGGGGACCGTGTGGTACTACGAGGGAGAAACGACTGGTTTCCGGGTTGTGAACATCTTCGTACCACGGTCCGGCACCGTGATCGCGATCGGCGTGAACAGTGCCACGCTCAACGACCACACAGCCGCGCTTGCCACATCCGTCTACCAGACACTGCACAAGGCGGGGCTCAGCTAACAGGGTGGGTTCCGAAAATGCCGTTCTGAACCGCCCCGGAGTTTGCGGCTGCGGAATCTCCGGGGCAGTTCAGAACGGACCCCAGGCTAGGCCCTGTCCTGGGCGGTGGCGGGTTCTTCGTCTCGTCCCCGGTTGTCGAGGACGAGGGGACGCTTGCCGTTGATCTTGTAGCGGATGTGAGTGACGTCCGGAGTGGCCACCACGCGGGCCGGGGTGAGTTCGATCCCTTCCTTTTCGCCCAGGCTGAGGTCTGGACCGAGCAGGCGCATGCCTTCCCCGAGGATCACCGGGATGATGTGGAGTTCCACCTCGTCCAGGAGCCCGAGCTTGATCACCTGGCGGAGCAGCGTGCCCCCGCCGGCGATGGCTACGTTCTTGCCGTTGGCGGCGGCGCGGGCCTGGTCGATCGCGCTTTCGATGCCCGAGGTGACGTAGGTGAAGCTCGTGCCGCCCTGGCGTCGCAGGGTCGGCCTGGGCCGGTGGGTGACTACGAACACCGGGGCGCGGAATGGAGGGTCTTCGCCCCAGGGGATCTCGCCGCCATCTGCCATGCGCCGCCCCATCACGTAAGCGCCCGCGGCGTTGAAGGTTTCCGCGATGATGCTGGAGTTGGTGCTCTGCTCGCCTCCTTGGAAACCCAGTCGCTGGCGCCAGGCCTCGGCATCGATGACCCACCGGGTGACGCGGAAGAAGCCGGGGGCTTCGGTGCCCTCAAGCCAAGCCTGCATGTCGGTGTCCTTCGGTCCGGCATAAAAGCCGTCCACCGAGACCGACATCTGCGCTGTGACGATTGTCATGGGATCTGTTCCTCTCACAGGAGCGGGAGTTACCGGTTCTCACTGACCGCGGGCGAGATAGGCGCCGAGCTGGTCGAGCAGGCCCTTGGTGCCCTCTTCCCGGCCCTCGGGGCTGTCGAGGCCGTCGAAGTGGACGCCTTGCTCGGTATAGGTCAGCCGGGTGTGTTCACCGTCGGGCTCGAGGGCGATCGTGGTCAGTGACGTGGACATGTGCCGCTCCTCGACCCACATGTCGTAGGTGAACACGATCCGCTGCAGGTCGACGATGTCGGTGTAGGTGGAGGTGAACCTGGACCGTGGCCCGCCGTGCCACTGGCCCTCCTCTGTGCCGTGCCCGCCGACGCGGAACTCGTGGGTTTTCTCCTGCACGTCGAAGGCGTCGCCCGCGCCAAACCACTGGTCGCGCGCGTCGTTGTCCGACAGCGCGTGCCAGACCGCCTCGACGGGGACGGGGTAGGTGCGCTCGATGACAAAGGTGGCGTGAATCTGGCTGCGCTCGGTCACGTTCATGTCGGTCCTTCCTTGGTAGTGGTGGACCGGCTCAGCACAGTGCCGAGGCGGTCCAGTCGGCGTTCGGCGGGCAGCCGCTGGCGGCTGATCCACTCTCCGGCGGGGGCCAGCGCCCCGGGGACCAGCTGATAGGTGCGGATGCGCCCGGCTTTCGCTGAGGTGACGATTCCCGCCTTCTCCAGGACGCCCAGATGCTGGACGATCGTGGGGAGGGCCATATCGAACGGCTGGGCCAGCTCGCTGACTGACGCGGGACCGCGGGACAGCCGCTCGACCATGGCACGTCGGCTGGCGTCACCGAGTGCGTGGAACATCTGGTCGAGGCCCTGATACTTAGGCACATACCTAAGTATTAGGAGAGCGGGGCAGCATTGTCAAACTCGCGCGGCCAGGTCGGCCACTGGGTGGGGGGCTGGCGTGCGATGCCGGAGGCGCCGTCTTCGGCTATGGAGGCCTACAGCGGTTGCCCAGTGGTCAGCATGGTGCGAAGCACCGGACCATAAGCCCGGCCTGTTGCCGCGCGTCCGTCAGCATATGTTGACGAACAACGCCTGTCAGCATATGCTGACGCCATGGAACCTACTCTCCAGATCGCAGAGGGCGCCGCCAGCAACGACCCCGACGTCGGGCTGCGCGCGGTCGCCGCGCTTCGCGCGCTGGCCGAACGGCTGGAACTACTCCAGGTCCAGCAGGCCCGAGAGCTCGGCTGGTCCTGGCAGGACATCGCCAGCCGGCTCGGCGTCACCAAGCAGACCATCCACCGCAAGTACGGCCGCAGGACCGGGAGGCGGTAATGTTCGAGCGCTTCACCGACACCGCCCGCCACGTCGTCGCCCAGGCCCAGAAGGACGCCCGCCGGCTCGGGCATCACTACATCGGATGCGAGCACCTGCTGCTGGCCGCGGCCGCGACCGACGAGCCGGCCAGCACGGTCCTGCGCGACCACGGCGTCACGCCCGAACGCATCGAGGCGGTAATACTGCGCACCATCGGGCGAGGCCAGACGGCCGGCCCGATGGGCGGCCTGGACCGAGAGGCGCTGGCTTCCCTGGGCATCGACCTCGACGTCGTCCGCGCCCGGGTCGAAGCAGCCTTCGGCCCGGACGCCCTCACGCGGCCCCTCCCCGCGCGCCAGCACAGTCGGCCCTCCTGGGGAAAGGGCCCGCTGGCCGAGCTGACGCGCCGTCGGCGTCGCCGTCACGTCCGCCGCAACGGCCCGCTGCCCGCAGGCCCGGGCAACAACACCCCGCTTCTGCCGGGCCTGGCTCCCCGCGGCCACCTCTCGTTCACGCCGCGCGCCAAGAAGACCCTGGCGCTCTCGCTGCGCGAGGCGCAAGCGCTGCACGACAACAACATCGGCCTCCAGCACCTCACCCTGGCCCTGCTCGCCCCGCAGGACGGCGCGGTACCGGTGATCCTGTCGGCTCTCGGCGCACCGGCCACATCGCTGCGCGCCGCCGTTCTCGCCCGCTACCGCAAGGCGAGCTGATCCGTGCGCCTACCAGGCCGCCACGGACGCGAGCGTATCGGGGGAGAACTGCCCGGATCAGGATCTAGCGTGCGATCCATGGCTGGCCCGAAGCAGCGAGCACAGCAAGCGTTCCGCACCCACCGCGGGTGGGTCAGAGACCTGTCCTGCAGTCAGGCGTCATGTCGCGGGACGCTGAGCCTGCCCAGCGGCCGGGCCAGGAACAGCTGCAGTTCCTCGCCGCCGGGCAGGGCTACCGTGGGGCCCACGGCAAGGTTGAGCCGGGAGCCGAGGGCCAGGTCCTTGACTACGCTTGTGACGGTGACCTGGCCGGCGGGCGATTGGGTCACCGCCGTGGCCGCGATGTCCGCGGCCGGGCCCGAGATGCTGCCGGCGGCGAACTGAAGTTCTCCCGCGTGCACCGTCAGCTGCAGGGCCGGCTCCTGCTCCATCAGAGCGAGCGCGCACTCCACCGCGCGGACCGCACCGTCGAAGGTGTAGATGTTGCCGCCGCGGCTGGGGGCAGGCTGTCCCCGGAACCGCTCGATCGCACCGAGCAGAGAGGCGTCCAGGGCGCGGTCGGCGGCCAGCAGAACCGCCAGCACCGAGGGCGGGCCGGAGAGCGCCGGATGGTCGGCGCTGAGGAAGCGGTTCAGCTCGCCGAAGAATCGCTCGTTCTCCCCGACCCACACCGGATGATCGACGCCTTCCAGCTCGACGTAGTGCGCCTCCGGAAGATGCTCGGCCAGGTACCGGCTGTTGGCCGGGGGCACCAGGACATCGCCACGCCGGTGCATGACCAGGCTCGGGGCGTGCACGGCCGGGCACAGGCCCCGCACCTCGATGGCGGCCGCCATGCGGATGATGGCATAGGCCGCCGCCGGGCTGGCGCCGTGGCGCTCGAAGCGCGCAACGTGCACCATCTCGCTCTGGGTGCTCGCCACGCTGGGAAGGAAGGGAGCCATGAACTGGCCGGTGCCCCACACCTGCCGCATGATCTCCCACGCCGCCGCCGGATCGGCGAACACGCCGACCACGGCGTTGGCGGAAGTGTCCAGGCTGGGACTGATGAGGCCCCCGTAGAGGATCAGGCCGTTCGTCCGGGATGGGTATGAGGCGGCGAAGAGCATCCCGAGGGCGGCCCCTTCGGAGAACCCGAACAGGGCGGCCCGGTGCGCGCCGGTCGCGTCCATGACCGCCCGCACCTCATCCATGCGCTGTTCCAGGGTCAGGCAGGCAGGGTCGGGGACCGGGTCGGACAATCCGGTGCCTCGCTTGTCGAACATGATCAGGCGCCGGCCGGCCGCCAGCCGGCGCAGAAACCGGGCCAGCGCCGGCCACGTCCAGGCGGTTTCCACATTGGATACGAATCCGGGAATGAGGATCAAGTCGCGGGGGCCGTCGCCCAGGACCTGGTAGGCGATGTGGCTATCGCCGCTGAGGGCGTAACGGGTGACCGGTGCCTGCCCGGGCGCGCGGTCGCGCAGCAAGGCGACCAGCGCGGTCCGGTTCGGCACGCCGAGCTTGCGGTAAGCGGACGACAGGTGGTGCTCGACCGTGCGGGGACTGAGGCAGAGCTGCCCGGCGATGGCGCGGGTGTCGGCACCGTCAGCAGCCGCCAGGACAACCTCACGCTCCCTGGCCGTCAACTCGCCCAGGTCTGCGGCGACCATCGTTACAGGATGCCATGCGGCCTTGGTGGTGCGTGGTTTCACCCATGTCCTGCCCGGCGAGAGCGGGTAGCCACCCCGATGTGCGGCGGCGTCCCGTCAGCCAGGCTTGCTGATAAGCAGCAGCAGGCTTACCACCTGCGCACCTAGCTGAAAGGAGCGTTCGGATGAGTACGAATTGGCTTGAGGGCCTGCACGACCACGCGGACGGGCCCGGTGGGCCGCTGGCCAGGCCCGTCTTCGTGGGGGAGAAACTGGTGGTCGTCGGCGGCAGCAGCGGGATGGGGCGCCAGACCGCTGTCGACGTGGTGGCCGCGGGCGGCAGCGCGGTCATCATCGGCGAGGACCAGGACCGGGTCGACAATACGGTCGAGACGCTGGCTAAGGACGGCACGGCCTACGGCATCACCGCCGACCTGACCGACCGGCAGCAGGTGGACCGGGTTTGCCAGCAGTTGGCCCGCGAGCACGCCGACGCGACCCTGCTGGTCAACGCGGCCGGCTTCTTTATCCCCAAGCCCTTCCTGGAGCACGACGGCTCGTTGTACGACGGCTACCTCGAACTCAACCGGGCCATCTTCTTCCTCACCCAGACTGTGGCCCGCGGCATGGTCGAGCAAGGCCGCGGCGGGTCCATCGTCAACATCGGGAGCATGTGGGCTCACAAAGCCATCGCCATCACCCCGTCGTCGGCTTACTCGGTGGCCAAGGCCGGGCTGCACGCGCTCACCCGCAACCTGGCCATCGAGCTGGGCCCGTACCACATCCGGGTCAACGCCGTGGCCCCGGCCGTCGTCGCCACCCCGATCTACGAGAAGTTCGTCCCTCAGGACAAGCTGGACGAGACCTTGCACAGCTTCGACAGCCTGCACCCGCTCGGCCGGACCGGCACCGCCCGCGACCTGGCCAACACCATCACCTTCTTGCTGTCCCCGGCCACCAGCTGGGTTACTGGCGCCATCTGGGACGTCGACGGCGGCGTCATGGCCGGACGCAACTAAGCACCCGGCACGCCCGCGCGTCGGCCCAACCATCCGCACGGGCCACGCCCCACCCAGGTGGGCTGCAAATGAAGGCCATAACGATCATGAGGACCCAGTGACGGAGCGACCATGTCCAACCACTTCAGCGCAGCCAAACTCCAGCACCCTGGCGATGATGCCCGCCTGGACCTGACTGACCTATTCGTCTTCGCGGCGCCCGGTAACCCCGATCGGACCGTGCTGATCATGAACTCCAACCCGTTCACGAAGGGCAACGGGTTCCACCCCGAGGCGGTCTACCGGTTCAACATCGACACCGACGGCGACGCGCTGGCGAACGCGGCGTTCAGCTTCACCTTCTCCCCCTACGACAACGGCCGGCAAACCGGCACCGCCTACTACGCCACCGGCAGCGACGCCCAGACCCGCCAGCCACGCGGCGACACGCTCATCCAGGCCACCCCGGTCGGCTTCGACGCCACCGCCGCCCCCGTCCAGGCCGGCCCGGTCCGGCTGTTCATCGGCACACGCAGCGATCCGTTCTTCGCCGACGCCGACGGCGTCCTGCACTGGCTGATCGACGGCGCGACAGGAAACTTCCAGTGGACCGGTAAGGACACCTTCGCTGGCGCCAACATCCTGTCCATCGTCGTGGAGGCTCCCGACGACATGCTCGGCGCCGGGCCGAACATCGGAGTATGGATAACGACCAGCCTGCGCCGCGACGGCTTGCTCGTGCCGATGGACCGGGAAGGAAACCCCTCGTTCAACCCGATCCTCAACGCAGACGACCTCAAAGACCAGTTCAACGCCACCGACCCAGTCGACGACGTCAAGAACTACCTGCAGCCGCTGGCCGAAACCCTGCAGCAGCATGGCTACCCACCCGACGAAGCTACCGCCGCGGCCCGCACCCTGCTGCCGGACATCCTGTACTACGACCGCACCAGGCCGGCCCACTACCCCAACGGCCGGGTCATGACCGACGACGTGTTCTCCGCCCGCATGATCTTCATGGTCCACGGGCAGACCACCCCCCAGCCCGTCAGGCCACACGACGATCTGATGGCCGCGTTCCCGTACCTCGGGAAGCCGAACCCTTAACGGCACCGCCAAGACGCAGAAGCCGCGGCAGTGCCGGAAATGCAAGCCGTAACGATCCCGGGAGGACCGATGACAGATTCGCTCGCCAGGCTGCGGGAAGACGTAACCCATAGTGATGTGTTGCGCGCGATACAGGAATACGACCGACTTGGGCCTGAGAGGTTCTTCTCTGAGCATGGTTTCGGCCCGAGCAGGACTTATGAACTGGTCTGGGACGAACGCCGTTACCCGCACAAGGCAATCTTGGGCACAGCTTATGAGCTCGCCACGGGCCAGCGTCTTGCCTCCGGTGATTTCGAAGGCGGGAAGAGCGGTGCCGTCGCGGTGCTCAGAAACCTAGGATTCACCATCCAGGACAAGCGATGACCAGCCAGGCAAAGCTGACACGCATGAGCATAAGAATCGGAAGGTCCCCGGCAGCCAAAGTTCGGCGAGTGGCTCCCCCCGGTTAGCCAAGCTACATAGGTAGGAACGCCTAACAGGCCTCTGACCTGCGGAAACGGGTGGAGCTGAGGGGATTCGAACCCCTGACCCCTCGATGCGAACTCTCGGCGGCGAGGTCGCTCGCGGTCGTTGGGGCAGGTCGCTGTTCGGTGGCAGCTTGTCGGAGTCGTTCGCGGCTGCTGGCGTTGCTGTACTTGTGTGCTGTGCGGGGTTCTGCCTGTCGCCGCGGTGGGGTCGGTTGCTCCTGATCGGTCCGGAATCGGATCAGCGGATTGGAAAGCTACCGTGTATCGGTTGGTAGCCACCGAAGCTGGCGTCGAGTACACCTTCGCCGCCGGTCAGTCCGGGTAGCTGCTCTTGAAGGCTGCGAACCTGTGCTGAAGGCAGCATGGCTGTGACAACAGACAGTTCAGCATCGAGCAGCGGCATCTCCGTGGCCGCACCGAGCCGGGCCAGGGCAGACAGCACGTCGCCCGTCCTTGCTGCGGGTAGCTCCAGGCGGACGCGAGCCATCGGTTGGCAGACGACCGTGCCAGCCTGTCGCAGAGCTTCCATCAGGACCAGCGGCGTCAGCATGCGGAAGTCAGCGGCCGTTGTCCGCGCAGTGGGCAGTACACGCTTGGTGGGCCCGTCACCGATGTAGTAGTTGCATTCGTGCATCGTGACGACGCAGTCAGTGACCTGCCACCCGTAGAGGCCCTTTTCGAATGCATGCAGGATGTACTGCGTCATGGCGTCAGTGAAGTGCCCAGCGGTCTTGTAAATATAAAGCGGAACGAGGCGCGGATCGAAGTCGAGCTGGAATCTGATGCCAGAGTCGACCGGCCCGGGTTCGACGTGTAGCCCGACCGTCGCGGAATACGGATGCCCGTCGGACTGCAGGACCTCAAGGGCACTCGCGCTGCCGAGTGGCCGTTCGATGCAGATCATCGTCGTCTCGCGGAACGTGGCGGCGACATTGAAATCGTCAGCGAGCGTGGACTGGATGACCTCTTTCTGGACAGCGCCGTAGAGCGACACGTAGATCTCCTGCCGCTCGTCGTCTTGTCGCAGACCGATGAGCGGGTCCTGTTCGGCGAGCTGGCCGAGTGCGACTCGCAGCCGATTCCTATCGCGGGGATCACACGGCACGACGGCGGACTCCAGGGTCGGGGGAGGAAACTGAAGGCCAGCGTCGTTGTCAGCCTCCCCGATCCGATCCCCGATCTGGGCCTCGGCCAGACCCCAGAGCATGCCGATCTGGCCGGCGCTGACAGCCTTCCGCTGGACTGCAGGCCCTCGCTCGAAGACAGCAACCGCGGTCACCTTGTCGTCGAGGCCGGATGCGAAGTGGAGCCGGTCGCGCACATGCACGGTTCCAGAGAAGATACGGACATAGGCGATCTTCTCCGCTCTGCTGCCGCGTTCGATCTTGAAGATACTGCCGGACAGGGGTCCGTCAGAGTCACCGTCCGAGGCCGGCAGTAGTTCAGCGATACCTGCCATCAACTGCGCACTGCCCGCTCCAGTGATCGCCGAGCCGAAGAAGACGGGATATACCTGCCCGCGCCGCGTCTGCTCCGCGAGTTCCGCGCGGAGCTGGTCATACGCAACCCCCGCCTCGCTTTGCACATACGTGGCCAGCAGTCTGTCGTTGTGCTCAGCCAGCAGCTCGGTCAGGCCAGCTGTGAACTCGTCGTCGTCCGCGCCTGACGTGGTGACGCTGGCACTGTGCGTCCCGGCGCTCCGCACGCGAGTCATGGCGAAGGCAGTGACCTTGAGACGGCTGGCGATGTCCCGCAGCACATCCTCGGGATTGGCCCCGGGCCGGTCGATCTTGTTCACGAATAGCAGGGCCGGTATCTTCAAGCGCTGCAGCGAGCGCATGAGTATCCGGGTCTGCGCCTGCACGCCCTCAACTGCCGAGATGACAAGCACAACTCCGTCGAGAACGTTCAGCACGCGGTCCACCTCGGCGATGAAATCCGGGTGGCCCGGCGTGTCGATCAAGTTGACGGCGACGTTCCCGATCGGGAAGGACGCCACAGCGGACTTGATCGTGATCCCACGCCGCCGTTCCAACGGCAGTGAATCGGTCTGGGTAGTACCAGCGTCGACAGCACCGAGCTGGTCAATGACGCCCGAGTCGTACAGCAGCCGCTCGGTAAGCGTCGTCTTACCTGCGTCTACATGCGCCAGGATCCCCAAGTTGAGCGTTTTCTGCGACACGCGCCACATCCCGTGAATAGGTCCCGAAGGCCATCTCGATAGACGTGAACGCCTGGCGCATCTACCCTCCTTGGACGATCGGCGCGGTACTTGCTGACGTAATCATAGGGTCATCAGCCCCTGGCTGGCCATGCAGATCCTTCTGCGCAGTCAGATCATCATGACGATGCAGACCTACAGTGAGGGGCCCGCAGCGCAGACCAGAAGTGCTCTTAAGCAGCTGGGCAGGAAACTCAATGGCTAGGGTTGCTGTACGGTGAGCCTAAGAAGTGGTCTCGTGTTCGAAATCTGTCCTTGAAGTGGAGCTGAGGGGATGCGAACCCCTGACCCCCTCGATGCGAACTCTCGGCAGCGAGGTCGCTCGCGGTCGCTGGGGCAGGTCATCAACCTATGGGAGTCTGAGGGAGTCGCTCGCAGCCGGTGACGTTGCTGTACTCCGCTGCTGTACAGATTCTGTCCCGTCGATGGCGGGGCGCAGGCCGAGACTGCGCCCCTTGGTGTGGTCGGTCAGTGGCGGCGGTACCGGGCTGCATCCCTTGGTGTGGTCGGTCAGTGGCGGTGGTACCGGGCTGCGCCCCTTGGTGTGGTCGGTCAGTGGCGGTGCGACCGGGCTGCGCCCCTTGGTGTGGTCGGTCAGTGGCGGTGCGACCGGGCTGCATCCCTTGGTGTGGTCGGTCAGTGGCGGTGCGACCGGGCCGCATCCCTTGGTGTGGTCGGTCAGTGGCGGTGCGACCGGGCTGCGCCCCTTGGTGGAGGGGTAGTCGTTTGCTCGGCCTGTTGTCCCGCGATCGTGCCCTGCGCTGCTTGCACCAGATTCGCGCATCTGACCCGCCAGTTCTCTCGGCAGACGCTCTCGACCCGCCATGATCGCTGAACGTCTCGCCTACAACAGGTAACGCGGACTGGGTCTAGCCGATTCCCCTGCGTTTCCTGCGCGAGCTGCGGATCGTTAGATCGCCGCGTCGGACTACTGCCGATGGACACTGGCTGCCATGCGCCCGTTGGCAGTACGCGCAGCTAACCATCACTGTCGATGGCCGTGCTCCCCAGGACTGAACGCGGGCCATCCTCTGGCACACGCCCGGCAAGGTATCGGCGAGAACCACTCCGACAGCGACCAGACGATGCCGGAACTACTGAACTGCTTCGGCGCCGACGGCTGGGAATTGGCTGGCCTCCACGACTGCCGCGAGGGAGGCGACGGGTCCTCCTACTGGGGAGGCGACTCGGCTGCTTACCGTATACACCTTCAAACGCCCGGTACCTGAATATGGCGACCGCACGATCGAAGCAGGATGAGGCAGGTCAATATCGTGGCCGAGCCAGCAGGCGGAGCGGACTGGTGATCCTCCCGGTGTGAACTAACAAGAGGGTGCGCCAGGCAAGGCCGCCATGGCAGCGTCGAAGGGATGATCACGTTGGCTGAGCCTGGATGCAGGCACCGGCCGGGTCACAGCTCGTCGGAGGCAAGTAGCCCGATCTCGACCAGGTCGAGAGGGTGGACCCACTCGTCGCTGACGGCGACCCCGCCAGCGTTCGCGATTGCCGCGCGCAGCGGCACGGCCCAGATGTGCTCGATCAGCGCGACAGCCGCCGCGCTGCCGGGCTTGATGGAGTCCGCGACGTCCCACACCTCGGACTCGTCGATCAGGTGACCGTCGGACCCGGCGCCCATCCCGGCGATGGCTCCAGCCTCCATACCGGCCTCGCCGTCGGCCCCGAGGCCGAGCAGGGCACCGACGGTCGCGCCCAGGCCCTCCGCTTCCTCGACCGACAGGTCGCTCCACTGCAGGGCCGCCAGGCTGCCGTCCAGGTTCTTCTGCACGGCGAGGGCGTCGATGAGACGGATCACTTCGTTCTTCCGCAGCCGGTTAAGCTCCTCGAGGATCTCCCCGGAGAAGTCCGGCTTGTCGAAGCTGACGACTAGCAGCTGTACCCGGTCCGATGGGCATGCTCACGCTCCTGATGTCCTTGCCGGGCAGGCAGCCCGGGCTCGAGATGGGATGCGGCGCGGTCAGGCGCCGAGAA
>Ga0207664_10001796_pt1 | contig 14139 bp, 16 predicted proteins | sample LARL83metaG_FD_184349 | JGI IMG/M metagenome (GOLD analysis project Ga0207664, IMG submission 184349) | Corn, switchgrass and miscanthus rhizosphere microbial communities from Kellogg Biological Station, Michigan, USA - LAR L8-3 metaG... | ecosystem: Host-associated > Plants > Roots >...
TCATTTATTTAATGCGCCATGAACCGATGTTCCTGGGCCAACGGCGATCTTTATATTGAGTATCATGACAAGGAGTGGGGTGTGCCGGTGCACGATGACCGGCATTTGTTCGAGATGCTGATCCTGGAGGGGGCGCAAGCGGGCTTGAGTTGGATCACGATTCTCAAGAAGCGGGAGAATTACCGGCGCGCCTTTGACAATTTCGATGCGCGCAAAATTGCGCGTTACGACGCGCGCAAAGTGCGGAAGCTGCTGGTGGATCGGGGCATTGTGCGGAATCGATTGAAGATTAATGCGGCGATCCAGAACGCGAAGGCGTTTCTGGCGGTGCAAAAGGAGTTCGGCAGTTTCGACAAATACATCTGGCAATTCGTGGGCGGAAAACCGATTCGGAATTCGTGGAAGAAAGGGCAGGTTCCGGCACGGACCGCGGAGTCCGACGCAATGAGCAAGGATTTACTGAAGCGCGGTTTTAAGTTTGTGGGCTCAACGATTTGTTACGCGTTCATGCAGGCCGTGGGAATGGTGAATGATCATACAGTGGATTGCTTTCGGCATGGGAAGCGGTAGTGAATGGGTTAAGGCCGCCATCGTAAAATATTCCACGAGGTCGCCAGTGGAAACTGCGGAGGATCGGTGTTTGCGTCCGGGAGAAAACGGGCTTTGGCAGTCCAGGAAGGTGGCGAAACATCCCTGTGCCGGAGAAAAGCCGAGGGGGTGGTCCGAAAAAGTCCGGTCGAAAAAGTCCTTGCAAATATGAGGAGCGGGCAGAAAATCGCGAAATATCCACCAAATAAGTTCCACGCCGATCGTACGCCAGAGACCAAATGGAAAATCTTAGATAATTATGAAAAAGATATTTTTCTGGAAAATCGTGCGTATCGCTTCTTTGCTTTTGGCTGCCTTGCTTCCGGCAGGCGAACTGCAGGCGCACACGGTGGTCTGGGATTGGGAAAATCCCGATGGCAACACGCCCGGGAACGCGATGAGATTTTACCCGGATGAGGATTATGATTACGTCGACGTCATTCCCAGCGCGGGCGAGCCGTGCACGGTGGTGGTGAATATCACGAGTATTGTCAATCCATCGCTCATCAGCGCGCAGGTCCTTGTGCCAAATCCGGCCAATGAAGTCGGGATCGCCGTGAGCGTCCTGCGGGAACCGACCAATAACGTCAGCGAAACGGCAACCATCAACGGGGAATGGCACGCGACCGGGCTGCCGACGGGAAATTTTTGCGACGCCACGAGTCCGAATCCGTTTTCGGTGCCGATCACGGTGTATGGCATAAAATCAACACCCCTGTTTCTGGCCGCGCTTTCGACGGATAAAAAGTGGATCATGTTTAACGCGGGGTACAATTGCTCTTTGAAGGCTGCCGCGTCCTTGTCGGGCCCCTGGTGGAACGTGGGCACGGGACAGCAGTTTACCCTCCCCGCAGATATGCCGGCCGGGTTCTTTCTCCGTGAACGGAAACTGGGTGCCTTTGTCGGCGGAACCATTACCGATAATTCCGGCACTCCGTATTCCGGTCTCCAGGTCGGCTTGCTTTACGGCGGCCCGCGCATGACGACTGATTCACTTGGCAACTATTCGTACGACTATCGGCTGCCGTTGGGCTTGAACCTCATCAGCGTCACCAATCCCATCGGCGCCAGCCTCAACGTGGAGGTGGCGGTCACCAATACGACCAACTACATAATGGCCAATTTTAAAGTGGCCATGGCGGTGGCCCCGCCGGTTACCAACGCCTGCAATTGCTCGCCGTGGTGCGCGATTGGTTTCGGCTCCGGTTACGGAGGCCAGACGCCGGTCTTTTATTCCGGCGGCGCCAACAATCCCGCCAGCGGCACGCCCAACTGCGGCGACGCCGTGGTCACAGTCACGCCGCCCAGCGGACCGCCGATCACCATCAAGCCGGGCGCGAACCACGATCAGAATTCCGGCCCCAATCCGGCTTCCGGCACCTGGACGGTCTCCAGCACCGTTTGCGGAGTAACCAAGACGGCGACGATCACCGTGCCGTAGCCGTGGGCAATTCGTGGGTGGGTTTAGATTTGTGGGCTCGACGATTTGCTACGCATTCATGCAGGCCGTGGGAACGGTGAATGATCAAGTGGTGGATTGTTTTCGGCACAAGATAACGGCGTAATATTTTGGAAGGTGCCCATTTCGGGCGTCGATTTGTTGTCGGTAAGTGGATTAAGTCTGGAGCAATTGAGAATTCGGAGAGGTTGCCAAAGTGGTTCCCTCTCCCCAGGGGAGAGGGCAGGGTGAGGGGGAAGGGCGCTCAGTGACGGCTTCCACGCGGTCTATCGTCCGGTCGCATCCGTCTGCAATATTCCGGGATGGGCTGTGGCGCTCGATCCTGCAACGCCCGCCAAATTGCATCCCGAACCACTTGCTTTTCACTTCGTAAACGGAAATTCCAGAACCGCAACACTTGATTCCTCGAGATTCCAGCCATTCATCGCGTGTGGCGTCCAATGCCGATTGCCCGGGTGTGCCATGTTGGCTGCCATCCAGTTCAATGTTGAGCATCGCTTCATAGCAGAAAAAGTCGAGAACGTGTGGCGGGTAAGGATGCTGACGCCGAAATTTGTATACTGAAAAGCGACGATCGCGAAGCCAACTCCACAGTAATTTTTCAGCCCAGGTATCATACTTGCGGAGAGTGCGCGCGATTCGGGTGAATTTCGGCGGAGTCACGCCGGTACTTTGGCGTATTTGAAAATAACGTCAATTTTTAAGCCCCGTTTCCCCTCACCCTACCCCTCTCCCTCCGGGAGAGGGGACCAGAGGCGGCTTGCGGGTAACAATTCATCTCAATCCAGCTTTCGAACGGATTAGGTTGGATCACTGTTTTAGCGCTGGCGCAGCCACGCCCAAAGGAAGGCGACGGCCAGGAGAATGGCGACAATCCACCAAAACCAATGAATTCCATGCGGGATGGGATTCTTTTTTCCTCCGCCAAATTCGCGTTTGACGAATTCTTCGTAGTTAAATTCTTCGTCGGGCAAATCCAAGCCGCTGGTTTCCGCAGCATCCGACCAGCCGGTTTTTTCATCGGCGCCGCATTCGGGACAGGCTTTGGCGTTCGGCGGGACTTCGGCGCCGCAGATGGGGCAAACCTCGGGGGGCATTTACGATTTTTGATTTACGTTTACGATTTACGAACTCGCTGACGATTTCACGCGTCGCGTAAATCGTATATCGCAAATCGTAAATGGCAAATCAGCCTCCGACGCCGGCGTAGTCCTCATCCACTTTCAGGTCCACGCCCATGAGGACGTAATCGTGGGAGATGGCTTGCATGTCCTTCACGTAATCTTCGAGGCGCACCAGGTTGCTGAAGCCGAGGATGGCAAACATTTTGATTGCGGCTTCCTGTTCGCCGATGAATTCAGCTTCGACGCGCTCGAGGCCGAGATTGCGCGCAATCTGCACAATTTCCGTAATCATCGCGCGGGCAAGGCCGCGGCCGCGATATTGCGGGAGCACCAGGACACTGACGCGGCCGATGTGGCGTTTCCAGCCGCCGAGCTGCTGGTGCAGGGTGGCGTCGCCGACAATTTTCCCATCGGCGATGGCGAGCAGGGGAAGGTTCCGGCCGAGATCGATGTTGTGGCACCACTCGCGGATGACGGCCGGCTGGGTGACACGGTGTTTGATGAACATGCGCTCCTGCTCGGGGACGGCGAGAAAGAACTCGTGGAATTTTTTTTCATCGTCCTTCTTGAGCGGACGCAGCGAGCATTGGAAGCCGTCCTTCAGGACAATTTTTTTTGGAAATTTTTGGAGTTCGAGTTCGAGGGCCATAGGATTCCTATTCGATGGCCCTAGTGTTTGCAGAGAATTTCGGGATGTCAACTCCGGGGGAAAGCTCCAAATTCCAAGCATCAAGCTCCAGAGAAGCACCAAGCGCCAAGTTCGAAGCGGCTCGTTAATACAGCTGCGGCGGTTCGCCGGCGATGCCGTAGACGTGTTCGAAGAGGTTTTCGTCGACGGTGGCAGGGTCAAGGCTCCAGCGGCCGGCAAGTGTGGAAACTTTTTCGACGTTCGTGGCGGCAATTTCGGAGTCCTCGAACGTTTCATCGGATGATTCGAAATATTCAAAACATTTCATCCCAAATTCCGATTCGGCGCGCGTGGGCATGCCCTGGTTCCACAGTGTTTTGCCGGCCCACGCGTAGCCGCGAATCACCCGCCCGCCTTCCAGGCGGACCCAGGCATGATGCCCCAGCACGCGGTTGGCTTTAAAAAACTGCACGTGCCCGAGCTTTTGACTGAGATTGGTGAGGAAGCGGAAGCAAACATCCACGTCGTCCGCCGGGTCGGGCAACCCGGATCCGATAATCAGCACCCAGCCCCTGACCGGCGGCGCGATAAATAGTTTTTCCTCGCCGGACAGGCCTTCCAGCCAGGTGCAGGGCTGGACGTTGTTCAAGCCGAGGGCGACCTGGACCGCGTGGACATTTCGGCTGCGGACGGCCAGCCACGTGGTTGGACGCCGGAGCAAGCCGGATGGAAGCGACAGGGAAAGATCCTTGAAGCTCTGCACAAAGGGCTGCTCTTCCGCAGCCTGTTTACGTTTCCAGCTCAACACCAAAAGGGTCAGGATGGTCCCGCCAACCACCGCGCCGATAAACAGCGTCAAGAGCAGAGCCGGAAATAAACTTCCAACATATGCCATGTAAAAAATCTACGCGCCCGGCGAGCTTATTCAATCAGACATTAACCCCAGTCGGACCGCGGGTCGCACGCCGTCCGGAGCCAGTCCAGATAGCGCTGATTGCCGCCATTCAACGGCAGGAAAATAAATTCCGGGGTGTCGTAAGGATGGGCGGAGACGATCAATTTTTCGAGTTTGGCCAGACAGTTCCGCGTGGTTTTCAACACCATCAGCACTTCTGCGCCGCGCTCGATTTTTCCCTGCCAACGATAGTGCGATTCGATGCGCGGGATAAGATTGGCGCAGGCGATCAGGCGAGCCTCCAATGCGGCGCGGGCGAGGCGGCGGGCGGTTTTCAGGTCGGGCGCGGTGACGAGTGCGATGGAGAAATTAGCGGTTTTCATGCCGGTGCGAATCAGCTTCCCAAAAGTCCGGGGGATGTTCAAGGGGGCCAGTGGCGGTTTCATCCGCCAGATGGTGGGTACGAAGCCGACGGCGAGACGCCGTCCGCAGCACGCGGGACGCGTGCGGTCCCCTAAACTAACAGCATCGTTCCGCCTAAGAATTGGCCGGGTTCGGTGTCGTATAGGATATGAAAACCAAATTGTTGAAGAAGGCAGGATGGCCGGGTGCTTTGCTGGCTCTTGGTTTATTATGCCTGACGGCAATCAAAGCTCAGCCCAGCGTTAATCCGTGGCACGCGACATCCATCAGCACTAATTGGATTGGGTGCCTGGTGGTGGGAAAGAATGACGACATTGATCAAATAGCGCAGGGTCTTCATCCAACGGCGGTGCATCAGGTGGAAATTGGGTTGCGAAGCGACGGCGTCGTTATCTGGCGCAACGCAATCCAAACGAGGTGAGGCTGAGGGGAAGATCGGGAACGGCGCGCACGGATGACGCTCCCTAATTTCGCGGGGGAGTGTGGTAAACAATCCTTTTGCATTCGACGGCTGGTGATTAGACTGCGCGGCAGATGAGAATTCTGATTGCGACCATCACGGCGGGAGGGGGACATCTGGCGGCGGCGGCGGCTTTGGAGGAGGCGTGGCGGGCGTCGCGACCGAACGACGTGCTGGAGCGCATTGACCTGCTAAAATTTTTCTCGCCGCTGCACAAAAAAATTCATTCCGACGGCTATTTGGCGCTGGTCGAGCGCGCGCCGGAAATCTGGGGAATGGTTTTTGCCAAGACCGATAATCCGAAGGTCGCGCGCAATATGAACAAATTGAAGCGCCTTTTCCCGAGCAATTCGCGCAAGAAATTCGAGCGGCACGTGAAGCAATTCAAACCGGACGTCGTTCTGTGCACTCACTACTTGCCGCTGGAATTGCTGGGGCACCGAAAGGAAAAGGATTGCGCCGCGCCGATGACCGTCAGTGTCATCACCGATTTCGAGGCGCACGCGTTGTGGATGGATTCGTGCGTGGATCTTTATTGCGTGGCTGCTGAGGAAACCAAGGCGCGCCTCGTCGCGCGCGGCGCTGCGGAGAAAAATATCGCCGCGACGGGCATTCCCATCGCCGCGAAATTTTCCTCGAAAGTGGATGTGAAAGCCGTGCGCAAAAATTACGGGCTGCGCGATGATCTCCGAATCCTGCTGGTGTTGAGCGGCGGTTTTGGAATGGGACCGGTGGCGGAAATCCTCACGGAATTGGACAAGGTGCCGAATGAATTTCAAACGATTGTCGTCACCGGGCGCAATGAAGAATTGCGGCGCGATCTCGCCGCGCAGGATCGCAAGCATCCCACGCACGTGCTCGGTTTTGCCTCGAATATGCATGAGTTGATGGCGGTGTCGGACCTGGTGATTACGAAACCCGGCGGCTTGACGTCATCCGAAGCATTGGCGATGGGCAAGCCACTGTTTATTTTGAATCCGATTCCGGGGCAGGAGGGGGCGAACAGCGATTTTTTGCTCGAACGCGGCGCGGCGGGGAAAGTGAATCGCGTGGAGGATCTGCCGTATCGGATCGAGCAGTTGCTCGGCTCAAAAAAGCTGGCGCAAATGGCCGCGGCGGCGAAAGCGCTCGGCCGGCCCCAGGCGGCGGCCTCGGTTTGTGAACAGGTAATGAAGAGGTTGGGGCGAGAAAGTAAATCTTAGCATTTACGATTTACGATATACGATTTACGAGCGCGTGACACTTGGTTGCCTCGCGTAAATCGTATATCGCAAATCCTGAAGAGTTGAATTCCAACACTCATACTGGACTTTATCGCGTGATGCGCCGGCTCATCGGGCTCGCGCTGGGATTTTATTTTCGCCGCATTGAGCGTTTCCACGTCGAGCGCGTGCCGGCTAATGGGCCGGTGCTGTTTGTGTCCAACCATCCCAATTCGCTGACGGATTCGTTCGTGATTGGCGCGTCGGTTCCTCGAAAAGTGAATTTCATCGGCACGGTGCAACTGTTTCAATTCGCCCCGGTGAAATGGCTGCTCACGCGCTGCGGGGTGATCCCGATTAATCGCGTGAAGGATAATCCGAAGGCGATGCGCAGCGTGGCGGACACGTTTGAGGCGGTTTATCAGGTGCTGGAACGCGGCGAGGCGGTCGGCATTTTTCCGGAGGGCGTGACGTATGACGATTCGGCGTTGAAGGAAGTGAAATCGGGCGCCGCGCGGATGGCTTTGGAATTGGAACATCGGCACGGCGGAAAAATCGGGCTGCGGGTCGTGCCGGTGGGGCTGACGTATTCCGCCAAGGAAATTTATCGCAGTGACGCGCTGGTGAATTTCGGCGAGCCCATCGCGGCGGCGGATTATATCGAGGGTTACACCGAACGGCGCAAGGAATGCATCGTGCGGTTGACCGAAGAAATCGAGCGGCGGATCCAGTCGCTGATTGTCCACATCCCGAAACTGGAGCAGACGCGCGTGGTGGAAGGTGTGAAGCGGCTTTATTTCGACCGGCTGCTCCTGGGAAATCGAGTCGCGTCCGAGCCGGCGGCGGGGCAGGCGAAGGAGTTGTGGTTGTCGCAGCAAATCGCCGAAGCGGTGGACGGCGTCTATCGCACGCAGCCGGAACGCGCGGCGGCTTTTGCGGCGAAGCTGGATTTTTACGAGCGCTGGCTGGCGCGGCTGAAAATTTCCAATGAAGCGTTGGAATTATTTCCGCAAAGAACGGCGCTGGCGGCACAGACTTCCGAGTGGGCGTTTATTGCAATCGTCGGCGCGCCGATTGCGATTTACGGCTGGTTGCACCGGCTGATTCCTTACGCATTGATAAAGTGGGCGGAGCGGAAATTCACCATGCCGGGCCGGCGCAAAGCGCAGGCCTCCACCACGGCCATCGCGGCGGGAGTGGTCGGGTTTGGCGTATGCTACGCGGTTTATATCGCGCTGTTTCAATGGGTGTTTGGCTGGCCGGCGAGCCTGTGGTACACGCTTTCGCTGCCGGTGACCGGATTGCTCGCGCATTATTATCTGCGCGAAATCCGCAGGCATTGGGCGAGCGTGCATACGGCAATCGTGCTTTTGCGCGCGCCGTTTGCCGCGCGGCGACTGCTGGCGATGCGCTCGGGATTGATTGCTGAAATCGAGGCGGTGCGGAGCGAACGGGTGGGGGAGATTCAAATTTCTAAATCGTGAGTTCAGGCCGGGTGCGATGATGCTGGGCGAGGAATGCTTTTATGAAATTCGTCCGCCTCCTTACGTCGGCGGCTACGGGAAAATTCGCAAAATCCGCCTCCTTATGTCGGCGGCTACGATTGCGGCGGCGGCTACGGAATGCGATTCTGAGGCGCAATCGATTTTCAAACGCGGGGGAATCGTATATCGTAAATCGCAAATGGCCAAAACAGACTACATCGAACTACCCACGGGCGAAAAGATTCCCATCCTTTACGAGGATCGGTCGGTGCTGGCGATGGACAAGCCGCGCGGGTGGATGCTGGTGCCGGCATCATGGCAAAAGACTAGCCGCAATTTGCAAATGGCCATCACGTCTTCGATTGCGGCCAAGGATTTTTGGGCGCGTTCGCGGAACTTGAAATTTCTACGGTTCGTCCATCGGCTCGATGCGGACACGACGGGAATTTTGCTATTCGCAAAAAGCCTGGGAGCGGTGAATACGTTTGGGGATTTGTTCGAGAGCCGGAAGATGGAGAAAACGTATCTGGCGGTCGCGCACGGCGCGCCCAAGCAAAACGAATGGACCTGCCGGCTAAAACTCGGGCCGGATTTGGATCAGCGGGGAAAAATGAGGGTCGATGCGCGCGAGGGCAAGGAGGCGGAAACGGTTTTTCGCGTGCTGCAAGTGGTGGGAAACGCGGCCTTGATTGAAGCGCGTCCGTTTACGGGGCGCACGCACCAGATTCGCGTGCATTTGGCGGAATCGGGGCATCCGATTGTGGGTGACGAAATGTATGGTTCGCCCGCGCGCAAGGAGTTGGGTTTGCGGGCGATTGGGTTGGCTTACCAGGATCCGTTCACCAAACGTCGCGTGCACATCCGCGCGCCGATTGAGGAATTTTGCCGGAAGTATGGGTTTCAGGCGCCAAAACTTTGAGCGTGGAATAATTCGCATATGGTTATTATTCATCGTGATTTTGTTCCAGAAAATACCCGGGTTCCGTTTAAGTGGGGTGATATTGTTAAGGTTGCGGGAAGCCAAACGCGGGAAGTAGTCGTCTTTCCAGATAATGCCCTTGGAGAAGCGTTTACACTGGACCTTGAAGAATTGCAGACGAAGTCAAAAACGTATCCAAGAAATACACGCTCGTGGAACCAATTGACATTTGTCTCTGATGTTTCCTCTATTGAGGACTCTTCTCTGAAATTTCTGGAGCGATTGCGTCGGGGCGTATGTATTTATGCCTTTCACTGGGACGAGGGTATAAATCTATTTGATGACGACATCTTTTTTCGATATCTGCGGGGAGACGAAAGTGTAAGGGAGCAGGTTATGGCCGATTTGGGAGAGCGGAAAATCCTCGAACAATTTTGGTCTGAAAAGCTTAAGGATTGGCGGGTGTTCGTGCATAGAAATTTCGCTTGGAATCATTGGCAGATGTTCGGGCCTTTTTCGTCGCAGACGCAGGCAGAGGCCGCGTTTGAAATCGAAAAGCAAAAAGGCATTGATACGCCACCGAAGCGCATCAGACATGGCGTTTACCATAATACAGGACAAACAAATACGGTTTTGCTCTACGAAGGATTGAATCTCGTTTCCGAATTTATTCTAACTATTGGGCAAGGGCTGTCCGAAAATCCGTGAAAATTTAATCGGCACCTTGAGCATGAAAGTCGCTGAAAGCGAATTGGTTGTTTTCAAACCCTCGCCGATCCACGGCACTGGCGGGTTTGCTCGCGCGGACATCGCTCCGGAAACGCGGGTGATGGAATACGTGGGGGAGAAAATCACGAAACAGGAATCGCTCGCGCGTTGTGAGCGGAATAACGAATATATTTTCGCGCTGGATGAGGAGCATGATCTGGATGGCAACGTCGATTGGAACCCGGCGCGGTTTTTGAATCACAGTTGCGCGCCGAATTGCGAGGCGCGACTGGAAGAGGGGCGGATTTGGATCGTGACGATTCACAGCGTCAGGGCAGGGGAGGAATTGACGTTCAATTACGGTTATGACCTGACGGATTATCGCGAGCATCCGTGTGATTGCGGGGCGGCGGAGTGCGTCGGTTATGTGGTGGTGGAGGAGTTTTTCGAGCACGTGCGGCGTCAGGCGCCCCGGGAGGGCGGGACTATGGACTTCACAGATGCAAATTGACTCGTTGACTTGCATATGAGCAAGCAAACCAGAAAACATTCCCCATCGCCCCAAGATGATATTTGCAATGTGCCATTGCGCGAAGTGGCAAGGGCTATCGGGATGGAAACGCTTGAGAAGATACGGACCCGCAAATGGGTTGTAGTTTCGCGGAAAGACTTTTTTACGCTTCTGGGGAACGAAAAGGCCGCTGCTGCCAATTGCTGATGTCGCGGATTTCATTTGGCATATCCCCCGGCGGCATAGAATCCCAGCCCGAAACCCCCGTGTCCTGATTCTCAATGTAATCAATCGCGTCGTCTGGGCTGGTGCATGGCGTCAATAAATCAAAGTCCCCCTCTGGATAATCAATAAAAAGGCCAAACTTGCCTTTTCGTGGCTGAATTCTGAACGTGCCAATAGTGGTGGCAAAGGTGAATACGAGGTTTTGATGTTTCATGGCTGCACAATAGGCCCTAAGTCACACGACATTAGACCCGTCGCGCAGCAGCCAAAAGCTTTTTCCTGACCCATTCCGTCTTTGCTTCCCCCGATTGCTTTATGGCTTCGTGAATCTCCCGGTATTCATCGGGAGATACTCGCGTGGATATGAATTTGCCGCGCTTCTCTTTTTGGGGCAATGGCGGCCTGCCCATCTTGCTTTTTGTTGTCATACTAAAAGTGTCACAATAAGTATTGACGCAATATACTTTGTGTGTCACATTTAGTCAAGATGAAACCGAAATTCGACGCCGAAGAGATAAACCTGATTTCGCTGGCCAATAAATTCAACAGCGAAACCAAGGCGCGAAAGCTTTTTGAGAAAATGCGTTGGCCTGGTGGCAAGCCAATTTGCCCGCATTGCAAGCATGATGAGGCTTACAAGATCAAATCCCGGAAAGATACGAAGTGCAAAGCGCGTCCCGGGCTGTATTGCTGCTCTGCCTGCCGTAAGACTTTTACCGCGACCGTTGGCACCGTATTGGAGGATTCACACATTCCGATTAGCACATGGCTAAAAACGATGTTCATCCTTTGCAACGCCAAAAAATCGGTGAGCGCATTGCAACTTAAGCGAATGCTCGGAGTCGCCTATAAAACCGCTTGGTTCATGGCACATCGCCTGCGGTTCGCCATGGGGACTGATTTTTCAAAGGTTAAACCGCTTGAAAACACGATTGAAGCAGATGAGACATTCTGCCCAGCTTTTGAAACGAGCGTCAAAACATGCCTTGCGCTGGTGATTGAGCGCGACGGGCAAGCGCGAACTCGCGTTATCCCAACTGTGACCGCTCACAATGTCGGCAAATTCCTATACGAATGCGCGAGCAAAACCGCCATTGTGAACACAGATGAACACGCAGCCTACAAGATGGCATTAAAAGGCCAGAATCGGCACCAGCGAGTAAATCACAGCCGCTATGAATATGCCCGTCACAATCCAGACGGATCGGTTAGCCACACCAATACAGCGGAAAGCTTCTTTAGCCTTTTGAAGCGCGGAATTTTCGGCTCTTGGCATTGCGTCAGCCGCGAACACTTGCCCAAGTATGCCCATGAGTTTGAATTCCGATGGAATACCCGCAAGGTCAGCGACGGTGAACGCATGGCTGAATTTGTTCCGATGATTGCGGGGAAACGGCTGTTGTATCGCCAGCCGAAGAATTGAAGGAAATTAAGAGCGAGCGGAAAGCCAATCGCTTGGCTGGTAAGCGGAAAGCTAAAACGGAGGAGGACTAGCAGCCGATGGTTAACGCCGCGCAATCGCGGGGAACGCCGTTTCTGGCGTCGCGCTCGCAAGCGTGCATATCTCTCCAAATGGCGCGAACGTCTGCGCGTTGAATCACGCTGCCACGAATGCGGTGGGGCAAGCGATATAAACCCAAAAAACGGGAAACCGTTTTATTACTGCGCTTCATGCCGTGCCAGATTCAACGAATGGCAAAAGCTGGTAATGCGGAAACGCAGACGGTGGGGGATCGCGAAATAGCCAATAAATCCAATTGTTCACAATCGGACACCGCGCTAATGAGGTGCAAGATGTTGACCCTAAAGGATATGTGGGAAATTTAGTCAAAATTGTGAATAACTTGTGAATAAAAAATAATAACTTTTAATTGGCATACAATTAGTTGTGCCCAATTATTTACGATGTCTATTAATAGTGGTTATATTTTAAAAAATCGCGCATGCGCTATTGCAATCCCATAGAACTATTGGTACCGTTTGACTCGGATGAGTCAACGAATGAGCAAGACAAGGGCGAAGCAAGCGATTTTATACGTCTGCCGAAAACTTTCGGACGAAAAATCGTTTGGGAGTACTGTGTTAAACAAGGTCTTGTATTACATCGACCACGCGAATTATTTGCACACCGGGAAAACGATAACCGGCATGGGATATATCAGGCAGGTCAACGGACCAACGCCCAATCCTGGCGAATTCCTTGCATTGAAGCGAGAGATGATGGCCAACCACGAATTGCGCGAGGAGGAAACCGAGTTTTTTGGAAGGCTGCAAAAGCGATGTGTGCCAATCCATCATCCAAACCTAACCTGTTTTACGCCCGACGAAGTTGCATTGATGGATACCATAATCGACAACTTTGTTGGCGTGACAGCAAAGAATGCCAGCGATCTTTCGCATCAAGAACTTTCATGGAAATTGGCTCGCAATATGGAGGAGCTTCCCCCATACGCATTCCTATTATCAGAGGCAACGTTAAATAACGAGGATATCGCATGGGGAAAGAAAATCATCGCTTCGTATTCGCGAACATAGTCAGAGAGCACTCCTTTGATTCACAACTAAACAAAATTGCAGGGAATTACGAACGGCTAGACGAATTAGATTCTGCAATTGACTGGGGGTTGTCTCGCGCTCCAACAAAATTCGTAAATTTTGCGGCGGACTTCTATTTGTGGAAAATGGAGCGCATATCTAAAAACTTTCCACAACTGAGAATAGTTTATCGCTATGACTCAGAAGCACACACGGTTTATCTGATCGCCGTTGAAGAAATACGCCATGCCTAAATCGAAAGATTTAAGATTGCACGGTATCAGCTTCGATGAGGCATTGAAACGACTTGTGCAGTCCCGACCAGTCCCAAAACCTAAGGCCAAAAAGAAACGCGGGAAATAGTGTGTGTGCAGTCTGGAGAAAGAGGCCAATACGTTAAAAATCTATTGGCCCGGAGCTTATATCGTATTTGTGGTCTTCAAATGAGTGGATTATTTCGACATTTTTTAACCCGCGTTGCGATGCAAATCTTATCGCGTCGGCTCCATTTGTGAAATTGTGTGCCTTTTCAACATCCTTTACCCACCCGCCAGAATCCATGTAGAGATTGGTCTGCGCGTGGCGTATTAAAATTTTCAGAATTTGGTCTTTCTCGTAATACAAAAAGGGTTGTTAATTCGATGAGGTGACAGCATAACCGTATTTAATTGTCAATTGCCAGACTAATCTCGGAATTTCGATGAGGCAAAACATCACTATTTCAACCGCACAAACATTGCCTTTTTCAATCAATCTGCATCTGTGAAGTAGAGACTCCCGCCGGGAGGGCCTCCGGAAAAACACGGACTCAAAGGTTGTTGACGGGTGACGGTAGTTTGTTACAAATAGCGGCAGTCAGTTGAAAGAAACAGTGTTGGTGTCAGAAGACAGATTGTCAGTGAACCTTAAACGACATTCAGCGATCCTGCCGGTGCAGTCCTCCACGCAGTTTTTTTAACGACACTCGTATTATGAATC
>Ga0207664_10001797_pt1 | contig 14137 bp, 12 predicted proteins | sample LARL83metaG_FD_184349 | JGI IMG/M metagenome (GOLD analysis project Ga0207664, IMG submission 184349) | Corn, switchgrass and miscanthus rhizosphere microbial communities from Kellogg Biological Station, Michigan, USA - LAR L8-3 metaG... | ecosystem: Host-associated > Plants > Roots >...
CAGCGCCGCGGTGCCTCCCGCCCGAGCGGCCGGCCCGGCCGAGAACGAGCCTTCCGCCCCCGGCGGCGCCGTGATCCTCCCGCCCGAGCGGCCGGCCCGAGCGAGACCCGAGCCTTCCGGTTCCCGGCAGCGCCGCGATGCTGCCCGCGCCGCTCGGTCACCTAAGCTGCTTGCGTGCAGGAACGTGCTGAGTGGGATGTTGCCGTCATCGGCGCCGGGCCGGCCGGGCTGGCCGCCGCGAGCGCCGCCGCCGCTGCGGGGGCGCGGACGATCGTGCTTGAGCGGGCCCAGCACCCGCGCTACAAGACGTGCGGCGGCGGCCTGATCGGCGCGTCGCGGGCCGCCGCCCGCGGCCTGATCGACGTGCCCGCCAGGGACGAGATCCGCCGCGTCACCGTCACCTTGCGCGGCGGCCAGGAGTTCAACCGCGAGCACGGCGAGCCGATGCTGGCCATGGTGGTGCGCGACGAGTTCGATGCCGCGCTGCTCAAGCGGGCGGAGGAGAACGGCGCGCAGGTCAGGCAGCGCGCCCAGGCCCGCGCGATCGACCAGGGGGACGGCCGCGCGACCGTCCGGCTGACCGACGGCAGCGAGGTCACGGCGGCGGCGGTCATCGGTGCCGACGGCTCATCCGGCATAACCGCCAGGCATGTGGGCGCGGAGTTCGACCAGGTCGACCTCGGCCTTGAGCTGGAGATCGCCGTGCCGGACGCGGTCGCCGGGCAGTGGGCGGGCCGGGTGCTGCTCGACTGGGGCAAGATTCCCGCCTCCTACGGCTGGGTGTTCCCCAAGGGCGACCGCCTCACGGTCGGCGTCATCGCCGCCCGGGGCCGGGGCGAGGCGACGAAGGCGTACCTGCGCGAGTTCACCGGCCGCCTCGGCCTGTCCGGCTATGAGGCCGTCCAGGACTCCGGTCACCTCACCCGCTGCCGGTCCGACCGCTCACCGCTGCGCAAGGGCCGGGTGATCGTGGCGGGCGACGCCGCCGGCCTGCTCGACCCGTGGACCCGCGAGGGCATCAGCTTCGCGCTCCGCTCCGGCGCCCTGGCGGGTGAGTACGCCGCGAAGGGGGACCTGGACGGCTACGTCGCCGCCGTCGGCGCCACCCTGGTCCCCGACATGCGCGCGGGCCGGACCCTGCTGTCGGCGTTCACCAGGCACACCGGGACCTTCCACCGGGGCCTGTCCACAAGCAAGGGCTGGAGCGCCTTCGTGAAGATGTGCCGAAGCGAGATATCCCTGTCCGAGATGGTCGCCCGTCCCTCGGCCCGCGTGTCCCTCGCCCTGCTCAACCGGTTCTAGACCCCTGGCGCAGCCGATGGCCGCCGCCGGCTCCTCCCTGCATAGCTGGGGACCACGGAAAACGCTCCTTGCATAGCGGGGGCCCATGATCACATTCGATTTACGGCTTTTGTCCAGCCATCAGCTATGCAAGGACGCTTGGGGGTGGGCGCCAGCTATGCAAGGACGCTCGGGGGTGGGCCCCAGCTAATAAGCCGAGCTCCTCCACCGAGCCGGGTCGCGCCATCGTAGAGGCTCCTGTGGTTGCTGTTGGCGGGAGAATGTGAGGGTCTCTACCGTCACTAGCAGGAAGCTCCTGCTCGGCGCCGCCAGACGCTATGGTGCCTGGGTGGATGCGAAGCTAAGGCAGGCCGCGGCGGCGGCGACCGGGTTCATGCCGGAGGCTGAGGGGCTGGCCCTGTGCGAGGTCGCCGAGGCGTACGCGGCGGCGGGGCCCGTGCTCGAGGTGGGCAGCTACTGCGGCAAGTCCGCCATCTACCTCGCGGCCGGCGTCCGCGCCGCCCGCGCGGAGGGCATCAGGCAGCAGGTCGTCACGGTCGACCACCACCGCGGCTCGGAGGAGCACCAGCCCGGCTGGGCGTACCACGACCAGAGCCTGGTCGACCCGGCGACCGGCAAGCTCGACACGCTGCCCCGGCTGCGCGCCACCCTGGCCGCCGCGGGCGTGGAGGACGACGTCGTCGCGATCGTGGGCCGCTCCGCCGACGTGGCCCGGCTGTGGCGCACCCCGCTCGGCATGCTGTTCATCGACGGCGGCCACACCGAAGCCGCCGCGCAGTGGGACTACCAGGGCTGGGCGCCCTGGGTCGCCCTCGGCGGCGCCCTGGCCATCCACGACGTGTTTCCCGACCCGGCCGACGGCGGCCAGGCCCCGTTCAAGATCTACCAGCGCGCCCTGGCCTCCGGCGCCTTCACCGAGGTCCGCCGCGAGGGCTCCCTCCGCGTCCTCGAGCGCACCGGCAGCGGCATCGGCTGACCGGCCTCCGCCACCGCACTTCGAGGGCCGCCGGTTGCCCGCGCCCAGGCTGGGCGTAGGGTCCCGCCGTTGACCAAGGGGGTGCCGAGGTAGGTGGGGCCGAGGTACCTGGGGACGGTCATGGAGAGCAGGTGGCGGGGCCGGACCGTTATGTCGGATATAGGTAGCAGAAACTGATAGAGAGTGTCTGCCTGCAGAACCACTACCCGGTCAGCACGTTCTGGCCCCGGCAGCTCTGCGAGCCCGGCTGGCTCCTCGCCTTGCCGGCGCTGCTCGTCGCGGGAACCCTCCGCCTGGTTCGCCGGTCCGTCGCTTAGGCCGCGGGCTACCGAGGGCCTGCCGCCGCGGTGGCCTCGCAGCCGCAGGCGGCGGGGTCGGCGGGCAGCCGGTAGCTGCCCAGGGCAGGCGGGGCGGGAAGGGGTGGGAGGGCGGGGGAGGCGGAAGTGGCGAGAGGGCCAGGGAGGGCGGGAATGGCGCGGAAGATGGCCGCGCCGCCGCTGAAGCCGTCAAGCGCATCGGCGGCGAGCACGACGGCGGCGGAGGTCCAGCTTGACCGCTCAGCGGGGAAGTGGGCCTCGTTGACGTACTGCCAGCCCGTCCAGTAGGAGCCGTCGTCGTGCCGGAGGCGGCGGGCCGCGGCGAGCAGCTCGCGGGCCCGTTCCCGCTGGCCGCAGGCGTCGAGGGAGATGGCAAGCTCGCACGTCTCCGCGACCGTTACCCACGGCTGGTCGCTCACGCAGCGGACGCCGAGGCCCGGTACGACGAACGCGTCCCAGCCGCGGGCGATCCGCTCGGCGGCGGCCCCGCCGTGCAGGGCGCCGCCGAGCACCGGGTAGTACCAGTCCATCGAGAACCGGCTCTTGTCCGCGAACGCCTCGGGGTGCCAGGCGACGACGTGGCCGAGCTGGTCGGCCGCGAGCTCCCAGTCCGGCTGCGGCTCCCCGGCGAGCCCGGCGACCGCGATCGCGCAGCGCAGCCCGTGCAGTATGCTCGCGCAGCCGGACAGCAGCGCGAACGCGCCGGGGACGCCGGCCGCGTCTCTTTCCCACGCCACCTCGCCGCGCGGCGCCTGCAGGTCGAGCACCCACTCGATCGCCAGCCGGACGGTCGGCCACATCCGCAAGGCGAACCGGCGGTCGCCGGTGACCAGGTACTCGTGCCACGTGCCGACCGCGACGTAGGCGGCGTGGTGGCTTTCCGCCGCGTGATCCGTCACCTGGGCGGGGCTCGCGGCGCCGGGACCGCCGGCCGTTCTCGGCCAGGAACCGTCCGGGCGCTGCGTGTCGCGCAGCCACTGGTAGGCACGCCTGGCGGGGACGGTGAGGCCGCAGGCGCTCAGCGCCATCGCGCACTCCACGTGGTCCCACGGGTCCACGTGGCCGTCCGGCCAGGGGATCGCACCGTCCGGCCGCTGCACCGCGGCGATCGAGCGGGCCGTCTGCAGAACGTCGGCCGGCGGCGTCGGCCTGGCCGGAACCGTGGGCTTAACGTGGCGCATGAGGAGAAACCACGCTCTCGTTCGGGCTCAGTGGCTCTGTGGCCTCGGCTTTTCTCGCGTAGATCACCAGGCTCTTGCCGATGAGCGGGTTGAGCGCGGTCTCCGACAGGCGGGTGAGCGCGGGCTTGCGCATGATGTCCCAGACAAGCAGCCGGTGATAGGCGCGGACGGCGGGGTGCGCGTCGTCGTGCACGCCGACGGCGCACTTGAGCCACCAGTAGGCGGAGTGCAGGCCGTGCGCGTGGTGCGCGCCGACGGGCGTCAGCCCGGCCGCGGTCAGCTTGGCCGTGAGCTCGCCGCGGGTGAAGATGCGCACGTGGCCGCCGGGGACGTTGTGGTACTCGGCGGACAGCGCCCAGCAGATCCGTTCCGGCAGCCAGGCGGGCACCGTGACCGCGACGGTCCCGCCGGGGCGGACCACCCGGGCGATCTCGGCCATGGCGGCGGTGTCGTCCGGGATGTGCTCGAGGATCTCCGCGGCGATGACCGCGTCGAATGAGCCGTCGGGGAACGGCAGGCAGGTCGCATCCGCGGACAGCGCCGCGGCGCCGGCCGGCGCCCCGGCCTCACCCTCGGCCCGCATGGCGGCGAACATGCCGCCCACTCCGGTGAGCTCGCCGTGGTCAAGGTCGGCGGCGACGACGCGCGCGCCGCGGCGGTAGGCCTCGAACGCGTGCCGGCCGGCGCCGCAGCCCAGGTCAAGCACGCGATCGCCCGGCTTGACGGGAAATTTCGCGAAATCGACGGTCAGCAACCGGGCTCCCCGTTGATCACCTTCCGGTACAGCGTCTCGGTCGCGGCGGCGACCGCGGGCCAGGCGAACCTCATCCCTACCCGGTCAAGGCCCCTCGTCGCGAGCTGCGCGCGCGCCGCGGGGTCGTCGAGCAGGCCGCGCAGCGCGGCGGACAGCTCCTCCGAGTCGCCCGGCGGCACGAGCAGCGCGGCCTCCCCGGTGACCTCGGGCAGCGCGCCGGCCTTGCTCGCGATGAGCGGGGTGCCCGACGCCATGTGCTCCACCGCGGGCAGCGAGAAGCCCTCGTACATCGAGGGGATCACCGCTACCTCGGCCGAGGCGAGCACGCGCGCGTACTCCGCGTCCGGCAGGCCGCTGGCGAACGTGACCCGGTCGTCGAGGGCCAGCTGCCGCAGCTGCTGCCTGGTGGCATCCGACGGCGTGCCGATGACCACGAGGTGCGCGTCGCGCTCCGTGGCCAGCTTGGCGACCGCGCGCAGCAGCACCGGCAGCCCCTTGAGCGGCGAGTCCGCGCTCGTCACGGTCACGATGCGGCCAGGGACGCGCGGCTGTTCCGGCCGCGGGCGGAACAGCCGGGTGTCCACGCCGAGCGGGACGATATGCACCTTCTCCCGGTCAACACGGAAATCGCGGCATATGTCGTCCCTGGAGGAGCCGGACACCGTGATGAGCGGCCCCGCCCGGCGGGCCACCCGTCCCTGCATCCGCACGAACCCGTACCAGCGGTGCTTGTTCAGCCGGCCGAGCCAGTTCCGCCCGGCCAGGTCGAGCCGCTTGTCCACCGTGATGGGGTGATGGATCGAGGTCACGAGCGGCAGGCCGAGCCGCCGCAGGCCGAGCATCCCGTAGCCGAGCCCCTGGTTGTCGTGCACGATGTCGAAGTCACCCGGCCGGGCGCGCAGCGCCCGCAGCGCCCGGACGCTGAACGTCAGCGGCTCGGGGAACGCCCCGCCCCACATCATCGCCACCTCGAGCGCGTCCGCCCAGTCGCGCAGTTCCCCGCGACCCGGCGTGCGAAAGGGGTCCTCGTCCCGGTAGAGGTCGAGGCTCGGCACCTCGCGCAGCACCGGGCCCTCGTCAAGCTCCGGGTAGGGCTGGCCGGAGAACACCTCGACGTGATGACCGCGGACGGCGAGTTCCCTGCTCAGGTGCCGTACATAGACACCCTGACCGCCGGAGTGCGGTTTGCTGCGGTACGACAGCAGCGCTATGCGCAACGGCTCCTTCACTGAGGCCACGGGGCACCTTACCAGGTAGTAGGTAAGGACCGGGGCGCGGGTCAGCCGGCCGCCATCCCGCCGACGGCGAGCCCGATGAGGAAGGTGATGCCCGCCGCGAGTGCGCCGAGTACCAGCTGCCGCAGCGCGCCGCGCCAGAACGGCCGGGCGGTGAGCCGCGCGACCAGGCCGCCGCCGACGATCGCGGCGACCGCGGCGAGGCCGAGCGCCAGCCACAGGGAATCGGCACCCAGGGCGTAAGGCAGCAGCGGGATGAGCGCGCCGACCGCGAAGGCGGCGAGCGACGCGCCGGCGGCCACGTACGGCGAGGGCAGCTCGGAGGGGTTAACGCCGAGTTCCTCGAAGGCGTGGACGGCCAGTGCCTTGTCCGGGTGCGCGGAGATCTCCGCCGCGGCCAGCCGCGCGGTGGCCGCGCTGATGCCCCGGCGGCGGAGCATGCCCACGAGCTCGACCTGCTCGGCGGCGGCGTTGTGGGTGAGCTCGTGCTGCTCCTTGGCCACCTCGGCGTGAACCAGCTCATTCTGCGACGAGACCGAGACGAACTCGCCCGCGGCCATGGAGAACGCGCCGGCCGCGAGCCCGGCCAGCCCGGTGAGCACGATCGCATGCTGCGACCCGCCACCGCCGCCGACGCCGGCGATCAGCGAGACGTTGGTGACCAGCCCGTCCATCGCGCCGAAGACGGCGGGCCGCAGCCAGCCGCCCGACACGTCCCTGTGCTCGTGGCCGATTTGCTCCGGGCGATCCTGATCGGATGTGGTCACGAGGACATTCTAGGGAACGGCGGCAGCGAGTTCCCGTCCGCGTGGGCTGGGGCATGATGTGCCTGTGACGACAGTCGAGGCGGCCGCGCCGCGCCGCTGGCACGCCGAGTACGCCTGGCTGGCCCGTACCTGGGCGCAGGGCCCGGCTCTGCCGGGTAACGGGGACCAGGACGGGCTGGCCTGCGACGTGCTGATCGAGGCGCACGGCGACCGGTTCACCGCCGTGACACCCGGCACGCCCGCCGCCCAGGTTCCCGCGGGCACGGTGCGCCTGCCTGGCCTGACCCTGCCCGGCCTGGCCAACGCCCACTCGCACGCGTTCCACCGGGCGCTGCGTGGCGGCCCCGCCGACGGCGGGACATTCTGGACCTGGCGCGAGCGCATGTACGCGGTCGCGGAGCGGCTCGACCCTGAGCGCTACTTCGACCTCGCCCGGGCCGTGTACGCGGAGATGGCCCTCGCCGGGGTTACCTGCGTCGGGGAATTCCACTACCTGCACCATGACCCGGCGGGCAGGCAGTACAGCGACCCGAATGAGTTCGGCTGGCAGCTCATCAGGGCCGCCGCGGCGGCCGGCCTGCGGATCACCCTGCTCGACGCCTGCTACCTGGCCGGCGGGTTCGCGCCCGGCGGCAAGCCGGTGCCGCTTTCCGGCGTGCAGCTGCGGTACGGCGACGGGACCGCGGCAGCCTGGGCCGAGCGGATGGCCGCCTTCGGCCGCGACCCGCTCGGCATGGTGGCGCCGCACGCCCGTATCGGTGCCGCCATCCACTCCGTCCGCGCGGTCGGGCCGGACCAGGTGCCGGAGATCATGGCCTGGTCGCACGCGCACGGCGCGCCGGTGCACGCCCATCTGTCGGAGCAGCCGCTTGAGAACGCTGAGTGCCGGGCCGCCTTCGGCCGCACGCCCGCCGAGCTGCTGTACGAGGCCGGAGCGCTCGGACCGCGCACGACGCTGGTGCACGCCACGCACCTGACCGAGCGCGACGTGGGCCTGCTCGGCGGGTCCATGTCCACGGTGTGCATGTGCCCGCTGACCGAGGCCGACCTCGCCGACGGCATCGGGCCAGCCCCGGCGCTCGCCGCCGCCGGGTCGCCGCTCGCGCTCGGCAGCGACGGGCACAGCGTCATCGACCTGATCGAGGAGGCCCGCTGGCTCGAGCTCGCGCAGCGCCTTGCGACCAGGCAGCGCGGGCACTTCAGCGCCGCCGACCTGGCCGGGGCGGCGACGGCGGCCGGGCACGCCTGCCTGGGGTGGCCGCAGGCGGGGGAGATCGTGCCTGGCGCGTACGCTGACCTGGTGACGATAGCCCTTGACTCACCCCGGCTGGCCGGCGGCGCGGCCGGTCCGCTGGCCACGCTGTTCGCGGCGGGAACGGCAGCCGACGTCCGGCACGTGGTGGCGTCTGGCCTGGACGTGGTCCGCGACGGGCGCCACCTGCTCGTTGCGGACGTGCCCGGTTCGCTCGCCGCCGCCGTCGGCGCGGTCCTCGGCTAGCCGGCGACGTCATGGCCCGCTCCCTGCTGATCACCGGGATCGGTGAGCTCGTCACCAACGCGCCGGACGGCAGCGGACTGGACGAGACCGCACTGCCCGCGGATGGTGCCATGGCCGGACGGCGGCCCGTCGGCTTCGCCGCGCTCGAGCGTGCCGCCCTGGTCATCGAGGACGGGATGATCGCGTGGACCGGCCCGGCGGCACGGGCGCCCGCGGCCGACGCGGCCGCCGACGTGGCGGGCCGCGCCGTGCTGCCCGGCTTCGTCGACTCGCACGCGCACCTGGTGTTCGCCGGCGACCGGTCGGCCGAGTTCGCGGCCCGGATGGCGGGGCGGCCCTACCAGGCGGGCGGCATCAGGTTCACGGTCGCCGCGACCCGCGCCGCGTCTGACGCCGGGTTGCGCTCCGGCTTGCGCAGTCTCGCCGCGGAGATGCTGCGCCAGGGCACCACCACGTTCGAGTGCAAGTCGGGCTACGGGCTCACCGTCGCCGACGAGGCCCGCGCGGTGGCACTGGCCGCCGAGGTCACCGCGGAAGTCACCTACCTGGGCGCCCACGTGGTGCCCGCCGAGTTCGCGGAAAGCCCCGGTGACTACCTGGACCTGGTGCGCGGCCCGATGCTCGCGGCCTGCGCGCCGCACTGCCGCTGGGCCGACGTGTTCTGCGAGCGCGGTGCCTTCGGCGCCGACGAGGCGCGCGCGGTGCTCACCGCGGCCATGGCGCGCGGCCTGCTGCCGCGGATCCACGCGAGCCAGCTCGGACCCGGCCCGGGCATCCGGCTGGCGGTGGAGCTCGACGCCGCCTCGGCGGACCACTGCACGTTCCTCACCGACGCCGACGTGTCCGCCCTGGCCTCGTCGCGCACCGTCGCGACCCTGCTCCCCGGCGCGGAGTTCAGCACCAGGCAGCCCTACCCGGACGCCCGGCGCCTGCTCGACGCCGGCGCGACGGTCGCGCTGGCCACCGACTGCAACCCGGGCACGTCCTACACCACGTCGATGCCGTTCTGCATCGCCCTCGCGGTCCGCGACATGCGCATGACCACGCAGGAGGCGGTCTGGTCGGCGACGGCAGGCGGTGCCCGCGCGCTGCGCCGCGGCGACGTCGGCTACCTGGCGCCCGGCGCGCGCGCCGACCTAATCGTCCTCGACGCGCCGTCCCACGCCCACCTCGCCTACCGCCCGGGCGTCCCGCTGATCCACGAGGTCTACAAATCCGGCGAGGCTCAGCGCGCCGGGTAGCGGCCGCGGAAGCGGATCAGCGGGTCGCCGCTCTCGGCCACGTAGGCGACGTTCTCGACCGCGGAGATCACCAGCAGGTGGTCCCCCGCCGGCACGCGCCGGGCGACCGAGCACTCCAGGGCGGCCAGGCCGCCGGACGGGATCAGCGCGCCGGACCCGGTGCCACGCGTGTGCGGCACGGCGTCGAGTATGAGCCGCGCGCTCGGCCGGCCCGCCGCGGCGAACTGGCCCGCGATCACCTTCTGCGAAGACGACAGCAGCGTGACGGCGAACCGTGCCGCGGGAAAGGACGGCCTGCTGAGCACCTCCGCCGGGTAGGAGCCCGCGATCAGCGACACCGCCACGAGCGGCGGGTCGAGCGAGACCGGCATGAAGGCGCTGACCGTGGTGCCGACGTCGTCGCGGTCGTCGGCGATCGTGAGCAGGGTGACCCCCGCCGCCCACGCGGACAGCGCGACGCGAAGGGCATCGCCACCGTCCGAGGCCCGGCCGGCCAATGCCCCGCCGTCCGAGCCCGCGCTGTCTGAGCCGCCGTGTGCCAACGCCCCGCTGTGCGCAGCGCCGCCGCCCAGCGGGCCCGCATCAGCGGGATGCGAGGAGTTCACTGGCGAAGCCCGCCCCCGTTCGGTTTCTACTGGATGTTCCAGACACCAGGCAGGGTCAGCGGGCCGTGCGGCGACAGCCCGGCCGCCGCCGCGAACCGCCAGGCCGGGCCCCAGCCGTCGGCGAACAGCGCCGCCAGCGTGCCCGCGCCGACCTGGCCGCGCGCCGCGGGCCTTGACTCGCTCGACTCGGCGGGCCGCAGCTGGTCGAGCGGCCCGAGCCTGGGGTAGCTGCGGACCGGCGCGTCCGCGGGCAGCCCGGCGCGCTTGCGCGCGATGGCGATGGCCTCGCGCAGGCCGCCGGCTTCGTCGGCCAGCCCGTTGGCGATCGCGTCAGCGCCCGTCCATACCCGGCCGCGCGCCAGCTCGTGCACCCGCTCGGCGGGTAGCCGCCTGCCGTCCGCCACCTTCTGCGTGAAGTCCGCGTAGACCGCGTCCAGCCACTCGTTAATCCGCGCCCACTCGGCCTCGGAGAACGGGCGGGAGGAGGAGAACATCGTGGCGATGTCGGAGCCCGCGCCGTCCGCGACGGTGTCCGTCGCGACGCCCGCCCGGCCGAACAGTTCCCGCAGCACCGGCTTGCCCATGAAGACGCCGATGGACCCGGTGATCGTGCCCGGCTGCGCCACGATCACGTCGGCGGGCGCGGAGATGAAGTAGCCGCCCGATGCCGCCACGTCGCCCATCGACACGACGACGGGCTTGCCCGCGGCCCGCAGCTTCACCACCTCGCGCCAGATCACGTCGGAGGCGGTGTAAGACCCGCCCGGGCTGTTGACCCGCAGCACGACGGCGCGCGCGCCGTCGTCGGCCGCCGCGGCCCGCAGCGCCGCGGCCACCGTGTCCGAGCCCATCCCGCCGCCGCCCGGCCCGCCGCGCCCGCTGCGCCCGTGCCTGATCGTGCCGTGCGCGAAGATCGTCGCGACGAACCGCTCGTGCTGCCCGGGGGTTATGCCCTGGACGCTGCCGCCAAGCCAGCGCGGCAGGTCGCTCAGCGACCGCTGGCGCTGGTACCGCTGCAGGTAGAGCAGCGTCGCCTCCTGGCCGGCCTCCCGGCGGACCTGCTCGTACACCTCGTCCCTGTACATCAGCCCGTCAACCAGGCCCGCGTCGAGTGCCTGCCGCGCGAGGAACGGCCCGCGGGCGATCAACGCCGTGACCTGCTCAACCGACAGCCCGCGTCCGGCGGCCACCGCGCCGGCCAGTTGCTCGGTCACCGATTCCGCGAGGCGCGCGGCCGCCTCGCGGGCCGGCCCGGTGAAGCCGGACTCGGTGAGCTGGTCGGGGGCGGACTTGTACTCGTACCGCTTGGCGCTCTCGAAGCCGATGCCGAGCTTTTCCAGCGCGTCGTGCAGGAAGACCTGCTCCACGGCGACCCCGGTGAGCCCGAGGGTGCCCGACGGCTGCAGGTAGATCCGGTCGAAGCCGGTGGCCAGGTAATAGGGCAGGTTGCCGCGGACGAAATCGCCGAACGACTCCGTCCAGGCCACGGTGAGCTTGCCCGACCGGCGGAAGTCACCGATGGCGGCGCGCAGCTCCTGGATCATGGCCAGCCCGATCCTTGACCCGCCGACCTTCACGACGAGGGCCCGCACCCGGTCGTCGTCGGCTGCCCGCCGCAGGCCGTCAAGCAGGTCCTGCAGCCGCGTCCTGCGCATGGTGAGCAGCGCGGACAGCGGGTCCGCCGGCGGACCTTCCGCGATGCCGTCGGTCAGGTCAAGCTCGAGGATGAGTGGCCCGGTCCTGCGCTGCCGCATGCGAACGAGTTGCGCGGCAAGCCTCGCGTCTGCCATGCGGCTAGCTTACGTGGGGAAGAACATGAGGAAGCACGCGGAACGTAAGGGGCTGACCCCGCATCGAGAACAGCTCTCCCACGGTCGTGGTCGACGTGGCCAACGTGATGGGCGCCCGGGCCGACGGCTGGTGGCGCGACCGGGCGGGCGCCGCGCTGCGCCTGTGCCGGGAGGTGCAGGCGCTCGCCGCACGGGAAACCGGGCCGTCAGCGTCGCCGGCCGGGCCGGCCGCGGCCTGGGTGCTCGTCCTCGAGGGCCGCGCCCGCGACGCCGCGGACTCTGCGGCGGACACCGCGGTACCACCAGTGCGGGTGGTGTCCGCGCCGGCCTCGGGTGACGACACGATCGTCGAGGTTGTGGCGGAGGTCATCGCCAGCGGCGAGAATTGCCTGGTGGTGACGGCGGACCGGGAGCTGCGGCGGCGCTGCGAGGCGCTGGCTGCCGCAGTCGTGGGCCCTGGGTGGCTGTTGAGGCAGTTGTAGCCAGGTAAGATTGCGAACATCCCCTCGCCCATGCATCGCACGATGTGGTAGTCCTGCTCGCCGTCGAACCGGAACCTGATGCGCATGTACGTGATACTGGCGTTCCTCGCACTGCTCGCTCTTAGCCTGTCCTTCCTCGCGGCCCACATCGTGACCGTGCGCAGGGCAAGAAGCAGGGAAAGGAAACGCGAGGCGGTCGCTGCCCGGCTCGCGGCCGTGGTGGCGCAGGCCGAGGAGGAGCACCGGGCCCGCAGCGCCGCCGCCAGGGCAAGCGACGCGCTCACCACTGTCCTGCCCGCCATCGGGCAGGACAAGAGGGCGCCGCGCCGGGTCGCCTAGGCTTCGCGGTCGGTCTCGCTGCCTGCTCAGTCCCGCTCCGGGGCCAGCCACAGCACCGACATGGGCGGCAGCACGATCGACGCCGACGCGGGACGGCCGTGCCACGGCATCGGGACGGCGTGCACCGCGCCCAGGTTGCCCATTCCGCTGCCGCCGTAGCTGGTCGCGTCGGTGTTGAGCACCTCGCGCCAGCGGCCGGCCAGCGGCAGGCCGATCCGGTACTCGGTGTGCGGCATCGCCGAGAAGTTCACCACGCAGGCGAGCACCGGCACCCGGTGCTCCTGGTCGCCGAAGCGGAGGAACGAGACCACGTTGCCGTGCGCGTCGTTGGAGTCGATCCAGGCGAAGCCGTCAGGCGAGGTGTCCAGCGTCCACAGCGCCGGCAGCTCCCGGTACGCCGCGTTCAGGTCGCGGACCAGGCGCTGCACGCCGGCGTGGAAGTCGTACTTGAGCACCCACCAGTCCAGGCCCTTCTCCTCCGACCACTCGCTGCGCTGGCCGAATTCAGAGCCCATGAACAGCAGCTGCTTGCCGGGGTGCGACCACATGAAGCCGAGCAGGGTGCGCAGCCCGGCGAACTGGCGCCACTCGTCGCCCGGCATCTTGCCGAGCAGCGAGCCCTTGCCGTGCACCACCTCGTCATGCGACAGGGGCAGCACGTAGTGCTCCGAGTACGCGTAGACCATGGAGAACGTGATCTCGTTGTGGTGGTACTGCCGGTAGATCGGGTCGAGCTTCACGTACTCGAGCGTGTCGTTCATCCAGCCCATGTTCCACTTGAAGCCGAAGCCCAGCCCGCCCAGGTGCACCGGCCGCGACACCCCGGGCCACGCGGTCGACTCCTCGGCGATCATCATGATCCCCGGGACCCGCTTGTAGCAGGTGGCGTTGACCTCCTGCAGGAACGAGATCGCGTCCAGGTTCTCCCGGCCGCCGTGCGCGTTGGGCAGCCACTCGCCCTCCTTGCGCGAGTAGTCCAGGTAGAGCATGGAGGCGACGGCGTCGACCCGCAGCCCGTCGATGTGGAACTCCTCAAGCCAGAAGATGGCGTTCGCGACGAGGAAGTTACGCACCTCGGACCGGCCGAAGTTGAACACGAGCGTGCCCCAGTCCGGGTGCGAGCCGAGCCGGGGGTCGGAGTGCTCGTACAGCGCGGTGCCGTCGAACTCCGCCAGGGCCCAGGAATCGCGCGGGAAGTGCGCGGGGACCCAGTCGACGAGGACGCCGATGCCCGCCTGGTGCAGCGTGTCGACGAGGAACCGGAAGTCGTCCGGCGGGCCGAACCGCGAGGTCGGCGCGTAGTAGGAAGTGACCTGGTACCCCCACGAGCCGCCGAACGGGTGCTCGGCGACCGGCAGGAACTCCACGTGGGTGAATCCCATGTCCTGCACGTAGGCGGCGAGCTCGCCGGCCAGCTCACGGTACGACAGCCCAGGCCGCCAGGACCCGAGGTGCACCTCGTAGACGGACATCGGGCTGCTCAGCGGCTGCTGCCCCGCGCGGGCGGCGATCCACTCGTCGTCTGCCCAGGTGTAGTCCGACTGGTAGACGACGGACGCGGTGGCGGGCGGCGTCTCCGCGAGTGCGGCCATCGGGTCGGCCTTATCCCGCCAGACGCCGTCGGGCCCGCAGATGGAGAACTTGTACCTG
>Ga0207664_10001798_pt1 | contig 14136 bp, 9 predicted proteins | sample LARL83metaG_FD_184349 | JGI IMG/M metagenome (GOLD analysis project Ga0207664, IMG submission 184349) | Corn, switchgrass and miscanthus rhizosphere microbial communities from Kellogg Biological Station, Michigan, USA - LAR L8-3 metaG... | ecosystem: Host-associated > Plants > Roots >...
CGACGTCGTCATCAACTGCGCCGCCTGGACCGACGTCGACGGCGCCGAGGACGCCGAGGAGGAGGCGATGGCGGTCAACGGGATCGGCGCCGGCAACGTCGCCGCCGCCGCCGCCGCGGTCGAAGCGACAGTCGTCTACGTCTCCAGCGACTACGTCTTCGACGGCGCCAAGGGCGCCCCCTACGTCGAGAGCGATCAGCCGGCGCCGCTCTCCGCCTACGGCCGCACGAAGCTGGCCGGGGAGGAGGCGACCGCGGCGGCCAACCCGCGCCACTTCATCGTCCGCTCCTCCTGGCTCTTCGGGATCGGCGGCGGCAACTTCGTCGAGACGATGCTGCGCCTGGCGGCCGACCACGGCGAGGTCCTCGTCGTCCGCGACCAGGTCGGCTCGCCGACCTACACCTGGCACCTGGCGCACGGCGCCGTGCGCCTCGTCGAGGGCCTCGAGTACGGGATCCACCACATGGCCGCCGGCGGCGCCTGCTCCTGGTACGAGTTCGCGCGGGAGATCTTCGAGCAGGCCCGGGTCGAGTGCAAAGTCCTCTCGGGGACCACCGACATGCTCGGCCGCCCGGCGCCGCGCCCGCCGTACTCGGCCCTTGCCAGCCAGCGCGAGCACGCGATCGGGCTGCCTCCCTGGCAGGATGGGCTGGCGGGATATCTCGGCCAACGAGGAGGGGGGACCCAGTGAAGATCCTGGTCACCGGTGCCGCCGGCTTCATCGGCTCCACCTACGTGCGCCTGGTCGGGGACGAGCACGAGGTGACGGTGCTCGACAAGCTCACCTACGCCGGCCGCCGCGAGAACCTGCCCGACGGGGTCGAGCTCGTCGTCGGCGCGATCGAGGACCCGGCGGTCGTGCGCGAGGCGATGCGGGGCGCCGACGCGGTCGTCAACTTCGCCGCCGAGTCGCACGTCGATCGCTCGATCGACGACCAGGACGCCTTCGCCCGCACCCACGTGATCGGCACGGGCGTCCTCCTCGACGCCGCCCGCGAGCTGGGCGTCGGGCGCTACCTGCAGGTCTCGACCGACGAGGTCTACGGGTCGATCGAGTCAGGCTCCTTCACCGAGACTTCGCCGCTCGACCCCTCCTCGCCCTACTCGGCGACCAAGGCGGCCGGCGACCTGCTGGTCTCCGCCCACGCCCACACCTACGGGATCGAGGCGCTGATCTGCCGCGGCTCCAACAACTACGGCCCGCGCCAATACCCGGAGAAGCTGATTCCCCTGATGGTCCTCAACGCGCTCCACGGAGACTCGCTGCCCGTCTACGGAGATGGGCGCCAGGTCCGCAACTGGCTCTACGTCGAGGACTTCTGTCGCGGCATCCACGCGGTGCTGACCAACGGTCGCCCGGGAGAGGCCTACAACGTCGGCGGCCCCGAGGAGTGCGAGAACATCGAGGTGGTCAAGCGGGTGATCGAGCTGACCGGCGCCGAGCAGTCGCTGATCGAGTACGTAACCGACCGCCCCGGCCACGACCGCCGCTACTCGCTCGGCTCGGAGAAGATCCGCTCCGAGCTCGGCTGGGAGCCGCAGGTCCACTTCGCCGAGGGCCTCGAGCGCACCGTCGGCTGGTACCGCGACAACGAGGAGTGGTGGGCGCCGATCCGCTCCGGCGAGTACCGCGAGTACTACGAGAAGCAGTACGGACGGGCGCTGGGGTAGCGCCCCGGCGCCTAGACGAAGCTGCGGCGGGCGATCGCGCTGCGGGTTGCCGAGACCGCCAGTTTGAGGCCGATCGCGAGGTAGACGCAGACGTCCAGCAGGGGGTTGCGTCCGGCTTCGAACTTGCGGTAGAAGCGCCCCATCGAACGGTGGAAGGCGACGTTGTGGCGCAGGCCGCGATGGCTCCTCCTGCGCGTCGTGCCGCCCTTGACGTGGAGGCTGGAGACGCGGCCATCGTAGACGATCCTCCAGCCCGCCAGCTTGAACCGCTTGCACCAGTCGAGATCGTCCATGTAGAGCCAATAGCCTTCGTCGAGCACGCCGACCTCGTCGATCGCGGTCCTGCGGGTCAGCATGAAGGCGCCGCTGACGAGTTCGACCTCGCCGAGCTCGTGCTCGCCCAGCTCCGGCGCGTGGTACTGGGCGAAGCGGCCGCCGAGGCGGTGGGCGAGGCCGAGCCAGTGCGAGACGGCGCCCAGCGGGGTCGGGAAGTTGCTCTTCGCGGCGTGGTCGAGGGAGCCGTCGCGCTTCTCCAGGCGGCAGGTGGCCATGCCGATCCCCGGGTCCTCCTCCATCAGCCGCATCATGTGGTCGAGCGTGCCGGGGTAGATCTCGGTGTCGGGGTTGAGCAGGAGGGCGTAGGGCGACTCCAGCTCGCGCAGCACGACGTTGTTGGCGACGCAGAAGCCCGAGTTCCAGTCGAGCGCGTGCAGCCGCACCTCGGGGAACTCCTCGCGGACCATCTCCGGCGTGCCGTCGGTGCTCGCGTTGTCGACGACGTGGACGAGCGTCGACCCGCCCGTGTAGGGATGCTCGCGCAGGGATCGCAGGCAGGCCCGCAGCAGCTCCGCCGCTCCGGTAGAGGAGACGATCACGATCTCGAGGCGGGGCTCGACGGTGCCCCGCGGCTCCGCACGCGCGCTCGGATTCGCCTCCATCCGACGATCCTACCCAGGCCTCTTACACTGCTCCGCCGTGCCCGCAGACACGGCAACCGCGCCCTCTCGCTGTGACATCGCCGTCGTCGGCGGCGGCATCGTCGGCCTCGCGGTCGCCCGCGAGCTGAGCCGCCGGCGCCCGGCCGAGAGCGTCTGCGTGCTCGAGAAGGAGGCGGACGTCGGCGCCCACCAGACCGGCCACAACTCCGGCGTCGTCCACGCCGGCATCTACTACGCGCCGGGGTCGCTGAAGGCGGAGCTGTGCGTGCGCGGCGCCGCTCTGCTCTACGAGTACTGCGAATCCAGGGGGATCGCCTTCGAGCGCTGCGGGAAGCTGATCGTCGCCACCGACGAGTCAGAGCTGCCGGGCCTCGAAGAGCTGGGGCGGCGCGGCACCGCGAACGGGGTGGCCGGGCTGCGCCGGCTCGACGCGGCCGGGATCCGCGCGCTCGAGCCGCATGCGGCCGGGGTCGCCGGCCTGCACTCGCCGGCGACGGGGATCGTCGACTTCCGCGCCGTCGCCCGCGCCTACGCCGCGGACCTGCGCGCCGCCGGCGGCTCGATCGCGACCGGCTGCGAGGTGGCGCGGCTCGACGCGAGCTCGCGCTCGCTCGCGATCCACCACACCCGGGGCGTCACCGAGGCCCGCAACGCCGTCTGCTGCGCGGGCGCCTGGTCGGACCGGCTGGCGGTCCGCTCGGGCGCCGACCCCGACCCGCGCATCGTCCCCTTCCGTGGCGCCTACCTGCGGCTCGTGCCCGAGCGCCGCGATCTGGTCCGCTCGCTGATCTACCCGGTCCCGGACCCGTCGCTGCCCTTCCTCGGCGTCCACCTCACCAAGCGCATCGACGGCGAGGTGCTGATCGGCCCGACCGCGCTGCTCGCCACCCCTGGCCTGGGCCGCACCCTCGCCTGGCCGGGCTCCTGGCGGATGTTCCGGCGCTGGTGGCGCACCGGCCTGACCGAGATGAAGCACGCGGCCCTGCGCCGCTCGCTGGTCGGCGAGGCCGCTCGCTACCTGCCGGAGATTCGTCCCGGCGACGTCCGGTTCTCGTTCGCCGGCTTTCGCGCCCAGGCGGTGGCCCGCGACGGCGGCCTGGTCGACGACTTCGCCTTCTCGAAGACCGAGCGCGCCCTGCACGTCCGCAACGCGCCCTCGCCCGGCGCGACCTCCTCGCTGGCGATCGCGGGGATGATCGCCGACGAAGCCGAACGCGTCTTCTGAGCGAGGGGCGCTAGCCGGCGTACTCGAAGGGGAGCTCGGCGGCGATCTCGGACAGGAGCGGCGCGTCGGTGTCGCGTTCGGAGGGGATCAGCTCCTCCGTGGGGAGCGGCCACTCGATCCCGACCTCCGGATCCCGATAGCTGATCCCGCGCTCGGTCTCGCCGGAGTAGTAGTTGCTCTGCTTGTACATCACGTCGGCGACCTCGCTGAGGACGCAGAAGCCGTGCGCGAAGCCGATCGGGCAGTAGGCGACGCGCATGTTCTCGTCGGTCAGCTCGAAGCCCTCCCACTCGCCGAAGGTTGGCGAGCCCCGCCGCAGATCGACGACGACGTCGTAGATCGCGCCGCGGCCGCAGCGGACGAGCTTCGCGGCCCCGTCGCCGATCTGGAAGTGCATGCCACGCACGATCCCGTGGCCGGAGCGGGAGTGGTTGTCCTGCACCATCTCCTCCGCGATCCCGAGCTCGGCGAAGACGCTGCGCCGGTAGGTCTCGCTGAAGAAGCCACGCTCGTCGCCGAAAACCCGGGGCTCGATCAGGATCGGCCCGTCCAGTCTCGTCTCCAGTCTCTCCACGTCCACCTTCTCCTTCTAGTCGGTTGCCGCGGCGGTTGCGAGTCCCGCCTGCGTCATGTAGTCGGCCAGCCCCTCCCGCCAGGGTCGCAGCGGCGTCAGCTCCAGGGCATCCGCTCGCGGCCTCGCCAGCACTCCGTTCAGGGGCCGGTCGGCGGCGCCGGGGGGAATCGTCGTCTCTACCGCCTCGATCGGGACCCGGATCCCGGCAAGACGCATGATCTCCTCGGTGAACTCGAACCAGGAGCAGGCGCCCGAGGCGGTCAGGTGCAGGACCCCGTCGGCGCCGGCTTCGACCGCCTCGATCAGGCCCGCGGCGAGATCCGCGGTGGAGGTCGGCTGCAGGCGCTGGTCGGCGACCATCTCCAGCGAGCCCTGCTCGCCGGCTCGGGCGACCATCCGCTGTACGAAGTTCCCGCCCTTTGAGGCGCTCCCGTGGAGCCCGTAGAGGCCCGCGGTCCGCACCACCAGCGCGTGCTCGCCGTAGGCGAGCGCCGCGTGCTCGCCGGCGAGCTTGGTCAGGGCGTAGATCGAGCGCGGCTTGGGGAGGTCGTCCTCGGCGTAGGGCTCCTCGCGGCGCCCGTCGAACACGTAGTTGGTCGAGAGGTGGACGAGCCGCGCCCCGCGTGTGGCAAGGTCGCGCACCGCGCGCACGTTCGCCTCCCAGGCTCGATCCGGCTCGCTCTCGCAGAGCTCGACGTTATGGAACGCGGCGCAGTTGAAGACGACGTCCGGCTCGACCTCCTCGAAGGCCCGGTCGAGCGCCGCCCCGTCGGTTATGTCGAGCTCCGCGTGGTCGAAGGAGCGCGCCTGCTCCCCCAGCCGCGCCTCGAGATCGCGGCCGAGCTGGCCGCCTCCGCCGGTGATCAGCGCCTTCACAGGACGGCTGGGAAGCTCTCGAGCGCCGGCTGCACCTCGCAGAGCAGTTCGAGCCAGCGGATGTTGTAGCCGTGCGGGTCGGTGAGCTGTGCCGGGTCGTAGCCTTCGACCCGGGCGAGCAGGTCGGTCACCGACTCGAGAACCGAGCGGCTCGGATTGAAGCCGAGCGTCGTCGAGAGCTTCGCGTTCGAGCACTCGTAGTCGCGCGAGAGCGTCGGCGACGGCGCCTCCTCGAGGCGCACGTCGCGGCCCGTCATCTGCACCGAGCCGGCGACGATCATCGCCAGCTCCCGGATCTGGTAGTTCGAGTGGACGACGTTGAAGATCTCGCCGCGCACCTTCTCGGCCGGGGCCTCGTAGGCGGCGATCATCGCGTCGGCGCAGTCCTCGACGTCGACCAGCGGCCGCCACATCCAGCCGCCACCGTGGAGGTTGAGAGCGCCCTTCAGGAGCGCGTCTTTGACGAATGTGTTGACCACCAGATCGAAGCGCATGCGCGGGCTCCAGCCGTAGACGGTGCCGTTGCGGAGCACCACCGGGCAGAGCCCCTCGCCGGCCATCCCGATCAGCTTCTCCTCGCCGTAGCGCTTCGACGTCGCGTAGGCGGCGCGCGGCTCGATCGCGGCGTCCTCGGCGTGCATGCCGGCGGGCATTCCGTCGTAGAGCGAGCAGGACGAGGCGAACACGTAGCGCTCGATCTCGCGCTCGACACAGGCCCGGCCAAGGGCCTCGGTCGCGACCGCGTTCATCTCCCAGTTGGCCTCCGGGTTGAACTCGGCGGTCGGGTCGTTGCTGAGCCCGGAGAGGTTGATGACCCCGTCGATCCCGTCGAGGGCCGGGTCGGGGATGTCGCGGACGTCGGCGACGACGAGCTCGATCCGGTCCCGGAACGAGGCCAGCGCCTCCTCGCCGAAGTAGAGGCGGTCGAGGACTCGCACCCGGTAACCGCGGTCGAGCAGGCGGGGAACCAGGACGCAGCCGATGTAGCCGCCGCCGCCGGCGACGAGGATCGTGCCGCCCGGGCTCGGGGCCTCGGGGGCGAGGCCGTTCTGGCGCCCCGCGGCGCGGGCGGTGCTCTGCCGTGGCGCGTCGCTCATGGTGGCCGAAGGTTAACGGCGGCCTCAGTAGGCGCCGTCGCCACGAATGATCGCGCCCGGCGTGCGCAGCAGGATCGCCAGATCGCCGGCAATCGAGAGGTTGTCGAGGTAGTCGCGCTCCATCGCCAGCCGCTCCTCGAAGGTGAGGTCACTGCGCCCATAGACCTGCATCGGGCCCGTGATCCCCGGCTTGATCGCGAGCCGCAGCCGCTGCCGGTCGTCGTAGGTGTCGGCGATCTCGCCGACCTCGGGCCGGGGCCCGACCAGGGACATCGAGCCGCTCAGCACGTTGACGAGCTGGGGCAGCTCGTCGAGGCTGGTCTGCCGCAGGAAGTGGCCGACCCTGGTCACCCGTGGGTCGTCGACCATCTTGAAGGTGGGCTCCTCGAGCGCCTTGAGGTCGACCCCGAGGTCGCCGAGGCGCTCCTCCGCGTCAGCGACCATGGTGCGGAACTTGAGCACCATGAACGGCTCGCCGTCCTTGCCGGCGCGCCGCTGGCGGAAGAGGACGGGTCGGCCCGAGTCGAGCAGGATGACGAGTGCGATGAGGGCGAAGAACGGCGACAGCAGGACCAGCAGCAGCACCGAGAAGACGACGTCCATGGCGCGCTTCATCGCCAGCGTCGAGCGCGAGGGGGCGGCGAAGCGGAAGTCGAGCACCGGCAGCTCGGCGAGACGATTGAGCTCGATCCCGGGGCCGAGCAGTCCGTGGTGGCGGGGGAGGAAGGTCAGCCCCAGGCCCACGGCCTTGCACTCCTCGATCAGCCTCTCCGCCGCCGCCTCTCCCATCTCCTCCTCGGTGACGATCACCCTTTCGACACGCTGCTCCTCCGCGATCCGGTCGAGGTCGGCGATCGCGCCCAGGCGGGGCAGCCCGCCCGGGCTGGCGCTCGCCTCCGAGGCTGCGATGTAGCCGACGATCTCGAGGCGCGCCTCGGGATGGGTCGAGACGCGCCGCGCGATCTGGTCGGCGGCGAGCGCCGGGCCGATGACCAGCCCCGTGGCGGCGCCGACCGCCCGGTGCCAGACGAAGCGGATCCCCGCCCGCAGCGCGAAGCTCCCCGCGAGGATGCCGACCCCGATGCCGATCGCGGCGCTCGCCGCCAGGCTTCCGGCCGGGGTGAGGGCGACCAGGCCGTCGAGGGCGAGAACGCCGAGCGCGCTGGCCGAGACCAGTGCCGGCAGCTCGTCCAGGGTGCTGTGGCGGATCCTGCGGTGATCGTTGTCGTAGAGGCCGTTGAGTTTGAAGACGAGGATCAGGATCGGGCTGAAGAGCACCGCCCAGAAGAGGGTCGCGACATCGGTCCCGGAGGTCGCCGCCGTCGCCACGCATAGCGCCGCGAGCAGCGTCAGCCAATCCCCCGTCGCGAGCAGGCGCCGCAGCAGGGCGCCGCGCTGGCGCATCTCCTCGGCGATGCTCCGCTGCGGCGGTGCCTCTGCCTCGCTCGTCTTCCGCGGGCCCTCGGGCAAGGGTCGTTGAGACGGCGCCGAGGTCGGGGTCGCCTTCGCCCGCTGGGTCATTCGCCGCCCCCCCTCAACTGGGGCGCGAGCGGGTTGAGGCGGCGGGCGTGTTCGACGTCGCGCCGGGCGGCCGCCGCTTCGCCGGCCTCGCCCTCGACCCGGGCGCGTAGGGCGTAGAGCTCCCAGTTGCGGTCTTCGCGTTCGATCGCCTTGCCCAGCATTTCCGAGGCCCGCGGATATTCCCCGGCACGCTCGGCGACGAGGCCGAGTTGCAGGTAGGGCGAGGCGGCCCAGGGCTCGATCGATCGAGCGGTTTCGGCGCGATCGGTGGCGACGGCCAGGTCTCCGGCGGAGACCGCATGCTGGCTTTCGTGGATCTCGTGTTCGACCAGCAGCGGGCCGATCAGCGCAATCGCCGCCAGCCAGGCGAGCCCCAGGCCGCCGACCGCGAGCCCGAAGCGGCGCTGCGTCTGGGCGCCCGTCTCGGCGGGAAGCTGCTTGCAGCGAGCGGCTGCCATCGCCCCGGCGGCGAGGAAGAAGACGGCGCCGAGCCCGGCGATCTCCCAGAACCAGTCGAAGCCGGCGGCCACGGCGAAGGCGACCATCGCGGTCAGCAGGGCCGCCTGCGCCTCGCGGCGCTCCCGGGGCGCTGCCCGCCAGGCGGCGAAGGCGACCCAGAGGGCGGCGAGGACGAGGCCGAGGACGAGCAGGCCGCCGAGCAGGCCGAGCTCTGCGAAGGACTCCAGATAGAGCGAGTGGGCGTCGATCGCGGGCAGGTAGATCGAGCGCAGTTCGTCCCAGGAGAAGACGTAGGTGCCGGCACCGTGGCCGATCAGGGGCTCTTCCTCGAAGGCGTCGATCGCGACCCGCCAGAAGTCGTGGCGCCCGCTGCTCGAGAGGTTCGAGAAATGCTGGGCGGGATCTTGCGTGACCTGGACTTCCGAGCTGGAGAACCGGTCCCAGGCGCGCCCGCCGACCAGGCCGACCGCGATCACGGCCGCGACGGCGGCTACCAGCGCCAGCCGCTTGAGCAGCACGGGGTTGCGGGAGAGGGAGAGGGCGCGACCGGTACGCGCGCCGCCGCGCCGCTCGAGCAGACGCAGCAGCGCGAAGAGGCCGACCGTGAGGGCGGTCCCGGCGAGCAGGATCAGCAGGGCCGTCACTCCCTGGTCGACCGCGGCTTGGCCGAGCGTGTTGTCGGCCAGGCTTTCGCGAGCCTGGACGGCGAGCAGGGCGGGGAGGGCGCCGAGCCCGCCGATCGCCAGCGTCGCCAGCAGCCAGAGCCGGTCCGCCGAGAGGGCCAGCAGGCAGACGGAGGCGACGGCGAGGGTGACGAGGCCGCCGCGCGAGTAGGTGAAGTAAAGCGTCAGCAGGGCCGCCGGGATGACCGCGACCGAGAGCCAGCGAAGCGCGTTCCAGCGCGCCCCGCGACTCATCCAGAGGAGCATCGCGACCGTTATCCCGGACATCGTCGCGTTCGCGTTCCAGTAGCCGAGCGGATAGCGCAGGCGGGCGCCGCTGCCGAGGCCTTCTGAGACTTCGATCACATGAGGCAGCAGGCGGCTGCCGAGGCCCGCGAGGACGACGATCGCGAGGCCGATCGCGATCCCTTCTGCGAAACGTTCCCTGCTTTCGCTGGTTTGGGCAAGGAGAAACGCGGCAAGGAAGAAACCTAGGTAGACGAGGACTCGATCTGCCTCGATCACGCTGAGCTCGACCGACCCCGACCAGAAGGACGAAAGTGCCGACCAGATCACGAGAGACCCCAGCAGGCCGGCGATCCAGTAGAGGGGCCTGCCGATCCGTGCCGAGGACGCCGTTCCGAACACGATCAGGGCAACGACGACCAGCCACGCCCCAAGGCCGGCGATATGGCGGTCGACGACGTCGAAACCTCCACCGCTCAGCCCCAGGCCGACTATCAGGCCACATGGCGCCAGCAGCGCCGCCAATTGCTCTAACCTTGCGCCCAATGGACGGGATGCGCCATAGCCGGGTCGGCCCCTGGGGCCGGGGGAGCCTTGTGCTCTCATCGCTGCTTGCTCTGCTTGCATTTGCGTGTTTCCCGGTTCTGGCTCAGGCCGAAGGCTCGAGCGGGGTCCAGTACAACCCTGAACTTCCCAATGCAGAAGGCCATCCCTCCACAGGACACCAACCGATCGCTAAGAGTTCGACGCAGAACGGCGGCACGTCCACGACGCCTCCTCAGAGGGGGTCTCAAACGCCAAGCGAAGTCTCGTCGGGAGGGATTCCATCGGAAGAAGGAGATCGAGCCGGGTCTAATAGTCCGGAACGGCATCAGGGTAGCCCAGAGAAGCACCAGGGCAACGGTGCCGAGAACGCCGCATCGTCTCCTGCTTCGCCGCCGGTTACCGCCGACAGCGGGGGCAGCTCGCCCCTGGTGCCGATCCTGATCGGGATCGCTGCTCTCGCGGCGATCTCGCTCGGGGCCGTAATGGTCCGCCAGCGTCGCCAGCGGTCCACCGGCGGCAGTCTCTCGACCAAGGCGGGCTAGCCCCGTGTCGTACCGGCAGGGAGGCCGCCTGGCGCGGACCCGTGGCTTCATGGCGGCGCTGACAATCGTCGTGCTCGGGGCCGCTCTCGCGGCCCCGTCCGCCGGAGCTGCCCCGGCGAAGTTCTGGGGGGTGGCACCACAGTCGCTGCCGAGCGAAGAAGTGTTCCAGCGACTCAAGCGGGGCGGGGTCGACGCGCTTCGCTTCCCGGTCGAATGGGGCGCGACCGAAGGCGTCGAGGGAAAGCCCAATTGGGGTTACGTCGACGCCTTCGTCGCGAGGTCCACGGCGAACGGCATCGAACCGCTGCCGTTCCTCAACGGTGCACCCTCCTGGGCGATCAAGTCGGTCTCGGTAAACCGGGCATCGCACAGCGTGGCACCGGTTGAGCTTCCCGTGCGCACCGCGGCCGAGCGCTCGAGCTGGCAGGGCTTCCTGCGTGAGGTGGTGGGCCGCTACGGTCCCGGGGGCGCCTTCTGGAGCGAACACCCGGGCCTTCCATACGTGCCGATTCGCACCTGGCAGATCTGGAACGAGCCGAACTTCAAATACTTCGTCGCCCGCCCCAACCCGGTCGACTACGGAAAGCTCGTCAGCCTCTCCTACACGGCGATCAAAGGACTCGACCCGGGGGCGCAGCTGATCCTCGCCGGCCTCTTCTCCCGCCCCAAGGAAGCGCGGTGGAAGCGCAAGCCGCCGCTCGCCTATTACGCTTCGACCTTCCTCGAAAAGATGTACAAGGCGAACCCCGGGATCAAGACGAAGTTCAACGGGATCGCGCTGCACCCCTACACGACCAGCTACCAGGAACTGGCCCCCGAGATCGAAGAAGTGCGTTCGATCCTGAAGAAAAACAATGACGCCGGCAAGGGCCTCTGGATCACGGAGCTGGGCTGGAGCTCCGAACCGCCGGACGGTCGCACCGACCTCTTCGCCAAAGGCGTCCAGGGCCAGGTCAGGGAACTGAACGGCGCCTTCACGCTCTTCGAGCGCAGGCAGGTCCGGTGGAAGCTGAAGCGAGTCTTCTGGTTCTCGGTCGACGATCGGGCCGGATTGTGCAACTTCTGTGGCGGCTCGGGCCTGTTCAGCGAAGACTTCGTGCCGAAGCCCTCCTGGAAGGCCTACGTCAAGTTCGCCGGCGGCACGCCCTAGCCGGTCCGCGAGAGGGCGGCTTCGCCCGCCCGGCCCCAACCGGGCCGGGGAGGCACGGGGCGTAAGATCGGTCGGTTGACCCCCGACTCGAATCCGACCCCGGAGTCCGACCCGCTGGCGCCCTTCGGCGCCCCGGTCCGACGCTGGTTCGAAGCCTCCTTCGAGGGCCCCACGCCTGCCCAGGTGGGGGGCTGGAGGGCGATCTCCAGCGGCGCCCACACGCTGATCTGCGCGCCGACCGGCTCCGGCAAGACCCTGGCCAGCTTCCTCTGGGGCATCGATCGCCTCAGCCGTGAGCCGCGGCCCTCGCCCGGGGTGCGGCTTGTCTACGTCTCGCCCCTGAAGGCGCTCTCTTACGACATCGAGCGCAACCTGCGGGCGCCGCTGGCAGGGATCGGGGCCGACATCTCGGTCGGGCTGCGGACCGGCGACACCAGCCAGGCCGAACGGCGAGCGATGAAAAAAACGCCGCCCGACATCCTCATCACCACGCCCGAGTCGCTCTACCTGATGCTCTCCTCGTCGGTCCGCGAGATCCTCGCCACTGCCGAGGCAGTCATCGTCGACGAGATCCACGCAGTGGCTCAGTCCAAGAGGGGCTCGCACCTGGCGTTGTCGCTCGAGAGGTTGGACCATCTGGTGCGCACGCACGCCCCTCCCGCGGGTGGCGCCGTAGGGGGGCCCGCCCCCGAGGAAGCTTCAGCTACCGCAGGGGGTGGGGGGTCCCCTGCGGCGACAGGACCCGCGGGCCGGGGCGGCGTCCAGCGGATAGGGCTCTCCGCCACGCAGCGGCCGTTGGAGCGGATTGCGAAGTTCCTGGTGGGCCCTAAAAGGGAGTGCGAGATTGTGGACGCGGGGATCGCCAAGGAGCTCGACCTGCAGATCGTCGTCCCGGTCGAGGACATGGCGGAACCCGGCGCGCCCAACTTCCCCAACTTGGAGGGCGTGCCTGCGGAGGGGGAGCCGCTGGCGCACGTTCGGTCCATTTGGCCGGCCATCTATCCCAAGCTGCTCGAGCTCGTCCAGGAACACAACTCGACCATCATCTTCGTCAACGCCCGGAGAGCTGCTGAGCGTTTGGCGAAACGCCTGAACGAGCTTGCAAACGGCGAAGGGGAAGGAGAGCTGCCTGCTACGGAGCATGGCGGCCACTCCCCTGCGGCGACAGGACCCGCCGGCCGAGAGTCGCCCGTGGAGATCGCGCGGGCGCACCACGGGTCCCTGAGCCACGAGGAGCGGTTGATCGTCGAGGAGATGCTGAAGTCCGGCCGGTTGCCGTGCCTCGTGGCGACCTCTTCCTTGGAGCTGGGGATCGACATGGGGGCGGTGGACCTCGTGATCCAGGTCGAGTCGCCGAAGTCGGTCAGCCGCGGCCTGCAACGGGTGGGCCGCGCGGGGCACTCGCTCGGCGAGGTCTCGCGCGGGCGCATCTTTCCCAAGTTCCGCGCCGACCTGCTCGAGTGCGCGGTGGTCGCCAAGCGGATGCGGGCCGGGGAGATCGAGGAGACGGTGATCCCCCAGAACCCACTCGACGTGCTCGCCCAGCACCTGGTCTCGATGGCGGCGCTGGACGAGTGGCGGGTCGACGACGTCGAGGCCCTCGTGACCGCCTCCGAGCCCTTCCAGGAACTCTCCCGCGAGCAGCTCGAGAACGTCCTCGACATGCTCGACGGGCGCTATCCGTCCGACCGCTTCGCCGAGCTGCGCCCGCGGATCGTCTGGGACCGCACCAAGGGCACGATGCACGGGCGCAAAGGTGCCCGCCAGCTGGTCGTCACCAACGCCGGCACGATCCCCGACCGTGGCCTCTACGGCGTCCACCTGCCCGATGGGCGCCGCGTCGGCGAGCTCGACGAGGAGATGGTCTACGAGGCGCGCCCCGGCCAGACCTTCCTGCTGGGGGCGACGACCTGGCGGATCGAGGAGATCACCCGCGACCGCGTGATCGTCACCCCGGCGCCGGGTGCGCCGGGGGCGGTCCCCTTCTGGAAGGGCGACGGGATCGGCCGCCCGGCCGAGCTGGGCAAGGCGATCGGCGCTTTCGCCCGCGAGGCGGTCTCCAAGGACCCGGTGGAGCTGGCGGCCGAGTGCGACCTCGACCGTCGCGCCGCCGAGAACCTGGTCGCCTACCTGCGCGAGCAACAGGCCGCCACCCGTGTCGTCCCTTCCGACGAGACGATCGTCGTCGAGCGCTTCCGCGACGAGATCGGGGACTGGCGCCTGTGCGTGCTCTCGCCCTACGGCGGCCGCGTGCACGCCGCCTGGGGCCTGGCGCTCTCCGCCAAGATCCGCGCCGAGCGCGACCTCGAGGCCGACGCGATCTGGTCCGACGACGGGATCGTCATCCACCTGCCCGACGCCGACGAGCCGCCCCCCGCCGACCTGGTCATGGTCGAGCCCGACGAGCTCGAGGACCTGGTCGTCGCCGAGCTCTCGGGCTCGGCTCTGTTCGGCGCCCGCTTCCGCGAGAACGCCGCCCGCTCACTGCTGATCCCGCGCGCCTACCCGGGCAAGCGCACCCCGCTCTGGCAGCAGCGCCTCAAGGCGCAGAGCCTGCTCGAGGTGGCCCGCGAGCACCCGCGCTTCCCGGTGGTGCTCGAGACCTACCGCGAGTGCCTGCGCGACGTCC
>Ga0207664_10001801_pt1 | contig 14130 bp, 6 predicted proteins | sample LARL83metaG_FD_184349 | JGI IMG/M metagenome (GOLD analysis project Ga0207664, IMG submission 184349) | Corn, switchgrass and miscanthus rhizosphere microbial communities from Kellogg Biological Station, Michigan, USA - LAR L8-3 metaG... | ecosystem: Host-associated > Plants > Roots >...
CCGGCCGGAGCATCGCACGCAAACATGATCGCGTCGGGAACGGCGAGCAACGCCGTCGTGGCGACCTTCTCCCAGAGAGAACTGCGATGCGTCTCGCAGTGAGAGAAGCCAGACCCGGGATCCGAGGAGCATGTCTCGTCAGGAGGCATCTTGCCTTCGTCGGCCGGGTCGACCACGGTGTAGCCGTTCGCCCCGAGCGCGCTGCACGGCATGGAGCCTTCCACTTCGACGCTGTCCGTCGTGTTCTGGCCGCCCCCCATGACGATGCACGTCTTGGTGGGTCCCGTGTAGCTGCTGCCCGCAACCAGTGAGCAGGTCTGGCCGTCGGCACGGAGCTGGTCTTGGCACCATCCCAGCCCGCTGGCATCGGTCCGGTTCAGTGGGTTGTCGCCCGTGTAGGCATAGGGTTCCCGCGTCTGAGCATCCAGGGGGTCACGTGAGAGGAACTGCGCCGCCACTGGGTCGTAGTAGCGAGCGCGCAGGTAGTAGAGGCCAGTCTCTGTGTCGCGGTAGGCTGCCGTCCAGAGCAGGGGGCTTGAAACGGTACCGGTCGATGCGGTCACATTTCCATACGCGTCGTAGCTGTAGGAAGCCTGAACCGATCCGGTGCTGTCCGTGATCAACCGCGTGCTGCCGAGCTGGTCGTGGTGGTAGAACAGCGCCGAGGTGCTCGTGATTTGTTCGAGCGGCATCCCGCCGGGGCCATACACGTAGGCGTGGGTGGCGCCACTGGTCTGCTCCTGCATCAACTGCGGAAGTCCACCCGACATGTCCCAAGCATAGTTGGTTGTCACTCCGCCGGAGGTCTTTGAGGTCCGGAGGCCCTCGCCGTCGTACGCGTAGGTCGTGGCTCCGGCCGGCGGATTGGCGCACGTCGTCTGCGAGCTCGCCGAGGGCAGGACCCAGCAGAGCCGGTGCTCCTGATCGTACGCGTAGGTCGTGCTGCCGGTCGTGGTCGTTCGGGAGGTGCGCTCGAGCTCGCTGTCGTAGCCGTAGGTGGTGGCGCCTGCCGGCGCAGCGCAGCCCGTGCCGGCTGACGTCGAGGACCAGCACAGCTCGTTCGCCGGGTTGAATCCCTGGTTGGTGCCGCCGGCGAGGAGTGTGGGGTTGTCCGCGGAATCGTAGCCGTAGGCGGGCGTTCCCTGGACCTGAGTGACCTCGTTCAACGTGTTGTAGCCAACCGTTCCCAGGGCGCTCCCGGGCAGTCCTGTGGAGGCATCACTGGTCAGTTGGCCGTTGGGGTCACGCCCGTAGGTCATGGTCGCGTAGGGCTGACCGTTGCTGGCGAAGGTGATCGCGGGCTGTCCAGAGGTCGGGTTGACCAGACGATCGGCGTTGTCGAAGACGTAGGTATCCACCATCGTGCCGTTGGACGTGGTGTTCGGCAACTGGATCGTCGTCAGGTTCGAGTTCGGGTCCCACGAGAACGTGGTCGTGTTTGCCGGCGACAGCCAGTCGGTCACCTGGTGGAGCCGGCCTGCATCGTCATACGCCCGCGTCAAAGGAGTCCCCTGGCCGGGATAGGTCAGGGACGTCAGCAAATTACGGAAGTTGTATCCGTAGCTCACCGTCCCTCCGGCAGTGGTCGAAGACTGCTTCAGTCGGTGCAGACTGTCCCACGCCCAAGTCGACGAGCTGGTTCCATAGGATTCGCTGAGCCGTTGGTTGTCGGCGTCGTACTGGATACTGCTGATGTTGGGCGTCGATGTGCGGCTGCTTGAGTACGTCACCCCGGTCAGGCGGTTCGCAGCGTCGTACGAGTAGGCGGTGCACTCTGTAGACGTCGCGCAGTTGCCGCCTGGATCCTGCCGTGAGGCCAGGTTACCGGCCGCGTCGTACGCGTACGAGGTCGTCTTGCTCAGATGGGGTGCGCCGCCCGGGTCCACCGTCACGGAGGTGACTCGCTTGAACTCATCGTACGTGTAGCTCTGCGTGATGTTCTGCGCGCCGTCCTTCTGATCCGCCACCGTGCCATCGAGATTGAAGTCGGTCGTCAACGTCGTCGCGTCGGCGCGCTGTATCACCGTCGGCTGATCGGCACCGTCATAGGTGTACTGCGTCTGGTTGCGGTCGGCGTCGGTACGGCTGGCCACGTTGCGATCTGCGTCGTATGACACCGAGGTCTGGTGGCCCAGCGGATCCGTGGTGGTGGTCACGTCGCCCCAGAAGCCAGTGTTGCCTGATGCGTCCTGATAGCTGTACGTCGTCGTGTACGAGCTCGCGCAGCCGCAGCCGGATACGTTGCCCTTGGGTGTGACGGACGAGGTCTCCCACCCGTCCCCATTGTAGGACGCCGTGCTCACTTCCTGGAGAGGATCGGTGACACTCGTCGGGTTGCCGTCCGCGTCGTAACCGTAGCCCCAGGTCTTGCTGTCGCCGTCGATCATGCCCGTGACATCGTCCGGGTGTGAAGCGCTGCTGTACAAGTACTGGACCACCTGGCTGGTGCCCTGCTCCACAAACGGACGCGAGGTCTGAGTCAGATGGCGATGGCTGTCGTAGGTATACGTCGTGGCCACCCCGAGGCCATCCGCCACTGTGGTGGGCTGGTGGTAGGGGGCATCGGCGGTGCTGTAGGTCTTCACCGTCCGATGGAGCAGCGGATCGACCGACTGCAGCTGGTTGCCATAGGCGTCGTAGCTCGTCACCCAGGCACCACCCTTGGGGTCGATGCCGGTGGTGGTGCCCACGCTGTTGGGGTCGTAGCTGTAATGCCAGGTCGCCGGTGCCGATGTGCCGATGGTCCGCTGAATGAGCGTGCCGAACGCGTACACGTCGACCGCCCTCTGCGCAGGCGTGGCGTTGTCCTGCGTCGTCACCTGGTTGGCCACAGAGTAGTCGTACGTGGTCTGACGGTTGATACCCGAAGGATTCTTCGCCGTCGGGTCCACCGTCTGACTTGTGACACGTCCGCTCCCATCGTACGCCTGGACGACCCAGAAGCCCCGTGGGTCCCGCATTCCCGTCAGGCGGTGACTGAGGGGGACGCTGGTCTCGTATTCGAAGTGCTCGTTCTGATCGGTGGCCGGCACGCCGCCCGTGGTCCAGTCGATGTCGGTGAGCTGGTTCGAGGTGTCGTAGGTGAATGCCACCTTGCGGCTGAGGCCGGCGTTGTTGTCGACCACCTGCGAGATGTGGTTCGGCGAGGTGCCTGCCCACGTGGCCGTCAATGAACGGGTGTCCGAGTGCACTGGATCGTCGTGCTGCACCGTCGTGGTGTTGCCCGCAGTCGTGTAGGTGACGATGTTGCCGTCGAGATCCCGTTCCTGAGCGATCCGTCCCGCGGCACTGAAGGTCACGGTGTCCATTCCGCCGTCACGGGTGAAGGTCCAAGTCCCGTCGCCGTTGTGAGCCAGGGTGGCCTCGAGCCGGGCCGCGAATGGCGTCCACACCTGCCCTGACTGGACGAACTGCGCCTGGGAGCCGTTCTCCTCAGTCACCGTTGCAGTCGTGCCCGTCTGCACGAGATTCATGAGCAGGTTCGACGCCCACCCGTACCCCAAGCCGGTGTCGCTTGTGGCATTGGCTGAGTTGTAGCTCTGCGTGACTGCCAGAGGCAGCCCACGTGCTGGGAGATACATGTCGGAGAAGGTGTGCTCGAACGTACCCCAGGGTAGGTCGATAGGCCACCGGCCCGAGGTCTGGCGTGCGGCTGCCCGCTTGGCCTCACACGAAGCGCAGAAACCGCGGTCCTCGAGAGCCGTCAGCGGGCCACCATTGGGTGGGAAGTCCGTCCCGTTCAGGAGGACGGTGAGGTTGGCGCTGCCGGAGGCGGCCAGCGTGTCGCCCAGCACGATGTCGCTCTCCCCGTCCCCGTTGAGGTCGCCCGTAGCGATCGTCTGCGTCGGCTGCGCGGTGGCGATGAAGCTTGGGGAGATGTAGGAGCCGCCCCCGTTGGCGACATAGATGGAGATGCCGGGCACGCCTGAGCCGGTGGCCATGTTGTCCGTGGTGACGATCTCGGGTAGACCATCTCCGTTGAGATCGGCAGTGGCGACCGAGGTCACCTCATAGCCCTGCAGGATGTTCGGGTCCGAATACGTCGTGGCTGGACCAAAGGACCCCGCGCCGTTGTTGAGAAAGACCTCCACACCCCACGCCGACCTGTTCTCTGCAGCGATCAGATCGGGAACACCGTCCCCGTTCACGTCGGCGAGTTCTATTCCTTGCTGCTGGTGCGCCCCCGCCGCGGGCTGGAAGCTGATGGCCCGCGACGGTGACCAGTTCGCGGGCTGACCTGTGGGCACGCTGAAGCTGCCTCCAGCTTGGTTGATGAAGGGGAAGTAGTAACCCGTGCCACCGGCCTGTGCCGTCTGTGCCGCAAGGACCACGTCGGGAAACCCGTCCCCATTCAGGTCGGCGGCGGCCAGCCCGAAGGGCGAATAGCTGCTGCCAAGATTCTGTCCCAGGCCAGGCGCGAAGTCAGTGCCGAGCTGCGTGAAACCGCCCGATCCGTTGCCGATCAGCACGAAGATGCCGAACTGCACCGTGCTGATTGCGCCACTGTCGTCCTCGGACACGACGATGTCCGGCTTTCCGTCCTGATTGACGTCGACCACGACAGCGGCCACGGCGCTGCCACGCACCACGTGGAACACGCTGCTGAGGGCTTGAAACGTGCCGTCGCCATTGCCCAGCATGACACCGACCGTCGCACCACCACCAGTGGCCACGGCCAAGTCGACCTTGCCGTCGCCGTTGAAGTCGCCTGCTGCCAACGCTTCGGCCGCGTAGCTCGTCGAGCCGGCGTTGACTGGCGACAGCCGGGCTGGCTGTGTAAAGGTGCCATCCGTGTACCCGGAGGGGTTTGCAGCGAGGAAAGAGACGGACTGGCTGCCTCCATCCGCCGTCACGGCGTCATACCCGCCCGACGCGTCCGGGACGAGCATCAGGTTTGTCAGTGTGCTGCCGTTCGCATACTGGGTGCCGGTCCGTTCCGTGATCGGCGCCGGCGGGGAGGGCACCACGGCCGCTGACACGCCGGCGGGCCCGGTGCCGAGGGCATTGGTCCCGGTGATCTGAAAGGTATACCGGGAGCCGTCGGCCACGCCGGTCACGGTAACCGATGTGAGCACCGCACCGGTTGAGGACTTGGTGCTGACCGTCGTCGGCGTCTGCGCAGTGCCGCCGATATAGGGTGTCACCGTGTAGGAGGTTACCTCTCTACCGTTCGACGCTGGCGGTGACCAACTCACAGCGGAGAATCCATTTCCGGTGCTCGCCGTGATCCCCGACGGAGCGGACGGCGTGGCGTACGGCACGAAGATCGCAGTGATCGAGGTCGGCGAGTACGACGGTGAGGTGCCGGCCCCCAGATAGAACGAGGACGTGGTGCTGACGTTGCTCTTCCACTTCAGTTTGAAGACGTAGCTCGTTCCCTGCGTGACCGGGTAGACGTATTGAAGCTGCGCCGCATGCGAGTTGAGGGCTGTAGGCGTCCCCACCTCCGTCCAGGCCAGCAGGGTGTCGGCGCCGCCAGAGGCCGAGGCGAACAGGCCCAGGTCGATGTTGGCGCCGGCGGAGTTGGCGAAGGCCGTCCCGTTGGCGCTCAGGAAGGCCATCCCGTTCATGGTCGGAGTGCTGGCCGGGCTGATGTCGAGCGCCGAGCTGATCTCGTTCCACGTCGTCCCGTTGCTGTTGGAGAGGGCGGGATGCGAGGTGATGGCTCCGGTGGCCACGGGCGCCGGCGAGCCGGCGGCCAACTGGACGGTCAGCCGGGTGGGCGAGTAGGGGCTTGAGCTGCCGGCCCCGGCGTACAGGGACTGGTTGGTCGTCAAAGACGTGTTCGCTCGCCATTGCAACTCGAAGACATAGGTATGCCCGGCGGTCACGTTGTACGTGATCTGCACGTTGAGGGCGAGCGGGTTCATCTGCGACGCGCCACCTGATTCCTGCCACGCCACCTGTGCGAAGGTGCCGCCGTCGACCTGCACGAAGATGGCAAGGTCCTGGTTTGGCCCGTTGATCCCTCCGGATGTCACCGCGAACGTGTTGGCATCTCCCGTGAGTAGCGCAGGTCCGGTGAAACCCCCTGAGGATGGGTCGGCATAGCTCAGCGTGGGAAAGTGGTGGCCACCCGCATCAACGAGATCTGTCCACGACGTGCCACCGGGACCGTTGATCACGAACTGGGTGTCGCCACCCGGAGTTGCGACCGACAGCGGTGGATTCAGCGCGTTCGGCGTCAGGACGACATTGAGCGAGGTCGGCGAGAATGGCCCACCTCCAGGTCCGGCACCGTCATAGAGGTTACCGGTCGACATGCTGACATTGCTCTTCCACTGCAGGGTCACCGTGTACGTGGTGCCCGCTGTCATCGCGTACACCGTTTGAACATAGGTGGGATTGGGACTCCACGCGGTGAAACCGCCGCTTTCCTGCCAGGCCGCAATGGCCGCGGTCCCACCTTGCGGAGTGACGAGGATGCCCAGGTCTTGGTTGTACCCCGCGGTGTCGGTGAAGAGATCAGCACTGGCTGTGAGCACGGCCGTGGACGCGACGGTCGGACTCACGGTGAGGGTGAGATGGGTGCCGCTCGAATCGACCAGGTCGGTCCACGCGGCATTGCTGTGCAGCGTCGCTCTCTTGCTCGTCGTGACGCTGAAGGGGTTCGAGCTGGTCGCATCCGTAGCCTGCGCGGATGATGCGAGGAGCGGGCTCTGCGGCGAAGGCTTGCGAGACCTACTCGTGGCGGTCGAACCAGCCGGTGAGGTGAAGGTCTTGGCGGCCGAACCAGTCGTCGATGTCGGTGCACTGGCGGCGACAGGCTGAGGCACGCGCGCGAGTGCAGCAACGGGCCCGACCGCGGCGAGTGCCGAGGCCGCGGCGAGCAGGGTGTGAACCCATCGGCGTGCGCGCGGCACGCGCGCGTGAGCGCACGACGACGTGGTCAATTGCACCGAAGTACCCCTTGGGCTGAAAGGTTGCGAACCGCGACACTACGATGCGCTGGGCGGTGCGTCAACGCTCCTGATGCAATTGCATCAACGCAGGTCACGACCGCGTCTCAACATCGAAAAGTTCGGTTGAGCGCTGTTGGGTCTATCGCGGCGCCCCGCTTCTCTCCCTAGAAGTTGGGCACTTCCCGGTACGTGCCGAAGACGTCCTCGAGGGCGGCGATGATCTCGCCCTCGGTGCAGCGCACGCGCACGCAGTCGACGATCGCCGGCATGGTGTTGTCGTCGCCGGCGGCGACCTCACGCAGGGCGTCGAGCCGGTTGGCCACGGCGATGTTGTCGCGCGACTCGCGCAGGCGGCGCAGGGCGGCGACCTGCTCGACCTCCACCTGCCGGTCGATGCGCAGCAGGTTGGGCGGCGTGGGGTCGATGTCCTGTTCGAAGGCGTTGACGCCGACGACCACGCGCTCACCAGACTCGAGCTGGCGCTGGAAGCGGAAGGCGGCCTCGGCGATCTCGCGCTGCGGGTAGCCCTGTTCCACCGCGGTCACCATGCCGCCGCGCGAGTCGATCTCCGCCAGGTAGGCCTCGGCCTGGGCCTCCATCTCGTCGGTGAGCTTCTCGACGAACCAGGAGCCGCCGAGAGGGTCGGCCACCGAGGGCACGCCCGTCTCGTAGGCCAGCACCTGCTGCGTGCGCAGGGCGATCTGCGCCGCCTTGGCGGTGGGCAGGGCCAGCGTCTCGTCGAGCGCGTTGGTGTGCAGCGACTGGGTGCCGCCGAGCACCGCGGCCAGCGCCTCGACGGCGGTGCGCACGATGTTGTTCTCCGGCTGCTGCGCGGTCAGCGACACGCCCGCGGTCTGGGTGTGGAACTTGAGCTTGAGGCTGCGCTCATCCCTGGCCCCGTACTTCTCGCGCATGCGGCGCGCGTAGATGCGGCGCGCGGCGCGGAACTTGGCGATCTCCTCGAAGAAGTCGATGTGGGCGTCGAAGAAGAAGGACAGCCGCGGCGCGAAGGCGTCGACGTCGAGGCCGGCGGCGATCGCGTGCTCGACGTAGGCGAAGCCATCGGCCAGGGTGAAGGCCAGCTCCTGCGCCGCCGTCGAGCCCGCCTCGCGGATGTGGTAGCCGCTGATCGACACAGGGTGGAAGCGCGGCAGCTTCTCGGTGGCGAAGACGATGGAGTCGGTGACCAGGCGCATGCCGTGGCGGATGGGGAAGCAGAACTCCTTCTGGGCGATGTGCTCCTTGAGGATGTCGTTCTGCAGGGTGCCGCCCAGCCTCTCCCAGGACACGCCGGTCTCCTCGGCGACCACCAGGTACTGCGCCAGGGTGATCGACGCCGAGGGGTTGATGGTCATCGACGTGGTCACCGTGCCCAGGTCGATGCCGCCGAAGAGGAGCTTCATGTCCTCGACCGAGTCCACGGCGACGCCGCAGTGGCCGACCTCGCCGCGCGAGCGCGGGTCGTCGGAGTCGCGGCCCATCAGCGTGGGCATGTCGAAGGCCACCGAGAGGCCCGTCTGGCCGGCGTCGAGGAGCTGGTGGTAGCGCTCGTTGGTCTGCGTCGCGCTGCCGAAGCCGGCGAACTGGCGCATGGTCCAGACCCGGCCGCGGTACATGGTCTGGTGGATGCCCCGCGTGTACGGGTACTCGCCGGGGGGGCCCAGGCGGTTCTGGACGTCACCGTCCGCAACGTCGGCCGGCGTGTACACCTCCTGCAGCGGGATGCCGCCCAGGGTGTCGTCGGGGATGGGCGGCGCTGCCGCCGCGGGCTTGCGGATGGTGGTCGCCATGTCGGCTCCTGTCCCCTCCTACGGGGTGCTGCCGTTGAGGATCCGGTCGGCCAGGACGTAGGGATCGACGGCGCTGAGGTCGCCGTCGGCCTCGGAGGCTATTGTCCCGCGCGCGAGCGCCCGGCGCGCCCGCTCGGCCGCCTTCTCCACCACGATGGCCTCGATCTCGGCCTGCAGCCGCTCGGTGCGCCGCCGGGCCAGCTCGCCGGTGTCCTCCAGGCGGACGTGGTGGCGCTCGATGGCGTCGACCAGCTCCTCGATGCCCTGCCCGGTGGCGGCCACGGTCATCACCACCGGCGGCTCCCAGTAGGTGCCGCTCTTGGTCTCGTGGACCATGCGCCGCAGCTCCTTGGCGATGCGGTCGGCGCCGGGGATGTCCGCCTTGTTGACCACGAAGACGTCGGCAATCTCCATGATGCCGGCCTTGATGATCTGCACCGAGTCGCCACCGGCGGGGGTGGTCACCACCACGGTGGTGTCGGCGATCTGCATCACCTCGAGCTCGGACTGGCCCACGCCGACCGTCTCCAGCAGGCAGCGGTCGCGACCGCTGGCGTCGATCAGGCGGATGGCCTCGCGGGCGGCACTGGCCAGGCCGCCGAGGTGGCCGCGGGCGGCCATGGAGCGGATGTAGACCCCGGGGTCCAGCGCGTGGCGCTGCATGCGCACGCGGTCGCCGAGGATGGCGCCGCCGCTGAAGGGACTGGAGGGGTCGACGGCGATGACCCCCACGGTGTGGCCGGCCGAGCGCCAGTGCTCGATGATGCCGTCGCCCAGGGTGCTCTTGCCTCCGCCCGGGGGCCCGGTGATGCCCACCACGTGGGCTCGACCGGCGCGGCCGCGCACCTGGCGGAGGAGGTCCTCGATCCCGGGGTCGCGGTCCTCGACCATGCGGATGGCCCGGGCCAGGGCGCGGACCTCGCCGCCGATCAGGCGCTCTGCGAGATCCATCAGGGCCGAGTGTAGCGGGCGGGGCGAGCGCGGCCTCGCGGCCTGCCGCGCCGCGCACGCCCGTTCGGGCGGCGGTGTGACAGCGTTGCGGCCGATCGCGGCGGGGCCTTCACACGACCATCCCAGGGCCTGTGACAGGCCGCCGATACGGTCGGGGACGTGCGACGTCTCCCCCGTTTGCTCGCCTTCACCCTGCCGGCCGCGGCCCTCGCCGGGGCCATCCAGGCCGCCGCCGCGCCGGTCAACGCCGTCGACCCCTTCCTGGCCGCGGCGCCCCGCGCCGACCACGCCAGGGTCGAGGCCGCGGCCACGGCCACGCCCTCGCCGGTGATCACCCCGGTGGCCACGCCCATCCCCACGCCGGTGCCCACGCGCGTGCCCACGGTGGCCCCGCCGCCTCCGCCTCCCCCGCCGACCCGCCCGCCCGCTCCCCCGGCGCCGCCGCACAACCTGCTGCTCAGCGCCGACGGCCGTCTCGACACCGGGGTGGGCACCTACAGCGACTGCACCGGGGCCACCCCGCTGACCCACGCCATGGCCGACATCGACACCTGCGTCGGCGGGCGGACGTACTTCGTCGGCCACAACCCGGGTGTGTTCACGCCACTCCTGTCCGAAAGCGTCGGCTCGATCATCACCTGGTGGGACGGCGCCGGCAACCCTCACCGGCTGCGCATCGTGTCGGTGCGGCAGTGGGAGAGCGCCAACGGCGTGCCGCCGATGGTCAATGGCTCGGTGGTGGCGCAGTTCCAGACATGCGCCAACGCCAGCGGCAGCGTGGACTGGATCTATGATGCGGTCACGGCATAGCGGTTGCTAGCCGGCGGAGGCGGCCTCCGGTGTCGGGAAGAGGCCGATCTGGCCGAGGAAGCCGGCCATGTCCCAGTAGTCGGTGTTGCGCTTGATCTTGCCGCCCTCCAGCACGCCCACCGACACGCCGCGGATGGCGTAGCGCTTGCCGGTGGCGGGCAGGGCTGCGGAGGCGCCGTCGTGCGTGCCGCTCATCACCCACTCGGCGCAGTACGCGTCGCCGTCCTGCTGCGCGCTGACCGTCTCGAAGTGGAAGTCGCTGGAGAACTCGGCGGCCATGCCGTCGATCCAGCCGGCGATGTCGGCGCGGCCCCTGTGCACCTCGCCGAGGGCGATGTCCTCGTAGCTGGCGTCCTCGGCCATCCACTCCGCCACGGCGCGGCCGTCGTGCGCGTTCCACGCATCCAGGTAGGGCTGCCACCACTCGGCCATGTCACTGCCCTCGCAAAGGCACGCGGCCAGCGCCGCGTCGCGCGACGCATGGTGGCACAGGCGCCCCCCGGGCGCTAGAAGAAGACGGTGGCCAGGTCGTAGAGCTCGCGGGGCACGCGGCGCTGCGCGGCGACCACGTCGCGGATCGGCGCCATCTCCACGCGCCCGCACTGGACGGTGGGCATCTGCCCGTAGCCGCCGCGCTGGATGAGCTCCCAGGCGCCGTGCCCCACCTGCGTCGCCCAGATGCGGTCGTACGCGGTGGGCGTGCCGCCGCGCTGCGTGTGGCCGAGCACCGTGGCCCGGGTCTCGAAGCCGGTGCGCTGCTCGATCTGGGCGGCCAGGCGCTCGCCGACGCCGCGGCGGGAGAGCTGCACGTGGCCGAAGGCGTCGAGCTGCCCCTCGGTGTCCTCCTTGCGCCCCATCCCCTCCATCTCCACGCCCTCGCTGACCACGATGATGCTGAAGTCGCTGCCCCCCGACCGGCGCTGGTCGAGGTGCTCGACCACCTCGTCGAAGGAGCTGGGGAACTCGGGCACCAGGATCATGTCGGCGCCGCCGGCGAGGCCGCCCATCAGCGCCACCCAGCCGGTGTCGCGGCCCATCACCTCGACCACCATGACGCGGTGGTGCGACATCGCCGTGGTGTGCAGCCGGTCCACCGCCTCGGTGACGATCGACACCGCGGTGTCGAAGCCGATGCAGTAGTCGGTGACCGACAGGTCGTTGTCCATGGTCTTGGGGACGCCGACCACCGGCGCGCCCTGCTCGGCCAGCCAGGCGGCCACGCTGAGCGTGTCGTCGCCGCCGATGGCCACCAGCGCGTCGAGCTCGGCCTTGCGCATGTTGGCCATCACCTGCTCGCGGCCGCCCTCGAGCTTCATCGGGTTGGTGCGCGAGCTGCCCAGCAGGGTGCCGCCGATGCGCAGGATGCCGGCGATGTCGCGCCGGGTCAGCTCGGCGGCGTCACCGTCGGCGACCAGCCCGGCCCAGCCGTTGCGGATGCCCAGCACGGTGTGCCCGTCGGCCATCGCCGGCCGGGCCACGGCCCGGATGGCGGCGTTGAGGCCGGGGGCATCTCCCCCGCCGGTCAGGATGCCGATGCGCATGGCCCTGTGCGCCTCCAGAACGTGGTCTGCGTGGGACGGCCAGCGTAGCCATACGGGACGCGCCGAGGGAAGGGGCGGCGGTCAGCGGCTCAGTGGTGCGGCTTGCAGGCGGGCGGCAGGCAGATCAGCGGCGTCGGCGTGGGCGGCGGCGGGGTGGGCGTGGGCTCCGCGCTGCGCACCGGCGCCGGCGTGGCCGTCCGCGTCGAGTAGGTCGGCGCCTGCTGCTGCGCCGCCGCCGGGGTCCAGGTCGTGCCGGTGTTGTCGGCCGGGTTGGACGGGTAGCCCTGGCCGTCGCCGGTCCAGGCGCGCTCCGAGTCCTCACCCAGGACCAGGGTGACCCCGCCGGTGCCCGTCGCCGGGGCGGCCGCGGTGGCGCCGGAGCCGGTGGTGTCGGAGGCGGTGTCGGGGCTGGTGCTGCCCGGCGTCTCCACCTGGACGCCGTAGTAGGCGGCCAGCCACTGCGCCGTCCTGCTGTCGCGGCCGCCGCTGTGGTCGATCACGTGCGTGGTCGGCGAGCGCCGCACCACGCCGGCGTCGGTGGTGTCGAAGCCGATGGTGTGCAGCAGCCCGGTCCAGCGCGGCGAGGCGACACCGGTGCCGGTGGCGTCCTCGACGGTGACCGGCGCCTTCTCGGCGAGCACCGCGGGATCGGGGAAGACGTCGCGCAGGTAGTGCTGCAGCGACGCGTACGTCTTGTCGTGCGCGTACTCGTAGGCCGCCGTGCAGTTGCGCGGGTAGCCGCACTCGTAGAGGAAGTTGCTGTCGTCGACGCTGACGTGGACGATGCTGGCGCTGGGCACGTCCTTGACCATGTCGTAGACCGCCTGGTCGTCGGCGAAGCCCATGTTGGTGATGACGTGGTCGCCCAGCGCGTTGAGCAGGTCGGGCAGCTTGCCGATGCCGCCGATGCTCAGCACCTTCTCCTTCAGCGCGCTGAGGATGATCTGCTGGCGGCGGTTGCGGGCGAAGTTGCTGGCCTCGGCGGGGTTGTCGTACGCATGCCGCGAGCGGGCGAAGATCAGCGCGCGCGCACCGTCCATGTGCTGCGGGCCCTTGTCGAAGTGCACGGTCATGTAGCGGCAGTCGCCCTGGTCGCACTCGCCGTGCGGGTACTGGTTGTCGGTGAAGCTGTCGGGCACCACCACGTCGACGCCGCCGACGGCGTCCACCGCGCCCTTGAAGGCGTCGAAGTCGACGCCGATGAAGTAGTTGATCTTCAGGCCAAGCACGTTCTGCAGCGTCTGGTCGGCCAGCTCGCCACCGCCGTGGTTGTCGCCCTTGAAGCGCGGCGCCGCGGAGGGCCCCTGCGACTGCCCGTCCGAGTACGCCTCGTTGATGCGCCCGTAGTACGGCCGCGACTCGTTGGCCGGGATGGGCACCATCCAGTCGCGCGGGATGCTGATCTCGGCGACCTGGGGCGTGTGTCCCGGCCGCGGCTGGATCGACACCACCATGATCGAGTCGGTCAGGTACGCGCCGCTGTGGCCGTCGCCGCCGTAGCCGTAGAGCGCGATGTTGATGCGCTCGCTGGTGGTGGCCAGCTGCGAGTCGCACTTGACGTGGAGCACGCAGCCCAGGACGCTGCCGGGGTTGGTGCCGGTGATCCTGGAGATGCCGCCGACCACCCGCGCCGCGTAGACCACGATGGGCAGCAGCACCACGGCGGCGAGCAGCGCGCCGAGACGGCGACCCGTCAGCCAGGCGGGAAGCGTCCGGTAGCGGGAGCGGCGCCTGCGGCGCACGTGTGCCTGTGGATAGGCCATGAGAGAGGCAAGGGGGAAAGGGCGCTCAGCCGCCTGGCCGAGCAGGGCGGTCGGGCCGGGCACCGGAGCGCCCGTCGCGCATGGGAGGATCGAGTGCTGGGACGCGCGGCCCGAAGGGCCGGGTGAGGGTGTGAGACGTCGGCTTCGGAGCGCCCCGGAGGGGGGCGGCCGGGCGTAGCGTAGCGCACCCGTCCCGGGCGCGTGGCCTCTGCCCCGTGCGCCTGGCGGGGCCGGGCGGTTCGGCCGGCTTGCGCGGCAGGCCCCGACCGGCGGTCAGCCCCGGAGCAGCTCGCGGGCGATGACCACGCGCTGGATCTGGTTGGTCCCCTCGTAGATCTGGGTGATCTTGGCGTCGCGCATCATCCGCTCCACG
>Ga0207664_10001802_pt1 | contig 14108 bp, 11 predicted proteins | sample LARL83metaG_FD_184349 | JGI IMG/M metagenome (GOLD analysis project Ga0207664, IMG submission 184349) | Corn, switchgrass and miscanthus rhizosphere microbial communities from Kellogg Biological Station, Michigan, USA - LAR L8-3 metaG... | ecosystem: Host-associated > Plants > Roots >...
GGCCGCTCTATCGCTGGCTGGCCGCGGCCGCACTGCTCGTCGCCACGGCGATCGTCATCGTGTTCGGCTACCGGTACGACTGATCGCCCTTGACCTCCAGCGCACTGGAGGTCGGAAGATCGATGGTGCCGGAAAACCAGATGACCTGATCGCCCCGTACCGCTTACTGTCGCAGGGTCACGGGCAATCTCCGTCCCGACCGCTGCGCATTCGAAGGCCGCACCACCGGTACGGCCCGGGCTCACCTGTGCCCGGGCCTGGTTCCGCGCGCGCCCGGACGGCGTTCGGTGGACCCGTGGCACCCGTAACGGCAGTCCACATGGCCCCGGGGGGAGATCGATCGATGACTGACGACATACCGGATCCGAATCACACCACGACCCTGCGCGTGCTGTTCCGGCTGGCCCCGTACGTGCGGCCGGTCCGCTGGCCGCTGATCGGCGCCGTCGCCGCTACTTTCCTGGCGATGGGGTGCGGCCTGGTCATTCCGCTCGTGACGCAACACATCCTGGACGGCCCGGTCCGCACCCACGACCTGGCCCTGCTGCCCTGGCTGATCGGCCTGGTGCTGCTGCTCGGCGTGGTCGAGGCGGCCAGCTTCTTCACCCGCCGCAAGCTGGTCGCCCGGCCGACCACGCTGATCGAGGCGCGGATGCGCGCCGACCTGTACCAGCACCTGCAACGCCTGCCGATCGCCTTCCACGACCAGTGGCAGTCCGGGCAGTTGTTGTCCCGTGCGGTGTCCGACCTGTCCACGCTGCGCCGCTTCCTGGCGTTCGCGGTGATCTTCCTGGTGGTCAACTCGTTGACGCTGATGATCGGCATGGTCGTGCTGTTCCTGCTGTCACCGCTGCTGGGCCTGATCACGCTGTGCGCGAGCCTGCCGCTGATCGCGGTGTCGACGCTGTTCGAGTCGCGCTACAAGGTGGTCTCGCGGCTCTCGCAGGACCAGGAGGGCGACCTGGCCACGACGGTCGAGGAGTCCGTGCTGGGCATCCGCGTGCTCAAGGCGTTCGGGCGCGGGCAGGAACTGCTGCGCAAGTTCATGCGGCAGGCCGGAGATCTGCGTGGCACACAGCTGAGCAAGATCCACATCCTGGCCACGCTGTGGGCGGTGATCATCGGGCTGCCCGAGATCGGCATCGGCCTGCAGCTCGCGTTCGGCGCGCTGGGCATCGCGCACGGCACGATCACCGTCGGCACGCTGGTCGCGTCGGTCACGGTCGCCACGTACCTGCGCTGGCCGACCGACTCGATCGGCTGGCTGCTGGCCGAGACCAACCAGGCCGCGTCCGCGTGCGAACGCTACTGGGAGGTCCGGGACGCGATCGTCCGGATCACCGACACGCCACGGCCACGCCAGTTGCCGGCCAACGGGAACGGCCACCTGAGGCTGGAAGGTGTCCACTTCCGGTACCCGGGCGCGGCCGAGGAGGTGCTGCGCGGGATCGACCTGGACGTACGGCCGGGCGAGACGATCGCGCTGGTCGGCAAGACCGGTGCCGGCAAGACGACGCTGACCGCGCTGGTGGCGCGGCTGGCCGACGTGACCGGCGGCCGGATCACCGTGGACGGCGTGGACGTGCGGGACCTGACCCTGCACGACCTGCGCTCGGTCGTGGCGACGGCGTTCGAGGAACCGGTGCTGTTCTCGGCCAGCGTGCGGGAGAACGTGGCACTCGGCACGCCGGACGCGACCGAGGACGACGTGCTGGAGGCCCTACAGGTCGCCAAGGCCGACGAGTTCGTCGCCGCGCTGCCGTGGGGCCTGGCGACCCGGATCGGCGAGCAGGGCCTGTCGCTGTCCGGCGGCCAGCGGCAGCGGTTGGCGTTGGCGCGAGCCGTGGTCGGCCGGCCGGCGGTGCTGGTGCTGGACGACCCGCTGTCCGCGTTGGACGTGCACACCGAGGCCGAGGTGGAACGCGCGCTGCGCGCGGTGCTGCACGGCGTGACGGCACTCGTCGTGGCGCACCGGCCGAGCACGGTGCAGTTGGCCGACCGTGTCGCGCTGCTGGCCGACGGCCGGATCACCGCGATCGGCACGCACCACGAACTGTTGGTGGACAACGCGGAGTATCGACATCTGCTGTCCACACTGGAGGATCGGCTGCCTTCTGAGGAGTTGGCATGAGTACGGATGTGGCGCCGCTGGCCGAGGAGGAGTGGCGGGGCGTTGCCGCGGAGGAACTCGAGGAGGTGACCGCCGCGATCGGTATGAAGTTGCAGGCCCGGTCGCGGCGGTTGCTGGGGTCGCTGCTGCGCCCGTACAAGCGGGGCGTCGCAGCGTCGCTGGTGCTGGTGCTGTGCGAGAACCTGGCCGGCCTGGTCGGCCCGGTGCTGATCGCGGCGGCGCTGGACAGCGGCGTGCCGGCCGCGACCCACGGCCGGCCGGCGATCCTGATCGGCTGCGTCGTGGGCTACCTGGTGTGCGGCATCAGCATGGCCAGCCTGCGGTACGCGTTCCTGCACGTGTCCGGCCGGGTCGGGCAGGACATCATGCTGAGCCTGCGGCAGCGGATCTTCGCGCACGCGCAGAAGTTGTCGTTGTCCTTCCACGAGTCCTACACCAGCGGCAAGATCATCGCGCGACTGACCAGCGACTTCGAGTCGATCGACTCGCTGCTGGACGACGGCGTGGACGGCCTGTTGTCCGCGGTGTTCACGGTGGCCGGCGTCGGCATCATGATGCTGTGGCTGGACTGGCCGCTGGCGCTGATCGTCATGGCCGGGTTCGTGCCACTGGTGTGGGTGACGCGGTGGTTCTACCGATCGTCCCAGGACGCGTACCGCGGCACGCGCGGCGCGATCGCGAAGATCATCGTCCACTTCGTCGAGACGATGAACGGAATGCGTGCGGTGCAGGCGTTTCGGCGTGAGCCGCGCAACGAGCAGATCATGGACGGCCTGAACGGCAGCTTCCGGGAGGCCAACCGGGTCGCGCTGAGCGTGGTCGCGCGGTTCACGTCGACCGTCCGGCTGGTCGGCAACGTGTCGCTGGCGCTGGTGCTGGGGATCGGCGCGGTCCGCGTGGCCGACGGCGGTCTGCAGATCGGCGTGCTCGCCGCGTTCACGCTGTACCTGCGGCGCTTCTACGACCCGCTGGACGACATGGCCATGTTCGCCAACGCGTACACGGCGGCCAGTGCCGCGCTGGAGAAGATCTCCGGCGTGCTGGAGGAGGAGCCGGGCGTGCCCGATCCGGCCGACCCGGTCCCGCTGCCGCACCCACGCGGCGAGATCCGGTTCGCCGACGTCGAGTTCCGGTACTCGGCCGAGACGCCGGTCGTGCTGCCGTGCCTGGACCTGCGGATCCCGGCCGGGCAGACGGTCGCGCTGGTCGGGCCAACCGGCGCCGGCAAGTCCACGGTCGCCAAGCTGGTGGCGCGGTTCTACGACCCGTCGGCCGGCGCGGTGGAACTGGACGGCGTGGACGTGCGGCGGCTGTCGGACGCGCAGCTGCGGACGGCCGTCGCCATGGTGACGCAGGAGAACTTCCTGTTCTCCGGCTCGGTCGCGGACAACATCACGCTCGGCAAGCCGGACGCGACGCGCGCCGAGATCCGGGCGGCGGCGGTGGCCGTCGGCGCGGACGAGTTCATCACGGCGCTGCCGGAGGGTTACGACACCGACGTGCGCAAGCGCGGTGGCCGGCTGTCGGCCGGCCAGCGGCAGATGGTCGCGTTCGCGCGGGCGCTGCTGGCCGACCCGGCGGTGCTGGTGCTGGACGAGGCCACGTCGAGCCTGGACGTGCCGACCGAGCGGGCGGTGCAGGACGCGCTGGAGACGGTGCTGACCGACCGGACCGCGTTGATCATCGCGCACCGGCTGTCCACGGTCCTGATCGCCGACCGGGTCCTGGTGATCGACGACGGCCGCGTGATCGAGGACGGCTCACCGGACGAGCTGATCGCCGGTACCGGCCGCTTCGCCGACCTGCACCAGGCCTGGCGAGATTCGCTGGCGTAACCGGATGGCGTTGCTGTTCACAGAGCGGTGAACAGCAGCGCTATCCACGCTACGACGATGCCTGCTACCACGCCGTATGCGACCCATCGCCAGACCGGCACGCGCCGGGCCAGCCACACCGAGGGCGCCAAACCCAGCGCGATCACGACGTTCGCGATCAGGGCCAGCCACCGGCTCGCCTGGCCCAGCGCCAGCGACAGCGTGATGACGACGATCAGCACCAGGATCGCGCAGACGGCCGTCACCGTCAGGCCGGTGGCCCACGGGGTCGGCTCCGCGTCGTCCGGCTCGGTGTGGCGTGGTTCGCTCTGCTTGGCCCACCACGACGCCACCGGCCCGTGGTCGGGCGGTTCGTGCTCCGGCACGGCGATCTCGGTCACCTCGCCGGTCAACGGATCGGCGTAGCTGACCGGGCGGCCCATCACGGCCGCGACCCGGCCGGCCAACTGCCGGCCGCGCCGGGAGATCAGCTGGCCGGCCGCTGACTCGTCGGTCTGGCCGTTGCGGTGCACGGCCTCGGCCACCCTGGCCCACTCGTGCAGCGCGTCGGCCAGGTCGGTGCCGAGCGCGAGGCTGTGCGGATCGACCTCGGTCGGCTCCGCCGTCGCGTCGTCCCCCTCGGTGCTGCCGGCCAGCAGCGCGCGGCCGTCCCGGGCGCGTAGCTGCACGGACGTCCCTCCTCCCGACACGGCCACCCGGCCGCCCCGGCTACGAAATTACCCACATGTCACCAGTGTGTGAAACGCGATCGCGGCTGCCGTCGCCACGTTCAGTGAGTCAACATCATCGGCCATCGGGATGCACACGCGCGCATCGGCCGCCGCCAGCGCGTCGGGCGTCAGCCCCGGCCCCTCCGCGCCGAGCAGGACGGCGGTCGGCCGGCCAGCCTTCCCGACCGTGTGCAGCGGCACGGCGTCACCGGCCGGTGTCAGCGCGAGCACGCGGAAACCGTTGTCCCGCAACCGGTACAACGTCCCGGGCCAGTCGGTGACCGTCGCGAACGGCATTCGCAGCACGTTGCCCATCGACACGCGGACGCTGCGCCGGTACAGCGGATCCGCGCAGCCGGGCCCGAGCAGCACGCCGGACACGCCGAGCCCGGCGGCATTCCGGAAAATCGAGCCCAGGTTCTCGTGATCCCCGACGCCCTCGAGCACGGCCAGCACGCGGGCATTCGCGACGACGTCGTCGACCGACGGTTTCGGCGCCCGGTCGGCCACCGCCAACACGCCCCGGTTCAGATGGAAACCGACCACGGTGGCCATCACCTCCGCGGACGTCCGGTAGCACGGCAACGCGTCGGGCAGGTCGTCGGCGAGCGCGGCGATCCGTCGTGGCACGCCGAGCACGGACCGGATCGGGTACGGTGAGCGAAGTAGGCGTCGTACGACGACCTCACCTTCGGCGATGACGAGCCCCCTGCCGCCAGGGCGATCCGGCCGGCGGTCGGCAGTGGTGAGATCGCGGAAGTCGTCCAGCCGTGGATCGGCCGGACTGTCGACATCGATCACCTGTGGCACCGGCGCAGTGTGGCACGTCACCCGATGCGTCCAGGTTGTGGGAGTCGTCAACCGATCGGCGCACCACAACCCCTAGGACTGCACCGGATTGGCCGCTAGCACACGGTGAACCCGCATGTAACGTTAAGTTTCCGGCGCCGGTCGAACCGCGGGGCACAGTGCGAGGGAAGGCGGCCATGGGACAGCACGACGTTTCGGGGCGACCATTCACCAGTGCCGACCGGGGGCAATACCGGCAGAAGGTACGACGCTGTCTCGACGCGCTCGCGACCATGCTGCGCGACGACGTGTTCTCCTTTCCGCAGCGGCACATGGGTCTGGAGATCGAGCTGAACCTGGTGGACGCGGATCTGCGGCCCGCCATGGCGAACACGGTCGTTCTGGAAAAGATCGACGATCCGTGTTTCACCACCGAACTGGGGCAACAGAACCTCGAGATCAACGTGCCACCACGGCCGCTGTCCGGTAACGAGGCGCTCGCGCTGGAGAGCGATCTGCGCGAGTCGCTGGCGGTGGCCGACACCAAGGCCGGCGACGCCGGGGCGTCGCTGGTGATGATCGGCATGCTGCCGACGCTGCAGGCCGAGCACTTCGAATCCCGTTGGCTGTCGGCGGGTTCGCGCTACGAGGTGCTCAACAACGAGATCTTCGCCGCGCGCGGTGAGGACATGCTGCTGGACATCGAGGGCACCCCGATGCCCGGCCGGGCCGCGGAACGGTTGCACACGCGGTGTTCGTCGATCCTCGGGGAAGCCGCGTGCACGTCGGTACAACTACATCTGCAAGTTGCGCCGGACGACTTCGCCGCCTACTGGAACGCGGCGCAGTGCCTGGCCGGTATCCAGGTCGCGCTGGCCGCGAACTCCCCGTTCCTGCTCGGTCGCGCATTGTGGCAGGAAACGCGGATCCCGCTCTTTCAGCAGGCGACCGACACCCGTCCGGAGGAGTTACGCAACCAGGGTGTGCGACCGAGAGTGTGGTTCGGGGAACGCTGGATCACGTCGATATTCGACCTGTTCGAGGAGAACGCCCGCTATTTTCCCAGTCTGTTACCGGAAACCGACGACGAGGACCCGCTGGACGCGCTCGCGGCCGGCCGGGCACCGAAGCTGACCGAACTGCGGCTGCACAACGGAACCGTGTGGCGCTGGAACCGACCGGTATACGACATCGTCGACGGCGTGCCGCACCTGCGGGTGGAGAACCGGGTGCTGCCGGCCGGGCCGACCGTGCTGGACCTCGTGGCCAACGCGGCGTTCTTCTACGGCGCGCAACGGGCTCTGGCCACGGCCGAGCGTCCGCTGTGGACCCAGATGTCGTTCCAGGCGGCCGAGGAGAACCTGCGCGCCGCGGCGCGGGACGGGATGAGTGCGCAGCTGTACTGGCCGGCCGTCGGCTGGATCTCACCGGCCGAGCTGGCGCTGCGTAAGCTGTTGCCGTTGGCCCACCAGGGTTTGCGTGAGCTCGGCATGTCGGATGCCGCGCGGGAGCGCTTTCTCGGCGTGATCGAACGGCGTTGCCTGGCCCGGCAGAACGGATCGAGTTGGCAGCGCGGCATGGTGGCGATGCTGGAGGACCACGGCGCGGACCGGGATCCGGCGTTACGCGGAATGCTGCGCACGTACATGGAACTGATGCACGACGGCGCGCCGGTCCACACGTGGCCGATCCGCTAGCGCGAGCGGCGCCGTACCAGCAACGCGCAGACACCGGCCGCGAGCACCGACACGACACCACCGACGAAGTAGGGCGAGCGCCCACCGAACTGTTCGGCCATCCAGCCCGCCAGCGGTGCCCCGACCGGATTGCCGCCCAGGAACACCAGCATGTAGAGGCCCATCACGCGGCCGCGTAGTTCCGGCGACACGGAGAGTTGGACCGCGCTGTTGGCCGCCGTGACGAACGTGATGACGGCAGCGCCGACCGGGATCAGCATCAGCCCGAACGACAGGTACGTCGGCATCGCGGCGAGCACGATCTGCAACAGCCCGAACACCAACGCGCCACCGAGTACGAGCCGCAGCCGTGGCCGGCCGCGCGTGGACCGACGCGCCGCGAACACCCCGCCGGCCAGCGTGCCGACCGCCATCATCGTGGTCAGCAGGCCGTATCCGGTGGCACTGCGGTGGAATACGTTGGCGGCGACGTTGGCCAGCGTGGCGAAGAACGTCATGCCGAACGTGCTGACGCAGAACACCAACAGCAGCAACACGAGCACGTCGGTCCGGCCGCGCACGTACCGGATCGCCTCGCCGAGTTGTCCCGGCCGGCGTGGCTGCCGAGTCGAGACGTGCAATCGCGTCGGGTCCATCGCGAGCAGGCCGATGACGACGGCGACGAAACTGACGGCGTTGCCGAGGAACACCCATCCGGTGCCGATCAACGTGATCATCACGCCGGCCACGGCCGGGCCGACGATCCGCGCCGCGTTGAAGGCCATCGAGTTGAGCGCGACCGCGTTGGTCACGTTCGAACCGCCCACCATCTCGCTGACGAACGACTGACGCGTGGGTTGGTCGATGGCGGCGAAGATGCCGAGCACCACGCAGAACACGTACACGTGCCACAGCGCGACCACGCCGGTCACGTTCAGCACGCCGAGCACCAGCGCGCAACATCCCATGCCGGTCTGGACCACGATCAGCATCCGGCGCTTGTCCATCCGGTCGGCGAGCATGCCGGCCCACATGGACAGCAACAGCGTGGGAGTGAACTGCAACGCGGCCGCGATGCCCACGGCCATGGCGCTCCGCCCGGACAGCTCGAGCACGAGCCAGTCCTGCGCGACGCGCTGCATCCACGTGCCGACGTTGGAGACGACCTGGCCGCCGGCGAACAGGCGGTAGTTGCGTTCGCGCAGCGAGCGGAACATCCCGCCGGGCAGTACGGGCGGCTCGGTGACGGGGGAAGATGAGTACGGGTGGTCAGATCCGGTAGTCCGCTGCCGTTCCACCCCGGTGCTCACCCGTTACGACCCCGCCATCCTGTCGATGATCTCGGCGGCCTTCGCCAGCAGGTCGCGCTCCTCGTCATCCAACTCCGCGAGCCGGCGGTCCAGCCACGCCTCCCGTGCCGACACCTGGGCGTCGTGGAAGATCCGGCCGTCCTCGGTGAGGGCGACGATGGCCTGGCGGCCATCGGTCGGATGCGGCCTGCGGCTCGCGTAGCCGAACTCCTCCAGCGCCGCTATGACACGCGTCATCGACGGCGGTTGGACACCTTCCCGCGCGGCGAGTTCGCCCGGCGTCATCGGGCCGCACTTGTACAAGGTGGACAGCGCGGCCAGTTGCGTCAGCGACACGGTGGAGTTCGTCCGTTGCGCGCGAAGCCGACGATTGAGCCGCACCACCGACAACCGCAGGCGGCTGGCGAGGGATCGCTGTTCGGACGACTCCGACACGTTACTTAGTGTACCTCACGAACTAGTTGCCGATGCTCACGGTCAGGCGCCCGGACCGCTGTAGATCAGGTTCGCCGGCGGCGGCGACACCGCGACCGGCTGGTTCCACCCGGTGAAGTCGAGCTGGCCGGAGCCCGAGGCCGGCGCGGACATGCGCTGCAGGTAGTGCGGGCTGGACTTGGTGACGTAGACCGTCGAGCCGTCCTGCGACTCGTAGACCAGCACCGGCGTGTTGTTCACCACGTCGGTCCCGGTCAGCGTCGGCACCTCACTCGACTGGGCGAACATCGCGTTGACGAAACTGTCGTACGTCAGCAGCGGCTTCAGCCCCGACACCATGCTCGACGCGATCGACGCGTCCGACGACACCCACTTGCCGGCCAACGACGGGCCGATCTGGCTGACCGCCGAGTTCTGCGTGTTCGCGACCATCTCCTGCGTGAACTGGACGTAGAACTTCCCGTTCACCGCGATCAGCGGGATCTGCGGCCCGCCCTCGCCGATCGTGCCGGACGCCGTGTCGTCCTTGTTCAGCTGGAGGTCCAGGCTCAGCGACCCGGAGCTGTTGACCAGCGTGCCCTTGATATGCACCGCGCTGGCACCCGCGAACGCCGACTTGACCAGCGCCGTCACCTGGCTCCCCGGCGGCGCGCCCGGCACGGTGACCGCCTTGGGCGCCGGCGGCGCGGAACTCGCGGCCGGGGCACCGGAACAGGCCGTCAGCGCGAGACCGAGCAGTGCCGAACCGAGCAGCGCCAGCACCGGCAGAACCAGCGGACGTCGATGAAACATCGCCCTATGGTGCCCGACGGTCCCGTCGTCACGCCGACCGGGCCGGTAGCCTGCGGCAATGACCGGCGAACCGGCCACCCGCCGCCCCGCTCCCCCGCCGCTGCCCGCCCGCTGGGTGGACATGCGGCCGGTGCTCGCGGTCGGCACCTCGCTGTGGTTCCTCGCGTTCTGCGGACTGCTGATCGCCCGGTACGGCTATCACGTGGCCACCGGCATCTGGCTGCCCACGTGCCTGGCCGGCTGGATCCTCGGCATCGTCGGCACCGGAGTCATGTACTGGCAGCGCTCGGCCGCCCGCCGTGGCTCCCGTGGCGCGCAGGTCATGGAGAACTAGCGAACTAGAACAGCGCGGTCGTGGGCATCGGGTCGTCCAGGATCGCGGCCAACTGCCAGCGGTCCGCCCAGCGGTCGGCCGCCCACGCCAGTGCGCGCGCCATCCCGTCCGGGCTGTCCTCGGTGTGCACGACGGCGTCGCCGTTGACCCACCACGGCACCCGCCGGTCGGCCACCACGAGTTCGTCGTGTACCACGACCGAACCCGACGGCACCGGCACGTCCAGCAGCGAGCACGCCAGCACGACGGCACCGAGGTCGGACCACGCCACCGGTTCCCCGGCCGAACTCGGCATGTCCGCGATCAGCTCGCCGGCCAGCGGCACGTTGAGCAGGTCGGCCAGCGGGCCGTCCAGGTCACTCGGCCGCGCCGCGACGGCATGGTCCGCGCCGACGACCGGCAGCAGCCACGGCCGGTCGAGCACGGCCGCGTCCTCGGCCGGCACCACGGTTCCGGCGAACGTGCGGACCGCGTCCGGCGGGTCGACCTCGGCCGGGTCGAACACCTCCGCCTGGGCGGCATCGGCGAGCGCCGCGTGCGCCCGCATGGCCAGGCCGATCGGCACGTCGCGGTCCGGATCACCCAGCCGCGCCAGCAGATCCGCGGCCTGCTCCCGGTCGCTGACCGCCAGGGCGGACCGGACACCCAGCTCGGCCAGCAGTTCGACCGTGAGACCGGTGTCCGGGACGACGTCGTACAGGCCGGCCAGGTCCGCGGCCGACGCGAGCCGCCAGTCGCGGGGCGGTCGGCCGTCGAGCAGCGCGTAGCGGGCCAGCCACCACGCCGGATAGCCGCGCGGATCGGCCAGCGCCCGCCGGGTTTCCGGCTCGTCGCCCAACAGCTTCAAGGCGGCCGGCCACGCGTCCGCGTCCACCAGATCCAGGTCGCGGATGCCGACCAGCGTGACGCCGGGCCGGTCGGCCACGGTCTCCCACCACGCGGCCTCGTCGGCCAGGTCGTGGTCGGGCCCGATCGGATTCTCGTCCCGTACCAGGGCGAACGAGTCGAGCACACCGACGGCCCGCAACACGTCGACCGGCCACTCGGCCGCGACGTCGTCGGCCAGCACGCCCAGGGCCGAGTCGGGACCGAGCGCGTCGGCCGCCAGCACGTCCAGCAACGGCGCGTCCGGGAACAGCAGTTCGTCGGCGCGGCGCGGATTCCCGTCGGCGTCGGGCAACGCGAGCGCGCCCAGCCAGGGCTGCTCGCCCGGCGCCAGGTTCGATGCGGCGACGAGGCGCAGCACGACACCGGCCAGTTCGTCGGTGGACAGGCCGGCGTTCGCGTCCGCGACCGCGCGGTCCACCGCGTCCCGGATCGCCGGTGCGGCAAGGAGATCCGCCGCGTCGGCGGGTCGCGCGCCGAGTCGTTCCAGCAGCGGGTGCCTCGCTGCCGGATGCGCGATCCGCAGGCCGGCCACGTCCGCGCCGGCCACCAGCTCACCGAGCTCGGGCGATGGCAGCAGCACGTCCCGCGGCCCGATCGCCATCCGGCCGTCGATCAGCGGGACCGGCAGGGCGCCGAGTTCGTCGGTGAGCGACGATCCGGTGTCGGGCAGCCGGCTCAACGCCGTGTACAGGGCGGCCCACCAGCTGGGCGAACGGTCCACTCCGGACACCGCGGTCGCCAGGTCGGCCGGCCGTAGCCGGCGCACCCCCAGCGTCGCCAACGCGTGTACGTGTTCCGGTCCGGCCAGCCACCACGCGGCCAGTCCCGGCACGACGTCGACGAGCAGATCCGCCAGCTCGGCGTCCGGCACGTCCAGGCACCGGGCGGCACCGGGCGTGAGATCGCCGAGGCCGCGCCGTTGCGCCGGCAGCCAACCCGTCCCGTTCAGCCGTGTCATGATCGCGTCCCGGAGCTGCTCGTCCACTTCGGACAGCGGGAACCCGGGCCGTGGCACCAGCACGGTGCGCTGCGGTCCGTCCAGTCCGCGGACCAGCGCCAGATACGCGTCCGCGGCCGCGTCCAGGACGGCGGTCGCGGCCGGGCCGGGCAGCAGCCGACGCCGGTTCGACTCGATCGGCAGCGTGGCGAACAGCCTGGCGGGCAACGAAAGTCGCTCGTCGGTCGGGGTCGGGGCGTGCAGCACGTCGTTCTCCGCCGGCGTCGGGGTGCCATCACCGGCGAGCGCCAGCGCCCAGCACACCGACCATTCCGGCCGGGTCCGCGCCTCGACGCCGAGCTGGCCGGCCTGCTCGTCGGTCAGCGTGCCGGTGGCACGGCGGGTCAGCCATGCTCCGGTGCCGAGGCGGACCACGCCGTCCGGCTCGTCGACCCGGGTCCAGCGCCGCTCGCCGACGCGGATCGTGTGCAGGGTGGGCAACGCCAGCAACAGGTCCGCCGCGTCGCGTTCGGCCTGCGCCACCAGCTCGTCCGGGTCGACACCGGGGCGCAGCGGCAGCCGCACGTCGGTGCGGAATCCGGGCGGCACCGGGTCCTCGTCCGGGTCGACCGGCCACACCAGCCGCAACACCGGCACCTCGTCCGAGCGCATCGCCAGCAGCTCGGCGAGTTTCTCGTGCTCCGCCAGCTCGGCCCGGGTGCGGTCCGCGTCGAACGCGACACCGCCGGACGCGGACACCACGCGCGGCGCCTCGGTCACCGCGAGCACGGCGGCGAAACCAACGCCGAACCGCCCGACCTGATGCCCGGCCCGTTTGGCCGACGCCCGTAACGACGCCAGGGCGGCGACACCGTCGGCATCCAACGGCGCGCCCGTGTTGGCGGCCCGCAGTTCCGGGCCGTACGGCTTGTACACGACGCGCAGCCACAGCACACCGGCCACGCCGTCCTGCGCGGCAGCGTCGCCCGCGTTCTGCGCGAGTTCGACCAGCAGGCGGTCCCGGTAGCCGCCGACACGCAGGTCGTCCTCGGCGTTGGCGTCCTCGCGGAATCGGGTCGGCGAACCGCGCCACGCTGTCAGGACAGAATCCCGCAACGCCGCGGTGTCAAAGGGATCCGTGGTCACGACGGTCTCAGTCGTCCTCAGTCGCCGGAGTCTCCGGTGTGGTCAGCAGGGGTTCGACGTCCATCGTGGTGTCGTCGTAGACGAGGTCCGCGACCGGGACCGGCGACACGATCTCCAGTTCGACCTCGGAATGCGCGCCGCAGCCGTACTCGACGTGCACCACGTGGCCGTCGGCCGGCGAGAGTTCGTTGCCGCACACACCGAACGCGGCCCGCAGCGAACCATCGACCGACAGATAGAAACCGCACCGGCCACAGCGATGCGGCGCGCTGCGCGCCATGTCACTGCGCGGCCCGAACTGGCCGTCCTGCCAGCGCGTCGCCGCCTCGAGCCGGCCCAGCCGCGACATCACGCGCACCCGGCCCAGTCCGACGTCGATCGCCACGTCCTCGATCGCCGGGTCGTCCGATTCCAGATACGCCGGGACCAGCCGCGGATCGCCCGGATCGGTCGGCATCAGGTCGCCGACACCGAGGTCCCCGGCCTTGACCCGCTGCTGCCACGGCACCCATTCCGGCGCGACCAACGCGTCCGGTCCGGGCAGCAGCACGACCTCGCTGACCGTCACGGCCGTGTCCGGGCCGGCCGACGCGACCGTCACCGCCCAGCGCCAGCCGCGGTAGCCGGGCAGGTTCGTCTCGAACAGGTGGGTGGCCGCACCACCGGACTCCGGTTCCACGCCGACGTGCCGGCCGACCGGCTCCAGGCCGGCTTCCTCGGTCGCGGCGGCGTGCGCGATCTCGACGGCGGCCGCGAGTACCGGGTCAACCGGGTCAACCGGCGGTTCGAGACCGGGAACCGCGCTGTTCGGCGTGGGGGTCACGGCTGATGATTGTGCCGCACGGCTTCGGCGGTGGCCGAACCCATCCAGCACTTACGCTGGGTAGTCGGGTGAATCTGTGCTCCAATCGCGATACGGCACGGCCAATTCCCACGTCCGCCCAGCGGAGTAGGGCAGGATGGAGAGGTGAACCGCCCGAACTCGCCCGACGAGCCGGAGGACGGCCGTCGTGGTCGTCCGGGCTGGAGCGCGGGCAGCCGCAAGCGGGTCACGCCGCCGGAACAGCCGCCGATGCGCTCACCGCACCGGCCACCCGCCGATCATTACCGCTCCCCGCAGGGCGG